>Ga0207646_10001419_pt1 | contig 29752 bp, 27 predicted proteins | sample KBSK5502metaG_FD_184343 | JGI IMG/M metagenome (GOLD analysis project Ga0207646, IMG submission 184343) | Corn, switchgrass and miscanthus rhizosphere microbial communities from Kellogg Biological Station, Michigan, USA - KBS K5-50-2 metaG... | ecosystem: Host-associated > Plants > Roots >... | reverse complement strand
TAGAGCGCTGATCACCGGCGGAGCCGGCTTCATCGGATCGCACCTGTCGGAAGCCCTCCTGGAGCGGGGGTGGACGGTGGAGGTGGTCGACGACCTCTCGACCGGCAGCATCGAGAACATCAGCCACCTCAAGGGCCACCCGCACTTTGCCTACACGCTCGACAGCGTGATGAACCGCTCGCTGATGCTGGAGCTGGTGGACCGCGCGGATGTGATCTTCCACCTGGCGGCCGCGGTGGGCGTCCGGCTCATCGTGGAGAGGCCCGTCTACACCATCGAGACCAACATCAAGGCGACGGAGCTCATCCTGGAGCTGGCCGCCCGCAAGCAGCGGCCGCTCCTGCTGGCCTCCACCTCGGAGGTCTACGGCAAGCTCGACAAGCCGAAGTTCAGCGAGGACGACGACGTGATCCTGGGGCCGACCTCCAAGGCCCGCTGGTGCTACGCCGCCTCGAAGATGATCGACGAGTTCCTCGCGCGCGCCTACTTCAAGGAGAAGGGGCTCCCCACGGTCGTCGCGCGGCTCTTCAACACCATCGGCCCCCGCCAGACCGGCCAGTACGGCATGGTGGTCCCGCGCTTCGTCCAGCTGGCCCTGGCCGGTGAGCCCATTCCGGTCTACGGCGACGGCACCCAGCGCCGCTCCTTCACCTGGGTGGGCGACGTGGTGGGCGCCATGGTGGCCCTGATCGCGCACCCGAAGGCCCACGGGGAGGTCTTCAACATCGGGCATACGAAGGAGATCTCGATCCACGAGCTGGCGAGGCTGGTGAAGGAAATGACCGGCAGCGCGTCGGAGATCGTCCTCGTGCCCTACGAGCAGGCCTACGAGGCCGGGTTCGAGGACATGGCGCGCCGGGCGCCGGATATCTCGAAGATCCAGCGGCTGATCGGGTACCGGCCGGTGCTGGATCTACCCGAGATGCTGGAGCGAATCATCACGTACTCCAGGGAGCGCTCGCGGAGCCTGGTCGACTAGGCGTGTCTCTTGTTCGGCCGAGCGGGCATTGAAATGGGTGACGCAGGGGAGGTGACAACCCAAGTATATCAGCGGCGGCGCGAAGAGTTGCGGCTCGCACCGCTCGTTGAGGTATCCGCCCGACTCGGTCTTCTCGCGAGCCTCGGAGAATTGATGGTATTTCGGGGGCTCCTGTGGATGCTGATCGTACGCGAAGTCAAGATCCGCTACAGTCAGACATTGCTGGGGATAGGATGGGCGATTGCACAGCCGCTCGTGCTGATGCTCGCCTTCACCGTGTTCTTTGGCCGATTTGCCGGGATCTCAAGCGATGGTCTTCCTTACCCTCTCTTCTCGTACGCGGGCCTCTTGCCCTGGACCTTCTTCGCTACGAGTCTTGCATTCGGAGTGCCGAGCCTTGTGACGAATACGCCGCTCGTTGCGCGAGTGTACTTCCCACGTGAGATCCTTCCGCTCGCATCAGTCCTCTCTGCGGGAGTGGATTTCGGCGCGGCTGCTTTGGTCTATATCGCATTCATGGCCATCTATCACATTGCTCCGACGTCGGTGCTCGTGCATCTCCTGCCTTTGCTGCTCGTCCAGCTCGTGCTGGCTGTCGCCGTGACGCTCGCTCTGGCCGCCATCAACGTGTTCTACAGGGACGTGCGGTACGTTCTTCCAGTCGTAACGCAGATCTGGCTATTTGCCACTCCCGTTATCTATCCGCTCTCGGTCGTGCCCGAGGGGATTCGCGCCACCTATTTGGCCATCAATCCTTTGGCGGGTGTCATCGACGGGTACCGACGCGTGCTCGCTGCGGGAACTCCTCCGGATATGTCGTTGCTTGCGCTTTCAGCTGTCTCCTCCATCGGACTTCTCATCGTTGCGTATCTATGCTTCAAACGGGTGGAGCGGAGCTTCGCCGACGTCATATGAGTATGGCCGTAGAGCTTTCGGGGGTCTCGAAGAAATACCGGAAGGGCTTTCGCTATCGCTCGCTTCGTGAGGATCTGGCGACGGTTGGACGGCGGTTTCTCGGGCGCTCGAGCGACGTGCGCGAGCCCAGGGACTTCTGGGCGCTGAGGAACTTGTCCTTGACTGTGGACCAGGGTGAGGTGCTCGGAGTCATCGGGAACAATGGTGCTGGGAAGACAACCGCACTGAAGCTGATTTCTCGTATCAGCTACCCTACCGAGGGATCGATTCGAGTACGGGGGCGTACCGCTTCTCTCATCGAGTTAACGGCCGGTATGCATCCGGAGCTTACGGGGCGAGATAACATCTTTGTCTATGGCGCAATCCTCGGAATGTCCAGGCGTGAGATGGAAGAGAGGTACGAATCGATTCTGTCGTTTGCGGAGCTCCGAGAGTTCATAGATATGCCGGTGAAGCACTTCTCAACCGGAATGTATGTGCGACTTGGGTTTTCGGTGGCCGTTCACACTGATCCTGACGTTCTTCTGGTGGACGAGGTCTTGTCAGTTGGTGATGTCGGGTTTCAGGCGAAGAGCTTCGACCGGATGCTCCGCTTCCGGCAGGATGGGACCACGATCATGTTTGTCTCGCACAACATGCCTGCGGTGGCGCAGATATGCGATCGGGTTCTGTGGCTTGAGGATGGCCGACAGAAGATGCTTGGGGATACGAAGTCAGTCCTCAGTGCTTACCTCGAGGCGCAGGATCGAAGACTAGCCACGGCGCGATCCAGTTCGGAACTCCGTGGTGACGACATTGGGGCGGCAGACATTGTGATCGAGCGGATAACAACTCATCGGGCCGATGGGAGTGTCGCCGATTCTTTCGGCTACCGAGAGGCACTGCGTCTGAGGATTCACTACAAGGCCTTTAGGGAGGTTCGACGTCCGTATTTTATGGTGGGTATAAGTCATCATGCGGGGTCCCTGTTCGGGGCGAGCATGCAGCTCGATGGGCGATGTCCGGAGAAAGTGAGTGGCAAGGGCGTGGTTGAACTGCTATTCCGAGAACTGCCGCTCCTGCCCGGCACGTATCAGGTGATAGGGCAGATTCGGCGTGATGTCTCGACCAACTACTACAATCCTCGCCAACTGGCCTCGTTCGTCGTTGCGGGGTCGCTGGAAACGTATGGCTTTGGTGAGCGGGTCGGGCTTGGGAACTCAAGGAATACGTCGCCGGTCGTTGTCCCATATGAATGGCAGTTGACGGAGGAGGGCTGATGGATCTCTCTGACAAAGTAGTGTTGGTCACCGGTGGCACGGGCTCATTTGGACGGGTGTTTGTCAGGATGGTGCTGGACAAAGGGAATCCGAAAAAGGTAATCGTGTTCAGCCGAGACGAGGCGAAGCAGTCCGAGATGATGGAAGAGTACCAGGGCGAAGGGAGGCTGCGGTTTTTTCTCGGCGATGTCCGGGACCAGGGAAGGCTGCGGCGGGGTCTCGCTGGGGTGGATTACGTTGTTCATGCGGCAGCCCTGAAGCAGGTTCCGCTTGGAGAGTATAACCCGATAGAGGTGATCCGGACAAACATCATGGGTGCAGCGAACGTGATTGACGCGGCCATCGATAGGGGAGTTGAGAAGGTGGTCGCGCTTTCCAGCGATAAGGCCGCAAATCCAATTAATCTTTATGGTGCGACGAAGCTGTGCGCAGACAAACTCTTTGTAGCTGCGAACTCGTATTCGGGTGGCCATCGTACGCGCTTCAGTGTGGTGCGATACGGCAACGTGGTGGGAAGCCGAGGCAGCGTCATCCCGCTGTTTAGACGAGTAAGGAAGACGGGTGTCGTTCCGATTACCGACCCGCGCATGACACGATTCTGGATCACGCTCGAGCAAGGCGTTGCATTGGTGATGACGGCGTTCGCTTCAATGCAGGGAGGAGAAGTGTTCGTTCCGAAGATTCCGTCCATGAACCTGCGTGACCTTGCTGAGGTTGTCGCGCCGGGCTGTCGTCACGAGTACGTCGGGATCCGGTCGGGAGAGAAGTTGCACGAGGTGATGATCCCGGCCGATGAGGCGCGGAATACAGTCGAGGTTGACGACATGTACGTCATCCTGCCGGCTTTTAAGAGCTGGGATGGAGCCGACGCGTGGAGCCGGTACCCACGTGTACCCGAGGGATTCTGTTACTCGAGCGACACGAATCCTGTGAGGCTGTCTCAGGCGGAACTGGCGAGGGTGGTGGAGCTGTGCTGAAGGACCTGCCCTACGCGAGGCAGTGGATCGAGGAAGAGGACGTTCGTGCGGTTGTGGACATCCTGCGCTCCCCGTGGCTCACACAAGGGCCGGCGGTGGAGAGATTCGAGGCGGCGCTCGCGGAATGGTGCGGTGGCAAGTGGGCGGTGGCTGTTTCGAGCGGGACGGCGGCGCTGCACCTAGCGTGTGTCGCGCTTGGCCTGGGACCTGGGCAGCGTCTTGTGACGAGTGCCCTCAGCTTTGTGGCCTCGGCGAACTGCGCCCTCTATTGTGGGGCGAGCCCCGACCTTACCGACGTGGATCCGGCGACTGGCAATATGACCGCCGACACACTTGAAAGGGCGCTGCCAGGCCGCTCGCCGGCGGTAGTAGTGCCGGTGCATTTCGGGGGCCGTCCGGTGGACATGGAGGCGATTGCGCGGGTTGCCCGCGGCGCGGCAATTGTCGAGGACGCATGCCATGCGATGGGAGCAGAGTACCTTAGCGCGCGAGGATGGTCTAGGGTAGGAGCCTGCGAGCACTCGGCCGCGACGGTGTTCTCGTTCCATCCGGTCAAGCCCATGACGACTGGTGAGGGCGGCGCGATTCTCACTCAGGACGAGGCCCTGGCAGAGCGGCTGCGGAGTCTGCGTTCACACGGGATCGTAAGGGATGCGGTAAAGCAGGCGGAAGTCGGCGGGTGGTTCTACGAGATGATACGGCTTGGGTATAACTACCGCATGACCGATATGCAGGCAGCGCTTGGCATCATCCAGCTGCGGCGTCTGGGCGAAGGGATTAGCCGCCGCCGTCGCTTGGCGATACTCTACGGGCAACAGTTGAACGGCTTGGAGTCGGTGGTACTACCTCCTCCAGAAGACAATGTTCGGTCTGCGTGGCACTTGTACCCGATTCGCATAAGGAGTCGGACGGCGTCGCGTCGTACTGTATATGAGCACTTGAGAAAGCAAGGGATATTTGTCCAAGTTCATTACATTCCAATTCACCTTCAGCCTTACTATCAGGAACGGCTTGGCTTTCGTCGAGGCGGTTTTCCGCGAGCGGAAGCCTTCTACGAAGAGGAACTGTCACTTCCGCTCTTTGCGACCATGACCGATGAGGACGTGCTCCGCGTTTCGGAAGCGGTGCGAGAGATCCTTGCGTAGAGCTTCACGAGTCGTCGGGATTGTCCAAGCTCGCATGGGGTCCAGGCGTCTTCCGGGAAAAGTTCTCGCGCAAGTATGTGGCAAGAGTCTCCTTGAGCATCAGATGGAACGAATGATGCGGGCCAGAGGTCTTGAAGAGATTGTTATCGCCACAACAAGTTCCTCGGCCGACGATGCCATTGAAACAGTGGCCCGCTCCCGCGGCTGGGCTCTGTACCGAGGTTCAGAGGATGATGTTTTGGGCCGCTATGCGGAAGCAGCTGCGGTGTTCGAAGCCGACGCGGTGGCTCGAATGACCATGGATTGCCCGCTCATAGATCCAACCATAATCGATCAGGTGATAGAGGCCTATCAGGTTGGCTCTTACGATTTCGTGGCGAACAATTTGGAGCGGAGCTTCCCCCACGGCCTTGACCTTGAGGTATTTTCCCGCGAAACGTTGGATATTACAGATCGAGAGGCAACAGAAGCGTTCGATCGGGAGCACGTGTCGCCATTTGTCCGTGCTCACCCCTATCGATTCCGGCTGACTAACGTGCGCTCGTCCCGCGATCTGGGCCACTATCGGTGGACCGTGGACTACGTTGAAGACCTGGAACTGGTTCGCAGCGTCTACAACGTCCTCTATAGAGAGGGACAATTCTTTTCGACCGACGATGTATTGGGTCTTCTCGAGAGATGTCCCGAGATAGCGAGGATGAACGCTCCGAAAATTTGGGATGGAGGAGAGCCCAGCTTTCTCGGAGGAGGTGGAGCGGCGGAAAGTGAGGCCGGTTAGGAGGTTGTTTACAAAGTGGACCGCATCGCGCGTTTCGGGCTCCAGGTACAGGGAAGTGGCTGCAGCAATCAGGAGCCAGGCGATAATGGGACACACGGATCCGCAGGGGACGCTGTTCTACCAGGTCTCGCTGGGGAGGTTCGTTCCGCAGGACACCCCCTGTGCGCCATTTGGCCGCTCAGTGAGGATGCGGCGATCCGCCGCAGGTGCCGGGACCTGGTACTCGTACTCGCCCCTCGGCCGGCCGTCGATTCCCTCCGAGCCGGCGCTCCGAACCAAGCGCGGAGGACGGGCCCCCGATCGAGGGAATCGGGCACTCGACTTCCGGGGGAGAAGCGGGGAACGCGACGGATCGGTCCGGGACGGATCCCGACTAGCGGTTCTTGTCGAAGAGGACCTCGGGGAGCGGCGCCTACCCCCGGGTACACCGTCAATGCAGTGAGGGAGAACCGCCACCGCCTGCTGCTGGGGCTGGGCGTGGAGATCTGCAGCAGCGCAATGAGAGATGAAAGCTGAGACCGCGTCCGGGGCCGGCGAGAGGCCTTGGACGCGCGCGAGGCTGGGATAGGATTGGAGAACGGCTCGGGACGGTTCTGATGGTAAAACGGGTCATCTTCAGAGTTGATGGCGGTGAGAGCGTTGGAATGGGACATCTCGTCCGCTCTCGGGCCCTTGTTGCTGCGCTTCGGGATCGCGGGGCGGAATGTCGCTTCGTGACGGTGCCGAAGGGAGCGGCGCAGTGGTTAGAGTCACGAGGAGAGCCGGTCGAGCGGTTGGCCACTAGGGCCGGCAGCGCGGACGACGCAAGGGCCGTGGTGGAGCTGGTACGGCAGTGGGGACCTTGCTGCGTGGTGACGGACGGGTGTTCCTTCAAAGAAGACTACCTGAATACGCTGGTACAAACGGGAGTTCCAGTAACCGCGATCGACGATCTCGCTGCGTGGTTCTTCGAGACGGCGCTTGTAGTGAACGGAGGGCTCGGAGCTAAAGGGTTGCGCTACAACACTGCACCAACCACGCGACTGCTGGTGGGGCCAGAGTATCTATTGCTGCGATCGAACTTTCGCCGACCACGGCGGTCGTGGTCTTCCGTTCGGCGCGTCCTCGCGTGTTTCGGAGGTGCCGATCCGGAGAATCGCTCGGGGGTGGTCCTCGAGGCGTGGTCGGACCTTGAAAAGGGGCCGATTCTTGATCTTCTCGTCGGACCAGCGTATTCGCGTCTCGACGAGCTGCGCACGGCAGCAGCCGACCAGAACGTGTCCACGCATCATGATCTCGATGGCGTGGACCTTGTGGACGTGATGGCGAATTGCGACATGGCCATAGCGTCGGCGGGTATGGTCGCCTGCGAGCTCGCGGCACTCGGCGTGCCAATGATACTTGTCGTCTGCTCCGAGGATCAGCGGGCGAACGCAGTGACACTATCAGCTGCGGGTGCTGCGTGGCTCGTGGAACCATTCGACAGGGGCCGGCTTCTTGAAGCAGTCCGCGAACTTGCTGCTAGCCCCGTGCGCCTCGCGGCCATGGGAGAAGCGGCGCGGCGCCAAGTTGACGGCTTTGGTGCCGAACGTGTGGCCGAGGCGATCCTCGGAATTGTCGGGGGAGGAGATATGCATCGGAGCGCTTGACTGGCAGGCGTTCTGGGGCTTACGGGCGGCGGAGCCGGATTTCCCCGCGTCAGGACGAAGCTCGGGGAACGCGGGTCAGCTGTTCGCGCTGCTAGCCGACGCTTGTGCTGCCTTGGACTTGAAGTTGTCAGATCGGCTACTTGATGTTGGTTGCGGTGTTGGCCTACTGAGCCGTCACATGGTTCCGTACGTTGAGACTTTGGTGGGGGTTGACTTCGCAATTCCACTCCTGGGTCGGGCTGCGTCGGTAACGACCGCGGGGTGCTTTGTCGCGGGTGACCTTCTCTCCCTCCCGTTTCGTGAAGCCTCATTCTCCAAGGTGATCGTGTCGAGTGTGCTGCAGTATTTGGACGACGAGGCGTCGGTGGTCCGGGCTCTGGCAGAGATCCGACGAGTGACGGCCGCAGGCGGGCGCGCCTTCGCCTCGGGCAACCCGGACCGGAGGAAAAAAGAGGAATACATTGCAGGGATCGAAGCCCTTGACCTTCCTGAAGAGCGGAAAGCCGCCATCCGAGAGAGGAACAGGGGCGCCTTTTGGCTTTCCGCTGAAACGTTGCTGGAACAGGCCAAGGCGGGAGGTTGGGAAGCCGAGATCCAGCCGATCTCGTCCTCCGTCTGGCAGTCGTTCTATATGTTCGATCTCGTTCTCAGAGCGAAGTGATTATGGATGAGACGCGGTTTCGAGAGATGTTCCTGAAGATTGTCGACAACAGGGACAACCCCTTCCACCCACTCGTGTGGATCCACGGCGAACCGATGATCGGCAAGAACGTCTACATCGGGGGCTTCTCCGAAGTGAATGCCCAAGGCAGTAGCGTGGTGATCGGCGATAACTGCGATATTGCCTCGTTCGTATCGATAAATGTTGCCGACTCGCACCGGAAGTGCCTAGGGCTCGCGGCCGAGGTAGAACGACGACCCATCTTAATCGAGGAATGTGTCTTCATTGGGTCGCATTCAGTAGTGAAAGGGGGTGCTCATATCGGGCACCACACTGTTGTTGCCGCGGGAACCGTGGTGGAGGGAGTCGAGATTCCACCATTCAGCCTTGTGGTCGGCAATCCTATGGCAGTGAAGCGTAGCTACTATCGCAAGCTCGACCGGTGATCGCTCACAATCGTCCTGCTCTTGATGAGAGCGACGCGGGAGCCGTAACCCGCGTTTTGAGGAGCGGCCACATCGCCCAGGGGTCCGAGGTGCGGGCCTTTGAGGAGGAGATGGCTAGCCGCTTCGGGAGGCCAGGCGGCGATGCAGTGGCTGTCTCCAGCGGCACTGCGGCGCTTTACCTTGCATTGCGAGCTTTGGGCGTCGGCGGCGGGGACCGCGTGCTCATCCCCACGTACGTGTGCTCAGCTCTCGTACACGCGACCACCCTGGCTGGCGCGGAAGTTCACTTGGGCGATATTCGAGAGCCAGATTTCAACCTAGATCCCGAGGCCGTCTCCTGGATGGATGATCTAAAGGCAGTCGTTCTGCCGCACATATATGGTGTGCCCTCTGAGCCGGCCGCTTTGCAACGCCTTGGCGTCCCCGTGATCGAGGATGCGGCGCAGGCCATTGGAGCATGCTTGCGTGGTCGACCGGTCGGGGGCGTGGGAACCTTGTCGATGTTCAGTTTCTATGCCACCAAGCCCTTGACTTGCGGACAGGGTGGGATGGTCCTGGGGGCGACGGATATCTGCGATGACATCCGAGATCGGCGCGATTACGACGGCAAGCGGGATCTGCGGCCAAGATTCAACTTCCAGATGACGGACATTCAGGCAGCGTTAGGACGCAATCAGCTTCGACGGCTCGATGCTTTCCTGGCACGTCGCCGCGAAACCGCAGCGCTCTACCAGGCGTCACTGCCGACATCGCTTCGACACCAGATGCCGCTACCTGGTGCAGAGCCGAATCACTTTCGCTTTGTCATCCGGCTCGAGCAGGTGACCGAGGCTCAGAAACGGTTTGAGGCGGCGGAGATCAGAACGATCGTCCCAACCGAGCCCTGGGAGTTGTTGCATCGGCAGGTTGGTTTGTCAGGGGAGTTATTCCCCATAGCTGAGTTCGTGGCCCGGACCACCCTCTCAGTGCCGATACATCCGTCGTTGACAAACGATGAGCGCCGTCGTGTGGCGGCTGTGCTGGCGTCTCTGGAGGACTTGAAATGAACAGGATAGTAGAGATCAACGGACGCTCGATCGGACCGGGGCATCGGACGCTCATAGTGGCGGAGGCGGGAATTAACCACAACGGGAGCCTAGATCTAGCCCGGCAGATGATAGCAGTGGCTGCTTGCTGCGGGGCCGATGCGGTCAAATTTCAAGCCTATCACGCTGAGGAATTCTTATCGTCGAAAGACTTGACCTACACATACCGGAGCCAGGGCGACGAGATCACCGAAAGCCAGTATGACTTGTTCAAACGGAATGAGTTGGGCCGTAGAGAACTGGAGATTCTCCATGACGAGTGCGTCCGGCAGGGTGTCATGTTCCTCTGCACGGCTACGGACACGCAGGCTTGCAGGGCGTTAGTCGAAATTGGCGTCGGCGCGATCAAGGTAGGCTCGGATGATCTCGTGCACCACCCGATGCTTTGCGAGTTCGCGAAGACTGGTAAACCGCTCATCCTCTCGACCGGCATGGCCGACCTCGAGGAAATCCGGAGAACAGTTGGAGTAATTGAAAAGGCCGGGGCGGCTGATACCGTGCTCCTTCATTGTACGAGCATGTATCCGACCCCAGAGGATCGAGCGAACATCTTGTGCGTTGAAACTCTCCGCCGGGAGTTTGAGTGTCCGGTCGGATACTCGGACCACACCTTTGGCATCTCGGCTGCCGTGGGAGCAGTAGCTCTCGGCGCATGTCTGGTGGAGCGGCATTTCACACTGGACCGTCAGATGCCGGGGCCTGACCATGCCTTTAGTGCGGACCCAAGCACTCTGGAGGCGTTGGTGCAGGCGGTGAGAATGATGGAGAGGAATCTGGGCTCGGCCGACGTCCGACCGACGGCGGAGGAACTGGGAATGCGGGCGATTGCCCGGCGCAGCGTTGTGGCGCGTGAAGCCATCGCGGCTGGTATCTCCCTGACGCCCCACCATTTCGCGTACAAGCGGCCGGGAACCGGGATAGCGCCGATGGATGAGCATCTATTGGTGGGACGTCGGACATTAAGAGGCTTGGCGGCGGGAGAGCTCATCACTCTTGGAGTCGTTGAGTGATCGTCACAGCGCATCAGCCGGCGTACTTGCCTTGGTTGGGTCTCCTGCACAAGGCGGCGATTGCCGACACCTTCGTGCTTGTGGACACCGTCCAGTTCGAAAAGGATTCCTTCATCAACCGGAATAAGCTACGAACACCGCGGGGCTGGTCGTGGCTCAGTGTTCCTGTGTCCTCGAAGGGGCACATGACGTCTACTATGCGCGACCTTCGGATTATGCCGACACCATGGGCTCGGAAGCACTGGACCGCCTTCCGGATGTTCTACGGTCGTGTGCCGTTTTTTGCGGAGCATGCGTCGTTTCTAGAGGATACATACGCGCAGAGATGGGAGCTTCTGGTTGATCTCTGTGAGCACATTCTGATCTATCTCTTTGACGCCTTTGGCATCGGGGCTGAATTGGTGCGCGCCTCAAAGCTCTCTGTCGTTGGCAGGAAGTCAGAGTTTGTCCTGGATCTCTGCCGAAAGACGGGAGCTGACACGTTCGTTTTCGGCGCTCTCGGCAGGCAATACACGAATGTGGACTCTTTCCGTAACGCGGGCATCAATGTCGTGTTCCAGGATTACCGCCACCCGACGTATCCTCAGGCCTACCCCGGGTTTCAGCCGGGCATGAATGCATTCGACCTGCTGATGAACAGTGGGCCTAAGAGCCGGAGGATCCTTCTCTCCGGGAATCTCGGGCGAGAGGCCCTCGTATGAGGGTCTTGGTGGTGGTGGCGCACCCCGATGACGAGGTGCTCGGATGCGGAGCCACATTAGCTAGACATGCGGACGAGGGAGACACAGCCGAGGTAGTTGTGCTCGGAAGAGGGGCGCTGTCACGCGAGGGCGCGACCCCTTCGGATGCGGACGAGCTCCAACGACAGGCCCATGAGGCCGCGCGCATCCTTGGAGCCAGCGGTATCCGCGTCTTGAATCTCCCAGACAATCGGTTCGACCGGATGGATCTCCTTGATATTGTTAAGCAGGTTGAAGCTGAGATCCACCGCGTCAATCCTGAAGTGGTCTACACGCACCATGCAGCGGACTTGAACATCGACCACCGGAGAACCTTCGAGGCGGTTGTGACCGCATGTCGTCCAGTAGAGGCCAGCGGCGTCCGCCGCATTCTCTCTTTTGAGATTCCTTCGTCGACCGAGTGGCAATCGCCCACCGTACCGCCGGGGTTTCTGCCGAATGTGTTTGTAGACGTCACACGAACTCTCGAGCGGAAACTCAGCGCAATCGGAATCTATTCCGGAGAGATCCGATCAGCTCCGCACCCGCGGTCCATTGAAGCCCTCACGGCGCTAGCTTGCTGGCGCGGGGCAAGCGCCGGAATGAAGGCCGCTGAGGCTTTTGTGCTTGTCCGACAGCGAATATGAGCTGTTTATCGCCGGAGAGTGATTCCATGTTTACCATTCGGTGGGCGGAAGGATACTGGTCAAGCCTGTCAGGCCGGTGTGTCTAACCCAACTCCGGAAAAGGTGTCCGGTTCGGTATAGTGACGCAAGGCGGCGTGGCAGTCGTCATTGTCTGCCTTGTGGTCTGCGCACTCCAAGAGACGGTTTCCGCGTGTTACCTCAGGTCGTTATGAAGCGACAGGGTCCGTGGTGATACGGCAATCCCTTGGGCTGTTACGGGACTATGCCTGCGACTTGCTGGATCCGCTGAAGCTGGGGCACTTTGTCAGGCAGCCGCCGGCGATTAGCCAGGCTCTAGTAGAGCTGGCTCGCTCGACAGATTCTGCACGGCATGGGCCGCGGGTGCTGGTGGTCTCCTTTCGGGGCGGCTGGCTTCTTCACGGAACGTGGGAGGCGCTGATTGCAGCTGCCCTTAACCGGCGGGGAGCGAACTGCGCAGTTTTTGTTTGCAGTGGAGGCCTTCCCGAAGCGCTGCCGGGTAGAGCGCGGGCCTGCGGCATCGCGAATGTACACGCGAAACAGGTACCCCGATGTCGTGCTTGTCGGCGCGCCGGCGTGAGCGTTGCCAGAGCCCTACGCCTTCCCGTGATCTTGACCGATGAGCTTGTAGATCCTGCGATGCAAGAGAACCTCATGAAACGCGTGGCTACTCTGGATCTCGATAGCCTTCGGCGCCTGCATCACCGAGGCCACCCGATTGGCGAGTTCGCTGCTAACTCCGTTCGCTGGTTTCTCTGTGTCGGTGATCTGGATGGTGCTCGTGAAGCGGAGGACGTCCTCCGTAGTTTTGCGCAAAGTGCGGTCGTGATGGCTGAGGCCGCGCCGGTGCTCCTGGACCGCGTACAGCCCGAAGTAGTCTTGATGTTGAACGGGCTCTTCTGTGCTGAGCGGATTGTTAAGGCCGAGGCTGAGCGACGGGGGATCCGCGTGGTCAGTTACGAACGGGGTTTCGAGCCGGACACCCTGTGCTTCAGCAGAGGTGTACCTGGCTACTACGACATCGACCCGCTCTGGAGAGAGGTGGAGGATGTTCCGTTGTCGCTAGCGCAAGAGACCCGACTAGATAACTATCTAGCGGCTAGAAAAAAAGGCCTCCGTGCTCCATATAACTACTGGCCGACTATGACGGAGTCGGAAGAGGAAGTAATACTGTCCCTGGGATTGTCAACTGATCGTCACATCGCGGTCCTCTTCAGCAACATCACGTGGGACAGTGCGGCACAGGATCGTGATTGCGCCTTCCGTAGCATGTACGCATGGGTAGTGGAGTGTATTCGATTGTTCGGCTCGATGGAGGACGCGCAGCTGGTCGTCCGAATTCACCCAGCAGAAGTTAGGGTGCCCGGATGGGAGACGCGGGATCCCTTGATGAATCGCCTCGCGGCGAGTTTTCCTAAGCTTCCGCCGAATGTTCGGGTGGTGTCGTCCACGAGCGAGCTCAGTAGTTATACACTGATGAACATCTCGAGATGCGGCCTCGTGTACACATCCACAGCGGGGTTAGAGATGGCGATGGGCGGTATTCCGGTGGTCGTCGCGGGGCGGGTGCACTATGCCGGCAAGGGCTTCACTCTGGACCCTGCGGACCCGGAGGATTTTGCCCGACTAACAATGCAGGCACTGGGCAGTCCACGGAGTGCTTCGGTGCGTGATCGCGCGCGGCGGTACGGGCACGCCTTGTTCTTCCGATACTTCCACCAGTTCCCTCTTGTGTCTGAGAACACCCCTGATTTCATGCCGACCCTCAACAGCAGTGATTCTGCTGTCCTCGATCCAGGCGGAGATCCCACCTTGGACCGCGTGTGTGAGGCCATTCTTTCGAACAGCGAATTTTTCGCACCCGGCGCATAGAACTGTGATTCGCGCCAGCATCGTAGTTCCTACGTACACACGCGCCGGGTTGCTGCCAAAGCTTCTGGAGTCCCTGGTGAATCAGGACTATGAGGGCGAGTACGAAGTGCTAATCGTCGATGACGGCAGCGGTGACGGGACACCGGAGGTCTTGGGTGAATGGAGCCGCCGGTTTCCGGAGCGAATCCGTGTGTTCTTTCAAAGAAACTCTGGGCCGGCCGCGGCGAGAAACAGGGGCGCACAAGAGGCCAAAGGCCGGTTCGTAGCATTCATCGACGATGACTGCAGCGCTGAAGCGGGCTGGCTTCGATCCCTGGAAGAGACGCTTGAGGGCACCGGTGCCGCCGCAGCAGCCGGCACCGTCGTGAACCTAGAAAGGACTTGGGTAGGTCGCTACACCAACAGAGAGTCTGTGATCGATCATGTGGTTTCCACGGATGGTTCGGTCGCTGAGTTCATAACTGCGAATGCTTGTGTTCGCATCGAAATCTTCAAGGAGATTGGCGGCTTCGACGAGGCCATCCGCGTAGCGGGGGGTGAGGACACCGACTTCAGCCTTCGGCTAAGGAGCGCAGGCTACCGAATCGCCAGAGCCCAACGAGCATGTGTAAATCATTCCTCGTATCAGACGTGTGTTGAGTACTTGAGAATGATTTATCGACACGGCCGAGGGCGGCGCCGGCTAGGCGAGCGCTTTCCTGGGTACCGGATTCGGTTGCCGCTGCTGCGGCTGCTTTGGCTAGCTTGGCCCCTCAGAGGATGGCCGATCAGAGACTATGGCCGCTACCGCGCTGGGGATGTGCCACGAAGAGAGTGCCTGCAGTACCTCTGGCTCCGGTACCTTGAGAACATTGTCCGCATCACGGGCTACATGCGTGGCCTCTAGGCCGTATGCAGCCGTTCGTGGTGCCGCCCATGGCTTCAGTTCGGGTGGGATCGGGGCGGTCCGTATGATCGAGCATACGATGCCTCTCAGTCAGGTGTGAGAACCCCAGGGAAGTTGTGACTGGCTGCGTTGCTTGTGGAGGACTTCTTCGGACATGGCGTGGTGATGTCGACGTGTGTCGATCCTGCGGGACGTCTTCTAGGAAGGGACGTTTCGGGGCTTCTGAGCGTGAGTCCCACTACGCTTCGTACTACGAGGCGATCCCGCCGCTCTCGCCGTTGACCGCAGCGCGGCTTAAGGCCTGGACCGGGTGGCTTAGTCTTTATAGGAGAACTGGCAGGACTCTCGAAGTTGGATGCGGCGCGGGGCACTTTCTCACGGCGGCAGAGGCAGCCGGCTTCGAAGCATGGGGAACCGAAATCGCAGTCTCTGCGCTTGAGCGATTGCGGGCGCGGGGCTTCAGGGTGCTTGGTGGGAACCTTCCGGACCTTCAGCTGCCGGCGGAGCACTTCGACGCAGTGATTCTCTTTGAAGTGCTGGAACACTTAGATGACCCACTGACTTATCTGCTGGAGGCCCGGCGGGTAGTGAGGCAAGGGGGCGCTCTGCTCTTGACGACTCCGAATTTTAACAGCCTGAGTCGCCGGCTCCTAGGCGATCGCTGGCGCGTAGTGGATCCGGAGCATCTGATACTGTTCACGCCTTCCGGCTTGCGGATCGCGCTCGAGCGAGCCGGTTTCAGGGTCGTTTCGATCTGGAGCCGTAACGTCGATCCGACAGAGCTAGTGCGTGTCCTGCACGGGAAGCCTGTGCGAGGGACAGAGGAACGGCAGCGCGGAGTCGACGCGTGTCGGGAGAGGCTTGCCGCGGGTTCGGGTCTTCTGGTCCTCAGAGAGGTTGTCAACCTCGGTTTGCGGGCCCTGGGACTGGGTGATACCTGTGAGGCGAGGGCTGAGCGTTGAAAGTGTCCGTCGCCGTGCCTGCCCGCAACGAGGAACAGACGATCAGCGCGACGCTTGAATCGCTTCTGGCTCAGACTCATCCGCCGGACGAGATCGTGGTCGCGGACGGGGGCTCAACCGATGCTACGGTCGCAGTGGCATCGCGGTACTCCAAGCGTGGCGTAAGAATTCTCGAGATCGGACCGGCATACCCAGGGCGGGCAAGGAACGAGGCAATCCGCAGATGCAGGAACGAGTGGATCGCGCTAATCGACGCTGGTTGCGTGGCTGAACGGAAGTGGCTCCAATGCCTGATTGCGTCGAGTATGGCGCTCGGGTCGGGGCCAGGAATCGTCTTTGGCGAGTACCGGCCGCGGGTCGACAGCGAGTGGGATGCGGCGCAAGCCTTGGGCTTCGTGGGCGCCCCTGATCAAAGTACGGGGCTTCGCCCTGCGACTATTGCGTCAAGCTTAGTACACAAGACGGCTTGGGAGGTGAGCGGGGGTTTTGCTGAGGACCTTCGAGCGGCGGAGGACAGCCTCTTCATTCGGAAGATCCAGACCGCCGGCGTACCCGTGATCAGGAGCTCTGAGGCCGTAGTGTATTGGCGGCTTCCTCGGGGACCGGCCGGAGTGTTCCGGCGGTTTCGCCTCTACTCAGCACATCACTTGGCTGCGGGTTTATTCTCTACTTGGCATTCGAGAGTGATGATGATGGATGGAGTTGGCGCGGTGGTGGGTGTTGCGTCCATTTTTTGGCCAGTGTTGTGTTTTGTCCTCGGCGGGGCTGTCCTTGCACGGCTCTTGCGCACCGTTGCCCGCAGAAGGTCGAATATCGGCGGAGTTCATCCATTCCGCCCTGTGCGCCTTCTCCGCGTCGGGGTCTTGCTTCTAGTCGCAGACGCAGCGATGTGGTTGGGTGCCCTTGACTATGCGTTGGGTCGAGAACCGCCCAGGTCACTGTGAGCGTTGTCTATATCACCTACTGGAGCCTTCGGGATCCGCTCTGTCTCAGCCAGAGCCTGCCGGTACTTCGTGCGCTTAGCCGTAGCGGAAGGCAGCTCACACTGATCACGTTCGAACAGACACAGTGGGCTTTGCCACCGAAGGATCAGGCGTCGATGCACCAGCTGCTCGCAAGCGAGGGTATCCGATGGGAGCCTCTGCGCTACCATAAGCGGCCACGTGTCCTGTCTACCCTCTTCGATATCGCCCTGGGTGTCTGGCGATGCCTCGGCCTCGCTCGGAAGGGACGAGTTCGCCTGTTCCATGGAAGAGGCACGGTGCCCGCCGCCATTGCCTTCATTGCGTCACGTCTGACTGGAGCGCGATTTCTGAATGATGCTGATGGGCCATTGTCCGAAGAATATGTCGACGCGGGAATCTTGAGGCGCGAGTCGCTCGTTCATAGAGTGACACGTAGCGCCGAGGCGAGATTGTTGCGAGCGGCGGATGGCGTGGCTGTGCTGACCGAACAGCGTCGGGTGCAGGTGAAGGGCATTGCCCGCAGCAAAGTGACCGTGCTGCCGTGTGCCGTGGATACTCAACATTTCGTTCCTTGTGTTGATGCGTCGGCGCGGACGAAGCTGGGGCTTGAGGGGATAGTATTCGTCTATGCGGGAAAGGCAGGTGGATGGTATCTGATCGACGAAATGCTCGACTTCGCCGCGGTAGCCGGCGAGGTAGTTGGCAAAATCACCCTTTTGATCCTGACCACGCAGGATCCTCACGTGTTCAGCCGTGCAGCCACTGCCAGAGGACTCGCCTGCGTGGTTCGAGGCGCCGACCGGGAGGAGATGCCCCGTTACCTTGCCGCGGGTGACGTTGGTCTCTCGTTTGTGCTTCCCTCTCCTTCCAAGACGGCGTGCTCTCCGGTAAAGAATGGGGAGTACCTCGCGTGTGGTTTGCCAATCATCACGACGGCGGGCATAGGCGACTACAGCAACCTCGTGGCCCGGACGAGAGTGGGAGTCGTGGTCAAGAGTTTGGATCGCGCTGGCTACAGGAAGGCCGCCGAAGAGCTCGGTAGCCTCCTCACAGATCCATCTCTGCGGTCGCGCTGCCGCGCGGTAGCTGCGAGCGAAGTAGGTCTATCGGAGATCGTTGTTCCTCGGTATGTGGGGCTTTACGAAGACTTGCTAGGCCCCCCAGTAAAAGGGACCGTCTGAGGGTTCTGAAGGCGGAGCGCTGCTTGCCTCCTTCTGCCTGATGGACGACTTATTATAAGGGGGGCGTATCTGGATTTCCGGGCAGGGAGATCTTGGCCTAGCTCTGAGGTCGCGCGGTTCGACCCTGGTCGAGCATTGCAGACCTCCAAGCAAATGGCATCGCACGATCTAGCGGGTTCATAAACGATGAGTAGACGCTTACGAACTCAGGTTCGCGCCTCGGGTGCCGATGTTCGATTCGTCCGCCGGCTCTATTGGTGGGCGTTCATTGTTCGCGCCGGCGTTGGCGTGCTCGCGTACGTACTGACGGAGTACGCAGACATCCCACTGCTACAAGATGCGCTGTACTACGAAGCACAAGGCTACGATATCGCGCGGGAATGGCTATCCGGCAGATCGTCGGATTGGCTCGATACCGCCATGTATGGGGGCCGAGAGGCATGGCTGATCGTTGTGGTGGTCGCAATTTTCTACTTTGTTCTGCAGGGAGTGCGGGCAACGGTCGTCTTGATCGTAGGTTACGGCGCTGCTGGTGCGATCGTCCCAGTCTACACGTATAGGATTGCGATTCAGCTGGGTGCATCTGAAATGGTTGCCAGGAAGGCGGCGTGGCTCGTTGCGCTGTCGCCGGCGTTCGTGTTCTGGTCTGGCGCGCTTTACAAGGAAGGTCTCATCCTACTCATTCTGAATCTCTCCGTGTACCACGTTTTGCGGCTTCAGACGCAATGGCAGGGGCGGTCGCTCGTGATGGTTGTGTTGTTGACCTTCGCGCTGCTTGGACTGCGCTTCTACCTGGCGATCATGATGAGTGTGGTGATTCTTGCTGCGCTCCTTTGGCGCCGTCGGAGCCGAAGACCACCGGATGGAGCTCGCGTAGCGGTGCCGGTACCGGTACTGATCCGGCAAGGGCTAATTGCGTTGGGGTTCGTGGCGCTCATGATCAGCCTTGGTTTCACGGAGCGTGCGGAAAGACCGTTGCTGGAGACAGATAAGGGGATATTGGTGCAGCTTGACAGATCACGACGTGACCTCGCGACCAGGGCCGATTCCGGATACTTGGCGGAGGTTGAGGTCTCCGAGCCAGGCGATGCGGTGCGCCTCCTCCCAGTTGGACTGGTATATTTCCTGACAGTGCCTCTCCCGTGGCAGGCCGGCGGGTTTCGTCAAACTCTAGCAATACCGGAGACGGGATTTTGGATCCTGCTGTACCCCTTGATCCTCGTCGGGGTTGGCCGTGGTCTGCGGGCAAATCGACCGGGCACGCTACTGATCTTGGCTGTAACGAGTGGAATGTGCGGTATCTATGCGGTGCTGTCAGGGAATGTCGGCATCGCATATCGCATGCGTACGCAGGTCTGGCTGCTGTGGGCGCCATTTGCCGCATGGGGATGGGAGGCCTGGCAGCAAAAAGGAAGTCGGCGCGCTGCACCACAACGTAGGCGTGAGCGGTTGTTGAAGCCGTGAAGGTTCTGGTCACTGGCGGTGCTGGGTTCGTCGGCTCGCATGTGGTCGACCTCTTGGTCGCGCGTGGCCACGAGGCTACTGTGCTCGACAATCTCGACCCGCAGGTACATGGCCCAGGCGCATCTGAGCCGCGGCACATCCTCGGTCACGTTCGTTCGGGCACCGTCCGTTTCGTGCGCGGCGATGTCACCGATCGCGAAGCGCTCGGGAAAGCGCTCGACGGAGCCGAAGCCGTCGTGCACTTTGCCGCGGCGGTGGGCGTCGGGCAATCGATGTATCAACCGCACTACTACGTCCACACGAACGCCACCGGTACGGGTCTGGTTCTCGACCTGATCGCACGGCAGCCGGATGGCATACGTAAGCTCTTGGTCGCCTCGTCAATGAGCCTTTACGGTGAAGGCGCTTTCGTTTGCGCGTCGTGTGGAGCGCGAGCTGCGGGAGACCGGACGCGCGAGCGTTTGGAGTCGGCACGTTGGGAGGTGCCCTGCCTGACCTGTGATGCCGACATGCGCCCCGAGCCGACACCAGAGAACAAGACGGCACAGATCTCATCGGTCTATGCGGCGACGAAGAAACATCAGGAGGATCTATTCGTGTCCTTTGGCCGAGCCTATCGGATCCCAACATTCGCGCTGCGTTTCTTCAACGTCTATGGTCCCCGGCAGAGCCTTAGTAACCCGTACACCGGAGTAGCGGCTATCTTTCTCTCTCGATTGCTCAACGGTCACTCCCCGCTGGTGTTCGAGGATGGAGGGCAGAGCCGCGACTTCATCGATGTACGCGATGTCGCCCGGGCAACTCTGCTGGCTACGGAATTCACCGGGGAAGGGCAGCACGTTCTGAACGTCGGGACCGGGCGCAGGACGACTGTAAGCGAGGTCGCGGAGGCCCTTGCCCATGGCCTCGGCGTGGAGATCCGGCCGGAGCTATTGAAGAAGTACCGAGCGGGCGACATTCGTCACTGCTTCGCCGACCCGTCCCGCGCGCGCGAAGTGCTGGGGTTCGAGGCCCGCTGGGGCCTCGTTGATGGCGTGGGTCCACTCATCGCGTGGTGCCGAGACGAGCGGCCTCGGGATGAGGTGGAGCGCAGCCTGAAGGAGCTGGCTGATCGCCGTCTCGTGCAATGAAGATTCTCTCGTGGATTCCGCAGGAGCTTGATACCTCGCCGGGGCAGCGCTTTCGCATCGAGCAATGGGATCCCTATCTCCGGCGGGAAGGGATCGAGATTGTGTACTCGCCTTTTGCTGACGAGCGGCTGGGGACCGTACTGAAGCACCGGGGCCGACTCGGTGCCAAGGCATGGGGAGTGGGTCGGTCTCTGGCCCGTCGCCTCCGCGAAGCGTGGCGGGTGGCCCGATTCGACCTCGTGTACGTCTTTCGCGAGGGCGCTCTGTTGGGACCGGCCTTGGCGGAGCGGATAGTGTCGTGGAGCGGCGTGCCATACGTCTTCGACTTCGACGATGCTGTATGGTTCCGGTATGTGAGCCCGGCCAACTCTTACCTTTCGTATTTGCGTTTCCCCGGCAAGACAGCGACGCTGTGCCGTGACGCCCGATACGTGATGGCCGGGAATCGCTACCTCAGGGACTATGCGGCGTGCTTCAACTCGCGCGTGTCGATTGTACCGACGACGATCGATACTGAGAAATACCGGCTACTTCCGGAGCGCGTGCCTTCACATCCGGTGATCGGCTGGACGGGAAGCTACAGCAGCGAGCAGTATCTGGAGATTGTTCGGCCAGTGCTCGAGCGACTGCGGCGTAGGATCGATTTCCGCATGGTCGTAGTCGGCGGCGGGGCCTTTCAGGTAGAGGGTGTCGAGGTAGAACACCGGCCTTGGTGTTCGGCTACCGAGACTGCGGACCTCGCCGATTTCGACATCGGCCTCATGCCCCTTCTGGACGCGGAGTGGGAGCGGGGCAAGTGCGGGCTGAAGGCACTACAGTACATGGCGCTGGGCATTCCGGTGGTGGTTAGCCCAGTGGGCGTGAATGCGGAGATCGTCGTCGATGGGAGCAATGGTTACCATGCGCGCAACGTTGACCAGTGGGAGCACGCGCTCGAGCGTCTCCTTCTAGACAGTTCACTGCGACGGCGGCTCGGTAAGGAGGGGCGGGTGACGGTGGAGACCGGCTATTCGGCTGCCGTGGTCGCCCCTCGCGTAGCGTCGGTGTTCCGAGAAGCTGTGGCATGACGGCTGACGTCACCCATGCGATTTGCCACTGCTGGTGCAGGTTTCACGGGTCCACTACGGTTTCAATACCAGGGCGCAGGCGGGCTACCTTGCCCAATGTCGACGTGTCCACCCCTAAACGCGCGTCGAAATTGACGCCCGTCGACTCATGCACTTTTTGGCCATAGCTCATCCGCGGCAGTTTGGCTCATTTCGGCAAAATGTCATAATTCCGGAGATGTTCTGGGTCGGGTTGTATCCGTTATCTTAGGTCGGCCTTTGGCACGAATCCCGGGTCAACCTGTCTGAAGCCCTTTACGTTCTTCTTGTCACGGCTGGCCTTTACGTGATCTACGCCTTGCTGTGTGGCGATGTTGGCACCGCGCACCGAATGCGGGCGCAGCCCCGGTTGCTTTGGCCGGCGTTCGCGCCCTGCGGATTCGAGGTGTGGCGTGACAGGAGTATGACGGTCGCCTCGCGCGGGGAAGTCTCGACGATTTCCGGCAACCCCGTGGATGAGCCATCTGCAAGGAGGCGGCTGTAGTGGTTCTACATGGGTACCATGTTCGCCGGAGGCCCTAGCCGATGGTAGGAGGGTATGCGGATGTCGGCGTCGGGCAGCGGTAGAGCGCCGCGTGCGCTGAGGCTTGTTGTTGGCGTCATCGTCGCATTGCTTCCATCTGCGCTGAAGGTGGGACTCTATCGCCGCGTCTACAAATACGACGTCGGTAGGAACGTCAAGATTGGGTTCAGCCCATTAGTTGGGGTGCGCCGATGCCGGCTCGGCGACGGGGTTCGCATCGGACACCTGAATCTCTTCTTTCAGATTGAGGACCTCGAGATCAACGCGCATTCGAGGATCGGCTTTCTGAACATTTTCCGAGGCGGCCGAATCCGACTCGGCGCCTATACCTCCGTCTTCAGGATGAACTTCATTAACTCGATCCCGGAACCAGATGCCGAGAATGTCACCGATGCGGTACTCGACGTTGGACCCGGGGCCGTTATCACTTCTGGGCATCGGCTCGATTTCACCGATCGCATCACGATTGGCGCGAGCACTGTGATAGGAGGGCGCGGATCGGCCTTTTGGACTCATAGTCGTCAACGCACCCGCCCAATCGCCGTCGGCAAGCACTGCTATCTCGGATCCGGGGTTCAGGTCGCTCCCGGAGTAGATCTGGCCGATTTCTGCATCGTGTCGCTTGGTGCGGTTCTGAGTGGGCAGTTCACGGAGGCGCGGGCCTTGATACTTGGCAATCCGGGGCGCATCGAGCGAAAGCTCCGCCGGGACGAGTTGCCGCTGGTCGCGCGAAGGACGCGCGATGACCTACCCGACGAGCTTGCTCAGGCGAGTTTGCCGGAGGATTTGCGAGTGTTGGCGACAGTACGGCCGCAGACTTCCGGGGCGGAACCGTGAGGGAGTGGGTGTTACCTTTGCTGACGTGCCCGGGGTGCCACGGTGCCCTTTTGTGCGAGGTGCAGCGGCGCGGGCCGGGAGGTATCGAGGAGGGTCTCCTTCGCTGTCGGTGCGGCGAGTCGTATCCGATCATGGGCGGCGTGCCGCGAATGTTACTGGGCGATGGCACGGCGCGGCTCCCTAGCGAATTGTCTGACATGCGAGGCAGTGCCAGAGGCACGTACGCCCTTGGCGGGCAAGAGGTGAATTCGAAAACGCGAGAGAGCTTTGGATTCGAGTGGACGACCTTCCGCGGGATGCGCCGGGAATGGCAGAGCAACTTTGTGACGTACATGACTCCGATGACGCTGGAGTTCTTTCGGGGCAAGCTGGTCCTCGACGCTGGTTGCGGCATGGGACGGCATGTGTTTCACGCTGCAGAGAGCGGCGCCCGAGTCGTGGGCGTCGACTTCAGTCGAGCGGTAGAGGCTGCATATGAGAACACCAAGCACCTTGAGACGGCGGCGGTGGTGCAGGCCGACGTTATGCGGCTGCCGTTTAGGCCGGGCACATTCGACTTCGCTTATTGTTTGGGTGTGCTGCATCATCTGCCGCAGCCGCTCGAGGCATTGCGGCGCCTTGTGGATGTGGTGAAGGATCGGGGGGAGTGCCGGATCTACGTGTACCATCAGATCGCGCGGGCCCTGAGGTGGAAGCACGGGCTGTTTCGGCTGGCATCGGCGTGTCGTCGCGTCAGCACGAGATTGCCGCATGCCGTGTTGCTGGCTGCGTGCTGGCTTCTGTCGGCGGCCATCTGGGTGGGATGTGTGCTGCCCTACAGATTACTCAGGGGATATGCTCCGAATTCGGCCTGGGCCAAGTCGTGGTTGTTTCGGCAGTATGCGTCGTATCCGTTTCTGGTTCTCGTCAATGATCAGTTCGATCGTTTTTCCGCCCCCATCGAACGACGGTATACGCAGAACGAGGTAGAGGAGTTGATGGGAGCGGCGGGGCTCCGTAACATTGTCGTCAGAGAGAGTTTCGGGTGGATTGGCCACGGCTCGAAATGCGATGAAGGCGGCGCGGTATCTCCGACCGAGATGGAAGCGCCGGGGGTGATCTAGCCTCGTGTGTGGGATCGTCGGTGTCGTGGATGTCCGGGGCCGCGCGGTCGAACCTCAGCTAATCCGCCGTCTCTGCGATGTTCTCCGTCATCGAGGGCCCGACGACGAGGGCTACTATGTTGACGGCCAGGTCGGGCTCGGTCAGCGGCGGCTCGCCATCCTTGATCCCGATGGCGGTCACCAGCCAATGAGTAACGAAGACGGTACCGTCTGGGTGACCTTCAACGGGGAGATCTACAACTTCGAGGACCTAAGGGAGCGGCTCCAGGGATTGGGACACGCCTTCAGGACGCGCAGCGACACCGAGGTGATCGTTCACGCCTACGAGAAGTACGGGCCGGAGTGCGTGAAGGCGCTGCGGGGTATGTTTGCCTTCGCCTTGTGGGATCGGTCGGGGCAGACGCTTCTGGTCGGCCGCGATCGCGTCGGCAAGAAGCCGCTGTTCTATGCCGCGGTGGACGGGCAATGGGTGTTCGGCTCCGAGCTCCAGGCGCTGCTTCGGCATCCGGGGCTGGTGCGAGATGTGGACATCGGGGCGCTCGACGATTACCTGACGTACGGGTATGTACCGGCGCCGAAGACGATTCTGCGAGACGTCTACAAGCTGCCGCCAGCCCACTATCTGACTCTGAGGCTGCGGGGGGGGCACGACCCCGACATGCGGGTCGAGCGATACTGGCGCCTCGACTATGAGCCGAAGCTCAGGCTGAGCGAAGAGGAAGCGGCCGACGGGCTGCTCGAGGTCCTGAAGGAGGCAGTGCGGCTGCGGATGATCGCGGATGTGCCGCTCGGGGCGCTGCTGAGCGGCGGGATCGACTCGAGCATCGTGGTCGCGCTCATGAGCCAGCTCTCTGACCGCCCCGTCAAGACGTTCTCCATCGGCTTCGGCGACCACGAGTTCAACGAGCTACCCCACGCCCGCCGTGTGGCCGAGCGGTGTGGGACGGAACATCACGAGCTCATCGTTCGCCCGAAGGCGCTGGAGGTGTTGCCCACGCTGGTGCGTCACTACGGGGAGCCGTATGCTGACTCGTCAGCGATCCCAAGTTACTACGTGGCCAAGCTCACGCGCGAGCACGTCAAGGTCGCCCTCAACGGCGACGGCGGCGATGAGTGCCTCGCGGGGTACGAGCGCTATGCGGGAGGGCTCGCGGCTGACCGCTATGGGCGGATCCCGGCGGCCGTGCGACGGCTGGCGATTGAGCCGCTCAGCCGGTTCCTCCCGGCGAGTGGCTCGCGTCGGAACCGGCTGAGGCAGGCCGGGCGCTTTCTCCAGGTGGCGAACCAGCCTGCACCACAACGCTACCTGCGCTGGATCGGCTGTGTCCCGACCACGGAGAAGGCCGCTCTCTACTCCCCCGAGTTCCAGGAGCAATTGGCCGGCCATCGAGCGGAGTCGTGGCTGCTGGAGATGTGGGAACGGCTCACCGCGGCCGGCCTTTGCCCACTCGACAGGATGCTGGCCCTGGACGTGGAGTCCTACCTCCCGTACGACCTGCTGGTGAAGATGGATATTGCTACGATGGCGAACTCCCTCGAGGCCCGATCGCCGTTCCTCGACCACCATGTCATGGAGTTCTGCGCTCGGTTGCCGGCTAGTTACAAGCTGCGGGGGATGCGCCTCAAGCACTTACTGAAGAAAGCTGGCACAGGGCTCTTGCCGCCCGAGACGCTGACTCGACGGAAGATGGGCTTCGGGGTGCCCGTTGGAAACTGGATGCGCGGGGAGCTGCGGTCGTGGATGGAGGATCTGCTGCTGTCCCCGAGATCGCTCAAACGTGGCTACTTCCAGCCTGACGCGCTCCGCCAGGTCGTTGATCGGCACCTCGAAGGCCGGGAAGACCGGTCCTTCCAGCTCTGGGCGCTGCTCTGGCTGGAGCTCTGGCATCAGGAGTTCATGGATTGAGCGCAGCCACGCGGGTGCTTTTCGTGAATCCCGGTCGTGCCTTCGGAGGCGCTGAGCACAGCCTGCTCCTGCTGCTCCAGGGACTGCGGGCCTGTGGGGTCGAGGCAGAGGTGACGCTTTTCGGTGAGGGGCCGTTTCGGGACCGCCTCTCGGCCCTCGGGGTCCCAACGGTGGACGTGGCGCTGCCACGTTGGACGCGGGCCACCGGGCGCTATCGGCTTCCGGGCGGGCCCGTCGGAGGCGCCGCGCTGATGGCAGGGAGCTTGCCGGCCGCCCTGCGGCTGGCGGCTGCGGCGCGCCGGGCCGGAGCCGATCTGATCCACACGAACGGAATGAAGGCCCACCTGCTGGGCGGCTTGGCCGGACGGCTGGTCCGGGTGCCGGTGATCTGGCATCTCCGGGATTTCCCGCCCGAGGGCTGGGCGGGGCGCACGTTCCGCGAGGCCGCGCGGCGGTTGCCGGAGATGATTCTCACCCCATCGGAGGCGGTGGCTGCGAGCGTTCGGCTGCCCGGGCGCACGCGGGCTCGCGTTGTCCCCGACCCGGTGGATCTCGATCGGTTTCATCCCAGGATCCCGCGAGATCGAATCAGGCGAGAGCTGGGCATAGGAGACGAGGAGCCGCTCACTGGTATGATCGCCCACCTCACGCCCTGGAAGGGTCACGAGGTGTTCCTGGAGATCGCCCGAGCGGTGGCGGACCGGGTTCCCCATTCGCGCTTCGTCGTGGTCGGAGGATCGATCTACGAGACCCACGGGCATGCCGGCTATCCCGAGACTCTTCGGCAGAAGACAGCCGCGCTCGGGCTGTCGGATCGAGTGACATTCCTCGGGATCAGGGACGACGTCCCGGACCTTCTGGCTGGACTGGACGTGCTCGTCCACACTCCCACCGCTCCGGAGCCCTTCGGCCGGGTGCTGGCCGAGGCGATGGCGGTGGGGCGGCCGGTGGTCTCAGCCCGCTGCGGCGGGATCCCCGAAGTCGTCGAGAACGGAGTCACGGGATTGCTCGTCCCAACCGCAGATGTCGGGGCGTTCACCGTTGCGGTGGTGAGGCTCCTGGAAGACCCGATGCTGTGTCAGCGGCTCGGGGGCGCCGGTCGTCGCCGCGCGGAGGCGCGGTTCGGCATCGAGGCGCACGCCGCTGGCGTGTTCGAGGCGTACCGGGTGGTGCTCGAGGGGCGCAGCGCCGCGGCATGAAGGCCGTCCACGTCTTCAAGGATTATTACCCGCCGACCACGGGCGGGATCGAGCAGCACATGCAGGTGCTGTGTGCGGGCCTGGCCCGACACATCGACGTGACGGTGCTAGTCCCGAGCCGCTCGCGCCAAGGGATCGAGGAACGCCTCGACGGAGTCCGCGTGATCAGCGTGCCCGAGTTCGGCCGCTACTTCTCCGCCCCACTCTGCCCGAATATGCCGGCCGAGCTTCGCCGGCTGTCTCCGGATCTCGTGCACCTGCACTTCCCGAACCCCACGGGTGACCTCGCGTATCTGCTGAGCGGCGGCTGTCGGGCCCCGGTGGTTCTGACCTACCATGCGGACGTGATCAGGCGATCGCGCCTTTTCCGTCTCTATCGCCCCGTGTTCGGGCTCCTGGCTCCGCATATCCGGCGCTTCATCGCGACCTCGCCGGAGTACCTCGACTCCTCGGCGTTTCTGGCGCCATATCGGGATCGCTGCACGGTGATCCCTTTCGGAGTCGACCTCGACGATTTCGTGCTGCGCGTCGGCGAGGTCGACCAGGTGCAGGCACTCCGGCAGCGTCACGGCGAGCGGATCATTCTGTTCCTGGGTGTTCTTCGCTACTACAAGGGCCTGGATGTGCTCATCCGCGCCATGGCGCGGGTGACGGGACGCCTGCTCATCGCGGGGCGAGGACCGCAACGAGCAGCCTTGGAGGGCTTGACGCGTGAGCTCGGGCTCGCTGATCGGATCAGCTTCCTCGGAGAAGTATCCGAGTCCGAGCGCCGACTGCTCCTCCACGCCTGCGACGTGTTCGTGCTGCCGTCCATCGACCGGAGCGAGGCCTTCGGGATCGCGCAGCTCGAAGCCATGGCGTGCGGCAAGCCGGTGGTGTCCAGCGACTTGCCCACGGGTGTCCGCCTGGTGAACCAGGACGGGGTTACCGGGACGCTCGTCCCGCCTGGGAACCCGAATGCTCTGGCCGGAGCTCTGACCACGCTGCTTGAGGATGACGGTCTCCGCGCCGGCCTCGGCAAGGCCGCCCGGCTGCGGGTCGAGCAGGAGTTCACGGCCGAGCGCATGATCGCCCGGACTCTGGACGTCTACGATGAAGCCCTCACCTAGGATCAAGATCCTCCGCGTCATCGCCCGGATGAACGTGGGTGGGCCGGCGATCCACGTCGTGAACCTGACGGCGGGGCTCGACCCGGCTCGCTTCGACTCGATCCTGGTCACGGGGACGGAGAACCTGGGCGAGGGATCGCTGCTGGACCTGACGCTGGCCCACGGGATCGAGCCGGTCGTGATCCCGGAGATCGTGGGCCAGGCCACGCTCAGGCCGCGCGATCTCAAGGCGCTCATCGCGCTCTACCGGCTGATGCGACGCGAGCGGCCGCACATCGTCCACACCCACGCTGCCAAGCCGGGGGTGCTGGGGCGCCTGGCCGCGCGGCTGGCCGGCGTGCCGGTGGTCGTGCACACGTTCCACGGGCACATCCTCCACGGCTATTACGGGCCGCTCATGACCTGGCTGCTCCGCCGGATGGAGCGTCTGCTGGCGCACTGTAGCGACCGGATCATCGCGGTGAGCGAGCAGGTCAAGCAGGACCTGGTGCGGTACGGCGTGGCGCCGCCCGAGAAGATCACCGTGATCCCGCTCGGCTTCGATCTGCAGCCCTTCCTCGACAGCGCGGAGCATCGCGGCGCCCTCCATCGGGAGCTGGGGCTCACCAAGGGGGCGCAGCTCATCGGGATCGTCGGGCGGATCTTCCCGATCAAGAATCATCGCCTCTTCCTGGACGCAGCGGCCCGCGTGGCTGCCGAGGAGCGCTCCGCCCGGTTCGTCGTCGTGGGGGACGGCGTTCTGCGGCCGGAGATGGAAGCCCATGCACGCGGGCTCGGCATCGCCGACCGGGTGACGTTCACGGGCTGGCGCCGCGACCTGCCCCGCATCTACCCGGACCTGGACGTGCTGGTGGTGTCATCCAGGAACGAAGGCACGCCGGTCTCGGCGATCGAGGCCATGGCCTCCGCCTGCCCGGTGGTCGCCACGCGCGTCGGGGGCCTGCCGGACCTGATCGAGGACGGCGAGACCGGCCATCTGGTGCCGTCGGAGGACGCGCCGGCTCTGGCCGCGGCGATCCTCCGCGTGCTCCGCGAGCCGGACACGGCTAGGCGGCTGGCGGAGGTCGCCCGCGCGCAGGTCCGCGAGCGCTTCCGCGCCGAACGCCTGATCGGCGACATGGAGCGCCTGTACTCGGAGCTCCTGGCAGAGAAGGGTGTCCTCGCGCTGGAGCGCGGCGCCGCCCCTCGCTCGGAGATCCTCAAGCGCGGCTTTGATCTTCTCCTCTCGAGTGTGGGGCTGCT
>Ga0207646_10001418_pt1 | contig 29768 bp, 23 predicted proteins | sample KBSK5502metaG_FD_184343 | JGI IMG/M metagenome (GOLD analysis project Ga0207646, IMG submission 184343) | Corn, switchgrass and miscanthus rhizosphere microbial communities from Kellogg Biological Station, Michigan, USA - KBS K5-50-2 metaG... | ecosystem: Host-associated > Plants > Roots >... | reverse complement strand
GGCGGCCTGCTTCTCGGTCGAGCGGACGAAGTACTTGATGTTCTCGAAGTCGATGCCGGACAGGTCAGAACCCCAAGTGGGCATCGGCTTGCGGCCAAACAGCTTCAGCCCCTTCAGCCGCAGGTCCAGCATCCACCCCGGCTCGCCCTTCCGGGCCGAGATGTCCCGCACGACCTCCTCCGACAGGCCACGGCGCGCGGACGCGCCCGCGGCGTCGGAGTCGGCCCAGCCGAACTTGTATCGATCCAGCCCCTCGAGTTCGGGGTGCGCGGTCGTTGTCATGCTCCAGTGCCTCCAGGCTGACTGGTTGGTGTGGTCGTCGTGCGGATCTGGATAAGCGCGGGCGCGGTCACGTGCGTGGTGCAGATCCCGTCGCCGTGCGCGATCGTGGCCAGCCGCTGCACCGGGGTGCCGAGCAGCCTGGCGAACGCTTCGGTTTCTGCCTCGCACAACTGCGGGAACTCGGCCGCCACGTGCGCGACCGGGCAGTGGTGCTGGCAGAGCTGTTCTCCGCCTTCCGCGGCGAGAGTCCCCCGGCTCGGGGCGCTGGTCGCGGAGGCGGCGTAGCCGTCCGCCGACAGGGCCTCGGCGAGCGCCTTGACCTTGTCCTCTGGCGCGGCTGCCTCCATCACCTGCCGGTACCGGTGCTCGAGCTCGGCCACCTGCCTCCGGGCGAACTCGGCGGTGGCGGCGGGGCCCGCCACCTCGGCCAGAAAGCGGAGCGCGCTGGTGGCCAGGTCGTCATACGCGTGCTCGAACGCGCTGCGGCCCGCGTCGGTGATCGCGAACAGCTTGGCGGGGCGGCCGCGCCCCCGGCTGGCGGGCCGGCGCGCGGTGCGGGTCTCGATCAGCCCGCCGGCCAGCAGGTTGTCCAGGTGACGCCGGATCGCGGCCGGGGTGAGGCCGAGCCTGGTGCTCAGCGCGGCGGCGGTGACCGGCCCGTTCTCCAGGATCAGCCGGGCGATCCTGGCCCGGGTGCCGCGCTCGGAGCCAAGCTGCGTCACGGCGTTCGCCGTGCCGAAAGCGGGAACCGCGGGCGCGTTAGGGTCAACAGCCCCGCCGGACGCGCGAACGACGGGTAGGCTGACACCCGCGGTCGCCCCTGTGGGGCCCGCGGTAGCGGCCGTGACCCCGCCGCGCATGGGTGCGCCCTCCAAGCGCGCGCCACCCAAGGCAGCGCCCTCCAAGCGAATAGTGTCCACGCTTTTCACAACGTTAGTGTGGCGTAAATATATGCCCGGCCGCAACGACATCGGCGATGGAGTAGCTCACACTTCCGGGGCCTTCGGCCTGCTATGTTCGGCCCCCGGGAAGGGTTCACGGCAGCCGGTTCGGATCAAAGCTGAAGGGAGGCCACGTGGGATACCGGTTCAACCCGCCGCCTAACTGGCCGCCCCCGCCCCCGGGTTTTGTGCCGCCGCCGCGCTGGCAGCCCGACCCAGCCTGGCCGCCCCCGCCGCCGGGGTGGCAGTTGTGGGTACCGGACGACCGCGTTCCCGGCGGGCCGGACGACTTCGCCACGGGCCCGGTTGGCATCCCCGCCCGCCCGCCGGACTTCGCGGCCGGGCCAGCCGGGCCGCCGCGGTTCCCGCCCGGGCCCCCGGGCCCGGCGGACCACCCCGGCTGGTCGGGTGACCTCACGGTCGCCCCGGACGACTTCGCCACCGGACCCGGCGACTTCGGGACCGGACCGGGTGGCTACCGGGCCGGGCCGACAGCCGCCCAGCCGCCGCTGGGTCCCCCGACGCAGTACTACCAGGGCGGCCCCTACGGTCCGCCGGGCGGGTCCGCCCGGACGAACGGGTTCGCGATCGCCGCGTTCGTGCTCGGGCTGCTCGGTGCTGTCCTGCTGAGCGTCATCTTCGGCATCATCGCGCTACGGCAGATCCCCCGGCGCAGGCAGCGCGGCCGCGGGCTGGCGATCGCCGGCCTGGCCATCTCCGGCGGCTGGGTCGTGCTGGTGGTCGGGCTCATCTTCCTGGGCACCACCACGCCGCCGGTCAAGCCATCGGCCTCCGGCCCGTCGCCGTCGCCGTCCGCCAGCCGCGGCCCGGGCACCACGAACGTCTTCTCGCTGCGCACCGGTGAGTGCTTCCAGAATCCGCCAGCGAGCCAGACTGTCCTGGGCGTGACCTACGTGACGGTCGTTCCGTGCACCACGCCGCACAACGCCCAGGTGTTCGTCCAGTTCGCAGCCGCTGGCAGCAGCTACCCGGGGAGCGCGTCCCTCAAGCGCCAGGCCGACCACGGCTGCCACATCCGGATCCCGGCAAACGTGCAGAAGTCGAAGATCACCAGCACGATGACCCTCCGCTACCTGTATCCGCTGCCGACCTCCTGGGCGAGCGGCCACAGGACCATCACCTGCCTCATCGTGGACGCCAAGCCCGACCTCAAGTCCTCCCTGCTGCGCGCCCCGCCCGCGCACTGACGACCGGCCGGCAGCCGGGTCGTTAAGAGCACCCGGCAATAGGGACTGCTGGGCTCGCGGCGCCCAGGCTGCCCCTGGCTGCGTTCTCGTCGGTCAACAGCCCTCCAGGCTGCCTCCCTCCTCGGGCCTTGCCAGGGATTGCCTGGGCCGCCGCTCACTATTCCAGCGCCCTAATGCCGGGCACTCTATGCCCGGCGGGCTTGTTAGATGCGCGCGGCGGGACGGGCCGGGGTGGCCAGGAAGCCGCGGAGCAGCGCGGCGGTCCCGTCGAGGTGCTCGGCGACCGCCCACCGGGCCCGCGCTGGGTCCCCGGCGAGGATCGCCTCCGCGATCGCGGTGTGCTGCTGGGCCGTGTGATCGATGTTGTGCTGGAGCACCGGGATCGCGTTGAGCAGGTCGTTCAGCCGCATCCTGGCGTCGGTGCAAGCGGCCGTCAGCAGGCTGGACCCGGTGAGCTCGGCGATGCACAGGTGGAACAGGGTGTCCAGCCGCCGGTAGTCGCCGGGGGTGGCGTTGTTCAGGTCCTCCAGCCGGCCGAGCAGGACGTCCCGGCAGCGGTCGCCATCGGACTGGGCCAGCACCTCGGCCGCGCCGGTCTCGACGACGAGCCGGAACGTCAGCGCGTCGGTGAGCCGCTCCGAGTCCTCCAGCGCGATCCGCCGGGCCTCTTTGGGGTCCGGAGCGGGCCGGGTGTAGGTCACGAACGTGCCGCCGAACCGCCCTCGCCGCGACTCCACATAACCGGCCTGCTGCAGCGCCTTGATCGCCTCGCGCAAGGTGAGCCGGCTGACGCCGAGCAGGCCGGCCAGTTCCCGTTCGGCCGGGAACCGGTTCCCCGGGGCCACGAGGCCGAGCTTGATCACCGTAAGCATCCGCTCGACGGTCTCCTCGAACGCGTTGCCCGCCCGGACGGGGCCCAGCAGCGCGGCGAGGTCGGCTTCGGTCATCCCCTCGCCCTCCGCTGGTCCGGTGCGCGGCTAGCTGGTCGCGCCGGGCCCGCGGTGAACCTGGACAGCGGGTCGCGCGGCACCCGCCGGCGCCCACAGGGCGCGGCAGATATCAAGTTCTCCGCTAATTGCGTCGCGGGTCTTGACATGACCGGGAGTGTAATCCTGAATGGTCAGATACTAAACCATTGGGACACAGCGGCCAGGTGAGCGCCTCGGCGCTGGCTTGGCGCCGCGACCCTGCGGCGTTCGCGCCGCATGACCTACGAGGAGCGCCCGTGTCCGTCAATGAGCGCGAGACCCCGGCTCCGCCGGATGCTGACCAGCAACGTCTTCACGAGCTGGGCTACGCGCAGGAGCTGCTACGGACGATGGGCGGGTTCTCCAACTTCGCCGTGTCCTTCACCATCATCTCCATCCTGTCCGGCTGCCTGACGCTGTACGCCTACGGAATGTCAACGGGCGGCCCGGTGATCATGAACATCGGGTGGCCCGTGGTGGGCATCTTCGTCACGATTGTCGGGCTCGCGATGGCCGAGGTGGCGTCGAGCTTTCCGACGGCCGGGGGCCTCTACTACTGGGCGGCGAAACTCGCGCCGGGCAGAAGCGGGCCCGCCTGGAGCTGGATGACCGGGTGGTTCAATCTCATGGGCCAGGTCGGCATCACCGCCGGGATCGACTTTGGCCTGGCGTTCTTCGCCGACGCCCTGCTGCACGTGCTGTTCGGCTATCCGACCACCCGGCCCTACGTCGTGCTCGTCTACGCGGTGGTCCTGTTCCTCCACGGGCTGCTGAACACCTTTGGCGTGCGGCTCGTGGCCCTGCTGAACGACATCTCGGTCTGGTGGCACATCGCCGGGGTGCTCATCATCGTCGGCATCCTCTTCTTCGTTCCCGCCCACCACGCGGCCTGGGGTTGGACCTTCACCCACTTCGTGAACAAGACAGGTTTCGCCTTCCACGGCGCCCCGATCTATGTGTTCCTCATCGGGCTGCTCCTTGCCCAGTACACGTTCACCGGCTACGACGCGTCCGCCCATATGAGCGAGGAAACCAAGGCTGCGAACGTAGCCTCGTCGTGGGGCATCGTGATGTCGATCGTGGTGTCGCTGGTCGCCGGCTGGATCCTGCTGATCGGGGTCACCCACGCGATCCTGCCCGGCCAGTACAACGCCGACCTCGCCGCGCCCATCTCCGGGGTGGCGCCGGTCGACATCTTCATCAACGCCACCAGCCGGCACATTGGCGAGTTCCTGCTGTTCATCGTCGTCGGAGCGCAGTTCTACTGCGGCATGTCCTCCGTCACCGCGAACTCCCGGATGATCTACGCGTTCTCCCGTGACGGGGCTATCCCCGGGTCAGCGTTCTGGCACAAGATCAACAAGCGCACCAGGACGCCCACGAACTCCATCTGGCTGGCGGCCGTCGCCGCGTTCCTCCTCGGAGTGCCCTACCTGTGGAGCCCGACCGCCTACGCCGCCATCACTTCCATCGCCGTCATCGGCCTGTACATCGCCTACGCGATGCCGGTGCTGCTGCGCCGGCTGCAAGGCCCGAGGTTCCAGCGCGGGCCATGGCACCTGGGCGGGTGGAGCGCGGTGATCGGGTGGGTCTGCATCGTCTGGGTGGTGTTCATCACGATCCTGTTCGTGCTCCCCTCGGTGTCCCCGGTCACCGTGCACACCTTCAACTACGCCTCCGTGGCGACAGCGGTCGTGTTGTTCGGGGCTGGCGGCTGGTACCTGGCCTCGGCCCGGAAGTGGTTCAAGGGGCCGAAGGTCCAGGGCACGCCCGAGGAACTGGCCGCCATCGAGCGGGAACTAACCAGCTAAAAGCTGGGCCGCGAGCTGGGAGCCCGCGGGACGGCGGAAGGGAAGTTCACGACAGTGCCCGACACCGGCAGCGCCGGCCGCCCGGGAATGCTCACGCTGGAAGAACTGCGCGGACAGGTGAACGAGGGCACGATCGACACGGTCGTGCTCGCGTTCACCGACATGCAGGGACGCCTGCAGGGCAAGCGGGTGTCGGCCGAGTTCTTCCTCGATGACGTGGTCAAACACCACGCGGAGGGCTGCAACTACCTCCTCGCGGTCGACGTCGAGATGAACACGGTCGACGGGTTCGCCATGTCGTCCTGGGAGCGCGGGTACGGGGACTTCGTTCTCGTCCCCGACCTGGGCACGCTCCGCTATCTGCCCTGGCACGAGGCGAGCGCGCTGATCCTGGCCGACCTGGCCTGGGAGGACGGCAGCCCGGTGGTCGCCTCCCCCCGGCAGATCCTCAAGGCGCAGACCGACCGGCTGGCGGCCCGCGGCTGGACCGCCATGGCCGGCACCGAGCTTGAGTTCTGCGTGTACCGGGACTCCTACGAGCAGGCGCAGGCCGCCGCCTACCGGAACCTGACGCCGGTGAACCTCTACAACGTGGACTACTCCATCCTGGGCACCGGGCGGGTGGAGCCGCTGATGCGCCGGATCCGGCTGGGCATGGCGGGCGCGGGCATGTACGTCGAGTCGTCGAAGGGCGAGTGCAACCTCGGCCAGCACGAGATCGCGTTCCGCTACGCCGACGCGGTGACCACCTGCGACAACCACTCGATCTACAAGACCGGTACCAAGGAGATCGCGGCGCAGGACGGCATGAGCATCACGTTCATGGCCAAGCCGAACGCCCGCGAGGGCAACTCCTGCCACATCCACCTGTCGCTGCGCGACGCGGCGGGCAACCCGGTGCTCGCCGGGGACGGGCCGTTCGGCCTCTCCCCCGTTGGCGAGCACTTCCTCGCCGGGCAGCTCGCCGGGCTGAGCGAGCTCATCCTGTTCCACGCGCCGAACGTGAACTCCTACAAGCGCTACGTCCCGGGCAGCTTCGCGCCCACCGCGGTGCGCTGGGGCGTGGACAACCGGACCTGCTCCTACCGACTGGTCGGGCACGGGCATTCGCTCCGCCCGGAGAACCGGGTACCGGGCGGCGACGTCAACCCCTACCTAGCCATCGCCGCCATGATCGCGGCGGGCCTGGAGGGGATCGAGCACGAGATGCCGCTCGAGCCCCCGATGGACGGCAATGCCTACACCGGCCCGGGTCCCCGGGTGCCGTCCACGCTGCGGGACGCGCTGGACGCCTGGGAGAAGAGCCAGCTCGCCCGCAAGGCGTTCGGAAACGACGTGGTCGAGCACTACGCCAACGGTGCCAGAGTGGAACTGGCCGCGTTCGACGCCGCGGTCACCGACTGGGAGCTGTCGCGCAGCTTCGAGCGGATGTAACCGACCGGGAGCGAGCGAACACCGATGCCTGCTTTCACCGTGCTGAACCCGGCCACCGAGGAACCGGTCGCCGAGATCGCGCTCACGTCGGCGGAGGCGACGGACGCGGCGGTCGCGCGCGCGGTGGCCGCGCAGCCCGCCTGGCGGAAGGTGGCGCCCGGCGAGCGGGCGGCGCTGCTGCGCGCGTTCGCGGACGTGGTCGACGCGCACGTCGAGGAGCTGGCCGCGCTGGAGGTCGCCGGCTCCGGTCACCCGGTCGGGCAGGCCCGCTGGGAGGCGGGCAACGTCCGCGACGTGCTGCGGTACTACTCCGCCGCGCCGGAACGGCTGTCCGGAAAGCAGATCCCCGTGCCCGGCGGGCTGGACGTGACCTTCCAAGAGCCCGTCGGCGTGGTCGGCCTGATCGTGCCCTGGAACTTCCCCATGCCGATCCTTGGCTGGGGGCTCGCGCCCGCGCTTGCGGCGGGCAACCCGGTGATCGCCAAGCCGGCCGAGCGGACGCCGCTGACCGCGCTGCGGATCGCCGAGCTGGCGCTGGAGGCCGGGCTGCCCGAGGGCGTGTTCCAGGTGCTCGCCGGCAAGGGGTCGGTGGTGGGCCAGCGCCTCGTGGACCACCCGGACGTGCGCAAGATCGTCTTCACCGGGTCGTCCGAGGTGGGCCGGGACATCATGGCCGGGTGCGCCCGGCAGGTGAAGCGGCTCACCATGGAGTTGGGCGGCAAGAGCGCCAACATCGTGTTCGCCGACTGCGACCTCGAGCGGGCGGCCGCCACCGCCCCTGTCGCCGCGTTCGACAACGCCGGCCAGGACTGCTGTGCCCGGTCCCGGATCCTGGTCCAGCGGGAGGTGTTCGACCGGTTCCTCGAACTGTTCGAGCCCGCCGTGAAGGCCGTCGCGGTCGGTGACCCGGCCAGCCCGGACACCGAGATGGGGCCGCTGATCTCGGCCGAGCACCGGGCGCGGGTGGCCTCCTACGTGCCGCCCGGGGCGCCGGTCGCGTTCCGCGGCAGCGCGCCGGACGGCGCCGGGTACTGGTACCCGCCCACGGTGCTCGCCCCCGTCCGCCTCGACGATCCCGCGTACACCGAGGAGGTGTTCGGCCCGGTGGTCGCCGTGGTCCCGTTCGACGACGAGGCGCACGCGGTGGCGATGGCCAACGACACCCCCTACGGCCTGTCCGGCTCGGTCTGGACCAGGGACGTGGGCCGGGCGATCCGGGTGGCGCGGGCGGTGGAGACCGGCAACCTGTCGGTCAACTCGCACGCCTCGGTCCGCTACTGGACGCCGTTCGGCGGGTTCAAGCAGTCCGGGCTCGGCCGCGAGCTTGGCCCCGACGCCCTCGACGCCTTCACCGAGACCAAGAACGTCTTCATCGCAACCGAGGAGTGATCAGCGGTTATGCAACGCCTGCAGGACCGGGTCGCGGTCATCACGGGTGCCGGAAGTGGCATCGGGCTGGCCACCGCCCGGCGGCTCACCTCCGAGGGTGCCAAGGTCGTCGCGGTGGACATTGACCGCGAGACGGGAAAGGCCGCCGCCGGGGAAGTCGGCGGGCTGTTCATCCAGGCCAACGTGACCAGCGAAGACGATGTGCGCGAGGTCTACGAGACCGCGGTACGCGAGTTCGGGCGGGTCGACATCGCCTTCAACAACGCGGGAATCTCACCGCCCGATGACGACTCGATCCTGACTACCGGCCTCGACGCCTGGCGCCGCGTGCAGGAGGTGAACCTGACCTCGGTCTACCTGTGCTGTAAGCACGTCATCCCGCACATGCAGCGCCAGGGCCGCGGCTCGATCATCAACACGGCGTCGTTCGTCGCGATGATGGGCGCCGCCACCTCCCAGATCTCCTACACCGCATCCAAGGGCGGCGTGCTCGCCATGAGCAGGGAACTCGGGGTGCAGTTCGCGCGCGAGGGGATCCGGGTGAACGCGCTCTGCCCGGGCCCCATCAACACACCCTTGCTGCAGGAACTGTTCGCAGCGGACCCCGAGCGGGCGCAGCGCCGGCTGGTCCACGTCCCGATGGGCCGCTTCGGCCGGCCCGAGGAGATCGCTGCCGCCGTCGCGTTCCTGGCCAGCGACGACGCCTCGTTCATCACCGCGTCGACATTCCTGGTCGACGGCGGCATCTCGGGCGCCTACGTGACACCGCTGTGAAGGCGCCCGTTATCGGGCTCACCGCCTACAGCGAGCCCGCCCAGTGGGCGGTGTGGCAGGCGCCGGCCGTGCTTCTCCCCGCCAGCTACGTGCAGCAGGTGTCCGCGGCGGGCGGCATCCCGGTGCTGCTGCCGCCGGTGGCCGGGGTGGCCGCGGCCGTGGCCCGCCTGGACGGGCTGATCCTCACCGGCGGCGGGGACATCCACCCGGGCCGGTACGGCGAATCCCCCCACCCGCGCACCACCCGGGTGAGCGAGCCGCGGGACGCGGCCGAACTGGCACTGCTCGGCGAGGCCTTTGACGCCGGGCTGCCGGTGCTGGGCGTCTGCCGGGGGATGCAACTGCTCAACGTGGCCCGGGGCGGGACGCTACGCCAGCACCTGCCGGAGGACGCCGGGCACGCCCCGGCGCCGGGCACGTTCGGGTCGCACCCGGTGCGGGTCGCACCCGGCAGCCGGCTGGCCGCGATCCTGGGCGGCGGCGCGGACGGGATCGACGTGCCGACCGCCCATCACCAGGCGGTCGACGCGCTCGGCGCCGGCCTGGTCGCCACCGCGTGGGCCGCGGACGGGGTGGTCGAGGCGGTGGAGCTCCGCGCCGCCGGGGACCCGTTCGTGCTGGCCGTGCAGTGGCATCCCGAGGCCGGGGCGGACCGGCGCCTGATCGAGGCCCTGGTCGCTGCGGCGGCCGCCGGTGCCGCCCGCCGCGCCGCCGCCAGCGCCGCCCGCGTCGGCTGAGCCCGGCCAGGTGCGCGGCAAGCTCAGTGGCCCAGCACCTAAACTCGCCAGGGTGAGTGCTGCCGCCGCTGTCGAGATCCGGGATCTCGTCAAGCGGTACGGGCACAAGCCCGCCGTGGACGGGCTCTGCCTGCGCGCCGCTCGCGGCGCCGTGACCGCGGTGCTCGGCCCAAACGGCGCGGGGAAGACCACCACGATCGAGATCTGCGAGGGATACCGCCGGCCCGACGCGGGCACGGTCACCGTCCTCGGTCTCGACCCGGTCACCGGCGCCCGCGAGCTGCGGCCCCGGGTCGGGGTGATGCTGCAGTCCGGCGGCATCCCGCCCGCGGTCCGGCCCGGCGAGTACCTGCGCGTGCTCGCGCGCTTCCACGCTCGGCCGCTGGACCCGGCCTGGCTGCTGGACCGGCTTGGCCTGAGCGGCGCCGCGCGCACCCCGGTCAGGCGGTTGTCCGGGGGCCAGCAGCAGCGGGTCTCGCTCGCGGCCGCGGTGATCGGACGGCCGGAGCTGGTCTTCCTCGACGAGCCCACGTCCGGCCTCGACCCGCAGGCGCGCCACGCCACCTGGGACTTGATCGAGGGCCTGCGGGCTTCCGGGGCGAGCGTGATCCTCACCACCCACCACATGGAGGAGGCCGAGCGCCTCGCCGACCACGTGGCGATCGTCGATCACGGGCGCATGGTGGCCGAGGGAACGCCGGCCGAGCTGACCGGGACCGCCGGGCAGGTCCGGTTCCGGGCCGAGCCCGGCCTCGACGTCGAGGCGCTGCTCGCCGCGTTGCCCGTGGGCAGCGCCGCCAAGGAGTCGCCCGCCGGGCACTACCTGGTCGAGGTGCACAACAGGGTGGACCCGCGCCTGGTCGCGGCCGTGACCGCCTGGTGCGCCGAGCACGGCGTGCTCGCCCAGGAGCTGAGGATCGAAAGCCGCACCCTGGAAGACGTGTTCCTGGAGCTGACCGGCCGGGAGCTACGGTCATGACCACCCGCGAGGCCGCCGCGCCGGCCGGATGGCCCGCCCCCGCCCCCGGCGCCGCCCCCCGGGCGAAGATGATCCTGGCGCAGGCCGGGCTCGAGACCAGGACGCTGGTCCGGAACGGGGAACAGCTCCTGCTGACCCTGGTCATCCCGGTGCTCCTGCTCACGACGTTCAGCCTGGACCACTCGCTGGTCAACGAGGGATCCGGGCCGCGGGTGGATTTCCTGGTCCCCGGCATGATCGCGCTCGCCGTGCTGTCGACGGCCTTCACCAGCCAGGCCATCGCCACCGGGTTCGAGCGCCGGTACGGCGTGCTCAAGCGGCTCGGATCCACCCCCCTGTCCCGGAGCGGGCTGATCGGCGCCAAGACCGTCACCGTGGTCGGAGTCGAACTCGCGCAGGCGGCCATCCTCATCTCGGTCGGCCTGGCCCTGCACTGGCGTCCCCATGGCGGGGCGGCCGCCGTGGTGTGGGTGGCCCTGCTCGTGCTCCTCGGCACGGCGGCGTTCAGCGGCCTGGCGCTGCTCCTGGCGGGCACGCTGCGGGCCGAGGCGACGCTGGCCCTGGCCAACCTGGTGTACCTGGTCCTCCTGGGCATCGGGGGCATCATCTTCCCGCTGACCAAGTTCCCCGCGTCGGCGCGCCCCCTGCTCACCCTGCTGCCTTCCGGGGCGCTCTCCGACGGGCTGCACGCGGTCCTCCAGCACGGTCACGGACTGCCACTGCGCGATTTGGCGGTGCTGGCCGTCTGGGCCGCAATCACGATCACGCTGGCCTCCCGGCTGTTCCGCTGGGAGTAAGCCGGCCGTGATCATGGAGAAGTTTCGGTTCCAGCAGTCAAAATCCCGTGAACTCAGGCCGGCGGGTGGCTCCAGGGAGGAGGCCACCCGGTCACGGGGACAGCAGGCGCCGGGCCGCGTGCCGTGGGCCGCGGTCCCGCCGTCGGCACTGGTGATGACCGGGATCTTCTCGGTCCAGCTCGGCGCCGGGCTCGCCGCCAAGCTGTTCGCGCAGGTCCCGCCCGCGGCCGTCACAGGACTGCGGCTGTGGACCTCGGCCGCCGTGATGGTTCTCATCGGCGCCCGGCCTCTCCGGAACGCCCTGTCCGGCCTGCTGCGCCGCCGCGCCTGGCGGGATGCGGCCGTGGCCATCGGCTTCGGCCTGACGCTGGCGGTCATGAACTTCTCGATCTACCAGTCGTTCGCCCGGATCCCGCTCGGGATCGCGGTCACCATCGAGTTTCTCGGCCCGCTCGGGGTGGCGGTGGCGTCGTCGCGGCGGCTGCTCGACGTACTCTGGGTCGGGCTGGCCGGAACCGGGGTGGCCCTGCTCGCCCGCGGCGGCAGCACGCCCTCGCGCGGCGGCGCGGCGATCTCCGGGCACGGCGCGGTCCTGGCCGGCCTGGCGTTCGCGCTGCTCGCGGGCCTGGCCTGGGCCGCCTACATCCTGCTGAGCCGGGCGACAGGGCAGCGGTTCCCTGGCTCGTCCGGGCTCACCATCGCCATGGTGGTCGCCGCTGTGGCGATCACGCCGGTGGGCGTGGGGACCGGCCGGGGCGCGCTGTTGCGGCCGGGCGTGCTGGCGATCGGGCTGGCGATCGGGCTGCTCTCCTCGATCGTCCCGTACTCGCTGGAACTGGAAGCGCTGCGGCGGATCCCCGCGCGTGTGTTCGGCATCTGGATGAGCCTGGAGCCCGCGGCCGCGGCGCTCGTCGGGCTGGTCATCCTCGGCCAGGCGCTGGCCGTGCGGGAGTGGCTCGCGATCGGCTGCGTGATGGTCGCCTGCGCGGGCGCGGCGCGGGGCGCCCGCCAGCCCCAGGCCCCCGAGGCCTAATCGCTCGGCGCCCCGGGAGGCGGAAAGAAGCAGCGCGCTCCTACCATGGGTGCGTGCCCGCAGCGGAGACCTCGCCTCGCGACAGCCCAGGGCGCCGGGCCCGGGCGCTCGCCGGGCGCTGGGCCGGTGCGCTGCTGAGTCCCACCCCGGCCGTGATGCGGCGGTTCGCCCTGGCCGGCGTGGTCACCACGGCAGGGATCATCGCGACAGGGGCGGCCGTGCGGCTCAGCGCGTCCGGCCTCGGCTGCCCCGACTGGCCGCAGTGCACCCGCAGCAGCCTGGTCGCCGCGCCTTCCGGGGGCGACCCGATGGTCCACACCTGGATCGAGTTCGGCAACCGCCTGGTCACGGTGGCCATCACGCTGATCGCGGTGGGGGTCTTCGTCGCCGCCTGGCGGTTCCGCCCCGGCGGCCGGCGGAGGCGGGACCTCGTCTGGCTGGCGGCCGTCCAGCCGGCTGGGATCGTGGCCCAGGCGGTGCTCGGCGGTATCGTCGTGCTGACCAAGCTCAACCCGGCCGCAGTGGCCCTGCACTTCCTCGCCTCGATTGCGGTTCTCGCCGCCGCGGTCGCGCTGCACGTCCGCTGCACCGAGGGCACCGCGCCGGCCAGGTCCCTGGTCCGGGCCGACCTCCGGCTGCTGTCCTACGCGGTGCTGGCGGTGATCGCAGTGATGCTGGCCGCCGGGACCGTGGTGACCGGGACGGGCCCGCTCGCCGGGGCGGGCGCGGTGCCGCGGTTCCATCTCCCGATGGCCGGGGTGACCCAGTTGCACGCCGACGTCGGCTGGCTGCTCGGCGGGCTCGCGCTCCCGCTCGCCGCCGGGTTGCAGGTGACCCGGGCCCCGGCCCGCGCCGTCCGGCTGGGCTGGGCGCTGATCGCGCTGATCGGCCTGCAGGGCGCGATCGGGTACACGCAGTACTTCACCGGGCTGCCGGCCGGCCTGGTCTGGGTTCACGTCTGTGGCTCGACGCTGATCTGGATAGCTGCCCTGCGCCTGGTGTTCGCCCTGCGCGACCGCGGCGCCCTACCAGACGCGGGGCAGCATCCGCCACCGGACCCTGGCGCGGTACGCGGCGTAGTCCCCGGACGCGGTGAGCACCCGCTCCTCGGCCAGCGCCCGGCCGATGTTGCACGCCGAGGCGAACAGCAGCACCAGCCCGTTCCACAGCGCCACGAACTGCAGCAGGTACCCCAGCTGGATGATCACGTACGCCGCGTACACGGGGTGGCGGACCAGGGCGTACGGGCCACGGGTCACCAGCCCCCGGTCGGCCGCGGCGAAGCCGAATGACCGGCCCAGGGCATAAAGAGACATCAGGCAGATCGCGAGCCCGGCTAGCTGGCAGCCAAGCCCGGCCGCGACCCCCCACTGCGGATGCGCGCCGACCGGCCGGAACAACAGGCCGCCGAACGTTCCGCCGGCGGCGAGCAGCCAGTCGTCAAGGCGCCGGGTCACGAGGCGGGCTGGCCTGCGAACCAGGAAGGCGCCGACGAACCACATCTCTTCGGCGAAGAAGGCCGCGCCGAGCAGGCGGTGGGTGTGCAGATAGAACTCCAGGCTTGCCCGCGCGAAAAACGCCGCGCCGACCGCGCCCGCCACGTTCACGGCGACCCGGATAAGGGGCGTGACGCGAGCGGGCCACGTCGGCTCAGGCGGGCGCTCGGACGGCAGGGTCCTGCGGTCCGCGGCCATGCTGGCATGGTATGCGCGGCCGTCCGTCTCCCGTCGCAGCCGCGCCCCCGCCCACCCGGCAGATCGCACCTACGGGTGAGGTGGCCGATTGTGCAGCCCGGTAGGGTCGGAGCCGTGACCAACTCCTCCCCCGCCAGTCTTGACTGGACACCCGCCGACCGTCGGGCCGTCGACCTCATCCGGGTCCTCGCGATGGACGCGGTCGAGAACGTCGGGAGCGGGCACCCGGGCACCGCCATGAGCCTGGCCCCCGCCGCCTACCTGCTGTTCCAGCGGATCTTGCGCCACGACCCCGCCGACCCGAACTGGCTCGGCAGGGACCGGTTCGTGCTGTCCTGCGGGCACTCGAGCCTGACCCTGTACCTGCAGCTATACCTGTCGGGGTACGGGCTGACCCTAGACGACATCGAGCACTACCGGACGTGGGGCAGCCGTACGCCCGGCCATCCCGAGCACGGGCTCACGCCGGGGGTGGAGACGACCACGGGTCCGCTCGGGCAGGGGCTGGCGAACGCGGTCGGCATGGCGATGGCTGCCCGCAGGGAGCGCGGCCTCCTCGACCCGGACGCTGCGCCCGGAACCAGCCCCTTCGACCACCACGTCTACGCGTTCGCCTCCGACGGCGACATCGAGGAGGGCATCAGCCACGAGGCCTCTTCGCTCGCCGCGCACCAGGAACTCGGCAACCTGATCGTCCTCTATGACGACAACACGATCTCGATCGAGGACGACACGAACATCGCCAAGTCCGAGGACGTCTGCGCCCGCTACGCGGCCTATGGCTGGCACGTACAGCGGGTCAGCTGGCTGACGCCGGCGGGCTACCACGAGAACATCGAAGCCCTGGCCCGGGCGTTCGAAAACGCCAGGAACAACACCGTGCAACCGTCGTTCATCTCGCTGCGGACGATCATCGCCTGGCCCGCGCCGGACGCGCAGAACACCGGCGCAGCGCACGGGTCCGCACTCGGCGCCGACGAGGTGGCCAAGACCAAGCGGATCCTCGGTTTCGACCCGGACCTTTCGTTCCCCACCGAGGACGAGGCCGTCGCCCACGCGCGGAAGGTAGCCGACCGGGGCAAGCGGCTGCACGCCGAGTGGGAGGAGTCCTTCACCTCCTGGCGCGAGGCGAACCCGGACCGCGCGGCTCTGCTCGACCGGCTGTCGGCCCGGCGCCTGCCGGACGGGTGGACAGCTCACCTGCCCACCTTCCCGCCCGACCCCAAGGGAACGGCCACAAGAAGGGCCTCTGGCAAGATTCTTAACGCTCTCGCCGGGGTGCTGCCCGAACTCTGGGGCGGCTCGGCCGACCTGGCCGGCAGCAACGACACCACCATGGAGGGCGAGCCGTCGTTCATCCCCACCGAACACCAGACCAGGCTGTATCCCGGCAATCCCTACGGCCGTACGCTGCATTTCGGGATCCGCGAGCACACCATGGGGGCCATGTGCAACGGGATAGCGCTGCACGGGCTCACCCGCCCCTACGGCGGCACGTTCCTGATCTTCAGCGACTATATGCGGCCCGCGGTGCGGCTGTCGGCGCTCATGGGGCTGCCGGTGACGTTCGTCTGGACCCACGACTCGATCGGGCTCGGCGAGGACGGGCCCACCCACCAGCCGGTCGAGCACCTGTGGGCGCTGCGGGCCATTCCCGGGCTCGACGTGGTGCGCCCCGGCGACGCCAACGAGACCGTGGTGGCCTGGCGTACCGTGCTCGAGCACACCGGCAGGCCCGCGGGGCTGTGCCTGAGCAGGCAGAACCTGCCCGTGTTCGACCGCTCGGGAGACGGCTTCGCCAGCGCGGAGGGCACCGCCCGCGGCGGGTACGTCCTCGCTGAGGCCCCGGGTGGTGAGCCCGCGGTGATCCTCATAGCCACCGGCAGCGAGGTGCAGTTCGCGGTGGCCGCGCGGGAGCAACTCGCCCAGGCCGGCATCAACGCGCGGGTGGTCTCGATGCCGTGTGTGGAATGGTTCGCCGCCCAGGACGCTTCGTACCAGGAGCAGGTGCTGCCGCCCCGGGTCCGGGCGCGGGTCTCCGTCGAGGCGGGGGTCGCGCAAGGCTGGCGGGCGTTCGTCGGCGAGGCGGGCGAGTGCGTCAGCCTGGAGCACTTCGGCGCCTCTGCCAGCTGGCAGGATCTCTACGAGCACTTCGGGTTCACCGCCGACAAGGTGGTGGCCGCGGCGCGGTCGAGCCTGGCGAAGGCGGGAAGGGATACGGGTGCGGCAAGTGCACCCAGCCACTAAGGAGCTACAGCCATGACCTCACCTCCCGACGTCCTCGCCGAACTGTCCGCCGCCGGGGTCGCGGTGTGGCTCGACGACATCAGCCGGGACCGGCTGACGACCGGCAACCTGGCCACTCTGGTCCGCGAAAGGCACGTGGTTGGGGTCACGTCCAATCCAACCATCTTCGAGCACGCGCTCAGTCACGGCACCTCGTACCACGACCAGATCGCTGACCTGGCACTCCGCGACGTCTCCGTGGGGGAAGCATCCCGGGCGATCACCGCCTATGACGTCCGGTGGGCCTGCGACGTGCTCCGGCCGGTGCACGACGCGACCGGCGGGCTGGACGGCAGGGTGTCGCTGGAAGTGGACCCCAGGCTCGCCGGCGACACCGCCAAGACCATCGCCGAGGCCCGCGCCCTGTGGTGGCTCGTAGACCGGCCGAACCTCTTCATCAAGATCCCCGCCACCGCCGCGGGGATCCCCGCGATCACGAAATGCCTGTCCGAGGGGATCAGCGTGAACGTGACGCTGATCTTTTCGCTGGAACGCTACGGCGAGGTCATCGACGCCTTCTTCGCCGGGCTCGAACAGGCCGGCGAGGCTGGCCGTGACGTGGCCTCGATCGCATCGGTGGCGTCGTTCTTCGTCAGCCGGGTCGACACCGAGGTGGACCGGAGGCTCGACAAGATCGGCACGCCGGAGGCGGCAGAAGTGCGCGGCCAGGCGGCGCTCGCCAACGCCCGGCTCGCCTACGAGCTCTACGAGAAGCATTTCGCCACCGACCGCTGGCAGGCCCTGCAGCGGTCCGGTGCGCGGCCACAGCGCCCGCTCTGGGCCTCCACCAGCACCAAGGACCCCGCGTACCCCGACACCATGTATGTGGTGGAGCTGGTGGCGCCGGGGGTTGTGAACACCATGCCCGAGTCGACGATCATGGCCATGGCCGATCACGGCAAGCTGCGCGGGGATACCGTGCATGGCACCTACGAGCAGTCCAGGAAGGTGTTCGACGACCTGGCGGCCCTCGGCATCAGCTACGACGACGTGGTCACCGTCCTGGAGGAGGAGGGCGTGAGAAAGTTCGCCGCGTCCTGGCAGGAACTGCTCGAGACGATCGAAACGGAGATGGGGCGGGGATGACCGTTCCCGGCACAGGGGGTCGCGGGCGGCCGGGCGACGCGCAGGTGACCGTCACCTGGCACAGCACCGCGGAGCGGGAGGCGGCGGGCCAGGCCGTGGCCAAGCTTGCCGCGGAGTACGTGGCGCCCGCGCTCGCGGCCAAGGACCCCGGGCTCTGGGGTCCCGATGCCGCCGCCGAGGCGGCGATCAGGCTGGGCTGGCTGGACGCGCCGCGCCTATCCCGGGCCCTGCTCGGCCCGCTGGCGGAGCAGGCCAGCCAGGCGCGCGAGGACGGCCTGGATCACGTCGTGCTCTGCGGAATGGGCGGCTCGTCGCTGGCACCCGAGGTCATCAGCCGCACCTACGGGGTCCCGCTGACGCTGCTCGACACCACCGACCCGCACGTGGTCGCCCGGGCGCTCGGCGACCGGCTCGAGCACACGCTGGTCGTGGTCTCCAGCAAGAGCGGCTCGACGATAGAGACCGACAGTCACCGGCGCATCTACGAGCATGCCTTCGCCGGCCTCGGGCTTACCCCGCAGGAGATCGCCCGGCGGTTCGTGATGGTCACCGACCCGGGGTCGCCGCTGGAGCAGGTGGCGGACCAGGCCGGTTACCACGTCGTGCTCGCCGATCCCAACGTGGGCGGCCGGTACAGCGCGCTCACCGCCTTCGGGCTGGTGCCGGCCGCCCTGGCCGGCGCCGACGTGGGCCGCCTCCTCGACGAGGCCGGCGCGGTCCTGCCCGTGCTGGCCTCCGCCGAGGGCAACCCGGGCATGGACCTGGGTGCGGCGCTCGGCGGGTACGCGCTGGCCGGCCACGACAAGGTGGTCCTCGCGGACGCCGGCTCGGGGCTGGCCGGCTTCGGCGACTGGGCCGAACAGCTCATCGCGGAGTCCACCGGCAAGGAGGGGCGGGGCATCCTGCCGGTGGTGGTGGGCGGCGAGAAGGCGCCCGGCTTCTCCCCCGGGCCGGACATCCACTTGGTCGCGCTGGGAACGCCGGCCGCGCCGGTCGACACCTCGGTGACCGGCCCGCTGGGCGCCCAGTTCCTGGTCTGGGAGTACGCGGTAGCGGTGGCCGGCCGGCTGCTCGGGATCAACCCCTTCGACCAGCCCAACGTGGCCGAGTCCAAGGAGAACACAGCGCGGCTGCTGGCCGAGGCCGGCGAGGAGCCGCTTCCGGCGGGCACGCCCACATTCACCGACGGCGCGGTGGACGTGTTCGCCGAACCCGGCCTGCTGCCCGCTTCGGGTGGCCTCGCCGAGGTGCTGGACGCCCTGCTGATCGGTCTTCCCGGCCGCGGGTACCTGGCGATCATGGCCTACCTGGACCGGGACAGCGACCGGCCGGCGGCCTCGCTCAGAGACGCGCTGGCCGCCAGGACGACCCACCCGGTCACGTTTGGCTGGGGGCCGCGGTTCCTCCACTCGACCGGCCAGTACCACAAGGGCGGTCCGCAGGATGGGGTGTTCCTGCAGATCACAGGCGCGGTGCAGCGCGACATCCAGGTCCCGGGACGGGACTTCACCCTGGGCAGGCTGCAGCTAGCCCAGGCGCTCGGCGACCTCGGCGCGCTCCGCCAGCGCGGCCGCCCGGCCGTCCGGATGCACCTGCGGGACCGGGCGGCGGGCCTGAGCCAGCTGCTCGACGCGGCCCGCGCCAGCATGAACGGAGCCGCCCGGTGACCGTATCGAATCCGCTCCGGGATCCGCGGGACCGGCGCATCCCGCGCGTCGCCGGCCCGTGCGTGCTCGTGCTCTTCGGCGTCACCGGGGACCTGGCCCGTAAGAAGCTCATGCCGGCGGTCTACGACCTGGCCAACCGCGGGCTGCTGCCCCCGGGCTTCTCGCTGGTCGGGTTCGCCCGGCGGGACTGGGCGCACGAGGACTTCGCGCAGGTGACGCACGATGCGGTGAAGGAGCACGCGCGCACCCCGTTCAACGACACGGTCTGGCAGCAGCTCGCCGAAGGGATCAGGTTCGTGCCGGGCGAGTTCGCCGACGACGCAGCGTTCGACCGGCTCGCCCAGACGGTGGCGCAGCTGGACACCGAGCGCGGCACCGGCGGCAACTACGCCTTTTACCTCTCGGTGCCGCCAAAGTTCTTCCCCGACGTGGTGGCCCAGCTCAAGCGGTCGGGCCTGTCGTCACCGCCGCAACGGCCCGGCGGCCACCGGCCGTGGCGGCGGGTGGTGGTGGAGAAGCCGTTCGGCCATGACCTGGCCAGCGCGCGGCACCTGAACGCGATCGTGAACTCGGTGTTCGGCCACGACTCGGTGTTCCGCATCGACCACTACCTCGGCAAGGAGACGGTCCAGAACATCCTGGCGCTGCGGTTCGCCAATACGCTCTGGGAGCCGGTCTGGAACCGCGGCTACGTTGATCACGTGCAGATCAGCATGGCCGAGGACATCGGTATCGGGGGCCGCGCCGGTTACTACGACGGGATCGGTGCCGCCCGCGACGTGATCCAGAACCACCTGATGCAGCTGCTGGCCCTCACCGCGATGGAGGAGCCGGTCTCCTTCGACGCCGCATCGCTGCGGGCCGAGAAGGAGAAGGTCCTGTCGGCGGTCCGGCTACCGGAGGACCTCGCCACGGCGACGGCCCGCGGGCAGTATGCGGCGGGCTGGCAGGGTGGCGTGGAGGTGCCCGGCTTCCTGGAGGAGGACGGGATCGCGCCCGACTCGCACACCGAGACGTACGCCGCGCTGAAGCTGGGCGTGGACACCAGGCGGTGGGCGGGCGTCCCGTTCTACCTGCGCACGGGCAAGCGGCTGCCGCGCCGGATGACCGAGATCGCGCTGCTGTTCCAGCGGGCGCCGCACCTGCCGTTCAGCGCCACCGACACCCGGGAACTCGGGCAGAACGCCCTGGTCATCCGCGTCCAGCCGGACGAGGGCGTGACAGTCAGGTTCGGCTCCAAGGTGCCCGGCTCCGCGATGGAGGTCAGGGACGTGAACATGGACTTCGCCTACGGCGAGTCGTTCACAGAGAACAGCCCCGAGGCGTACGAGCGGCTGCTGCTCGACGTGCTCATCGGCGACCCGCCGCTGTTCCCGCGGCACCAGGAGGTCGAGCTGTCCTGGGAGGTACTCGACCCGGTCGAGGAGTTCTGGGCTGAGCACGGCAAGCCGGAGCAGTACCCGGCCGGGTCGACCGGCCCCCCAGGCGCGGACGCGCTCATGGCGAGGGACGGCCGGGCATGGCGGAGGCTGTGACGTGACGATCGACCTGACCGAGACCACCACGGGCGCGATCAACGATGCGCTCCGTCAGGCGCGGCTCCGGCTCGGCGGCGTGGCCAGTGGCATGGTCCTCACGCTGGTCATCGTGACCGACGAGGGCGCGCAGTACGACGCGGTCCGGGCGGCGAGCGGGGCGGGGCGTCAGCACCCGTGCCGGATCCTCGTGGTCATCATCCGGCGGCCCGGGGAGCGGTCCCGGCTGGACGCGGAGATCAGGGTGGGCGAGACCAGCCCGGGCGAGACCGTGCTGCTGCGCATGTACGGGCCGCTGGGCCAGCACGCGGACTCCGTGGTGGCCCCGTTGCTGCTGCCCGACACACCGGTGGTCACCTGGTGGCCGGGCGCCCCGCCTGCCGTGCCGTCGGAGAACCCCATGGGAGCGCTCGCCCAGCGGCGCATCACCGACGCCGCGTCTGCCGACGTGCCCCGGGATGCCCTTGCCGCGCTCGCCGCCGGGTACCAGCCCGGGGACACCGACCTGTCCTGGACCCGGGCGACGCCCTGGCGGTCGCTGCTGGCGGCCACGATGGACCAGCCGTCGGGCGCCGTGACCGGCGGAACCGTCAGCGCCGAAGCGGGCAACCCGACCGCCGACCTGATCGCGGCCTGGCTGTCACACGGGTACCGGGTGCCGTTCGCGGTTGAGCCCTCCACCGGTCCGGGCATCACCGAGGTCAGCTTCGCCACCGCCGACGGGGAGATCGCGATCAGCAGGCCCGATGGCCGGGTCGCGCAGCTGCGCCGCCCCGGCCAGCCCGAGCGGCGGGTGGCCCTGCACCGCAGGGAGACGACCGAGCTGCTTGAGGAGGAGCTGCGCCGGCTCGACCCCGACGAGGTCTACGCGGAGGCCCTCGCCGAGCTCAGGCCCAGGTGAGCCCGCCGCAATGAGCCCGCCCGAGGTCCTCGTGCATCACGACGCCGGCCTGCTCGCCAAGGCGGCCGCAGCGCGGCTCGTCACCAAGCTGGTCGACGTTCAGGCCGCCGCGGGCAGCGCGTCGCTCGTGCTCACCGGCGGCGGCATCGGCACCGCAGTACTGGCGGAGCTTGCGGTCGCCCCGGCCCGGGACGCGGTGGACTGGCGCAGGCTGGACATCTGGTGGGGTGACGAGCGGTTCCTGCCCAGCGGTAACCCGGACCGGAACGAGGCAGGCGCGCAGCAGGCCCTGCTGCGCTACCTCGACATGAACCCAGCGCGCGTGCACCGGATGCCCGGCACCGACGGCCCGGACGGGCCCGACCCGGAGGCCGCCGCGGCCCGGTACGCCGCCGCGCTCCGCGAGGCCGCGCGCCCCGAAGACCACGGGCCGGTGCCCGGCTTCGACGTCCTGCTACTCGGCATCGGCCCCGAAGGCCACGTGGCTTCCCTGTTCCCGGGGATGCCCGCGCTCTACGACGACCGGAGCGTGGTGGCGGTACGGGGCGCGCCGAAGCCGCCGCCGACCCGGCTGACGCTGACCCTGCCCTCGATCCGCAGCGCCCGCGAGGTGTGGGTGCTCGCCGCGGGCCGGGAGAAGGCCGGGGCTGTCCGGCTCGCCCTGTCGGACGTGGGCCCGGTCCAGGTACCCGCGGCCGGGGCGCGGGGCAGGCAGCGGACGCTGTTCCTGCTGGACCGCGCCGCGGCCGGCCGGCTCCCGCCGCAGCTCAGCCGCATCGCCTCGCCCTAGCCGGATGCGCCCGCTTCGCCCGTTCTGGCCGGTGCGGCGCCGGGGACGGCTCAGGGGTACTTTGCGCCAACATCGGCTCATTTGATGGTACCGGCGCCGCGCGGCCCCGTTAAGATCGCGCCGTGCCCGCCGTTCCCCGGCTCGCGGACCGCCGCGACCACCTCGTCGTGTGCGGCGACGACGCTCTCGCGGCCCGGGTCATCGAGGAGCTGACCACCACCTACGGCGAGGACGTCACCGTCCCCAAGAGCACCCTGTGCGCGCTGGCGATGACCCAGGACCCAGCGTCTCCTCCCGGTCCGTCGCGCCGATCACGACAGCAGGCCCAGGCGCGGCCGTGCAGCGCGCAGGCGGCGCGGTCGACTGGTCGCCGGCCCGTACCCTGCGACTCGCCGCGCAGGATCGGCTCTGCGTCATCGCCACCCGCGCGGGCCTGTCCCGGGTGCTCGCCGGCAGCCAGGCCCCTCGCGGGCCTATTCACTCGCCGTAAATACCAGGGGGAAGGATCGCCGTGGACCTGCAGGAAAAGCGTCAGCTGGAACTGGCCGAAGGGCTGGCCAAGGTAAAGAAGCGTGCCCGGCCGTGGCGCGCCATCATCGCACTGGTCCTGGCGATAGCCGCGGCAGGCGTTTCTTACACCGCGGGCCATCACCTGAACGGCTGGTTCGAAGCCGGTCACCTGGGGAGTACGGTCATTGCCGTATCGGCTGCCGCCGCGTTCCTGGTCTTCGCCATCGCGGCCGTCGTGGGGCTCGCCAGCCAGTCGCGGAAGGCGCTTCAGCCCGTCACCGGATCGGCGCACGCCGCCGTCATCCGCTACACCATCGTGCTGATCGGCACCGTTGCCACGCTCGTTATCACACTGGCCCTGTTCAAGATCCCTGTCGGCCAGCTGATCGTGGGCGGCGCGCTGACCACCATTCTGATCGGGATCGCGGCGCAGCAGTCGCTCAGCAACGTGTTCGCGGGGATCGTTCTGCTGCTGTCCCGGCCCTTCAACGTCGGCGACCTAGTGACGCTGCGGTCCGGGGCGCTTGGCGGGCAGCTAGACGGCACCGTCACTGAGATCGGAATCACCTACGTACGACTGGACACCGACACCGGAGTGATGTCCCTGCCGAACTCGCAGGTGCTCGCCGCGGGCGTCAGCCGACGCCCCGCCGTCGGCCAGTCCGGCACCCCGGACGGCCAACGGCTCCCGCCGCCCGGCGCAGATGCCCGGGACGGCGGGAGTCCCGCCAGCTAAAGCCGGTCAGCGATGCGACGCATCGTACTTGCTGACAACCTCAGCAGGAATTCGGCCGCGCTCGCTCACCGTGAGCCCTTGCGATTGCGCCCAAGCGCGAACCTCCGCGCTGTGCTTACGGTGCGCCGCCGTTCTCCGCTTTGTGCGAAGCGGCCGCGCCGACGACTTACGGGCGTGAGTCGCGTACCGGACGAGAGCTTCGTCCAACCTTTCGCTGTGCCTCAGGCATAGGTCGATCTCATAGTCACGGCCGTCGATGCTGAACCTCCGCAGCCGATGCTGGCCTTGCGGAATCTCTTTCTGGTCGTAGTCACAGGCATATGTGACGGAAACCTTCTGGGCCACTACGGAACCCCCCTTCCCCTTGTGCCAAATATATCCCGCCTACGGCGGCTCAACCGTAATGACAGCCAGGTCAACACCCTCACCGGACGGCAGGCGCCGACCCTGGCATACCGTGAGTTACGCTTTGAACGCCATTCGCGGCCGCCAGGCCCCAGGCGCGGAAGCGGAAACACCTCACCGGCGGCGGCGGACGGTGCGCTAGGCCGTTCGCCCGGGAGCGGCGACAATACCGGCGGGCTTACCTTGGCCCACTCCGGGGTGACCGGCGGTCGGCCGATGAACGGCCATGCTGGCGATAACGGAAGAAACCGGGAGAAGATTCGCCGGCCGCCCGCGCTGGTGCCGTCAAATGAGCTGGCCCGCGCCGTGGGGGTGATGCCTGAGCCGTCCCCAGCCGCGGGCGCTGGTGCCGTCAAATGAGCTGGCCCGCGCCGTGGGGGTGATGCCTGAGCCGTCCCCAGCGCCTTATCGCCTGCGGCCGCGTGCCTCGCGCTCGCCGGGTGGCTGACCGTAGGGGAAGGAGCCGGGCGCAGGATCGTCCTCCTGTCGGCCGCGGGACCGCCGGGGCTCGTGGACCCTCTCCTCCGCGGGCGGACCCGCGTCCTGGGGGCGTGGGCCGACGTAGGGGCGTGCGGGCGAATAGCGCTGATTCCCGGGCGGAACCGGGTAGTCACGCGGGTCCATGGCGCCCGGGTAGTCCGGCTCGGACGGGCCGGTGGGGTAGTCGGGATCAACCGGGCCGACCGGGTACTCCCCCCCTGGATACCGGTCGACCGGTTCGTCCTCGTAGTCTTCGGGCAGCAGGCCGCCCCGGTACACACCGGTTGGCTCGTCCTCGTGCCCGCCGCCCGGGTACGCTGCGGCGCGATCCCGCCCGTGCCGTCCGGCGCTGCCGCCGGGATAGGGCCCGGCCGGCCCATAACCCTCATCGTGGTACGAAGCGCCCGATCCGGGCAGGCCGTCGTCGGGGTAGGCGGGCAGGCTCTCGCCGGCGTAGGCGGGCAGGCTCTCGTCGGGGTAGGCGGGCAGACTGTCGTCGGGGTAGGGCCCGGCCGGCTCCCGTTCGTACCCGCCGCTGGAGTACCCGGCGTCATCCTCGTGGTAAACCCCGGTCGGCGGCTCCTCCCGGTACGCCGCAGCCTCGTACCCGGGGGCGCGCATGCCGCCGGGGTATCCGCCGCCAGGCTCGTCGCCGTAACCGCCGGGCCGCTCGCTCCCCGAGTACCCGGCGCCCGGTGGCTCGCCGTACTCCCCTGTCAGCTCGTCCGGGTACCTGGACGGCCGGTCACCGGAGTACCCGGTGGCGGCGCGGTCATCCTCGTGATGCCTGCCGCCGCGGGACCGGTGGGCGTCCCTCTCGACGTCGATGTCGAGTGCTGCGGGAGGCTTGGGATCGTGCACGGGACCCTCACGCCGCGTCTGCCCGGTGGCTGGCTGCGCCGGACGGCCCGCCTCCCCCTCGGGGCCGCGCTGCAGCGCCTGGACCATCCGGGGCAGGTCGGCGATGGGCAGCCGGAACGTCCCGGTGCACGTACCGCCCTGCCAGATGCTGAACACGGCCACCCCCGTGTCCGCGTACCAGCTCAGCCGCATGCTGCGCGACTCGCCCCTGACGTCGAAGTAGACCTCGCCAAGCCGGGGCAACGGCGCTGCGTCCGACGCTGACATGCTGCCCATGGTGACCCTCGACCCTCCGCTTTGTCCAGTTGATGATCATTGATGGGCGGCAGGTGATCCCCCGCGCGCACTTGGGCCTGCCCGATTCTCTCTCCTGGCTGCGGGACGGCCACACCAGATGGCAGAATTGAGCGTCGGTTCGGCTGAACTGGCTAGCTTCGTCGGAACGGCTGGCGCGTAACCCGCCCCCCGCCCGTCCGGCGCCTGATTTGCCCCCGGATCTCCCTGGTGTGCGTAGCGCTGCGCGAGAGTGTGCGCGGGAACACAAGGGCGGCACAGTGCGTTGGAGGGATGGACGGGGAAATGCCGCATCGCGTGAGACCGCGTGTCCAGCAGCACGGCGCTGGCTTGGCCGAGGAACACACGGAAACTGAGGAGATCGATTCATGTCTGAGGTACGTCGCCAGGTGGCCATGCCTCCGAGGCCGAGCTGGGCCTGGCAAGATGGCGCCGCGTGCCGAGGCAAGGAAATCGTGCTCTTCTTCGGGCCCGACGGCGAGCGGCAGCCAGAGCGTGACATCCGGGAACGCAAGGCGAAGCTGGTGTGCGCTTCGTGCCCGGTCAAGGTGGAATGCCTCAACTACGCCGTTTCTCGGCCGGAAAAGTACGGCACCTGGGGCGGCCTGAACGAGGAAGAGCGCGCCTCGGAGCGCCGCCGCCGTATGCGCAGGGCCAACGCGGCCTAGGTAGTTAGGCATGCTCGCCGAGGGGGGGAAGGTGCTCGCTGCCATTCGGCAGCTTCGCCTTGGCCCGCAATGCTAGTCCGGAGGGACGCCCCCCCGGAACCCCCCGGGTGCGCACCCTCTGGTCACCGCTGTCTGTCGGCGTCGCCGGCACCTGTGCGCTGACGGGGCCCTGCGACTGGCCGCGATTGCGCGAGAATGGTTGTATGGTGTGCGCTGCCTGCCGGGCTCAGCATCATGAAGACTGCCCGGGCGGCACCTGGTGCGATTGCCAGCATCAGCGTCCGCCCGAGCCGTCGCAGCCCCCCATGGCCTGGATCCGCCAGGGCTAGACATTTCGCTTGCAGCGCCCGTATCCACCGCCCGCCACCGCACCGCCCGCTACGATCGGGGGCCATCGGCCTGAGACAGGCCTGGCGGAGTGGGAACATTTTCCGCAAGGGATGTGGTTCCACGCTATTGCAGTGCACGTAGGAGAGGATCGATAACCGTCAGCAGGCACCGGCTGTCAGCGACGCGGCCAGGGACGTGCGGGCGTGACCCGGCTAGGCTTAATCGGATGGGAGCCTTCCTGTGAGTTTGAGCGCAACCCGCCAAACGCAGCAAGACCAGACTCCACCAGTAGCCGCCAAGGAGGCGGCGCGTCTCCAGGCTCTTGCCGTTCAGGCGGCGAAGGACCTGGCCAGCGACCCGGCACAGGACGTGATCGCGTGGGCGGTGGAGACCTTCGGCGACCGCGTCTGCATCACGTCCTCGATGACCGACGCGGTCATCATCCACCTGGCCGCGCAGGTCAAGCCGGGCATCGATGTCATCTTCCTCGACACCGGCTATCACTTCCCGGAGACGATCGGTACCCGGGATGCAGTCGCGGGCACCTACCCCATCAACCTCATCAACGTCACCCCGTCCCGCACCGTGGCCGAGCAAGATGCCGAACTCGGGCCCCGGCTGCACGGGCGCAACCCTGACCTGTGCTGCTACCTGCGCAAAGTGGTCCCGCTGGAGCGGGCACTCGACCCCTACGACGCGTGGATCACCGGCGTGCGGCGCGAGGAGACCGACGCCCGCAGCGACACGAAGGTCGTCGAATGGGATGCCAAACGGGCGATGGTCAAGGTCAACCCGATAGCCGGCTGGACCCAGGAACGGGTGGACGCCTACATCGCCGACAACGGGGTGCTGGTGAACCCGCTCGTCGACGACGGGTACCCCTCGATCGGCTGCGCGACCTGCACGATGCCAGTGAAGCCCGGCGCCGACCCGCGTAGCGGCCGCTGGGCAGGCACCGGCAAGACCGAATGCGGCCTGCACCTTTAGGGACGGTCCCGGGAACCCCCCGGGAGGATTGCACATGACCACACCAGGCCCGCACGTCACTCATGAGGTTGGCAACCAGGTGCCGCCGCTGGTGGGCCACGACGTGGCCGCCGATCCCGCGTTGCTCGAGGCGGTGAAGCGGGAGGGCGCCGGCTGGGCCGCCACCGAACTGCATGAGCTTGGGCTGCTGGCCGGGGCGGCCGCGACGCAGGACCAGGCGCGGTTGGCCAACGAGCACCCGCCCGTGCTGCGCAGCCACGACCGGTATGGCAACCGGATCGACGAGGTCGAGTTCCACCCCGCTTGGCACGCCCTGATGGAGACCGCCGTCGGCCACGGGCTGCACGCGGCGCCCTGGGCGGAGCAACGGCCCGGCGGGCATGTGGCGAGGGCCGCGAAGTTCTACGTGTGGTCCCAGGCGGAGGCGGGCCATGGCTGCCCCATCTCCATGACCTACGCGGTGGTCCCGGCGCTGCGGCACGCGCCGGACCTCGCCGCCAAGTTCGAGCCGCTGCTCGTCACCCGCGCCTACGACCCCGGCCTGCGCCCGCCCGAGGGCAAGCGTGGCCTGCTCTCCGGCATGGCCATGACCGAGAAGCAGGGCGGCTCCGACGTGCGCGCGAACACCACCAGCGCGGCGCCCGCCCCCGCTGCTGGGGCCGGAGCGCACGTGCTGACCGGGCACAAGTGGTTCTGCTCCGCGCCGATGTCGGACCTGTTCCTCACCGTTGCCCAGGGCCCGGGCGGCCTGACCTGCTTCCTCCTTCCCCGGGTGCTGCCCGGTGGTGAGCGCAACGGCATGCGCCTGGCGCGCCTCAAGGACAAGCTCGGCAACAGGTCCAACGCCTCCGCGGAGGTGGAGTTCGACGGCGCCCTGGCCTGGCAGGTCGGCGAGGCGGGCCGGGGCGTGGCCACGATCATCGCGATGGTGAGCGCGACCAGGCTCGACTGCGTGATCGGCAGCGCGGCGGGCATGCACGCCGCCACGATCGCGGCGGTGCACCACGCCAGCCACCGTCAGGCGTTCGGCAAAGAACTTGCCGCCCAGCCGCTGATGGCTAACGTTCTCGCCGACCTGGCGCTGGAATCGCAGGCGGCGACCGCCGTGGCAATCCGCCTGGCCGGCGCGGCGGACCGGGCCGCGCGCGGGGACGACGGCGAGGCGGCGCTGCTTCGGCTGGCCCTGCCCGCGGCCAAGTACTGGGTGTGCAAGCGGTTCCCCGCGCACGCGGTCGAGGCGCTCGAATGCCTGGGCGGCAACGGTTATGTGGAGGAGTCCGGGCTGCCCAGGCTGTACCGGGAGGCCCCGCTGAACTCGATCTGGGAAGGCTCGGGCAATGTGACCTCGCTCGATGTGCTGCGGGCGCTCGCCCGCACCGAGGCCGCGGCCGCCGCCCTCCTGGCCGAGCTTGACGCCGCGGCCGGCGCCGACCCCCGGCTTGATGCCGCCGTGGCGGGCCTGCGGCAACTGATGGCGGACGTCCAGGCCACGACCAGCCTGGAGGCGCAGCACGAGGCCAGGCGACTGGCCGGCCTGATCGCGGTCACGCTGGCGGCGGCGCTTCTTGTCCGGCACGCGCCCAGCCCGGTCGCGGACGCGTTCTGCGCCTCCCGGCTCGGGCCCGGCGTGCCCAGTGGACCGGGCGCCCCGTTCGGAAGCCTGCCCGCGCGGCTGGAGCTGGCGGCGATCATCGACCGATCCCGGGCAGAGCCACCGCGCGGGGCCTGCTGATGCGGGTCTGGCCGGGCGGCGCGTACCCGCTGGGCGCCACGTGGGACGGGTCCGGCACCAACTTTGCGCTGTTCTCCGAGGCCGCCGACGGTGTCGACCTGTGCCTGTTCGATGCCGGGGGTGAGGGCGGCTGGCCAGGCACCGAGACCAGGATCGCGCTCACCGAGGTGGACGGCTTCGTCTGGCACGGCTACCTGCCCGATGTCGGCCCGGGACAGCGTTACGGCTACCGGGTGCACGGCCCGTACGCGCCGGCCCGGGGACACCGGTGCAACCCGGCGAAGCTGCTGCTCGACCCCTACGGGAAGGCGGTGGACGGCCAGGTCCGCTGGCACGAGGCCGTGTTCGGCTACCGCTTCGACGACCCGTCCTCCCCCAGCGCGGCCGACAGCGCCCCGTTCATGCCGGTCAACGTGGTCATCAACCCGTTCTTCGACTGGGCGACGACCGCCC
>Ga0207646_10001416_pt1 | contig 29797 bp, 31 predicted proteins | sample KBSK5502metaG_FD_184343 | JGI IMG/M metagenome (GOLD analysis project Ga0207646, IMG submission 184343) | Corn, switchgrass and miscanthus rhizosphere microbial communities from Kellogg Biological Station, Michigan, USA - KBS K5-50-2 metaG... | ecosystem: Host-associated > Plants > Roots >... | reverse complement strand
AAGGCTTTTACGACGGCCCCGGTCCAGCGCTTCCCTATCAGCTCGATGGCGCGTTGAAAGGGCGCGCTGTAGTCGAGACCCCCACCGACCATGGGGAGAGATTCTATTCGCTATCGCTCGTCTGGGAAACCACTCGTTTTCGCAATTTCGCGAAAAAAATTCTGTGCGGCTTGCCGGCCATCAAGCCCTGACCGACAAAGACGCCTCGAGGGATAGACTCGCACGAGGCAATGTTGCGTGGACGTAACTAATCGCGTCGTCGTCGTGACCGGCGGAGCCCGCGGCATTGGGCGCGCTCTGGCGCGGAAGTTCGCTCACGAGGGTGCCGAAGGGGTCGTCGTTACTGACATCGACGGAGACGGGGCCTGGACCGTCGCGCGGGAAATCGGGGGCATGGCGATCAAGTGCGACGTCTCGCGTGAGGATGAGGTCGCCGACCTTGTGGATAAAGCGCAGACCGCGCACGGACGCATCGACATCTTCTGCTCCAACGCCGGCATTGGGGTCGGTGGAGGACCCGAGGCGGCCACCTCTGACTGGCAGCGGATCTGGGACGTGAACCTGATGTCCCACGTATACGTGGCGCGGCACGTTCTCCCCCGCATGCTCGAACGCAAGGAGGGTTACCTGCTCGGCACGGTGTCAGCGGCCGGCCTCCTCAACCATGTCTTCGCAGCTCCATACGGCGTGACCAAGGCGGCGGCGCTGTCGTTCTTCGAATGGCTCGCGATCGCGCACGGCGACGATGGGGTCCGCGTTTCCTGCTTGTGCCCGCAAGGCGTGAGGACCGACATGCTTGCGGCCGAGGAGCGCGTCCTTGGTCACAATTTCCTGACACAGGGCGCTCTCGAACCCGAACGGGTGGCCGACATAGTCGTCGACGGCATCAGAAGCGAAAAGTTCCTGATCCTTCCGCATCCCGAGGTGGCCGAATACTTCAACCGCAAGGCCCAGGACTACGACCGCTGGCTGCGCGGCATGCGCAGGCTGCGAGCAAACCTCTTGGCCGGCTCCAACTAAAAGTGCGTTGGGCGGCCCTGGGCGCTGGTGTGATCCTCGTCGTGGCCGCCTTCCTGGCGGGCAGTCGCGTTGCGGACACGCGCGAAGGCCTGATTTACGAGGTGGTCACGCTCCTGGCCGGCCTCGCCGGCGTCAGCCTGCTGCTGTACGGCCTGGTTGCGCCGATGAGCCGGGCCGGAGGCAATCCGCAATCCCCACGCGTAGCGCCTCCAGCGACTCAGAGGGTTCATAACGCCGGCGAGCTTCTGGTTGGCGTCGCAGGCCTTGTGATATCGGCCGTCTTGTTGGGCGGCATCGCCGCGACGGCGGGTTGGTTATGGGCGTTGTTGGGCGGCGTCCTGCTTCTGCCGATGATCGCCGGCTGTGTCTACCTCTCCGTCTCATTCGCTCGCGCGGAGCGCCGTGAGTGGACTATCGACTTCCAGAAGCTGAGGAGAAATCGCTGACCCTCAGGCGATCAAGACCGCTTCTCGAGATTTCGAACAAGGAGCACGATCCCGAGCGTGATCAGCGCCGCGGGCCACACGACCGACCAGTTGATGATGCCGAGGTTGCCACCGAGCAGGGCGAGGCCGATGACGACCAGGATGAGCCCGAAGACCACGCTCTGGTTCTGAAAGATCCTGGAGGGCGCCTGCGAGGAGGTCTCGTTTTGCGTCTTGGCAGCCGTTGGCTGCTGCAGCTCGCCCCAGACGCGCCTGATGTCGCCAGTCATGGCTTCGAAACCGCTCCGCTGGCCACCGCCCTCCAAGCGCTCGGGCATGACCAGCCATAGGACGACGTAGACGAACAGTCCTATCCCCTGGAAAAAGATTAGGACGAGGAACGCCACGCGGATCCACAGGGCGTTGATGTGAAAGCCTTCCGCGAGACCCGCGCAAACCCCGCCGATGATCCTGTCGCTGCTGCGGTAGAACCTCTGTCCGTTCACGTCGAGACCATGGCTAGGATCTCACCTACCAGATACAGCGAGCCGCACACGAGCACGTTGCCATTCTCACCGGCCAGCTCCTTGGCTCGCTCGAGGGCGTCGGGCGCCGGCACGACAGCCTCCGCTTCGCCACCGAATATCCTTGCCAGCTCTCGAGCTGGAACCACGTGACCGCCGGCGCTCGCCGGCTCGGTGAACACGGCACGATCTGGCCTGAGGGTGCGCAACGCCGCAAGGAGCTCGACGGGATCGCGTTCGCTGAGCATCGCAAACACCGTCACCAGTGGCTCCGACCCGATCAAACGCCGCAGCGATACTCCTGACTTGGTCATCGCCGCGGGGTTGTGACCACCGTCGAGAACCACGCGCGGATTCGTCGCGATCACCTGCAGCCGGCCTGGCCACCTGGTCGACGCGAGGCCCTTGCGCACGGCCTCGTCGGTGACGTCGTCGAGCGCATGCGCCGCCGCCACCGCCAGGGCCGCATTGGCAGGTTGGTAGTCGCCTACCAGCGGCACCGCAAGACGGCTGTGCTGGAAGCCGGGGCCTGTGACAGAGACCTCGTGCCCGTTCCAACCTCGGGGCTCCGATTCGACATTGATCTCGCGCCCGAGCCGCCACAGGCTCGCTCCCGCACTGCGGGAGTGTTCCTCGACGATCGCGAGCGCGGTGCCTTCGCAACCGGTAACCACCCGATTGCCGGGCTTGATGATTGCGGCCTTTTCATGGGCGATCAGCTCGATCGTGTTGCCAAGGTATTTCTGATGATCCAGGTCGACATTCGTCATGATGGCGACGCCAAGATCGAGGGCGTTGGTCGCATCCAGCCGGCCTCCAAGCCCGACCTCGCAAACCAAACGGTCGATACGGGGCGCGAGGTAGGCGAGCGCCATCACAGTGAGCATCTCGAACTCTGTCGCCTGGCCCATCTCGTCCGCGATTGCCTCCAGCGTTGGCTCGAGGGCCTGAAGCGTTGCCACGAAGTCGCCCTCGCTGATCGGAGTGCCGTCAACCTGGATGCGCTCGGTGTACGAGATGAGGTGCGGCTTGGGCATGAAGCCGACCCTGTGACCTGAGGCCTGAAGAATCGAGGCGAGGCACGCCCCGGTTGAACCCTTGCCGTTGGTGCCGGCAATCAGCGCGCCTCTCAGACCGCGGTCGGGCCCACCGATGCGGTCCAGGATCGCACGCGTTCGTTCGGTCCCGAGCTTCATTCCGAAGCGGCCGAGCCGGGATATGTAAGCGAGGGCTTCGGGGTAGGTCACGGATTTGGCATCGTACAGACGAACTCGTTCTAGGGGCGGCGGCGGACCTCGGCGTCGTAGGTATTGCGAACCAGCACGGCCCTGGTCATCGGGCCCACGCCGCCCGGGTTCGGTGTGAGCCATCCCGCCACATCGGCCACCCCGGGAGCCAGGTCGCCCACCTGGCCCAGCTCTGTACGGTTGGCGCTCACGTCGACGACCGCGGCGCCGACCTTGACCATCTCTTTGGTGATGAGGTTGGGCTTGCCGGCCGCGGCGACGAGGATGTCCGCATTCAGCGTGAAGCCGGCGAGGTACTTGGTGTGGGTATGACACAAAGTCACCGTTGCGTTGCGTTTCAAGAGCAAGAGTGCCGTCGGCTTGCCGACGATGTTGCTGCGACCGACGACGACCGCATTGGCACCGTCGATATGCACTCCTCCGCGCTCGAGCAGCTCGACGATCCCGGTCGGGGTGGCAGGCTGGATTCCACCGGAAAGTCCCAACGCCACCAGTCCGGCATTGAATGGATGGAACCCATCGACGTCCTTGACCGGATCCACTGCGACGACAACCCGGAGCACCTCGATGTGCACAGGCAACGGCTGCTGGACGAGAACGCCGCTGACCGAATCGTCCCCATTCAAGACGCCGATCAGCTCGATCAGCTGCTCCGTGGACGTCTCCGTCGGCAAGCGATGGTCTTCGCTGTCGATTCCGACCTGCCTGGCGTTCTTCTGCTTGCTGCGGACGTACAGCGCCGACGCGGGGTCGTCGCCGACGATGATCGTCGCCAGCTTGGGCCGCGGCTTACCGCTCGCGACTCGTGCCCCGACCTTTGTGGCTACGTCATCGAAGATCTGTTGCGCCACAGCTCGGCCGTCGAGCACACGTGCTGCCACGCGGCTTATTGTCGCCGGTGCCCCAGAACGCCCGCGCTGATCGACCGATACGGCGCTTCTAGTCCAGGCCCAGCTCTCTTCGCGCGGCATCGGTCACGGCGCGCATCACATCACGCAGGTCACGGCCCGATTCGCGAGCCAGCCGCCGGCAGTCTTCGTACTCAGGCGACACGTCGACCGCCTTGCCTCCAAGCTCCTTGACCTTGGCCCGAGCCACTCCTAAAGGTGTCCTGACCTCGATCACCCTGCGTTCGGCGATCACACGGTCGGCCTTCGTCAGACGTACGCCCAGCGTCGTGCTGTGTCGCAGGACATGCTCCGTCAGCTGCGCCGCCATGTCGGGCGTCGCCATGATCGCCAACAGGTGGCCGGCCCGTCCCTTCTTCATGACCACCGGCAACACGCTCACGTCGAGTGCCCCCAGCGCCATGAGGTCCTCACTCAAGGCAGCGATGAGATTGGGAGCCATGTCGTCGATATTGGTCTCGATCAACGTGACCCCCGTCTGCGAGACGACCTCATCGCCGATCCAGACGGCGAGGGCGTTGCCGGGCACGTCGCGCGTGCCGATGCCGTACCCGATCGACTGCAGCGACATCGCTGGGCGGGTGAACTTGGCCGCCACGGCCAGGATCGCGGCGCCGGTTGGGGTGACGAGCTCACGAGTCTCGTCGGTGGAGACGAACACCGCGCCGGTGCCCTCCAGCACGCGCACGCTGGCCGGCGCCGGCAGGGGCATCTGGCCGGCGCGGCCGGACGGCGCAGGCAGCGCCGACGCGTAGACCTGCCCGACGCTGAGGTTGTGGAGCAACCAGAAAGCGCCGACCAGGTCGACGAGCGTGTCCGCGCCACCGAGCTCGTGGAGATGAAGATCAGACTCAGGAAGACCATGAAGCCGTGATTCGGCCGCCCCGAGCCGCTCGATGGCGGCGAGGGCCGGGCGCCTCACCTCATCCGGCATGTCGGCGGTCGCGATCGCGCTCCGCAGCGCAGGCACCGTTCTCGCAACTCGATCGCGGGCCTGGACGATGACCCGAGTGCCCCCCGCATGACCGCGCTCCTCGTGGCGTACCTCGACTGCGACCTCGTCGCTCAGGCGTAGAGCCTCGACCGTGGCATCGAGGATCGCCCGATCGGCGCCGGCGTCGATCAGCGCCCCCAGAGTCATGTCGCCGGAAATGCCGGCAAAGCAGTCGAAATACGCGATCGTCATGCGCGCGTCCTTTTAATGTGCACCGCGGCGGATTTGATCGGCGCCATGCTCGCCGGCCGCTTCGCGACCCGAACGCTCACCGCGGTGACCCTGGGCAGGCTCAAGACGCGATCGGCAATCTGAGCGGCCAGCGTCTCCAGGAGTTTCACCGATTTGCCTTCGATGGTTTCTTTGGCGATCGCGTGCGCCGCCCGGTAATCGACGGTGTCCTCGATGCGGTCGGTGGACCCGGGGCCGGCCAGGTCGGCCTCCATCTCGATGTCGACTTCGAAATCCTGGACGTGCTCGCGCTCGGCGGGGCGAACGCCGTGCCGCCCGCTGAACGACATGCCCTCGAGCACGATCCGGTCCATCCGGCAATTCTCGCGCCATGACCGCCCTGAATAAACTGGACGCATGCAAGTCAGCAACGCCAAAGTCACGGTGCGGCCGGCGGCCGCGGAAGATCTCGACAAGGTCAACGACATCTACAACCGTTATGTGGTCGAGACCCACTTCACGTTCGACTTCGACCCGATGACCATGGAGGAGCGGCGCGAATGGTTCGCGCAGCACGGTACCACCGGGCGGTACAGGGTCTTGGTCGGCGTTTCCGATGGGTCGGTCATCGGCTTCGCGTCCACCAGCCGCTTTCGAAGCAAACCCGGCTACGCAACCTCAGTCGAATCAAGCATTTACGTCATGCCCGACCAGGTAGGTCGCGGCATCGGGAGCCGTCTCTATGAGGAGCTCTTCAAACAGGTGCAGGGCGAGGACGTGCACCGCGCCTACGCGGGCATCGCCTTGCCCAACCAGGCGTCGATCGCGCTCCATGAGCGGTTCGGTTTCAAGCGGGTCGCCCACTTCACCGAGCAGGGCCGCAAGTTCGACCGCTACTGGGACGTGGGCTGGTACGAGAAGCCGCTGGGAGGTTCGTAGCTCACAGCCGCTCGCGCGGCCCGGCGAGGGCGTCGTGGGCGAGGCTGCCAAGGACGGCGAATCCGATTCCCACGCCGACGCCGGCCACGACATAGCCGGCGCTGCCGAGCGCTCCGTCGATCAGCATCAGCCAGCCGGCGAGGCCGAGCACCAATGCCACCAGCGCCCAGACCAGCCGCGCCGGCACGCCGGAGGCCTAGCCGCCGCCGCCAGTGCCAGTACGCACGCCACCGCCTGCCGTGCCGATCTGAATCGTCTGGGCGAGGATCGAGCCGTCAGCCTGACGCGTTCCGGTGATGGTCACGGTCTGGTTGTCCTGGAGATCCGATGTCGTGCCGAGCACCTGCTTGGAGATGGTCACTGTGGGCCCGAACGTCACCTTCACGTCGCAGCTGGTGTTGGTCACCGTCATCGAGCCCGTATTGAGATTGGCAATGGTGCCGCGAGCAAGACCCTGGGTGCCGGCCGCCGGGGGCGTGGCGCCTGGTGACGGGCAGACCGCGGCGAACCCCCTACCGCCGCCGGTGAAGTTGGACGACCCGTTGTTGGCGCCGGTTCGCGCGGCCGTGCCGGCAGTGTTGGAGCTTGCGCTCACGTTGTTCTGACCGACCTTGTACCCGCCGTAAAAGCCGCCCAGAACGCCGACAAGAACAGCCAACGCGATCACGTACGTCTTCATCAATTCGCTCCTCTACTCGTGTCTCAAAGCTTCAATCGGGTGCAGGCGAGCTGCGCGATTGGCGGGATAGATGCCGAAGAACAAGCCGATGCCGACCGAGACCCCGAACGCGAGCAGCACCGATGGAATCGAGACCACCGGCGGCGGAAACGTCGAGCTCGCGATCGCGGGAATGTGCGGCGCCTCGATGGCAAGCGCGGCGCCGAGGGCGATGCCGAGCGCGCCGCCGAGCCCGCTGAGGAACATCGCCTCGATCAGAAACTGCATGAGCACGTCGCGCCAGCGCGCGCCGATCGCCTTGCGGATTCCGATCTCGCGAGTCCGCTCGGTGACGGTGACCAGCATGATGTTCATGATTCCGATCCCGCCCACGACCAGCGAAATACCTGCGATCGCCCCGAGCACGAGGGTCAGCGCGGTAGCGATCGAATTGGCCTGGTTGAGGATGTCCTGCTGGCTCTGCAGCTGGAAGTCGGCGAGCGAGGGATCGGAGATCTGGTGGCGCTGCAAGAGGATGGTCGTGATCTCGGTTTCGGCCTGGCTGACGGCGCTCGGTGATGAGGCCGAGGCGACGATCTGGCTGATGCCTTTGCCGCGTCCGCCGCTCAGGTATGCCCAGACCGCGGTGATCGGCGCGACGACGACGTTGTCCTGAGAGCCCAAGCCGCTCCCGCCTTTGGCCGCGAAGACGCCGATGACCCGGAAGCTCTGGCGATTGATCTTGATCGTCTGGCCGACTGGATCGTTGGCGCCGAACAGGTTCTGCACCACGGTCTGGCCGAGGACGACGACGCGATGCTGCGCGGTCAAGTCGTCCTGGGTGAAGAAAGAGCCTTCGGCGATCTGATAGTCGCGCACCTGTGGGAAATCGACGGTGGTGCCGGTGGTCGGCGCAAAGTAGTTCTGGTTCTGGTACGTGATCTGTCCACCGCTGTTCGCAATCGGAATCGCGGCCACGACGTCCTGATCCTGCTGCCTGCTGTTGATGGCATCGACGTCGGCCATCGTCAGCGACTGGCTGGTGCCGAAGCCCTGTGAGACCCCGCCGGCGCCCCTGGCGTTCGCCGGGTAGACGAAAATGACATTCGCACCCAGGCCCTGGATCTGATTGTTGATCTGGACGCTGGCACCGTTGCCGACGGCGACGAGAAGAATCACGGCCGCAACACCGATGAGGATCCCGAGCATCGTCAGCGAGCTGCGCAGGCGGTTGGCCAGCAAGCCGGCGAAGGCGACTCGCAGCGCCTCGAAGATGTTCATGCCGCGCGCCGTTCGTCGCGGACGATCAAGCCGTCGCGCAGCTCCACCGTGCGCTTCGCGAACGCCGCGATGTCGCGCTCGTGCGTGATCAGAACGATCGTCCGTAAGTGCTGCTCGTTCAGCTCGAGGAGCAGCTTCATGATCTCGACGCTCGATGCGCTGTCCAGGTTGCCGGTGGGCTCATCGGCGAGGAGGATCGCCGGGTCGGTGACGAGCGCACGGGCGATCGCGGCCCGTTGCTGCTGGCCGCCGGAAAGCTCGGTGGGCTGGTGGTCGGCGCGGTTGGCCAGACCGACTGCCTCCAGAGCCTCGAGCGCTCGCGGACGGCGGTTCGGGGCGCCCGCGTAGATGAGCGGCATCTCGACGTTGTGAAGCGCGGTCGTGCGCGGAATAAGGTTGAAGCTCTGGAAGACAAAACCGATCTTGCGGTTGCGGATGATCGCGAGCTGGTCGTCGTCGAGCCTGGCGACGTCAGTCCCATCGAGGAAATAGCGCCCACTGGTGGGCACGTCTAGGCAGCCGACGATGTTCATCAGCGTCGATTTGCCGGAGCCGCTGGCGCCCATGATCGCGACGAAGTCGCCGCCCTCGACTTGCAGGTCGATGCCGCGAAGCGCTTGGACCTCGACCCTGCCCATGCGATAGGTCTTGGTGACCGCCTCCAGCCTGATCATCCGCCGCCGCCGATGCGAACCCCGCCGCCGTTGAAGCGATTGCTGCCTCCGCCGCTGGAGACTCTCAGGGTCGGAATCACGACCTGGGCCCCTTCGCTGAGGCCGCCCGTGATCTCTGTGAACTGGTCGCCGACGACTCCGGTTTGAATCGCGGTCTGGACCTCCTTGCCGCCGATGTACACGTTCACGTATGCCTGACCCGCGAGCCTCGTGATCGCGAGGTTGGGTACGACCACGGCGTTCGCCGCCCTGCTCACGGTCACGGTCGCGTTCGAGGTCATGCCCTGCTTGAGCGCGGCGTTGGTCTGGTTCAAGGCCACGGTGGCGTAGTAGTTGACGACCCCGCTTTGTATGGTCGCCGCGCTCGCCACCGCGACGACGTGCCCGCTGATGGTGAGGCTGGGGACGGCGTCGAACGTGACCTGAGTGTCCTGGTTGACGGCGAGCTTGGAGGCATCGGATTCGGCGAACGGGATGACGACCTCCAGGCCGCTGATGTTGCCGATGACCATGAACGCGCTCGACGCCGCACTGCTGGGGAGCGGTGCTTGAGAGCCCGGCGCCTCAGATGTGGTGCCGGAACCGGTGATCGCGGTCTCGCCGACGACCCCGTTGATGCTGTTGACCACCCCCTCCATGGGGGCGACGAGGGTTGTGTTGGTCACGTTCTGCTGCGCCGTTTGCACCGCGACCTGGGCACTAGCCAGCGAGGCCTGGGCCGAGAGGATTTGATTCGGCTTGGTCTCCGTCTGGGTGTTGAGGTTGTCCTGGGCGCTCGTGACCGATGCGGCCGCCGAATTGATGCTGCGCTGGCCGCTGGTCTTGTCTGTCTGTTGCTTGGCGGTGTCGAGGTTGAGCTTGGCCTGGTCGGCGTTGACCTGGGTCGCATACCCGTTGACGGCCACCTGGTCGGAGTTGACCTTGCTCTGGTCGCTGGACACGGCCGAGAAGTCGGCCACGCACGGCCCGGAATACGGGTAGGTCTGGCTGCCGCAGCCGTCGGTCTGGAATTGATTGATGGCTGTCTGGAGCGTGGCCTGGTCGGTGGTCAGGATCTGCTTGGCGGCCTGATATAAGGAGTTGAAGGTCAAGGCCTGCTGGTCGGCAGTCAGCTGATTCTGATCGGTGGTGACCTGGTTGGCGTCCTGGGTGTTCGTGAGATTCACCTGCGCGACGATGTCGTTGTACTGCTGCTGCGCGTTGGCGAGGTTGTTCCTGAGCTGCGTGATCTGAGCTTGTGTCAGCGGCGTTTGCGCCGACTGCAGGTTGGCCTGGGCAAGCGCGAGGTTGGCCTGGGCGCTAGCGAGCGTGTTTTCGTAAGGGGTGGGATCGATCTTGGCGAGCACCTGCCCGGCGGCGACGTGATCGCCAACTCGAACATCGATCTCGGTCAGCGAACCACTGACCTTGAAGCTGACATTGGCCTGTTGCATCGGCACCAGGTTGCCCGTGCCGGTGACGCTGGAGGTGACTGTTCGCCGGCCGACGGTATAGAGGTTGAGAGTGCTGCCCGCGTTCTTGGTGCCGACGAAAACGTCGCGATAGATGAGGCCTCCGAGCACTAGCGCGATTGCCGCGAGCGCTGCCACCACCAGCCTTGTGTTCTTCAACAACCGACTCTCACCTCCATTTCTTTTGACATCACCAGTCGAGGTCTCTGAAGGACCATCCTGTTTCGGATCCGAAGCGAGTGACCGCGGCGAGTCCGAGGCCCGCGATCGCCAGCGCCGCGAGTGCCACCGCGCCGAGGTACGGGATGACGGCGAGGTCGAAAACGACCAGGGCGCCGGCGACCGCCGCGACGAGCGGATGCGCCGGTCCGAGATGGAGCCGTCGCTGCAACAGGCGGCCGAGCGCAAGCGCTATGCAAGCGATCCCAAACAGAGCGACAGCGATCGCGATCACGATCACAAAAGGGATTACGGCGAGAAAGATCAACGTGAACCTCAACAGGGCAACCGCGCCGATCGAGAGCAGAAACGCGGCAACGCCCGCGGCCAGCGCAATCTCGATTCCATGTCGACCCTCGAGCCGCTCGACCGCGACACGGGCGCGATTCGGAAACAGCAGCAGCACCGCCAGGGCCAGAAGGACGAGACCGGCTCCATTGCTGAGAAAGGCCCGCAGGGCTTGCAAAGGGCTCACCGTGCCGAGCCGGCCGAACGGCGATCCGAAAGTGACGCGCTCCGGAAACCTGGTCTTGATGAATCTGTCGGGATCCGGGCTTTGCCGCGGGACGGAATGGACGCCTTGGGAGGGACCGATCAAGAAGGTGGCGTAAGGCCCGAGCGTCGGGCCGTACAGAGCAGTGTCGGCGACGGCCAGGAGCACGCCCAGCAATGCAAGCGCGGCGACCAGGATCGGCCAACCCCAACGCGCCAACGTCGGCGGTGAGCTGCCATGAGGTGGGGGTGCAGGCGGCTGCTGCGCGTCGCCTGGCGACGCGCCTTCAGACTCGTTCCGTTCGTTCACGCGCGGCGGTGCTCGGTGAGACGAGGTGTTGCGGTCTGGTCGAGCTTTGCGAGCAGGGACAGGTGATAGGCCGCGATGGCGGTGAGCGTGATGAAGGCTCCGAGCAGCAGAACGTCGGCCACGGGAACGCTCGGGAGCGGCGCCGTGCCGGAACCCCAGAACGCCAGGCCCTGCAAGTTGCTCCACGCCCCCGATGCGAGCGCGGTGAGGCCGTCGAGGCCGGAGACGTACCAGAGGATGAAGGCTCCGAGCAGCGCCTCTGGAACGAGCAGGCCCCACGCGGCGCGGGAGGCTTGCTGCTGCGGCGCGATCGAGGTCATCACCCGGGCGGCCAGGGTTGCCGGCGGCGCCGGCGAGCGGAGCGCTTTCATGCGAAAGGGTAGGGATACCGCCTGCTGATGCTGGCGACGGCAGTCCGAACAGGTGACGAGGTGGTCGCGAACAGCTCGTGCCGTCTCGGCATCGGTTTGCTCGAGGTCGCCGTCGACGTACGGCTCTAAGAGGACGCGCACGCGCGCGCACGCGAGGGCAGTCATGACTGGCCGGCCTCTTCGGACTCGGCGAGCGAGTTGCGGAGTAGAGCGCGGGCGCGGTGGAGACGCGACTTGATGGCCGGGACGGACAGGCTGAGGCTTTGGGCGACCTGGTCCAGGGGAAGGTCGGCGTAGTAGTGGAGGAGTATCGGCAGGCGGTATGCGGGGTCGAGCTGGGCCAGCGCGTCGATGAGCGCAGGGTCGTGCGCGGGGAAGCCCGACTCAGATCCGGTTGTGGCCTGGTCCGCGGATTGGTCGGTGGGCGTTGGCACGCGCTTGCGCCGGTAATTGATCGTGGTGTTGGCGGCGAGCTTCCAGAACCACGGCTCGAATGGGCGCTCGGCGTCATAGCGGGCCAGGTTTCGGTAGAGCTTGACAAAGATCTCTTGAGTGAGGTCGTGGGCCTCATCGAGGTCGCGGAGATGCTGATAGGCGAATCCGTACACGCGGCGCTGCATGCGGCGGACCAGCTCTTCGAAAGCATCCAGGTCGCCGCCAGTCGCTTCCTGGGCGAGCTGGCCCGTAGCCAGTGCTCGGGCGTCGGGAGTCCCGGTCATGGGGAAGGCCTGGGCCGGCGCCTGCGCATGCATCTACGGTAACTACCCCTGGGGCCGGTTACGGGTTGCGGCCGCCCGAGCTCAACCACACCTTTATTGGGCCCTCCCTTCCCGCCGGCTTCCCTCCCCCAAGCCTGCACACCTTGTGGCGAGGCTAGTTCAGGCGCCGGTGGCCGGCCAACCCTGGTCGTTAAGACACTCCAGGCGGGGTACTTGACACCGTATATCCGCCTTCATATACTCCACTTGAAGTATATGCCCGAACCCGAAGCAGAAACGCTCTCACCGCTGGCGCTGTCGATCCTCGAGCTGCTCGACGAGCGGCCGATGCATCCATACGAGATGTCTTCGACGATGCGCATCCGCCATCAGGACGAGTTCATCCGGCTCAACTTCGGCACCCTTTACCACACGGTTGACATGCTCGAGCGCAACGGCTGGATCGTCTCCGGCGAGCGCGAGAAGGAGGGCCGACGGCCCGAACGGACCATCTACAAGCTCACCGAACCAGGACGTGAGGTCTTGAGTCGAACGCTCGGCGAGCTGCTTCGCAAACCGATGCGCGAATATCCCCACTTCGTCGCCGGCTTGATGTTCATGCATCACCTCAGCGCGAGCGAGGCCGCGGGCCATCTCAACGAGCGCGCCTCTTTGCTCGACGCACTCGTCACGAAGTTCGAGCACGTGCTCGACGAGCTTCACAAGCAGGGACTCAGCCGCCTGACCCTGATCGAGATGGAACACAAGATCGCGATGCTCGATGCAGAGCGCAAGTGGGTTCGCAAGGTGGAGAAGGAAATCATCGATGGAAAGCTGGAGTGGAAGGCGGGAATTGACGCGAGTCACGCGACGTTAAGGAGGAGTCATGGCGAAAGCACGCACTAATCCCTGGTTGGTCCTGTTGGTGCTCACGATGGGATTTTTCATGATCCTGCTGGACACCACGATCGTGAACGTGGCCATACCGGCCATGAGCAGCAATAAGGGAGACGGGCTCAACACGACGCTCGACCAGATCTTGTGGGTGTTGAACGCCTACATCCTCGTCTATGCCGTACTGCTGATCACCGCCGGCCGGTTCGGCGACCTCTACGGACAGCGCAACCTGTTCGCCATCGGCCTCTTCGTCTTCACGCTCGCATCGGCTTTGTGCGGTTTTTCTCAGAACGCGACCGAGTTGATAGGCGCCCGCATTCTTCAGGGAATCGGAGGCGCGATCCTGACCCCGCAGACGCTGTCGATCATCACCACTCTTTTCCCGCCTGAGCGGCGCGGCGCGGCATTCGGCATATGGGGCGGTGTCGCCGGTTTGGCCACAATCGCAGGGCCGACGGTTGGCGGCGCTCTGGTCACCTACGCCACCTGGCGCTGGATCTTCTTTGTCAACGTCCCCATCGGGATCGCCGCACTGATCGCGACGTTCGCCATCATCCCCGACCTCCGGCCAGGCCGGCGCCACGGCTGGGACTTCATGGGCGTCTTGCTCTCCACCGCGGGCTTGTTCGCCGTTGTATTCGGGCTCATCGAAGGACAGCGTTACAACTGGGGCGAGATCGGGTCCTACGGGATCACGATCCCCGAGGTGATCGTCGGCGGCGTCGTGCTGCTGGTCGTGTTCATCGTCTGGGAGCGCTTCCAGGCCGAGCCCTTGATGCCGCTTTCGCTCTTCCGAGACCGCAACTTCGCGGTCGCCAACTGGATCGCCGCCGCCATCAGCTTCGGCATGCTGAGCCTCTTTCTGCCCATCATCATCTACCTGCAGTCGGTGCGCGGCTTCACGGCGCTCGTGGCCGGCCTGACGTTTGCGCCCATGTCGCTCACATCGATGGTCGTGGCGCCATTTGCCGGACGCTTTGCTGACAAAGTTGGCGGGAAGTACATCCTCCTGGCGGGCATCTCGCTGTTCACAATCGGATTCGGCCTGGTGACTTTCGTGGCCGGACCCGACTCCACATTCATCAACTTCCTGGGGCCGGCGATCATCGCCGGCGCCGGCATGGGCATGACCTTCGCGCCGATGACGACGGTGGCCATGCGCAACATCTCGCCGCAGATGGCAGGCGCCGCCTCGGGAATTCTCAACACCACGCGTCAGCTCGGCGCAGCGATCGGCAGCGCAGTCGTTGGTGCCTTGCTGCAGAACCAGCTCGCGACCACGCTGCACAACCAGGCTGTCAGCCACGCGAGCGAACTGCCCGCGACCTTCCGAGACCAGTTCATCAAGGCCTTCAGCTCCGTCGCGAGCAATGGCTTTCAGATCGGGACCGGCCAAACCGGAGCCCAGCTGCCGGCAGGCTTGCCGCCGGCCGTGCAGCACCAGCTCAGTGCCCTGGCCCACGAAGTGTTCGTGAGCGGTTACATCGACGCGATGAAGGGAACCCTGGTGGTGCCGATCGCATTTCTGGCTTTCACAGCGCTGACAACCTTGCTGATCAGGCGACGCGAGCGACCGGCGGCAGCGCTGAGCGTGCCTGCCGAAGAAAAAGTAGCCGCCGCAGCGGGCTAGGCTAAGACCGGTGATCGAACCGGTCGACGGATGGTTGGAGCGAGATGGCGTCGGCCTCCACTACGTCGAGTGGAGACCTGACGCCGGCGCTCAGCCCTCGCCGCCACTGCTCCTCCTCCACGGCTTGAGCTCCAATGCCCGCTACTGGGACAGGCTCGCCCAAAACCTCCCGAACCGGCGAATCGTCGCCCTGGACCAACGCGGCCACGGGTTGACCGCCCGGCCGCCTCGCGCTCCGGATGCGGGCCGCGGATATGCCATGGAAGAGCTGCTGGAAGACGCCTCGTTCGTCATCGATGAGCTGGCGCTCGAGAAACCAGTTGTCGTGGGGCACTCCTGGGGCGCGACCGTTGCGCTCGAGCTGGTTGGCCCGCGCCCGGCTCTTGCTTCCGCGCTGGTGTTCATCGACGGGCCGATTCAGAGTGCCTCCAACATGTTCAGCTGGGAGGACGCACAGCGCGTCATGCAGCCACCGCTACCACGCTTTGCCACTTTTGCCGAGGCTATGACGGAGTCGGCGCGCGATTTCGATGGCGCCTGGGCTGACGACCTCGAGCCATTCGTGAAGGCTCGCGTCGTCCAGGATGGCGACGCGTTGGTGCTTACGTTGACAGCGCCGGTACGGCTCGCGCTCCTTCGCGGCCTATATGACTCGCAGCCCGACCTGCTCTGGCCGAGTGTCGAGATCGGTGCTGTCGCGCTGCTCGCCCGTGGCGGTCCGGGCCGGATCGCCGCCTGGAAGGAACAGGGAGCGGCGCGCCTGACCACGATCGCGCCCAGCGTCGAGGTTCGTTGGTTCGACACTCCGCACGACATCCCGCTCTTCGCACCCGCAGAGGTGGCGGCGGAGATCGAACGGGTCAGCCGGGCGGTCGAAGTAGGTTTGGAGTCAGAGTCGCCCGCCGGATAGCAGCTTCAGCCCGGCAAGCAATACCGCGGCGCCGATGAACGCGACCACGATGCTCCCCCAGAAGCCGACTGTTCCCGTCATATGAAAAAGGGCGTTCAACAGAAAGCCGCCGATGATCGCTCCCGCGACGCCGACGATTATGTCGGCGATGCAGCCAAACCCACGGCCCGTCACCACGCGAGCCGCGACCGCGCCCGAGATCAGCCCGACGACGATCCACGCCACCCATGAACCGGGCTCGAGATTCACGACTTCGACAACCAATCAGCAATCACGGCGAAGACCTCCTCGCTGTCCAGGTCGTTGAAGGGCTCATGGTAGCGGCCCTCCAGCAGCCTGAGCTCGCTCACCGATTCCGACAGGCGATGCAGTTCCTTGCTTCCCTCGGGGTCGATCAAAGCGTCATCGGTGCCGGCGAGGATCAAGAACGGGATGCTGATCTCGCCGGCGTGATCGAAGATGCGCTTGCTGGCCGCCCTCCATTCGGAGTAGAGCCGGCTGGAGATCTTGCTGTGCACGAGTGGATCGGTGCGGTAAGCCTCGACCACCTCCGGAATCCGGGACAGCGCCTTCGGGTCGACCTCATTGTCGAGGGTCAGCTTCGGAACGATCGTCGAAGTCGCTCTGGCGAGCGCAATTTTCCATCCTGGAACCGGTGCCTTCACACGCAGCGCCGGGCTGGAGAGGATGAATCGCCTCGTTCCGGGCAGCTTGCCGGCCAGAATCGTGCTCAACAGAGTGGCGCCGCCGAATGAATGCCCAACCGGCACCACCTCTCCGCCAGCAATCCCCTCTACGTAGCCGACGAATGCCGCCGCGTCCTCGGTCCATTGGCTCCACCTGTCGACATGTCCGCGCGGGCCGGGACTCTTGCCATGGCCGCGCAGATCGATCGCGAATGTGGCGAAACCGAGGCGGGACATCCCGAGGGCGAAGCGCTCGTACCGCCGCGCGTGCTCGCCCAGTCCGTGCACGACCGCAAAGGTGATCGCCGCATCCGTTTTCGGCCAGGCCCGGTACGAGAGCTTGGTGCCGTCGGCCGAGTCGATGGTGCCTTCGCGGGCGAGCGCGCCCTCAGCCGGCAAGGTGACCGAAGCCTCTCAGGATCTTGAGCGCTTCTTGTTCGGCCTCTAACAGGGTCGGGGCGTAGGCCCTGATCCCAAACAGGGCGTAGGCCCACTCCGGGCTCGGGGGACTCTGGGAGTGAAGGCGAAAGGTCGGTGGGTAGAAAAGGATGCGCTCGCCTTGAACCTTCTTGATCACCGGGCGTTTGGCGAGGACTTCTTCCAGCGACTGACCATTCGGAAGCCGGCCGTGGTCGAACTCGAGCCTGCGCAGCTTGGCGAGGGGATGGTCCTCGTCCTTCAATGTCGTCTTGATCCCGTATTCAGCACTCAGGTCGCGCATGAAGATGGCGACCATCAAGGCGTCGGTCTCGTCGCCGGCCATCTTCAGGAAACCCGCGGCGGTGGTGTTGAGGACATCCTCGTTCTTCAGGTGACGGAAGTACTCCATCTCGAACAGGCCGCGCGAATACGAGCTCGCCACCCATGGCGGCTCGCAGCGCCAGGTTCGAGCTGCGGCGAGGGCCTCGAACTGCTCGTGCACCCGCGCGAGACGCTCCTCAGGAAGCCCGTACAGCCGATAGTGGAGGACTCGACGCATGCGATTTAGCCTACCTGTAATGGGCGGCGGTCGGGCCGTTTGCCGCGCCAGCCGCATCGCCTCCTCCTGCCAGGTGGGCGCTCGGACGCGGATGGTCAGGCGGTCTGGTCCGGCCGACAGCAGAAAGTCGCCACGCCGGGCGGCCTCCAGGAACGCGCGCTGCTGGGGGCTGAGATGAAAGGCCAGCTCGAGCTTGGCAGCCTCACCCGGCCGTTGCGCGCCAAGAAACAACAGAGCTGGGTTGGTGGCGACGACAGCACCGGCATCCGTGCTCAAGAGGTCCCCAGGATTCTGAGTTGCGAACATCAGTGAGCCGTCGTATTTGCGAATCCTCCGCGCGAGGTTCACCACGAACCGTCGGATGGTCTGGTCTTCGAACAGGAAACCCAGCTCATCGACGACGATCATTCGGCGACGGTCCTTGCGCTTGATTCGGGTCCAGAGGGCTTCCGCCAGGAGGAAGTGGACCGGAGCAATCATCTCGTCGCGCAGCTCGCGCATCCCAAAGACGACGATGGGAGCTTCGAGGTCGATGTTGGTCGGCGCGCTGAACATCTGGCCGAGGCTTCCGTGCACCCAGCGTTGAAGGATCCCGAAGACCCTTGATGTTTCCGGAAGCAGCATCGCGACGTCACGCAGCACCGGCTGCGCGGCGGCACGGTAGGCCGCGCGAACGGCGGTCTCGACAACGGCCCGTTCGGCCTCGTCGACTCCGCCACAGATGGTCGCGCAAAGGTCGACCGCGTCGGCTGTTGCTGAGCCCAGCCACGACTCGTCCCGGCGTTCGGACGGACGCAGGTCGAGCACGTTGAGCGAGTGACCCGAACCAAGGGCGAGCTGCACGTCGATGCCTCCGAGGTGGCGTGCGAGGTTGCCGTACTCGTGCTCGGGATCGATCACATACACCTGAATGCCGCGGCCGAGTGATCCCATGAGGAGCGTCGACAGCAGGTAGGTCTTTCCGGCGCCGGAATAGCCGAAGACGCCGATGTTGGCGTTGGCGTACAGAGTCTGGTCGAAAGGGTCGACCAGAACGGGTCCACCACTCGCGTAGTTGCTGCCGACGACGAGACCACCAGGTTGTTGAATTTCCCCACCCAGCCAGGGAAAGAGGGTTGTCAGCGCCGTGGTGTCGAGAACACGCTTGCGGGCGAGGCGGTCGGTGCAAGCCGGCAGGGTCGCGAGGTGGCCGTCGAGCATCCGGAACGTGCATGGTTGGATCTCGCACAGCGTGGCGCGGGCCGCCGAGCGGATCCGTTCGGAACCCTCCTCCAGGGCGTGCTTGGTGGCCGCGACGAGAGTGATGTAGACGGAAACGTAAAACGCCTTCTCCTGGCTGGAGGCCAAGCGACGCTGCAGATCCTCCGTGTTGGGCAGAGCTCCGGCCAGCATTGGATCGCTCATCCCCGAGTTGAGCTCCTGCATTCGCGAGACGCGCATGTTGGTGAGTTGGCGCTGCAGGTAATCGACTATCCATGCCAGCGGCAGCGGATCCGCGTGCCACGAGAGTCGCGTCTTCAGGCCTGGAGGGATCAACCGAAAAAGCCAGCCCGGTTCGAGCTCGGTCCCCGGCAAGCGCTCGATGTACCAGGATCGGCTCCAACCCTCCTGGAAGGAAAGATCGTGTGGGCTTTCCAGTCCGAAGGTCGGGCGGCTTGCCGGAGTCGCGTTGGTGAATCCGATGCCCATCTCTCTCAGTGCGCTCTCGAGCCGCGGCGCACCGGACTTTGGAGTAATCAGCGAGGTGAGCCGTCGGTGCGCAGAAGGTGAACGGGATAGATGCTCAACGAACGACAGATCGGCGCCCCTCATGTCGTCGAAGTCACGCGGCGCCGGATACGTGATGGCGCTGTCCACACCCGAGCCCGGCGCCGTCTCGATAAGGATCTGCAAGGGCGCATCGAGGCCATCGAGGAGTCGCCTGAAGCCGTTGAGCCATCGCGTCCGATCCGCTTCCGAGGCGCCGCCGAAACCGAGCGGGTGGGTCGCCATCTGGACGACGTCGTTCGCCCCGTACGAAAGGAGCGAGGGGCCCCGCTTGGCGAGCCGAAGTGGACCAAGGCTCAGCTGCTTGATGTCGGTTCTCGCCGTCGTTTCGAATGAGTCCACTGGAAGCGATAGCGTCTTGCGGTGAAAATCGCGATGTCCGAGAGCCACCGATCGGTTGCTCGGGCGCGCCACCGGCCCCACGCCATCACGACTCCCAACCCAATGACACTCATGCAGGCCACGGCCCGTATCGGTTCTGGCGACCATGGCGATGACCAGAGGGCAAAGCCCGCGAGCAGTGAGACCACAAGGTATGCGAGGCGCATCGGCGTCAAGCCGTAGATGAGCTTGTCCTCGAGGTCGACGTCCAACGGAACGCGCGCCGGCATGAGTGGCACGCTAAATGGATGGGACGCCGCCAGGAACCCAGCGTGTTAAGTCCCTTGGAACCTTAGAATCGACTCTCGGCTTTTAGTAACGCTCGCGTAGCTCAACTGGCAGAGCAGGGGACTCTTAATCCCAAGGTTCAGGGTTCGACTCCCTGCGCGAGCACCATCATGTTTTGTGCAAGCTCGGGTCTTAGGCGACAAAACGCCTTCGGCTGCATTGCTCCTAGACCTGAGCCAGACCTTTCTGAACCTTCTCGAGGAGCTGCGTTAGCTGGGCGCGTTCAGGCTCGCTCAACGAGCCGATCCATTCTGCCTCTGCCCGGTGAATGATGCGGCGCACCTTGTCGGCCATTCGAGCGCCGGCCTTCGTCAGGTGGACGAGGACCATACGCCGATCGGTCGGATGAGGTTCACGGCGTATAAGACCACGCTTCGCAAGACTGTCGAGCACGCCCGTCACGGTCGCCCTGCTCACGATGAGCCGGTCGCTGATGTAATTCGGTGAGCACGGCTCGGCCGCATCAACGAGGATTCCCAGGACCAGCCCGCCGGCCGGGCTGACGTCCATCGGCTTCAAGGCGGCGGCGACCCGCCCAACGATCATGTCGCCAGTACGGGCAAGGTTCATCGCGCACTCGGTCGCCGAGGGGCTGGCGTCGGGATATTTCGCGGCAAAGTCACGGCTGACGTGGATCGGTATCTCCATCTGTTTGGCACCTGATTATAAGGCCCTTGACATGTCGCTAGGCGCCAGATAGTATGGCCCCTAATCACTTGCCGGAAAGGAGGCCAACATGGAAGTTGCGAGAGGTCTGCACAAGGTTCTAGGCCCAGACGAGGGGCTTCGTTTGCAATCCGGCCCGGGCCGCGACTTGATCTTCAAGGTCACGGGCGAAGATACCGGTGGGGCGTTCGACTACTTCATCGTCCAAGTCGCACCTCACGGCGGTCCTCCGCTTCACGTGCACCACAAGCAGGAAGAAACGATCCAAGTAGTCAAAGGGCGCTACAAGATCAGGATCGGAGACGACCTCTTCCGCTGCGAGGAGGGCGGCTTTGCGTACCTTCCGTCACGCGTCCCTCACGCCTTCTTGAACCTGACCGACGAGCCCGGCGAGGTCGTGGTGGTCTACACGCCCGGAGGCGGGCACAAGTTCTACGAAGAGCTGGGGCCGATCTCCCGCGGTGCCAATCCAGATCGACAGGTCATCGCCGCGGTCTTCGAGAAGCATGGTATGACCCTGTTGGGGCCGCCGCTAAGTCCCGATTGAGCTTCGGCTCTCTCAGTAACGCTCAAGTAACCGGTAGGCCGGCGAGCCAAGGGCAACGTCGGCCACCGAGTTCGACTGGGAGCACCGGGTGCCCGGAGGCTTCTGTCTGCCCGCAGCTTCTTAATCCCAAGGTTCAGGGTTCCACCCCCTGCGCGAGCGCAATTGCTGTGAATGTCTTTGACGATGTCGGCCTGGACGGGGAATTGAGCTCAGCGGCACATGTAGCCGGGCCGATACGCCAACCGTCGATGCTGATTAGGTATCCAAGACGTAATCAATGGCGGCCTGCCATGACATAGCACGGCCTTCCGCCAAGGCGGCAGCCGATTGTTCAGTGCCCAGCTCAATGCGAGCCAGGTCGAGCCACCTGTCAACGATTGGGCGGGTCAACCGGATTGGAGCTGCACCCGCCGACTCGGCAAGCGCCTGCGACGCACCGGCGAGACGTATGGCACGCATCGAATCGCCGTCTGCGGCGGCGAGTGCGGCGAAGTACATGAGAGGTGTCGCCACACCGACCTTCCAGTCGAATTCGATGCCGATTCTCATGGCCTGCTGTAGATAGCTGCGCGCCTGTGACGGATTTCCGCTATCGACCGAATTAAGGCCGAGGTACATGAGAGCCCAGTTCTTCATCAACTGGTCACCGTACTTCTCGTTCAGGTCGAGACTCTGTTGCAGTAGAGATTGGGCTTCCGCATGATCACTCGATCGAATGGCGAGCCGCCCCAGGTTCCTGAGGCAGCGAACGGCGAGGCCGGTGTCCCCCGTAGTCCTTGCGATCGAAAGTGCCTGATCGAAATAGGTCTTCGCCTGGTTAGGGTCACCTTGCCACTCGAGCACTTCGCCGACTTGGTCGAGGGCTCGAGCGATGCCTCTGTTGTCGCCGAGCTCTCTATAGACTTCCAGGCACTCTTGGCAGCGGGCGGCGTAGCGATCGAGGTCTGCGCGCCAAAAGGAGATCTGAGCGCCGCACTCGAGCGCCTGGGCCCTAAGTCCATCCCGTTCCAGGTATGCGCCTAGGGCCGTTTCGAACCAACTATCACCTTCCTGGACCAGCCCATTGAGATACCAGAAGTCCACCAGTGCGTTGGTAAGCCGCAGATTTCTTTTCAAATCGTTCGAGCGGCTCCAGGAGAGGGCAGCTCGGATGTTGCTGACGTCCGTGGCGACGGTTTGCTGCCACTTGCTCCTGTCACGACCTCTAAGGTTTGGCGCCGCAGCTTCAGCTACAGACAGGAAGAATTCGCAGTGACGGGCCCGGAGTCGACCAGGCTCGCCTTTTTGTTCTAGTTGCTCTCGAGCGTATTGATGCACTGTGTCAAGCATCCGGAAACGACCACGATCCACCCCTGGTGAGCTGCCAATCACCAGGGACTTGTCGACCAGGCTGCTTAATAGAGCCGCCATGCTTGCTGTGAGAAGCTGCTCATCAGGACAGACCTTCTCGACGGCTTCAAGGTCGAATCCGCCTTCAAACACTGCCAGACGGCTGAAAAGCAATTGTTCCGCAGCGCCGAGCAGGTCGTGACTCCAATCGAGGGCTGACTGCAGCGATTGATGCCTCGAAGGCCCAGATCGGCTGCCGCCTGCCAACAAGCCGAACCGACTCTCGAGTCGACTCAGCATGTCGGCCGGTGGCACAGCGGACACCCGAGCGGCCGCGAGCTCAATAGCCAAAGGAAGCCCGTCCAGACGTCGACACAGTTCGGCGACTGTGGCTGCGTTGCTGACCGCCAAGGCGAAATTCGGCACAACATGTTGGGCACGATCGATGAATAGGGACACCGACTCACACTCAGCCAATTCATCTAGATCCGATCCCGCAGCATCGGGGCTGAGAAGAGGCCGGACAGGCCAAATGGTCTCGCCATTGACACGAAGTGGTTCGCGGCTGGTCGCAAGAATCGTCACGTTGGGACAAGACCGGACAATCTGGTCGATGAGTTGCGCACATCGCCTGATTACGTGCTCGCAGTTATCGACCAGCAATAGGAGCCGCCGGTCACGAAGGTTCTCCAGCAAGGTTTGAGCCAAAGGTTGGCGTGGCCGCTCGCCGATGCCCAAGGCTGATGCGAAGCTTGCGTCAACCAGGGACTCGTCCTTGATCGCAGTCAAGTCGACAAACCGCGCTCCGTCTGGATACTCGTCCAACGTTCGGACTGTCACCTCGAGCGCTAGGCGGGTTTTGCCCGCGCCCGCAACGCCAGTCAAGGTCACGATGCGATTCGCTGCGAGTATTCGCTGAACCCCTATCAGGTCGGGGCCGCGCCCAACAAAGGTCGTGAGCTGAAGGGGCAAGTTATGGCGCGTCCCCTGGTCGCTGGTCGGCGTCAAAGTCAGTGCCTGCTCCGCTGTCCAAGCAGCGAGCTGCGATCGCGAGCTGATGCCAAGCTTGTCGAAGATCTGCTTCACGTGCCACTCTGCAGTGCGCCGACCGATTAGGAGTCTGGCCGCGATCTCACGATCCGTTAGCCCTTCCCTTACGAGGAGGGCCACCTGAAGCTCACGTGCCGTTAGTCGGGTCTCGAACTCCTTCCGCATGAGCCAAACCAGCGCTAGTTTAGGCTCCCAAAAAACCAGTACCGACCCCCGTAGTCCTAGCGGTGTCAGCCAGAGCGACAGTGCCTAGCTTGCTCTCACGCCAAGTAATTGCAAGGAGGCAGACGTCAATGGAACTGGGTCAGCAAATGCGACGTGTGTCGAGCCGGCCGACGGCCTGGATCGGAGCGATAGTCATCCTCGCCGCTATAGCGGTCCTGCTTTGGCAAAGCACGACTGCGATCCGACCCAGCGATTCATCTGCAATTAGCCAGCACCCGTCGATAGCCGCTACTCATCTGCTCGATCGCAATGCCGAGCGTCAGCCCTATCCAAGCCCGCGTCAAGGTGGTCCAGGTGGGCAGATAGGCGATATGCCGTCCATTCCTTGACAGCCTATTTGACAGCTTACTCAGGGCAGTCAGTGGCACGTCAGGACTCTCTGTGGCGCAACTGGGCGGACCGGCGAAAACTTGAGGCACGCCCTGGCGCGTCCTGACGCTTACTGGCAAGTACGGTCAATCTCCTCTTAATCCCAAGGTTCAGGGTTCGACTCCCTGCGCGAGCACCACTACGGCGCCAGTTGGTTGAATACCGGAGAAGACCCTCAAGGCGCGTCGATTATCGCAACGGATCGGGGGCAGAGTTAGGCGCTGTGCGTCGGATGCACAGACCATCAGAGACGTCCTGCGGCGCTGGACGTGCGGACCGTCCGTTTAGCCTGGCTTGGTGGCTTGGATCCAGAATCTTGCTTGACGGACTTCGATCGGACCGTCGCGATCGATCTTCTGCTGAACCTCTCGCAGCTTTCCTCGGTACCGCTCGATGGAAAAGTCCGGCACCATCCAGGCGATAGCCTTTAGGTTCCAGGCGAGCGCGCCGACATCATGGATGACCTGGACAAGTGGCGCTGAGTCGTGTGCAACCACATGTAGACCAGCAGCTCTGAGCTGAGCGGGTAGCCAGCTCGCCCACCGATCAGTAGGAGCAATTGGTCGGGGCTCAAGACCCATCAGGCGCCAATAGTCGTCGTCGTTACCCGCATCCGCCTGCTGAGTGATGAACCAGCCGCCACGCGCCAGGATTCGTGCGACCTCAGAGACCTCGAAAGCTTCATGCCGGGAGACCACCAGATGGAATGCGCTGTCGACGAATGGCAGTGTCCGCGGCTGGCCGGTGATCGGCTTGCCAGTGTTGTCGCGGGCCGGCTCGACCTGGACAACGTGCACGCCTAATCGGGCAAGCCGGTTCTTCGCTACCGCAACGTTGGGCAGCCAAGCCTCGGTAGCCACAGTCAGAGGCGGTCTGTATGTCAGGCTTCCCAGCCACTCGCCGCCGCCGGTCCCCAGATCGAGTAGATCGACCGACTCCTTTGCGTGCACGATCACCGCTTCGGTGTAGTTCCATGGCAGCGGTTGGGAATCTAGGCGGCCGCGCAGCCAGCTGAAATCCCAGCCTACAAAGGCTTGCCTCTCAGCCTCGTCGAGCAAGGCATCGATCCTGTCCGGCATCGTCTCAGACTCCGACGTTGATCGGTTCTTTTGGAATATGCCCCTCGATCAACGGCCGCAGAAACGCGGCAAGCAACCGCGGTGCGAACATGGTTTCCGTCGCTGCCTCAACCTCGTCTATGCTCCACCAGCGATGGCCTAGGACAACTTCGAACTCAAGCTCGTCCATCTGGCTCTCATCGATACGAAACGTTTCGGTCCGAGCCAGGAAGAAGCGCTCATGCTGGCGATAGCGAGCGCCGCGGAAGTTGAACTCGTGCTCGCGAACCCAGATACACCGGCTGAGGTGGGCCTGCGTGTGACCGACTTCTTCACGCAGCTCCCTTATAGCAGCTGCCTTGTGCGTCTCCCCTTGAGCAAGTCCTCCGCCAGGCATTATCCAAATGGAACCGGCGAAGTCATTCGCCTTGATCTCTTGTAGAAGAACTCGCCCTTCAGGATCGAGGAGCACGATGCGCGCAGCGTCTCGGTTCACCACTTTCTCTGGAAACCTCAGTGTCAACGAACTCAGTCAGTTTTAGACGAGCACCACTGGTCTATACGAGCACCATCGGATCGCTCACGTTGTCGTGAGTAGCTCTCGAAGGCCAGGAGCGATTTCATCTGTCCGAACAAAGAGCTCATCCTGATCCTCATAGCCCCAACGCGAGTAGACATCTAGCCAGATAAGTGCTTTCCTCTGCTTCTCGCTCTCGGGCCAAATCAAGACCTGATCACGGGCGGCGCGAAGCTTTTTCACAGCCCCAACAACAAGCACATAGTCGGGGCCGGCCGGCATCGTGTTGTCGGTGACGCGGATGCCGCGACTGAAGGAGCAGTCGATCAACTCGGCACCTGAGAAGTCATTTCGCGCGAATTGGTTGACTGTCCGCGGGGGCCGGTATGGGGCCTTTGGATCCTGTCGCGCTCGACCGGAGAACTTGACCCCCAAGAGACGGCCCGCGAAAGTGCATTCCACAAACTCCGCCTCTGTCGCCTGCCAGTCATCGACCCTCGCGTGCGAAAAGTCGCAATTCTCGAATCGCGCCCACAGTGGGGAGCAATCCCTGAGGTCAGCTCCCTTGAAACGACAGCGCCGATAGATGACCTGGGGAACGTGGCCCAACACCCCGCCACCGAATGAGACTCCGGAGAAATCGCACTCATCGAATTCCGTGCCGAAGGCACCGAAGTTGTCGATTGCTTGGTCGCTGAAGTCGATCTTGCGAGCCTGGGCGGATCGGAATTCAACGGTGGCCCGCCGCGGCACGTCAACGCGTCGACCCTCAACGATCCCTCGGAACTCTAGTCTGTCGAATGGGCGCTCCCACCCAACGACTTTGGCTTCGAACCGGGGCGGCTTAGCTCCGACAAGGCGGCGCAGCCAAGCTCGCATACCGCAGATTCTGGCGACCCTACCTGGCTGACACCCTAATTGACACCTTCACGGAGACACTCTCTGCCACTGCCTGACACTCCGTGACACTGGTGCGTCAGAGGATGGGGCTCATTTGGCACTCCCTGACATTCGCTGACACTTCCTGACAGGGGGTGCCTGCAGCCTCTTAATCCCAAGGTTCAGGGTTCGACTCCCTGTGCGAGCACCAAGGTGCTTGTGCAAGTTCGGCTGACGCCTCCCAAAGGCCTTCGGCTGATGGGTTAGACACCGTCGGCTGATGTGTCGCAGCTACTTTGGCTGATTTGTCACGCTCCCGCACATGAGGGAGATGAGCGTGACTGAGCAGAGGTACCAGGCGGTCATGGCGGTGCGCGGGCGTTGCTTGGCTGATAGACGAAGTTGCTGCGCGACCGGATCTGGACAGCGGCCCGGGCCTAGCGGACGTTGGCGGCCAGGTCCTGATAGGGAGGGACGAGCTCATCCCACCGCGCCTCGCTGTCGCCGCGCTCACACCCGGCGACGTGGGCGGCGAGATTTTCGGCGTGGATCTGCCACCCGGCCCCGTAGAAGGCAATCTTGTCCAGGGGCATACCCTGGACCTCGATGACCAGGATGGTCTGGTCGCCGTCAGCGGTCAGTGTGGCCTCGATGGCCGCGTCGAAAGGCTGTGCGCCGCGACCCTTCCGCCAGGACTCGTCCGTTTCCCTGGTCGTGACCAGAAGCCGGCGGGGGGGCTCGCACGCTTCTACGCGCCCGGTGCCGTCCCAGCCATCGGATTCGATGTGCAAGCGAAACTCTCCGTCGGGGCGGAGGTCGCCTTCCACCTGGCCGTACCAGCGGGCCAGACGGCCGGGATCGGTGAGTGCCGACCACAGGTCGTCGATATCGGTGTCGTAGCGGTCTTCGATTCGTACGACGCCTTTGCCGTCTGTCGATCGCAGGCTGCCGAGGATGCGGCCACCTCCACGTGCATCACTGGTCATCTGGTGCTCCTTCGTTTGCGTTTTCCGCGAGCCACCTCGGTGTGCAGTGCGTCCAGCCGCTGCTCCCACAAGGCCCGGTATGGGCCTAGCCATTCATCGACCTCGGCGAGCGGCTCGGGGCGAAGAACGTAGACCCGCCGCTGCGCTTCCTGGCGAACCTCGACCAGCCCCGCCTCCCGAAGCACCCGCAGATGCCGCGATACGCCGGGGCGAGCAATCGGCAGAAGCGCCGCCAGCTGTCCCGCGGTTGCCGGACCGTCAACCAAGGTCTCCAGCAGCGTCCGGCGGCTCTCGTCCGCCAGCGCCCGAAGGGCAGCTTCCATGGCGTGAATGTACCAAGATAGTTACGTAACTGTCAAGGTACACGAGCCAGCGCAAATACAGGATGACGACCGAGAAACCGCCGCTTCATGACGGAGCTTTGAGGAGGTCGGGGTTCTCCGCCCGACATAGGGACAGCTTATTTGACAGCGTACGCAGGGCACGCTGTGATACTTCAGGACGCTCCGAGACACGAACGCGTCAGACCGGCAAATACGCATGGCACGCCTGACACGTCCTGACGCTTCCTGGCAAGAAAGGTCAATCTCCTGTTAATCGCAAGGTTCAAGGTTCGACTCCCTGCGCGAGCACCATTTGTGCGCCAAGAGATGCCCCTGCGCCACAGAATGTGCCATCTGATGCGGACCCGCTGGAGCCGGCCAGGGTCGTGAATTCGATCGCGTTCCGACGCTGACTACGGCGATTGACTACACGATTTCCGGGGGGACGGTACCAATTGAGTGGTCACTCCCGCGTATCCACCTTAGTGGTCGCGATCGCTGTCGCGCTTTTGGCAAACGCGTGCACAGCGGCCGCTCCGGAGACCGCCGCGCCGGGTGCGTCTCCGCAGCCGATACCTTCTTCCGGCGATGTGCAACTCAAGGCGGGGACCTACATCTTCGACAACTCGCTGCTTGGCTTCCCCGGAAAGCCGTTCCCGAACATCGTGATCACGGTGCCGGATGGGTGGAGTAGCTTCGTCTATGGGGTCAACCGCTACAACGACACGCCGCGCTATCTGGCGGTGTCCTTCTGGAGCGTTGGCGACGTCTACGCAAACGGGTGCCACTGGCTCGAATCAAAGATCCATCCGGGACCGACCGTGGACGATCTCGCGGCCGCGCTCGCAGCGCGGCCCCTTCGCAATGCCACGGCGCCAGTGGCGGTCAGCCTCCGCGGATACCGCGGGAAGTACCTGCAGTGGTCCGTCCCGACTGATGCGAATTTCTCGGACTGCGATGGAGGCCGCTTCAAGAGCTGGGCCGCCGAGAACGGCGGTGACCGCTATCAACAAGGTCCGGGTCAGGTCGACCAGTTGTGGATCCTCGACATCCAAGGCCGCCGCCTGGTGATCGACCTGACTTACATGCCAGCCGCGTCCGAGCTGGACCAGGTCGAGCTGAGGAAGGTCGTCGATTCCATCGCATTCAAGCCGTGACGACACCCGGACGACGATTTGACGCCGCTAGCGGGCGACCCGCGGATCCCGGAACAACCGGGGTCCGCGGGCCAATCCGAATGCTTGAACGAGTGATCAGTTAGCGGGGAGGGAACTGCGAGTTGGGCGCGGGAGCGACAAGGTTCGCTGTAGGAGCCTCATCGGTGAAGCCGATCACTGCGCAGTTGATGTCGATGCCGACGCTGCCATAAGGGGCGCCGCCGGGGCCGGTAATGAGGTCGGGGCGAGTGGCGGCGAGGTTGAAGACGGCGTTCTCGTCGATCTGCCGCTTGTCGAGGCCCTGGTCTATGGCTTTCTGCGTCCACTGACCGAGCTGCGCATCCCAAAGCGGGCTGTACGCATCCGCGTGCCGTGGATCCTTGAGGGTTGGAAAATCGCCGAACACGTTCAGGAGGTCGCCACCCTTGCGCAGCGCGTCGATCAACGCGGTGTTGGAGGCTGAGGCGTCCTCTGCAGCGTGGCCGTTGAGAACGATGTTCACGAACCCCTGTGCCTGAGGATTGCTGGCGCCGCTTTGTCCATTGACGAAGCCGAACAGGCGCTCGCGGGCCGAACCGAGGAAATCATCGCCACCGTTGTACGCAGCGTTGGCGAGGGCGGGTACATACGTGGACCGCTCCAGGACCGCGGCCAACGGGTCGTCGGCCTCGGTGCTGAGGTACAGGATGGGCTGGCCGGCGTCGAAGCCCTTGACCAGCAGGAGGTCGACCCACGAGTCGAGAAACTGTCCGGGCGGAGCCGGGGGAGCGA
>Ga0207646_10001414_pt1 | contig 29802 bp, 30 predicted proteins | sample KBSK5502metaG_FD_184343 | JGI IMG/M metagenome (GOLD analysis project Ga0207646, IMG submission 184343) | Corn, switchgrass and miscanthus rhizosphere microbial communities from Kellogg Biological Station, Michigan, USA - KBS K5-50-2 metaG... | ecosystem: Host-associated > Plants > Roots >... | reverse complement strand
TGGCGCAGCGACTGATGCGCAAGCTGTGCCCGACGTGCAAGGAAGTGTGGATGGAGACGCCCGCCGACCGCCTCAAGCCGTGGGTCCCGAAGGGGACGCCGCTGTACCGCGCGGCCGGCTGTCCCGACTGCGCCATGACGGGGTACCGCGGCCGCTTTTCGATCGTCGAGGTGCTGACGGTGTCGGCCGAAGTGGAGCGGCGTATCGCGGCGGGCGAGACGGCGGAGCACATCGCGGGGGCCGCGCGCCGCTCCGGGATGAAGGGCCTGTGGGATTCAGGGTTGGCGCACGTGCTGCGCGGCGAATCCACGCTCGACGAATTGACGCGCGTAGTCGACATCCCGGATGTGGACGACCGTCCGCCCGAAGCGGCGGCCGCGGCGCGCCGCTCGACCGGCGGGGGCAAGGCGCAGCCCGGGTCGTCCCACGGCGCCGCCGTGGCCTTCACGGAGCCGGCGCACAGGGCCACCCCCGAGGAGCTGACGGGGCACTTCGAGCTGCTGGAGGAGCCGGAGCCGCCGAGGGTCTCCGGGCCGCACGGCTTGCCGGCGCGCAAGGTGCTGCTCGTGGACGACGAGGACAGCCTGCGCAAGGTCGTGAAGGATCTGCTCGAGCGCGACGGCTACATCGTCTCCGAGGCGCGGGACGGCGTGCAGGCGCTCGATCAGGTCGATCGCGTGGGTCCGGACATCATCGTGCTCGACCTCAACATGCCCGGCCTCGACGGCTACGGCGTGTTGTCCCACCTGCGCTCGCGGCCCGCGACCGCGGACATCCCGGTCATCGTCCTCACGGCGAAGAGCGACGAAGACAACGAAGTGCGGGTGTTCCAGCTGGGCGCGGACGACTTCCTCACGAAGCCGTTCCGGGCGCGGGCGCTCTCGGCTCGGTTGGAGGCAGTGCTGGGCCGCCGTCGCTGATTCGTGACTTCCGTACAAGTCTCCTTCATTGACGCGTACCTGCTGCGATCCGGCGGGGCGGGGCTCGAGGTGCTCGTGCTGCGCCGCGCGCCGGGTGGCCGCTCGCCGGGCTCGTGGGAGACGGTGCACGGGCACATCGAGCCCGGTGAGACACCGGTGCAGGCGGCGCTGCGCGAGCTGCGCGAGGAAACGGGCGTCGAGCCCGCCCGGCTCTACAACGTGTCGCGTGTGGAGGCGTTCTACCGGCACCAGACGAACGAGATCGTCCTGATTCCCGTGTTTGCCGGCCTGGTGGACGCTCGCGCGGCGGTGCGGCACTCGGCGGAGCACGATCGCGCCGAATGGTTGCGGCCGCCCGAGGCGGCCGCGCGGTTCTCCTGGCCCCGGGAGCGCAGAGCACTGGACGACGTTTTGTCAATCCTCTCGTCCGGGGACGCGGGCTTGCTGGAAGACGTGTTACGCGTATTCTAGCGGGCGGTCGCGCTTGGACGAGCGGCGCGGCGGCGGTAGGTTGGAGGTGACCTCGAGGCGCGCCGGGGAGCATGTGAACCCGTTCTATCACCGCATCTACAAGGTCGTGCGCCACATTCCCAAGGGCCGGATTGCGACGTACGGCCTGGTGGCGCGGCTCGCGGGTCGTCCCGGCGCCGCGCGCACCGTCGGTTGGGCCCTCTCCGCGCTCCCCGATGATTCCGATGTGCCCTGGTGGCGCGTGCTCAATGCGGCGGGTCGCATCTCACTATCGGGCGCGGACCACAACAGCGTGTTGCAGCGCGCGCTGCTGTTGCGGGAGGGCGTGAAATTCGCGCCCGGTGGAGCCGTGAATCTCGCGACGTTCGGCTGGCCGGCGGAGGCCTACGACAGCGCGCCCGCCGCCCACACGCGCGCCGCTTCGTCCCGCAGATCGCGCAGGTTGAAAGGCTTGCGCACGTAGCGCAGGCCCAGCCGAGCCAACGCCTCCTCCGCCGCGGGCGGCAAATCTCCTGTCGCCACCAACACCCGGTCCTTGAGTCCCGGGTGCGATTCCACCAGTTGCTCCACAAATAGATGGTCGTGCGTCCGCGCCTGAGCGTCGGCGAGGATCAGGTCGTACGCGCGCGCGCGCGCGAGGTCGAGCGCCTGCTGCGGATTGCGCGCCACCTCCACGGTATGCCCGTCGCGTGCGAATAGCGCCTTCACCATGCGGCGCACCGCGGGATCGTCGTCCACGAGGAGGATGGAGCGCTTCGCGGCGGGCGGCGCGAGCACCTCGCCCGGATCCCGCCGCGCGGCATCGCTCGGCGCGGGCGGCAGATCGACGAGGAACGCGGCGCCCCCCTCGGCCGGCCGCTCGACCGTGATGCGCCCACCATGCGCGTCCACGATGGAGTAGGTGATCGAGAGGCCGAGCCCCGTCCCCTGGCCCGGCTCCTTGGTGGTGAAGAACGGCGTGAAGAGGTGCGGCAGCACGGCGTCCGGGATCCCCGCCCCCGAGTCCGAGACCCGCATCCGCACCCGGTCGTCCACCCACGTGCTGAGCAGGATCAGACGCGGCCGCTCCGGCGGATTGTCGGCGACGGCCTGCGCCGCGTTGTTGAGCAGGTTGATCACCACCTGCTGCAGCGCGTGGCGATCCCCCAGCACCGGTGGAAGGGGCGCCAGGCTCTTCTCGATCGTGATGTCCTTGAGGTTCAGATCATAGCTCATGAGGAGCAAGGTGCGCTGGATCACGTCGTTCAGATCTACCGGAGCCTGCTCTCCCGGTCCCTTCCGCGCAAAGGTCAGCAGATTCCGCACGATCCGTCCCGCGCGATCCGCCTGCTCGTGAATCACGCGCAGGTGCCCGCGGTCCTTCGTGCCGAGCTCCTGCTGCTCGAGCAGCAGCTCGGACAAGCCGGCGATCGACGTGAGGGGGTTGTTGAGCTCGTGCGCCACGCCCGAGACGAGCTGCCCCACCGCCGCGAGCTTCTCGCTTTGGATCAGCTGCGCCTCCATTGCCTGCTGATCCGTCACGTCCTCGACCAGCACCACGACGCTCTGGTCGTGCGCGGGGGCCGGGGCGGGGATGCGAGCGGCGTTGACGCGGATCGTACGACCGAGCGTCGCCGAGCGGAGCACCACCGGCTGTACGCGGATGCCCGCGCGCGCCGCGACGAGCAGCTCAGGCAGGGCGTTGGCGGGGCCGAGCAGCGCCTCGCCCAGGTCACAACCGATCACCGCCGGGATCGGGGCGCCGAGCATGGCCGCGAGCGCACGGTTGGCGCGGCTGATGCACCCATGGTCGTCCACGACGGCGATCCCTTCAGAGAGCGCGTCGAACGCCGTCTCCCACTGCTCTTTGGCGTGCTGCACCATCCGGAAGAACCGGGCGTTGGCGATCACGATCGCGGCGTGCGTGGCCACGGTCGACAGCAACCGCATGTCCTCGGGCGGGAACGTGCGGTCCCGAGGGTTCGCGATCACCAGCGTGCCCACCACCACGCCGTGCGCGCGCAAGGACACGGCGGCGGCGGAGTCCACAGCCACGTCCCCCAGGAGTCGCGTCGGTTCGTCGCGCGAGCCGCGGACCAGCTCGAGCCGCTCGCGGCTCAGCGAGCGGACCACGAGACCGGGATCGGTGGGAGCGATGGCACGACCAGCGAGTCCCGCCAGCGTCCCCTCGGCCGCCGTCACATGCAGGGGACGCTCCCCCCCGCTTTCCCCCTCCGCCACCAGCGCGACCAGCGCGCCCTGAGCATCGAGAAACCGCATGGCATAACGCACCACCTGCTCCACGATACGATCGAGCTGCAAGGAGCCGGCGAGGATGTAGGACAACTCCTGGAGCGAGAAGAGCTCAGAGAGACGGCGGTTCAGCTCGTCCGCCGCACGCCGTCGGTCGCGCTCGCTGCGCTCGAGGCGCCGTTTGAGGTGCAGCGCTCCCCAGCCGAGCCCACCCGCAAGGAGCAGGACGAGGGCCATGAGAATGAGCGACATAGTTGGCACAAGAATAATGGCTGCTTGACCGTCCGAATCCCGACTTTTAGATTCGGGAATCACTGGTTGATATCCATTCTCAACTGGCCTTACCACGGAGTCGTAATGCGGACGGTCGTCGGGTGGGGCCTCCTGGTTGTCATGGCGCCCTGTCCCCTCCAGATCCTCGCCGCCCAGGAGCGCACGACCGTCGGGGGCTATGGCGAGGTGCACTACACCAATCCCAGCGGCCCCAAGACTCCCCCCGTCGTCAACCTCGCCCGTTTCGTCGTCTACCTCGCGCACAGCTTCGATGAGCGACTGGCGTTCCGCTCCGAGCTCGAGGTCGAGGACGCGAAGATCGAGGGGGGGAAGGCGGGCGGGGAGGTCGCGCTCGAGCAGGCCTTCCTCGATTACCGGCTGGGGGACTGGATCACCCTGCGCACGGGGCTCGTGCTGCCGCCCGTCGGGATCATCAACGAGACCCACGAGCCGCCGACGTTCAACGGCGTGGAGCGCCCCGGCTTCGATCACGACGTGATTCCCACCACCTGGCGCGAGATCGGCCTCGGGGCGGTGGGCACGATTCCCGGTGGCAGCGGGCTCGCGTATCGGGTGTACCTCTTGAACGGCCTCCGCGCCGACGGCCTTTCGGCCGCCGAGGGGATCCGGGAGGGACGCCAGGAGGGTCGGCAGGCGAGCTTCGCGAACCCGTCCTTCACGGGGCGGCTCGAATGGGCGCGGCCGGGCCTGAAGATCGGCGGGTCATTCTGGTATGGGGGCACGGCGGACACGAATGCAGCGGTGGGGACGGGAAGTTTCGGGGCTCCGGTGGCGCTCCTCTCCGCGGACGCGCGCTACGAGAGCGGGGCCTTCGCGGCTCGGGCCGTCGTCGCGAACATCAGCGTAAGCGATGCCCAGGCGATCAACGCGGCGTACGGAAAGTCCGTCGGCAGCCGCATCGCCGGCGGCTACGTCGAAGGAGCCTACAACCTGCTGCACCTCGTCGCTCCGGCATCTTCCCAGAAGCTCAACGCCTTCCTCCGCCACGAGCGCTACGACACCCAGGCGAGCGTGCCCGCCGGCGTGACGCGGGACCGGTCGCTGGCCCGCCGCATCACGACCTTTGGCGTCACCTACAAGCCCACCTGGAACACCGCGTTCAAGGGGGACTATCAGCTGCTTCGCAACGCAGCCGGCGTGGGCGAATTCGAGGTGTTGAGCCTCGGCGTCGGCTACCAGTTCTGACATGACGCTCGCGCTCGCGGCGCTCCTCGTCACGGCGCAAGCACCGGCGGCGCCACCGGCCAAGGTCGCCGCGTCGGTCGCGCGGCTGTTCGGTCCCGGCGCCCGGGTGGACACGCTGCGGGTGGACACGGCCAGTGTGCTGCGGGTCTCGCGCGCCGACTCGCTGCTCGGCTTCGCCGCAGTCGGCAACGTGCTCGGCAAGGACCAACCGATCACCTTCCTCGTGGCGATCGACCCGACCGACCGTCTCAAGGACGTGGACATCCTCGTGTACCGCGAGCCGTACGGAGGCGAAGTGGCCTACGAGCCGTGGCGGCGGCAGTTCCGTGGCAAGAGCACGGCCGATTCGCTGCGCGTGGGGAAAGAGATCCGTAGCATCTCGGGGGCCACGATCAGCGTGCATGCGGTCACGCTCGGCGTGCGGCGCATGCTTGCGGAGCTCACTGCCTGGCATCAGAGCGGGGCGATCCGATGACCGTCAGCTGGCGCAGCGTGCCCACGACGCTCCGCACGCTGGCGCGGTGGGTGACCATCGTCCAGCTCGTGGGCTACACCACGTCGCTCGTCTTCGTCTGGCACACCACGCGACTCGTCCCGCCGGGGGTGGCGGCGCGCTACCGCGGTGTCGATCCCGAGGCGACACAAGCGGCGATGCAGTTCCCCAAATCGTTCGCGGAGATGCTCACGATCACCCACACCCATCTCCTCTCCATGGCGGTGATCTTCGTGCTGACCGGACTCGGAGTGGCGTTGTGCGAGCGGGTGTCAGAGCGCCGGAAACGCTGGCTCATCGCCGAGCCGTTCGTGGCGTTGCTGGTGTCTTTTTCGGCCATGTGGCTGATGCGATACGTCGATCCGCGCTTCAGCTGGCTGCTCGAGGCATCGAGCGCGGTGCTCGCCGTGACGTTTTATGTACAGTCGTACCTCATCCTGAGCGAGCTACGGCAGGTGGAGCGGAACCCATCATGAGGGTCGCCCCGAGTTGTTCCCACCCTGAAAGGGTGGGCCCGGATCGGCACAACGCTGACGCGTGAACCGACGCAAGTTCATCGGCACCCTCGGCACCGGCCTCGGGCTGGTGTTCGTCCCCCGCCTGCCGCGCTGGCGCGCGGTGGACGTGTTCGTCGAGCGCTGGTCGTGGGCAATGGGGCAGCCGGTTCACGTGATGGTGTTCGCGGGCTCAGAGCAAGAAGGGCTCGACGCCTGCGCGGCCGCGCTGGCCGAGCTGCGGCGGGTGGAGCGCCCGCTGACGCTGTTCGACACGGCGAGCGACCTGTGCGAGCTGAACCGCCGGGCGGGCCGGAAGCGGATGCGGGTGGACCGGGATGTGCGGGCGGTGCTGGCGCAGGCCGCTGCATTCAAGCGCGCCACCGGGGGCGCCTTCAATGTGGCGGTTGAGCCCCTGATGCGCGTGTGGGGGTTTCACCGGCATCGGGCGAGCGCACCGACGGCCGCAGAACTTGCCGAAGCGCGCGAGGCCGTCCTGGCCGCGGTGGTGGAGCTCGACGGCGACGTGGTCCAATGCCCGAGTGCCCATACCCAGCTCGACTTCGGCGCGATCGGTGTCGGGTACGGAATCGACCGGGCGTTGGAGGTGCTGCGCGCGCGCGGACTGTGCCGCGCGTTCATCGACGTGAGCGGTGATATGGCTGCCATCGGCACGCCGCCGGGAGAAACCGGCTGGCTAGTGGAAATCGCCGACCCGGATCGGCCGGGCGCGGGCCGCGCGGTAGCAGCAACGCGGCTCCGGGATGCGGCCCTCGCGACCGCGGCGAACACCGAGTCGATCGTACGTTACGGGTCGCTCGTCGCGGGCCACGTCATGGATCCCGCCACGGGGTGGCCAGCCCGCGCGCTGCGGCAGGCCTCCGTGGTCACGCGGACGGCGGTGGCGGCGGATGCGCTGTCGACGGCGATGCTGGTGACGGGGCGAGAGCCGGCGGGGGTGATGCGAGCCTATTCCGTCCGAATCTAAGCCTTCGTGTCGCTGGGAGGCTTTCGAATCAGCCCGGCAATCGCTTCTCGCAAGTCCTCAATCCCCTCGCCCTTGCGCGCGCTCGTCACGATCATCTGGTCCGCCTCGAGCTCCAGCGCGCTGCGCAGCTCGCGCTCGCGTTGGGTTCGCGCCGACCGGGCCACCGCGTCGCTCTTGGTGACGGCCGCGAGCACCGGGGTCGCGCGCTCGGCGAAAAACTCCTGCATCGCCCGGTCGTCGTCCGAGGGCTCGCGGCGGATGTCGAGCAGCCACAGCACGCCCGCGAGCCTCGCGCGGTCGAGCACGTGTGTGATGAGGAGCCGATATGCCCGGAGGTCGGTATGGGAGGCTCGGGCGTAGCCGTAGCCGGGGAGGTCGAGGAGGTAGTACGTGTGAGGTAGGGGCGCAGCATGCTGCGCCCCTACGGGTCCCGCGACGAGCATCTCGAACACGTTCAGCATCCGGGTCTTCCCCGGCGTTCCGGACACCTTGGCAATCCGCCGACCTGCCAGCGCATTCAAGAGACTGGACTTACCGACGTTGGATCGACCGATCAGGGCGACTTCGGGAAGGGCGGGATCGAGTGGGACGTCGGCCCGGGGGAATGAGCCGATGAAGCGGGGGTCGGGAGCGGGGGCGGTCAGGCTTCTTTCTTCTGGCGCACGCGCTCCGTGACGAGCAGGGGCTGCCGGCCTTCGGAGACGCACTCGGCCGTGATGGCGACCTCGCGCACGTCGTCGCGGCTCGGCAGGTCGAACATGATGTCGGTCATCATTTCTTCGAGGATGGCGCGGAGACCGCGGGCGCCCGTGCCCCGCTTGATCGCCTTCTGGGCGATCGCCTTGAGCGCGTCCTTCTCGATCGTGAGCCGCACGTCCTCCAGCTCGAACAGCTTCTGGTATTGCTTGGATAGCGCGTTCTTGGGCTCGATGAGGATGCGGATCAGGGCCTCCTCGTCCAGCGAGTCGAGCGGCACGGCGACCGGGAGCCGGCCCACCAGCTCGGGGATGAGCCCGTAGCGCAGCAGGTCGTCGGGCTCCACGTCGATGAAGGGGTTCTTCTTGAGCTTCTCGGGCTCGCCCTTCGCGAGCTCCTCCTTGGTGAAGCCGATCTGCCGCCGCCCGGTGCGCGACTCGATGATTTTTTCGAGCCCGTCGAACGCGCCGCCGCAGATGAACAGGATGTCCTTCGTGTTGACCTGGATGTACTCCTGCTGCGGATGCTTGCGCCCGCCCTGGGGCGGCACGCTCGCTACCGTCCCCTCGAGGATCTTGAGCAGCGCCTGCTGCACGCCCTCGCCCGATACGTCGCGCGTGATGCTCGGGTTCTCCGACTTGCGGGCGATCTTGTCGATCTCGTCGATGTACACGATGCCGCGCTCGGCCTCGGAGACGTTGAAGTCCGCGGCCTGGAGCAGCCGGACGAGAATGTTCTCCACGTCCTCACCCACGTAGCCGGCTTCGGTGAGCGTGGTGGCGTCCGCGATGGTGAAGGGGACGTCGAGGATGCGCGCCAGCGTCTGGGCGAGGAGCGTCTTGCCCACGCCGGTCGGACCGATGAGCATGATATTCGACTTGTCGAGCTCGACCTCGGCCTCGCGCCCCTGGTGCGAGTTGATGCGCTTGTAATGGTTGTAGACCGCGACGGCGAGGGTTTTCTTCGCCTTCTCCTGTCCGATCACGTACTGGTCCAGCACGTCCTTGATCTCGGCGGGCGTCGGGACCTGCGTGATCGCCTCGGAGACCTCCCGCTCCTCGTCCTCCGCCAGGATCTCGTTGCAGAGGGCGATGCATTCATTACAAATGTAGACCGACGGGCCGGAAATGAACTTCCGGACCGAGTCCTTCGACTTGCCGCAGAAGGAGCAGCGGAGGTGCTTATCGTGGGACATCTGGCCTTTTAGTATGGGAAAGTCGGGTGACCGGCGCAAGCCGTCACTTCTTCTTCCCGTCGTCGATCTCCTGGAAGTTCGCTATCACGTGGTCAATTAGCCCGTATTCCTTGGCCTCCTCCGCCGACATGAAGCGGTCGCGGTCCATGTCCTTTTCGATGTGCTCCACGGGCTTGCCGGTGTGCTTGGCGTAGAGCTCGTTGAGCTTGCCGCGCAGGTACAGGATCTCGCGCGCCTGGATCTCGATGTCGGCCGCCGTCCCTTGAGTCCCGCCCGACGGCTGGTGCATCATGATGCGCGCGTGCGGCAGCGCCGAGCGCTTTCCCTTGCGGCCGGCGGCCAGCAGGAACGAGCCCATCGAGGCCGCCATCCCCATACAGATGGTGTTCACGGGGGCACGCAGGAACTGCATCGTGTCGTAGATCGCCATCCCCGAGGAGACGAGGCCGCCGGGCGAGTTGACGTACAGGTAGATGTCCCGCTCCGGGTTGTCCGCGTCGAGGAACAACAGCTGCGCGATGATGATGTTCGAGACTTCATCGTTGATCTGGGTGCCCAGGAACACGATGCGGTCCATGAGCAGCCGGCTGAAGATGTCGTAGGTGCGCTCGCCCCGGCTGGAGCGCTCGATGATGTAGGGCGGATAGATCTGATTCCTCGTCACGCTGGCTCCACGGTGGATTGCGACAGAAGAAACGTAAACACCTTCTCTTCGGTAAGGCCGCGCTCCAGATCGCGCAGCCGCTTGGCCTTCTCGAGCGTCGCGCGCACTTCGGCGACGGGCGTCCCGCGCCGCGTCGCGATCTCCTGGAGCTTCTGCTCGAGCTCCGCCTCGGTCGCGCGCAGCCCATGGTGCTCCACGACCCAGTCCAGGATCAGGTCCCGCCGCACCTGCGCCTCGGCCACGGGCCGGAATTCTTGCGCGAAGTCGGGCCAGCGGTCCTCCGGGATGCTGTAGGCCTGGGCGTACACGGCCAGCGCGCGCTCGACCAGCGGTCGCGGCGCCACGACGCGGTTGGCCTGCACGATCTGCTCGATCAGGTCCCGGCGCACCTGGGCGTCCGCCTCGCGCTCGGCTTCCTTTTCGAGGTCCTCCCGCACGACCTTGCGGAGCGCCTCGAGCGACTCGAAGTCCCCCACCTCGCGCGCGAACGCGTCGTCCAGCTCGGGCAACTGCTGCCGCTTCACCTCGTGGAGGGTGATGCGGATGTCGCGTGGTTGTCCCCGCTTCGCCTCCTCGGGAAAGTCGCTCGGGAACCGGACGGTGGCGTCGACCATCTCGCCGGGCACCATGCCCATGATCCTTTCTTCGACCTCCGGGATGGCGCGCCCCTCGCCCAGTACGATCTGATAGGGTTGGGGATCCTTGACCGTGTCGCCCTCGCGGGTGGCGATCGTCACCTGCACCAGGTCCTTGGGCTTGGGCTTGTCTCCCGCGACCGGTGTCCACGGCGCCTTCTGCTCCCGCAGCTCGTTGAGCTGCGCCAGCACGCGGTCTTCGGTGACCTTGGGCGCGGTGCGCTTCAGATGGAACTTACCGATGCGCTCGAGCGTGAGCTCGGGCTTCACCTCCACGTGGAACTCGAAGGTGACCGGGGTCCCGGCGTCCCACTTGAGATTGTGGATGTGGGGGTCCGCGATCGGCTTCAGCGCCTCCTGCGCGAGCGCTGCCTTCCAGCTCTCGCGAATCAGCTCCTCGAGCGTCTGTTGCCGGATGTCTTCGGCGAACTGCCGCTTCACGAGCGCCGCGGGCGCCTTCCCCTTGCGGAACCCGGGAAGCCGGGCCCGCCGCTGGTAGACGGACGTGGCGCGCGCCTCGGCCTCTTGGACCTGCTCCACCGGTACCGTAACGGCGAGCGAGGCAGCGCCGGGCTCTTCGCCGGTCTTCTTGATCTGGATGGTGGGCATGCGACTGTAAATCTAATAGGGGGCAGGAGTCAGCGGACAGGAAAGACAACGACTAGACGGCCTTTGCCTGTACTGTTCCCTGTCTACTGATTCCTGCGAATTGCCCTGATACGGCGGTGCGGTCTGTCCCCCGCCTTGATATCGTCGTATCGCACCACGCTGATCGCCCCGTCCGGCTCGAGCACGGCGAGCATCACGTCCTGGACGTTCGCCACGCCGTGCTCGCGCAGGGCCTGCCGCAGCTCGTCGTGCGTGATCCCCGCCCGGTCGCAGTGCTCCTGGAGAATCTTCCCGTCGTGGATCAGCATGATGCCCTCGCCCGCGAGCAGCTTGGAGACTCCCCGGCTCCGGACCCGCCACCAGTCGATCAGCCGGTGCCAGCCGATCAGGACGGCCGCCGCCACCAGCCCACCGGCGAGGCTCGTGTCGGGGCCTACCATCGCGTTCTGCACCGCATTCGCGATGATGAGGAGCAGCACCAGGTCGAACGTGGACATCTGCCCCAGCTGGCGGGCGCCGGTGAGCCGGAGCCCGACGAGCAGGGCGAGGTAGACAACCGACGTGCGGATCGCGACGTCGAGCAGCGTGTGCCAGGAGGCGGTCAAGGTTGCCTAAAGTACGAGCCTTCGCCGTGCGTGCCTAGTGACCCAAAGTGTCGGTCGATACACCGCGCCGAGCCCTCGACAGATTGCCACCACGGTCGTGAGACACCTCACGCCGCGCGCAGTGACATAGGGTCTATAGTGACCGCGAGCCGTGAAACCACACGGTTCGAGCAAGCCCCGTCGCGCCCGCGAAGTGGCCGACGGGGCTTGGTGTTTTTTACCCTGGTGTTTTTTTACCGCAGGTAGACCGATTCGAAGGAGGACTCATGCGTTTGACATTCCACCTGGCTGCCGCTGTGGCGGCCGCGCTGTCCGCCACGGCCGTAGCCGCGGCGCAGAAGGCCATGACGGGCAATGGTGCGCCCAGCGGCTCGCATTTCAATCTCAACATCATCGGCGTCTCGCACGACAAGAACCCCAACATGAATGGGAATGGGAGCGGCAACGTCATCTTCGTGGACCTCGGGAGCCGCACCGGCGACGCGGTTACGACGAAGATCCTGCTCAGTCAGGCGGCCGACGGCGTGTTCGAAGTGCTCGACAAGAACGGGACCGACGGCGAAGCCTCGTTTGCCCTCCCGGTTCCAGGCACCTATACCGTCTGGGCCCGCGCGCTTGGCACGCCGGGTGGACAGTCCAAGATCGCGACCTGCGCGACGTTCGTCGATCCAATCACGGGCGTGGCGACGATCCTGTGCTCGACCGAGAACGAGGTCTTCGTGCGCGGGACGGGAAAGAGCAGTTTCCGGAACGTGACCAGCGCGCTCACGACCATTACCCTCGTAGCGGGGAGCCCGGCCGAGTTGGCGTGCGGCACGCCGACCGTGAGCCTGTTCGCTACCTGCCTGCAGGACTTCCTCTGGCAGTACGACAACAACGGGCTGAAGCTGCTGCAGATTCGGTTCTACCCCTCCTGACACGGAAACAGTCGGTCGGCGCCCCGTCGTGATGGGGCGCCGACTGAGCTTTGATCGCCGTCATCGCATGTCGTACAGGGTGATCGGCTTTCCCTGCAGGTACTTGTCGAACCAGTTCAGGATGTGCTGCAGGCGCTCCACCCGGTGTACCGGCTTGCCGGAGCGCGACAGCTCGTGCGACTCGCCCGGGAAGCGGACCTGCACCGTGGTCCTGTGCAGATATTTGAGGGCGCGGAACATCGCTTCGCCGCCCTGATTGGGAGGCGCCCGGAGATCTTCCTCACCCAGGATGAACATGAGGGGCGTGGTGACCGAGTCGGTGTAGCGCACGGGCGAGCGGGCAAGAAACTCCTCGGGATCGCGGAACGGCGTGGAGCGGAACCACGAGGGTTGGAACAGCGTGAAGTCCGCCGTATACCAGAAGCCCAGCCAATCGGCCACGTCCCGCTGCGACACCGCGGCGGCGAAGCGGTGCGTGTGGCCCACGGCCCAGTCGGTGAGCAGGCCGCCGCCCGAGCCGCCCGTCACGCCCAGCTTGGTCGAATCCACGTAGCCGCGGCGGATCACGGAATCCACTGCGATCATCAGATCCTTGTAATCGTCGCCGGGATACTTGTACTGGATGATGTTGCCGAACTCCTGGCCGTACGTGGTGCTCCCTCGCGGGTTGGGATAGACAACCACGTAACCTTTCGCGGCCATCCACTGCATCTCGTGGAAAAAGATGTAGCCGTAGGCGGTGTGCGGCCCGCCGTGAATGTTGAGAATCAGGGGATATTTCTTGCCGGACGTGAAACCCACCGGCTTCATAATCCAGGTCTCGATCTTCTTGCCGTCGAAGCTCGTGTACCAGAAGTCCTCCGGCGTGACGAGCTGCAGTTTGGCGAAGAGCGAGTCATTCACATGGGTGAGCTGGGTGAGGCGCTTGGTCTGCGCGTCCAGCGCATACACGTCGGGGAGGTGCATCGGGTCGCCGATCGTCAGGGCGAAGCGTCGGGCGTCGGGCGTTGCGGTGTAGGCGAGGACGGCGTGATCTCCGGTGGTCAACGGCTCGCGGGCTCCGGTCTGTGCGTCGAACCGCATCAGGTTCGAGCGGCCGTGCTCGGTCGTGGTCACGATCACCGCCTTGCCGTCCGCCGTCCAGATGTTCGGACTCGACCCCTCGCCGCCGCGTGGCGGCGCCTGGTCACCCAGCACGCTGCCGCCCATGTCGAAGTCGTAGTCAGCGGTGAGGTTCCTGGCTCGACCGTCCCGCGACACGAACAGGTCGGACTGATTGTAGGAACGGACCGCGCGCGGGTTCACCCAGCCGCGGAAGGCGACCGTCTTGCCGTCGGGCGCTACGGCGGGCCCGAACACGGGACCGTTGATGTCCACGACCGTATCCAGGGAAGCGCTCCCGCCGGCGGCCGGCACCGAGTAGAAGTTGTTGTCGGGCGGGTAATAGTACGACTCGCGCACCCGGTCCGAGACGAAATAGATCCGCGTCGCGTCGCGGCTCCACTGCGGTGCGTTCTCTTCGAACTCGCCGGACGTCACCTGGCGCGCTTTCGCTGGTTCGTCGCCGGGCATGCCGGCCGGCACCGTCCAGATGTGGGTACGCTCCGCCGGGTCGAAATAGCCTTCATCGTCACCCCGGAACTCGGCCTGCGTGACGACCCGCACGTCGCTCTTCGACTCGTCGCCCTTGTCCTTCTTGTCCTGCTTCGCGAGGTCCTCCGCGGTGGTGGTGCTCGTGAACGCGATCATTTTCCCGTCGGGCGACCACGCCGCGGGCGAGGCGCCCTTCGGCAGATCGGTGAGCTGTTGCGCTTCACCGCCCGTCAACGGAAGCAGGTAGAGCTGCGCGTGGCCGTCCTTAGGACGTAGCAACGCGAGCGTCGTGCCGTCGGGCGACCAGCGCGGCGCGCCGTCTTTGGGGCCCGCGGTGAGCCGCCGGGGGGTCGAGGCGCCGTCGGTGCCCACGAGCCAGAGGCTCGTCTCGTAGCCATCGTGCTTCGCGTTTACGGTCACGAGGACGTAGGCCGCCTGGCGCCCGTCGGGCGAGATCTGGGGGCTCGCGACCCAGCGGAACGCGAACAGATCGCTGTCCGAGATGGCGCGTTGCTGCGCGGGGAGCGATGCCACACTGCAAGTGGCGGCGAGGACAACGAGGAGGACGCGCATGAGTCAGTTCCCTGTCGGGTCGGGGACGGTGGGCAGCGGATACGCGTTCCGGAGGGCCGCGAGATAGTCACTGTACAGGCCCTTCAGGCCGTCGAATTCGCGCTGGACGGCCGCCCGATACGGCGCGTCCGTGGCAAGGTGGTACAGCACCGCCGTCATCGTCTGCGCATCCACGAGGAAACCGTGATGACCGACCTCGCCGAGCGCGTCCGCTTCCATCTCGAAGGTGTGGTAGCCGCCATTCGAGCTATGTGCGGTGACTCCCACACCTGGAATCTGGGTCGCGACGGTGCCGGTTTCCTCGAAGGAGATCGGCCGCCCCGGCTCGTCTTGAACTTTGGTCGCCCCGAACTTCTTCATGTACGCGAACGCGACGGCGTTCAAGGCCGCGACCGAGATGCCGTTGCGCGACGACGAGTCGAGGTCGATGCGCACCTTGGTCCCGGTGGCGAGGGCTGCGCCCCGGGCGGCGTCGTTCACTCGGTCCGTCACCTGCGCCAGGTAGACCGGGTCGGGGTAGCGGATCCAGAATTCCGCCACGGCGCGGTCGGGCACGACATTCGGCGCCTTGCCGCCTTCGGTGATGATTCCCTGGACCTTGGTCTCCGGGCGCAGCGTCTTGCGCAGTCCGTCGATGTGATTGAACAGCTCGATCACGCCCATCAGCGCATCCCGCCCGTCCCACGCCTGCAGCTGATGTGCCGGGGCGCCGGAGAAGGTGTAGTGCACGACGTTGATGTTCATGCAGCAGCTGCCGAAGCCGGCGCCCGGTGCCTGGGTCGCGGTGGATGAATGGGAGCGGATGAGAACGTCCGCGCCCTTGAAGACCCCGGCGTTGTACATGACGGTCTTCGCGGCGGGGGACGCGAGCTCCTCCGCCGGGGTGCCGTACACCGTCACGGTGCCCGGGGTCTTTGAGCTCGTGAGAAACTCCGTGACCGCGACGGCGGCGGCAAGCCCCACGGGCCCCTGGGCGCTATGCTGGTCGCCGTGGAAGTCGCGGCTGGTGCCGCGCAGCGCGTCGTACTCGACGATGACGCCCAAGTTCGGGCCGGGGGTGCCTTTGCGGTAGCGTGCCACGAACGCCGTCTTGAGGCCCGCTACGCCCGGCTCGACGTCGAAGCCGTGCGCGGTGAGATAGTCGGTGAGGATCTTCACCGAGCGCTCTTCCTTCCAGCCGGTCTCCGGGTGACGCGTGATGTCGTCGGCCATCGCCAAGAGCTCCCGGTCCATCAGGTCTTTGGCTCGGGTGATCACGGCGTCGCGCCGCGCGTCGCGCGGGCCCGTGAGCCGCGCGACGAGCTGCGGCAGGGCCAGCGAGCGCTCCAGCTCGCTCATGCGGCGGATCACATCCGCGGCGGCGACCTGCTCGGTCGCCGTCTCCTGGGCTGTGGTAATGCGAGTGGCGACGAGCAGGGCGACGAGCGCAAGACGCAGGGCAGCGGGCATCGGTTGACCTCGGGTGGGCGGATCTCGTATTTGGTGCGGCCGGGCACGCAGGAACTTAGGGGCATCCACCGGCGCGGCAAGCGCTTGGCCGACTGCGTGAGCCACGCTATTGCCATCCGGGTCGCCCTCTCCTATTTGTAGGCTGCCCTTGTCGGCAGGCTTTCCGTGATGCGACCCCCTCGCTCGGCGGTACGGCTGGCGCTGGCGGTGGTGATGGGGGCGGCCGCGCTGGCGTGCGGGTTCGCGGACGTCTTCCGCGCCGCCGGGCCAGAGGCCGTCATCATCACCTACGTCGGCGACACGATTCTCCACCGTGACAGCACGGTGCCGTTCCGCGTGGTGGTCGAGGCCGGGGGCGGCGAGGTCCCGGCCCCCCGCCTGCGCGTGACATCGTCGGACACCAGCGTCTTCGATCTTACGGCCGGGCAGGATTCGCTCTGGGCAAAACGGATCGGCTCAGCCACGCTCACCATTCGGGTCGAGAGCTCCATCCTCACGGGCAACGCGCCCACCTTGGCTCAGTCTCTCAAGGTCCTGCCGTGAAGTGCTTCCAGTGCGGCGCGGAAGTCCCGCCGCCGGCCCGGTTCTGCGGGCTCTGTGGCACGCTCGTGGGCGACCCGCAGGATGCGACGCTCATGGTCCCCCCCGAGAGCGGCGACGACCTGCTGCAGCGCCTCCGGATGGTGCTCTCCGGTGAATACGAAGTGGAGCACGAGCTGGCACGCGGCGGGATGGCCGTCGTGTTCAAGGCGACGGAGATCGGCCTGCGGCGCGTGGTGGCGCTCAAGGTGCTGCCGCCGGAGCTCGGCCTCACCGCTCGCGCCGCGGAGCGCTTCAAACGTGAGGCGCGCATGGTGGCGGAGATCGATCATCCCAACATCATTCCGGTGTATCGAGTCGGTCAGATCGGCGGCATCCTGTTCATCGTGATGAAGTTCGTCGAGGGCAAGTCGCTCGACGCCATCCTCCAGGAACAGGGCGCGCTCTCCGTGCCGGTGACCTTGCACGTGCTGCGGGCGGCGGCGCGCGCACTCGCGTACGCCCACGCGTGCGGCATCGTGCATCGCGACGTCAAGGGGGCTAACATCCTCGTCGATTCGGACGGGCGCGTGATGGTGTCCGACTTCGGCGTCGCCCTGCGCTCGGCAGACGTCACCCTCACCGCCGACGGCACGGTGATCGGGACGCCCCCCTTCATGAGCCCCGAGCAGTGTGCCGGCCGGCGCGCCGGGCCGCAGAGCGACCAGTACTCGCTCGGCATCGTGGCCTTCCAGATGCTCGCTGGCTCGGTGCCGTTCCACGCGGACACGCTCGCCGGCGTGATGCACCACCATTTCTTCACTCCGGTACCGGACCTGACGCAGTCCCGCGACGACCTGCCGGCGCACCTGCTCGACGTGGTGCGGAGGGCCCTCAATAAAGACCCCGATCGGCGCTTCAAGACGACGCGCGAGATGCTGACGGCCATTGAGGCGACGGCGTTCAGCGAGCGGGACCGCCAGAAGAGCGAGCGGACCCTGCAACACCTCGTACAAGGTCGCCCGGTCAAGAGAATCACGACGCATGCGCTGCCGCCGCTCGCCGAGATGCCGACACTCGCGATGGCGGCCCTTCCGGCGATCCCGCCGCGGCGCTGGCGCCCGACCTCGAGCATGCGCCTCGCCGTCCTGACGGCGGTGGGCCTGGTAGCGGTCGGCGCGGCGTGGCTGCTCGGTCGTCCGTCGGACGCGTCCGCGCCCGCGCGCGGCGCCAGCTCCGATTCGGCTGGCCGGGCCGCCGCCCCGCGGCCTCCGACGGCGGTCCCACCGGTCGCGCCCGCCCCGCGCCGCGCGGCGGTCCCGACCGGCCGCCTGCGGATGTTCACGACCCCTACCACCGCGTCGATCTGGATCGACGGGCGTCAGGTCGGCACCGGCAGCGTGTACGATGATGTGCCGATTCCCCCCGGTGCCCGGCACCTCGAGGTTCGTGCGCCGGGCTACGAGACGTTCGATACGACGGTGGTGATCGAAGCCGGCAGCACGCTATCGCTCAAGCGCGTCACGCTGCGGAGCCGCGCCGCGGGATGAGGGCGGTCGCGCTGGCGGCAATCGTCGTCACTGCCACCGTTACCCCGCTCACGGCTCAGGGCAGCACCGCGGAGCTGTTAGGGCAGGCCCACGAGTTCTACGAGCGGCTCGAAGTGGAGCGCGCATTGCCGCTGTTGCGCCAGATCGTCTCTCCCAACTGGCCGTTCGAGGTCACGTCGGAACAGCGGGTCGAAGCGTACAAGTATCTGGGCGCCTGTCTCACCCTCGCCGGGAAGCGCGACTCCGCCGTGCTGTATTTCCGGGCCGCCATCGAACGGGATCCGTTCACGGAGCTCGATCCGAATGTGTTCACACCCGCCCAGCTCGCGACGTTCGGCGAGGCCCAGCGCCGCACGTTCGCCGTCGCCGTCCGACCGGTCGAGCCGGCCCGTGTGGACCCGCGCACCGCGCGCGTCACGTTCACCATCGTCGCCACCCATGCCGCGCTCGTAGATGTGAAATTGTCCGCCGTCGGCAGCGGCCCGCGGCTCTCGCTGTTCCAGAGCACGACGGACGGCGTGCGCGAGATTACCTGGGACGGATTGCTCGCCGATCGGCGGCTGGCGCCCCCGGGGCGCTATGCGCTCGGTGTTGTCGGGCGCAGCCGGCTGACCGGCACGGCGGATTCGGCGCGCGTGTACTTCGACCTGCGGCACGAGGTCGCGCCGCTCGAGGACACCTTGCCCGCTCTCGATCAGCGTGCGCTCCTCCCGGAGCGGATCTCGCCGGAGGCGGCGCGGCGCGACGTCCCCAAGGGACTGGGCGTGGCCGCGGCCGCGCTGCTGATCGCCGCGGCGGCCAACGGGGACCTGGGTGGTAGTGAGCGGGGAGGGGCGGCCGCCGTGGCTGCGACCGCCGCGGCTACCGGCGTGGTCGCGTTCCTCGTACATCGACGCAACGGCGCGATTCCGCGGAACGTCGTGGCGAACGCGCGCCGCCGCGCCGAGCGGGACTCGGCGAACGCCAGCGTGCGGGGGCGCAATGCCGACCGGCTGGCGGCGACCGTGTTGCTCGTGTCCCCCGCCGCGGGCGAGGGCACGGGCCCGTGAGGGCCGCGTGTGTGATCGCGGGTGCGATGGTCGGCGCCGCGCCCGCGGGTGCGCAGCGCGCGCTGACCGTCGCGCCGTTCGCGTCCTTGGCCGAGCACCGGGTCGATGCCGGCTTCGGCGTCGAGCGCTCGCTCGGTCCGATCGTCGGCGGAGTCGGGACCCTTCGTGTCGGCCCCCGCTTGGAAGTGGCGCTGCGCGCGGTCGGAGGCAGGCTGATCGGGTCCACGGGCGTGCTCGATCGGGACGTCGGAGAGCTCGGCGTCGAGGCCAGCGTCATCACGCTCCCGTGGCTCGCACTCCAAGCCGGCGCGGCGCGTCGAGCCTATTCGACGAAGCTCGGTCGTCAGACCTGGACCTTGGTGAGCCTCGGTGGCACGGCCCGGATGGCGTTCGCCGGGGATGCCATCCATAGCGTGTGGCGGGCGGCGCTCCTGCCCGCGGTGTCCGCGAGCGGACTGACGGATCCGGACGTGGCGTTCCGCGCGGCGACCGGCCTCGAGTACCGCGTTCGGACGACGACTCTGATGGTGGAGTACTCGCTGGAGCGCTACGATTTCCCCGCGGAGGCGGGCGTGCGCCGGCTGGAACAGCTGTCCGCGTTGACCCTGCGACTCGAGCTGCGGCTCCGGTAGAGCGGCCTCTTGCTCCAGGCGTCCGCCGCGTCATACCTTGGGCCGTGAGCCTGAAGATCGTCTTCAATGGCACGGAGTACGATAACGTCGACGCGATGCCGCCCGACGTCCGCAAGGAGTACGAAGTGGCGCTCGAGACGCTCAGGAAGTCCGGTGGCGAGGAGATCCTGTCGGTGCTGCAGCGCGACATGGGGGTCAGCGGAACGCACATCAAGGCCACGTTCCGCGAGATCGTCGTCAACGGCAAGAAATACGACAGCGTGGACGCGATGCCGCCCGACGTCCGGCGCACCTACGAGCAGGCCATGGCGCGGGTCGCGCCCGCCGGGGCCGCGGTGAGGCCGCCGGTGGCCCCCGCCCCCGCCGCTCGAGCGATCCGGCCGCCGCCCAGTGACGAGGACGCGGAACAGCGAGGGGGGGGACTGTGGCGCATTCCGTTTTGGATCGCGGTGGGCGCGCTGGGGGCGTGGTGGCTGCTCCGCCGCGGGTGAGTTGAGTGTCCACTCCCGCTTCCGCGGCCCCGAGCCAGCGTTGGGCGCGCTTGCGCCACGACACGCAGAGCGTGCTGCGCCGCGGCGCCTGGTATCTGGTGCGCAGCCTCGGCCCGGACGAGGCGGTGCTCGAGGTGGACAACGCGACGGTGCGCGTTCCCCGGGACTCGCTCGAGATCAGCGAGACACGTCCGAGCCGGTGGACGATCGTTCCGCGGCCCCAGTCGGCCGACAAGCTGCCCGAGAGCTGGGGCTACTTCTACGTGGTGTGCCCCAACTGCGCGGCGCGCGCGCCGGTGGGCCGGCCAGCCGGTGAGAAACGCTGCACGCGCTGCGAGCAGTCGTTCGCGGTCGCCTGGGACGAGCGCTACCTCAGGACGAGCTGAGCCCTTAAAATGACTCCCATGGTCCGCGGCCCGACACCGATCAACATCCTCCTCGTCGAGGACGACCCGAGCGACGTGGAGCTGACCCGACGCGCGCTGCAGCGCGCCAAGCTGCAGAACCGCGTCTGGATGGTGGGCGATGGTGTCGAGGCGCTCGCGTTTCTGCGGCGCGAGGGGCCGCACCGCGGCGTGCCGCGGCCCGACCTGGTCCTCCTCGATCTGAAGCTCCCCAACTTGGACGGCCGGGATGTCCTGATGCGGATCCGCGAGGAGCCGCGCTGGCAGGCCCTGCCGGTCGTGGTCCTCACCGGATCTGACGCTGAGCACGAGCAGCTAGCGGCGCTCGCCGCCGACGGGTTCCTCACCAAGCCGGTGGACTTTGTGCGGCTCGAGGCGGTGATTCGGGGGATCGCCGGGTTGGGATGGGCGATCGTGAAGACGGCACGCGCCGAGCGTTAGGCGGGCGCGATCTGGTGGTGGTTCAGGTCGACTTCGAAGAGGCCGTGACACCCCGGGCAGCGCAGGCGTTCCGGCGGCCGCCCCAGGGCCACCCGCCCGGCGCAGTTGGGGCAAACGGCGTAGCGCTCGCTGGGGATGAGGGTCCAGGACTTGGGGCGGCTGCGGACGACTTCGAGATAGGCGAGCGGCACGATGACCGTCTTGCAACGCACTTCCAGGACCGCCTCATCGGGCGCGAGGCTCAAGACGGGATACCACGCACCGCGGCGCAACTGACAGCGCCGCACGTCTTCCCGTAGACGGGCCCACCGCTCCGCGGACGATTGGTCGAGCCATCCGGTCGCCACTGTCGTCCTTCCGCCAGCCTCGCACGCTCAAACTGCACATGCTGCACGGGCAATGTGCAGGCCCGTTGCGGACCCCGTCAAGTATCGCGTGACGGATTGTCGCGCTGGCGACAATCGCATGGATCACTGACCGAGCGAGCGCCGGCCTGCCGCGACGCCGCGCAGCCCTGCGACATCGCGCACGTCCACTCCTCCCCGCTTCGACGTGGTCACGATGCCGCGTCTCGACTTGGGACAGCTTAACGATTTCGCTCGCGACCAGGTCCAACCCCGCGACTCCTGAGAACAGAATTCGTACGACTGTTGCGGCGACGACACAGCGTGCAACGCTCAGCTCGCGTCATCGCGCATCTTGTGCAGTTCGGTATGGGTTGGCATTATCCTGGAGGAAGAACCGCAGCGTGGCGCGTTCCGCGCCGGGCAGGGGCGACGACGGTGGTTAGCGGGAGCGGGGCGGCACAATCGCACGACGCGTCCGAGGAGTTTCGGCGCTGCCTGCGAGAGCGTGTACGGTTGGCCCGGGAGCTCGCGGCGTTACGGGCTGGTTTCGCCAGCGTCGCCGAGCACTACGAGCGAGTGCTGCACAGCATGCAGGCGTTGGGCGTCGAACTCGGAATTAACCCTCAAGACATCGGTCATCCGACGGACCCCGAGTGGGGCCCGTCGACGCTGCTCGTGTACGGGGACGAACGCTTCCTCAAGCACGAGCAAGCGGTGATCGATACGTTGCTGCGGAAGTTGCCGTGAGCCGCGATGCGACCGGAGGGACTCGAACCCCCACGGGTTGCCCCACAGGATCCTAAGTCCTGCGCGTCTACCAGTTCCGCCACGGTCGCGTTGTGGTGGGACTCAACTTACCAAATCGGTAGGCTGCGCGTCAGGCTCAGTACGGATCGTCCCAGCCGATGGCGAACACGCCGCCGCACTTATCGCACTGCAAGTCCGTTGGCTGTCCCGACAAGTACTGCCGATGGCTACAGCCGGGGCAGACCACGTAGGGCGAGCCCCAACTCAGGGGCATGTCAACCGAGTCCCGGGGGCGGGCCACCACGGACCAGCACTGCGGCCGGAGGGGAACGATCTGGAGGGAGGATCGCTCGACGCGGACCGGTCGCCGGTTCACCTCGAGCACCACTTCTTCGGGCGTGAGCCGCAACACTTCGTACCACGCCCCCCGACGGATGTAGCAATTCATCTCGCCGCGCACGCGAGCCCACTGCGGTGCCTCGGGCATCTTCGCCTGCTACACAATAATTCAAGCCGCCGCCGTCAGCCATAGAGTGGCGCGTCGTCCGGGGACGACCCCTCGACCGGCAACCCTTCCTTTCTCCAGTAGCCGATCCCGCCGATCATTTCCTTCACGCGGAAACCGAGGGCGGCGAACTTCGCCGCAGCCCGGGTGGAGCCGTTGCATCCCGGTCCCCAACAGTAGGCCACGATCACCTTGTCGCGGGGCAGGGACGCCGTGGTCTCGGGGTTGATCGTGCGCGTCGGCAGGTTGATGGCGCCGGGGATGTGGCAGCGGGCGTAGGCATCCGGGCTGCGCGTGTCCACCAGGACGATCCCTGAGTGACTGCGTTCCAAATCGAGATGCACGTCCGCCGGATCGGTCTCGAACGCAAGCTTCGACAGGAAATGCCGCTCGGCCGCCGCGGGGTCGGCCGCGGGGTGGTCGAGGACGAACGAGAAGTTTGGATTCGCGGAGATCGCGGTCACGCTGCACTCCTGATGGGTTCAATGCAATGTCTCCGCCCAGACGCACCGGGTCAAATGCGCGTTCGACAACAGCGGTCCTCAGTTCAACCAAAGGAATCGGATAGCGCGCTGGCGCAAATGCGTTAGATACGTACTTCGCAAGGCATTCGAAGCAGGGTGAGGCCAATAATCCACGTCGACATCGTGCACGGGTCGAGGGAATTGACCAATGAAGGAAAGCCCGCAGGAGTACACCCAACGCATTCTGAGCTACGTCGCTGGACAGGATCCGCTCGACATCCAGGTGCGGACTCCCAAGGCAGTCGAGCGCTTGATTCAGGGAGTATCGGCATCTCGGTTGCACCAGCGCCCCGCGCCGGGAAAGTGGTCGATCGCGGAGATCCTCGCGCATCTTGCCGATACGGAGATCGTCACGAGCTGGCGGATCCGGGCGATTCTCACGGCGCCGGGAACCCCTATTCAGGCGTTCGATCAGGATGCCTGGTTTACCGCTGGTCACTACGACAGACGCGACCCTCGAAAATCCATCGAGCTCCTCCGCGTGCTCCGCGAGCTGAATGTTGAGGTGTTCAAGACACTGACGCCGGAACAGTGGCAACACCATGGCATGCATGCCGAACGTGGTGCAGAGACCGTGGAGCACATCGTCCGCTTGTACGCGGGTCACGACTTGAACCACACCCACCAAATCGAGCAGGTCCTTGCGTCGGTTACTCGGTGAGGTGGGTAATGCGTGTAATAGTGACGGCGTTGATGCTCGCGATGGGTCCGGCGTTCCTCCGCGGCCAGGAGGTCGACTGGAGCGTCAACGGGCGCGATGCGCAAGGAACCCGCTATAGCCCCGCCTCGGAGATCACCCGGACCAACGTCGACCGCCTCGCCGTGGCGTGGACGTACCGCACCGGTGAGACCGACCCCCGCTTCAAGACCGAGAAGCCGACCTCCTTTGAGGCGACGCCCCTCGTGGTGGATGGGACGATGTACCTTGGCACCCCGCTGGGGCGGGTGATCGCGCTGGACCCGGCCTCGGGACGTGAGCGCTGGGTGTTCGACCCGAAGATCAAGCGCGACGTGTCGTATGGAGACTTCGCAAGCCGGGGAGTGTCCACGTGGCTCGACCAATCCGCGTCCGCCGGCGCGGTCTGCCGCCGGCGCATATTCGTCGCCACGGCGCAGTCGCAGCTGTTCGCGCTCGACGCGCAGGACGGCCGGCCCTGCGCCGGTTTCGGTCGCAGCGGCATGGTGGATCTGAAGGCCGGCCTGCGGATTGCCCCCTTCGAGCCGGGCGCCTACTCCATGACATCGCCGCCCGCGGTGGTGAACGGGCTCGTGATCACCGGCTCCTCGATCGCGGACAACAGCCGTCCCAACCCGGCGAGCGGCGAGGTGCGCGCCTACGACGCGCGCACCGGCGCCCTCAAATGGACCTGGGAGCCGATTCCACAGGACCCGAAGGACCCGGCCTTCAGCGAGTGGCGAGGCGCCATGGCCCAGAAGAGTGGCGCGGCCAATGCCTGGTCCGTGCTGTCGGCCGACGCGGGGCGGGACCTGGTCTTCATTCCGACGGGGAGTGCCGCTCCCGACTACTATGGGGTGCTGCGGCTCGGCGACAATCGCTACGCCAACTCGATCGTCGCGCTGCGAGCTTCGACCGGCAAGCTGGTCTGGGCCTTTCAGACGGTACACCACGACCTGTGGGATTACGACAACGCCTCGCCGCCGGCGCTGGTGACGCTCACGCGCGGCGGCGATTCACTCCCGGCGGTGGTCCAGGCGACCAAGACCGGCATGCTGTTCGTGCTGAATCGTGAGACCGGTCAGCCGATCTTCCCGGTGGAGGAGCGTCCCGTCCCCGCGAGCGACATCCCCGGCGAGCAGGCGTCCCAGACCCAGCCGTTCACCGCGGTGACGCCGCCGCTCAGCCCGCATCGCTTCTCGATCGACAGCATCTGGGGCACGAGCGACGCGGACCGCGCCGCGTGTCACGCCGCCATCGACAGTCTCCGCAATGACGGCATCTTCACGCCGCCGAGTGTGCGGGGGACGTTCGTCATGCCGTCGAACATCGGGGGCGCGCATTGGGGCGGCGTGGCCGTGGACCCCGTGCGGCAGATCGCCGTGGTGCCCGTCAATCGGGTCGCGGCCGTGGTGCAGCTCATCCCCCGCGAGCAGTTCAACCACGAGCAAGCGATGGTCGAAGACAAACGGCTGGGGCGCGACTACGAGTACAACGGCATGTGGGGGACGCCCTACGTGATGCGGCGGCGCATAATCTTGAGTCCAACCCGACTGCCGTGCACGCCGCCACCCTTCGGCACGCTGGTCGCCATCGATCTAAAAACGGGCGGCCGCCTGTGGGAGGTCCCGCTCGGCTCCCCCGCCCGACTGCTTCCCGCGGAGCAGGCCGCGAAGATCCCGGCCGAATGGGGCTCGCCGAGTCTGGGCGGGCCGATCCTCACGGCGGGCGGCGTCGTCTTCATCGGGGCCGCGCTGGACCGCTGGCTGCACGCCTTCGACATCGAGACGGGACGCGAGCTGTGGCGCGGGCCATTGCCCGAAAGCGGCAAGGCCACGCCGATGACCTACCGGCTCGTGTCCGGCGAGCAATTCGTGGTGATCGCGGTGGGGGGTGGCGGCGCGTGGGGAGTGGGGGACTACGTGGTGGCGTTCCGGCTCAAGGGCGAGTGACTAACGCGCCGATCGACGCCGCCAGGCGCGTCGCCGCGCCCGCATCCCAGCCGAGGAACAGATGCGGCTCGATCAGCTCGAGCTCCATTAAGACCAGGCGTCCGTCGCGCTCCACGCCGTCCACGCGGGCGTACACCGCATCCCCCGGCACAGCCGCCATGACCGCCTCGGCATCCGCGACCAGCCGGGGCGGTGGCGCCATGGTCACCGCCGAGCCGCCGAATTCCCACTGCACGCGGTAATCCCCCTCCGCCGGCCGCTTCAGGACCGCGTGACTGAGCTGGCCACCGAGGAACAGGATGGACCACTCGCCCCTGTCGCGCACTTCGCTCACGAACGGCTGCACCATCACGTCCCCCGCACGTAGCAGTTCGCCGAGCCGCGCCTGATCCCCGGCCGCGGCCTCGGTCGACGTGCGCCACGTCCCGGATGCGCTCGCGGAGACCGCCGGCTTCACCACGGCATCGCGCCATCCCGTGTCCTCGAGCAGCGTCGCAAGGTCGACCGGCTTGCCCCGCCCGAGCCAACGTGTCGGCACGACGGGGACGCCGCGTGCCGCCAGATCGCGCAGGTAGCCCTTGTGGCTGTTCCAGCGGAGCACAGCCGGTGGATTCCAGAGCGGGATCCCCGCGCGCTCGAGCCGGACTACCCACCCAAGGAACTCCTCCAGCCGATGGTGGTAGTCCCAGCAGGAGCGGACAACGACGCCCTGGAACTCTTCCCAGCACACGCCGGGGGAATCCCACACGGCAGGCACAGTTGTGACGCCGAGCTTGCGCAACGGCGGGACGAGCAGCAGGTCGTCCTCGTTCAAGGTCGGGAGCTTGGCGCAGGTCGCCAAGGCGATGCGAGTCACGGGGGTGTGTGTCGTTAAGTTAGAGACGGAGTCCATTCGTGGGCGCGCTCGGCTCGGATTGCGTCCTTATAGGACGCACGGCGCCGAGCCCGGGCTCTCAGCCCGGGTATAAAAGAAACGGGAAACGCTCTCTTGTTTGAAGTCCTCATCTCTTGTTGGAGGTTCGTCATGCTCAAGGCTGGTAGATTGCTCGTCGCGCTCTCCCTCGGCGCCCTCGCGCCCTTCGCGCTCCCCGCTCAAACCCCAACCGACCTGGCGGACGTGTGCAAGGTCCTTGGAGACGCGAAGCCCGGTCAGTGGGCGTCGTTCGACGGCACCGGCAGCTCGGGCGTAGGAAAGTTGCGCCTCGCCGTCGTCGGCTCGGAGCGGGCGGGAGACTCGACGCTGTACTGGTTCGAGGTGAGCTTCGCAGGGAAGGATCCGAGCAAGAGCGGCGTCGTGCAGCTTCTCACCGGTAGTCTCGCCTCCGGACTGGAGTCTCCGCGCGCGCTCGTCTTCAAAGTGGGCCCCCAGCCGGCCATGCGGATCTCCGGTGAGATGGCCGGGATGATGGGGAAGCAGGGAGGACAAAACGCCTCCGCCTTCGACTGGGCCGGAAAGTGCAGTGGCGCGCATGTGGTGGGCTGGGAGTCGGTGACCGTACCTGCCGGCACGTTCCGCGCCCTGCATTTGACGACGGAGGATGGGGGCGACGTGTGGGCGTCGCGGGACGTCCCCTTCGGACTCGTGAAGACGCACGGCAAGCAGGGCGACCTCGCGCTCACCGGCCGCGGCGCGGACGCCAAATCATCCATCACGGAGAAGCCGATGGAGATGCCGGTGATGCCGATGCCCAAAAACTGAGGTTACGAAACGGAACCGGGGCGTCGCCGCGGCGCCCTTGCGGGGTTCGGCCTTTCCGTGCTTATGTGGGTGACTCCGTTCCACACCCTTGAGGAGGCCTGAACCCCGTGTCCGTTCGCTCGTTGACCCTCGCCGCCGTCACACTGCTTCTGGTTCCCACGCGCTCCACACCGGCTCAAGGCTACGACTCCACGGTCTTCGCGGCGCTCACCTGGCGCGAGATCGGGATATTCCGCGGCGGCCGCAGCGTCGCCGTCGCCGGCTCCGCGGCCCGCCCCAACGAGTACTGGTTCGGCACCACGGGCGGCGGCGTGTTCAAGAGCACCGACGGCGGCAACACGTGGCTGCCTGTGACCGACAAGTACTTCGGCGGCACAATCGGTGCGATCGGCGTCTCCGAGTCGAATCCCGACATCGTGTACGTCGGCACGGGCGAGTTCCCGATCCGTGGCAACGTGTCGCACGGCGATGGCGTCTGGAAAACGACCGACGGTGGCAAAACGTGGACCTCCCTCGGGCTCGCCGAGACGCAGCAGATCGCACGGGTCCGTGTCCATCCCACCAATCCCGACATCGTCTACGTGGCGGCGCAAGGACATGCGTTCGGACCCAATCCCGACCGGGGCGTCTACAAGACCAGCGACGGTGGCAAGACCTGGAACAAGGTGTTGTTCCGGAACGACTCCACCGGCGCCGCGGACCTGATCCTCGATCCCGCCAACCCGGACGTGCTCTACGCCGGGCTGTGGCAGGCCGTGCGCCGGCCCTGGACGCTCGTGTCGGGCGGTGCGGGGAGCGGGCTGTTCAAGTCCACGGACGCGGGGGAGCACTGGACCGAGCTCACGAAAAATCCCGGCCTCCCGACCGGCCTGTGGGGAAACATCGGGATCGCGGTGTCGCCGGCCAAGCCGGCGCGGGTGTGGGCGCTGATCGAGGCGGACTCCGGGGGCGTGTACCGGTCGGACGACAGCGGCTCCACCTGGAAATACCTCAACTCCGACCACAAGCTGCGGGAGCGCGCCTGGTACTACTCGAAAATCTTCGCCGACTCCAAGGATTCGAACACCGTGTGGGCGCCGGAGGTCAACCTCTTCAAGTCCACGGACGGCGGGGTCACCTTCCGCCACGTGATCGATCCGCACGGCGACAATCACGACCTGTGGATCGCGTCCAACGATGCCAACCGTTTGATCGAAGCGAACGACGGTGGTCCCAACGTTTCCTTCAACGGTGGCAAGACGTGGACCGACCAGGACGTGGCGACGGCGCAGTTCTATCACGTCGAGACCACGAACCACTTCCCGTACCGAGTGTGCGGCGCGCAGCAGGACAACTCCGGCGTGTGCGGGCCCAGCCGCTGGCCGGGCGGGATCGACCGGGCGCAGTGGTACGACGTGTCCGGCGAGTCGGGCTACATTCAGGCCCGGCCCGACAACCCCGACATCACCTACGGTGGCGATAACTCGGCGTTCCTGGGCCGGGTGGACCACAAGACCAACGCCTTCCGGTTCATCAGTCCGTGGCCCGACAGCCCCGACGGTCACCCGGCGGCGGAGGGCAAGTACCGCTTCCAGTGGACCGCACCCCTGCTGATCTCGCCGCACGACCCCCACGTGCTGTACCACGGCGCCAACGTGCTCTTCAAGACCACCAACGAAGGGCAGAGCTGGACGGTGGTATCACCGGATCTCACGCGCCACGATCCCACGACGCTCGGTCCGTCGGGCGGCCCGATCACGCTGGACCAGACGACCGCCGAGTACTACGGCACGATCTTCACGATCGCCGAATCGCCGCGAGTGAAGGGACTGATCTGGACCGGTTCCGACGACGGGCTGATCCACCTGACGCGCGACGGCGGCAAGAAGTGGACCGACGTGACGCCGAAGGCGTTGGGCGACTTCACGCGCGTGTCGATCATCGAGGCGTCGCATTACGCCCCGGGCACGGCGTACGTGGCGGCGAACCGCTATCAGCTGGAAGACATGGCGCCCTACATCTGGAAGACCACGGACTACGGACGCACCTGGACCAAGATCGTGAAGGGCCTGCCGGCCACCGAGTTCGTGCGGGTGGTGCGGGAGGACCCCGTGCGGCGCGGCTTGCTGTTCGCGGGCACCGAGCGTGGGGTGTGGGTGTCGTTCGACGACGGTGCGAGCTGGCAGACCCTGCGGCGCAACCTGCCCATCGTGCCGGTGCACGATCTCGCGATCAAAGAGGGCGATCTGGTCGCTGCGACGCACGGCCGCTCGT
>Ga0207646_10001413_pt1 | contig 29811 bp, 28 predicted proteins | sample KBSK5502metaG_FD_184343 | JGI IMG/M metagenome (GOLD analysis project Ga0207646, IMG submission 184343) | Corn, switchgrass and miscanthus rhizosphere microbial communities from Kellogg Biological Station, Michigan, USA - KBS K5-50-2 metaG... | ecosystem: Host-associated > Plants > Roots >... | reverse complement strand
CGTCAAGGCCACGAGCTGGGTCTTGTCGCCCATCTCGGCCAGTGCCACGACAATGAACGAGCTCCACAGCGCGATCATTGCGACCAGCCTCCTTGCCCTCGGAAAAGCGAAAGACCTCTGGCGGGGCGGCCGATGGCGACCGTCCCGCCAAAGGTCTCGCAAACTCGTTGAGCCCCGGGGCCAAGGCGGCGCGGCCGCCTAGCATGTTGGCCCAAGGTCCCGGCCCGGCGGCCGGGACTGCTACTCCCCTCTGGCGGTGCACAAGTTAGCACGGCGGAGGGCCGGGGGGAACCGGTCAGAGCAGGGCTCCTCGCGTCGCCTCCCGATGGCTCGAAGCGTTTCCTCGGGCGAGCGCGAATTCAGGAACTTGGCCGGTGGTCCTCCGTTGCGGCCATGCGCGCAAGCTGTCGGATGATGGCAATTGCCAGGTTGGGCTTCGAGCGCACGATGCTCTCGAGATGGTCGGCCGGAACGACGAGAAGTATCACGCGCTCGATGGCATGGGCGGTGGCCGAGTGCGGCGCGTCGCTGAACAGGGCCACCTCGCCGAGCAGATCCCCCTTCGTGAGAATCCGGAGGACCCGCTCCCCGTCCGGCGTTCGCCTCCGCACCTCGACCTTGCCGTCGTGGACGAGATAGGCCTCCCGCTCTCCGGTGTCGCCCTGGCGGAAGATCACCTCTCCCGGCTCGAAGGTCCGGGCCCGCATACCCGCGATTCGCCGACCCGGTGCGACCATATCGCACCCATCCTAGACGAATTCCGGACCTCAGCGCTTCAGCAGGTATGGCACGTCGGTGACGACCGTGTTGCGGCGGAACAGCAGGGCGCCTTTCACCAGGAGGGCGGTCTGGTTGTGCAGCAGTTGCTGCCACCACCGTCGCGGCAGGAACTCCGGGAGGACGATGGTGACCATCTGGTCATCCCCGCGCGACTGAATCTGGTCGACGTACTCGAGCAGCGGGCGCAACAGTGACCGGTAGGGCGACGCCAGGACGACCAGGGGAACGCCGAACCCGCACTTCGCCCACCGCTCTTCGATCCGGTAGGTGTGGGCCGGGTCGATCTCCACATACACGCCGCGGACCACCGCGGTGGGAGCGGCCAGGGTCTGCGCGTATTGCACCGCCCGCACCACCCCCCGATGGACGTCGCCGACGAGGACCAGCACCGTGTGCTGGAAGTCTGGGAGCTGGTCGAGACCGCCGAGCGACAGCTCGGCCGCGACCTCCGCGTAGTGGCGGTGCAGGAGCAGGAAGAGCCCGACGAGCATCGGAATGATCAGGACCACGATCCAGGCGCCCTCGACGAACTTCGTCACCGCGAGCGTCAGCAGCACGACCGCGGTCACGATCGCTCCGAGGCCGTTGACCCACATCCGCCATCGCCATCCCCTCTCCTTCAACCGGAGCCAGCGGAGCACCATGCCGCTCTGCGAGAGGGTGAACGAGATAAACACCCCGATCGCGTAGAGGGGCAGGAGGGCGTGGGTATCCCCTGCGAAGGCCACGATCAGCAAGATGGCGAACCCGCTCAGGATCACGATCCCGTTGGAGAAGACGAGCCGGTCACCCTGGGTGGCGAACTGCCGGGGCATGAAGCGGTCGCGCGCCAGGATCGACGAGAGACGCGGGAAGTCGGCGTACGAGGTGTTGGCGGCGAGAAGCAGGATGAGCATGGTCGCCGTCTGGACCGCGTAGTACATCAGGCTGGTCCCGAACACGCGGCGAGCGATCTTGGACACGACCGTCTCGTCGCCACCGGGGACGATGCCGAAGTCGAAGGCGAGATAGGTGATCCCGAGGAACATGACGATGGAGATCACCCCCAGCCAGGTCATCACCGCCTGGGCGTTGCGCCCCTCGGGCGGTCGCAGGGCCGGTACCCCGTTGGAGACCGCCTCCACGCCGGTCAGGGCGGTGCAGCCGGCCGCGTAGGCCCGGAGGAGGAGAAAGAGCCCGATCCCTTCCAGGCCCGGGGGATGGGGCTCGTAGGGCGCTTCCGGGAGCAATCCGAGCGCGGCGGCGACGAGCCCATAGCCGACCATGACGAGAATGCTGGCGGTGAAGAAGTAGGTGGGCGCGGCGAACAATCGGCCCGATTCTCGAACGCCGCGGAGGTTTCCGAGCGCGATGGCGACGACGGCCAGAATGCTCAGGATGACGCGATGAGAATGAAGGCCGGGGAACGCCGACGTCAGGGCGGCGATGCCGGCCACCACCGATACCGATACCGTCAGCACGTAGTCGGTCAGCAGCGCCGCGCCCGCGGTGAGGGCGGGGAAGGTGCCGAGGTTCTCGCGGGCCACGATGTAGGCTCCGCCGCCCTGTGGGTAGGCCTGCACGGTCTGGCGGTACGAGATGACGACCACCGCGAGTAGGGCGGCGATGCCGACCGCCACCGGGAGGGAGTAGCTGAGCGCGGCGTGCCCGGCGAGGACCAGGACGAGGAGAATTTCCTCCGTCGCATACGCCACCGACGACAGCGGGTCGGAGGCGAACACCGCCAGCGCCACCGCTTTCCCCAGGCGCTCGTGGCGCGCCTGGGCGAGCGGCATCGGAGCTCCGACCAGCAGCCGCTTGATCCTCTCGATCCGCATGCTGCTGACGACTCTACCCGGATTCTGGCCCCAAGGGACCCTGCGTGGCGGATCTTGATAAAATCTTTACGCGAAGGGGCGGCCTGATCTATCCTCGGTCACCGCCGGCCCGCCGCCGCGCCCGGCGGCAGGCAATCCAGCGAGGGAGGCAGACAGCCATGATCGTTCCGCTCACCCTGGGTGACTTTCTCGAGCGCGCCGAGCTCGTCTATGGCCACCGCGAAGCCGTGGTGGACGAGCCCAATCCGCCCGGCGGGGGCCTCGGGCGCTTCGCCTACGCGCAGTTCGCCGAGATGTCGCGCAGCCTCGCCGCCGCCCTCGACGACCTCGGGGTGGGTGAGAACGACCGGGTGGCCATCGTCTCCCCGAACGCGGCGCGCTTTCTCATCAGCCTGTTCGGGGTCAGCGTGTTCGGGCGCGTCCTCGTGCCCGTGAACTTCCGGCTCAACGCCGAGGAGATCCGCTACATCATCGAGCACTCCGGCTCCTCGGTGCTGCTGGTCGATCCGGAGCTGGACGAACCGCTGCGTGACATCAAGGTCAAGCATCGCTTCGTGCTGGGCACCGCCACCGATCCCCAGCTCTTCCTGCGGCCGGGGGCGAAGCCCCGGCTCCGCGTCACCGACGAGAACGCCACCGTGTCCATCAACTACACGTCGGGCACCACCGCCCGCCCGAAGGGCGTCCAGCTCACGCATCGCAACTTCTGGCTCAACGCGGTCACCTTCGGCTGGCACCTGGCCATGACCGATCGCGACGTGTACCTGCACACCTTGCCCACCTTCCACTGCAACGGCTGGGGCATGCCGTACGCGGTCACCGCCATGGGCGTCCGCCACGTCATCATCCGCAAGATCGACGGCGAGGAGATCCTGCGCCGCGTGGAGAGCGAGGGCGTGACCCTCTTCAACTGCGCGCCCGCGGTGATCGCGGCGGTGCTCGACGCCGCCGCGGCGCGCGGGCAGAAAGGCGTCGCGGTGCCGGGCCGGGGCCGCGTCCGGGTGGTCATCGCGGGGGCGCCGCCGCCGTCCAAGACCATCGAGCGGATCGAGGCGGAGCTGGGCTGGGAGTTCATCCAGATCTACGGCCTCACCGAGACCGCGCCGCTGCTCACCATCAACCGGGCCCCCGCCGAATGGGACGGCCTCGACCCGGCGGAGCGCGCCCGGCGGCTCTCCCGCGCGGGCGTGCCCGCGGTGGGGGTGCGCATGAGCGTGGATCAGGAGGGCGAGGTGCTCGCGCGCTCCAACCACGTCTTCGAGGGGTACTGGAAGCAGCCCGAGGAGACGGCCAAGGCCATCGTCGACGGCTGGTTCCACACCGGCGACGGCGGCTACCCCGACGGCGCCTACATCGCCATCAGCGACCGCAAGAAGGACGTCATCATCACCGGCGGCGAGAACGTCTCGTCGATCGAGGTCGAGGATTGTCTGTTCCAGCATCCCGCGGTGGCCGAGGTCGCGGTCATCGGGGTGCCGGACGAGAAGTGGGGCGAGACGATCAAGGCGCTCGTGGTCCTGCGGCCGGGCCAGAGCTCCACCGAGCGAGACCTGATCGAGCACTGCCGGAGTCGCATGGCGCACTACAAGTGCCCGACCTCGATCGAGATCCGCGACGTGCTCGTCCGCACCGCCACCGGCAAGCTCCAGAAGTTCAAGCTCCGCGAGCCCTACTGGGCCGGTCGCACCCGCCGGGTGAACTGAGCCGCGTCGTCTTCTTGAACGCCCGTGAACTACCCCGCGGCATCAATGGCCGTTGCCCCTGACCGCCTCGGACAGCGCCGCGGCCAAGTTGCGAGACGCCGAGGTGAGGTGAGGATGAACCTCCAGGGTTCGCCGAAAGAGCGCCGCCGCCTCCCGGTACTGGCCGAGCGCCATGTGGCAGAGCCCCTGGCCCGAGAGCGCTCCGAAGTGGTGCGGGTTGCGGGCTAGAGTCGCCTCGCAGTCGGCGATGGCCCCCGTGTAGTCCTCCGCCACGTAGCGGGCCGTCGCCCGCTTGTTCCACCCCTCGGCGAAGGCGGGAGCGCGCTCGATGATCCGGGTGAACAGGGTGATGGCCTCCTCCAGGTCCTGACGCTCCATCGCCTCGATCCCCTGTTGGAGGAGCAGGTCCACCTCGGGGATCCCGGCGCGGCACCAGATCCGCCAGAGCGTGGCTTCCGCCTTGGCCACCAGGGCCGGGTCAGCGCCGCGGAGCGCCGAGAGCGCTTCGGCCTCGGTCATGTGGCGAGGTTACTTGACGCGATACCTCTTTGGCCAGATCCTCGGCGCAAGGGGGCCCGCATGGCGGCTCAGGATCGGATCGCGGAGTTCAAGGAAGTGGTCGAGATCATGCCGGACGACCCCGTCGTCCGCTTCGGCCTGGCCGGCGCCTTTCTCGACGCGGGCCAGGCCGAGGCGGCCGTCGGAGAGTACGCGGAGGCCATTCGCCTCAAGCCCGACTATTCAGCCGCCCACCGCGGCCTCGGCCGGGCGCTGGAGCGGGCGGGCCGGATCGCCGAGGCCAGGGCGGCGTATGCGACGGGCCTCGAGGTGGCGGCTCGGACCGGAGACCTCCAGACCAAGAAGGAGATCGAGGTCTTCCTCCGCCGTCTGGAGAATGCTCCTGGGCCCTAGCGGGACGACGGCGGCTGCTTCCAGATCGCCGGCTCGATCGTCACCGTCCGCTCCGAGTCCACCACCCAGATCTGTCCATCCTGCAGCGTGAGCTGCAGCTGCATGCTCCGCCGGGCCAGCTTCGCCAGGGACTGGGTGGCCGCCAGCGGCAGATTGATCACGGTCAGATTGCCGGCCTGTTCGAGCGTGTCGCTGGACTGTCTCCACCAGAGATCGGCCCCGCGGCCGCCGTAGCTGTAGACGAAGACCGCCTCGGCCCGGCCGCATGCCCGGCGGATGCGCTTCTCGTCTGGTTGTCCCACGTCGATCCAGAGGTCGATCGCCCCGGTCAGGTCCTTCTGCCAGAGATCGGGCTCGTCGTCGCGGCCCAGCCCTTTGCCGAAGGACAGCGCGTCGTGGGCGTGGCGCGCGAAGGCCAGCAATCGCACCATCATCCGCTCGTCGGTCTCCGAGGGATGGCGCGCGATCGTGACCGCGCGGTCGGCGTAGTAGTTGCGATCGATGTCGGCGATCTGCAGGTTGGCTTTGAAGATGGTGGCCTTGAGGGCCATGTCAGAGGCTACCGTGGGAGGCGCGCCTCCGCAGCCCGTTGATGCGGTCGGCGGCGGGCTGGGGTATGCTTCGCGGCGCCATGACCCTCGTCGACCGCGTCGCCATCGTGACCGGAGCCGGCAACGGCATCGGCAAAGCCACCGCGCTGGCTCTGGCCCGGGCCGGCGCTCACGTCGCCGCCGTCGACGTGGACGCGGGAAGCGCCAAGGCGACCGCGGACGCGGTGACCGCGGTCGGACCCCGGAGCCTGGCGCTCGACACCGACGTGGGCGATCTCGCCGCGATCGACAGGATGGTGCAGCGGGTGGTGGCGACCTTCCATCGCATAGACGTGCTCGTGAACAACGCGGGCGTCACGCGACGCGCCTACATCATGGACCTCACCGAGCAGGACTGGGATCGCATCATGCGCGTCAACGCCAAGGGCGTGTTCTTCTGCCTGCAGCGCGTGGCCCGCGAGATGATTCCCCGGCGGAGCGGCGTGATCGTCAACATCGCGTCGATCGCGGGCAAGGGGTACGCGGGCACCTCGAACGCGATCTACGCGGCCAGCAAGGGCAGCGTCATCTCGCTCACCCGCACCGCCGCGCTCCAGCTCGCCCGGCACGACATCAACGTCAACGCCATCTGCCCCGGGGTCACGGTCACCGCGCTCTCGGAGGCGAACGTGGCCGTCCGCGCGCGGGAGGAAGGCCTCTCGGTGGAGGAGATGACGCGGCGGCGCAATGCGGTCATCCCCCTCGGCCGGCCCAACGCTCCGGAGGACGTGGCCGCGCTCGCGGTGTTCCTGGCCTCGCCGGGGGCGCGCAACATCACCGGCCAGTCGTTCAACGTCGACGGCGGCATCATCTTCGACTGACCAGGAGGCTTCGCGATGAATATCGGGATCTCCGTGCCCCTGCCGGCCTATCTCGTCGACGTCGGCGCCATGGCCCGGAAGGCCGAGGAGCTCGGCTTCGAGTCGTTCTGGTGCGCCGAGCACCCGTTCATCCCGGTGAAGACGACCAGCCGCTTCGCGGGCGCCGCGGACGGCGTGATCCCCGAGAGCTACTCCCACTTCATCGACCCCTTCGTGGCCCTCGCGCGCGCCTCGGGGGCGACGAGCCGCATCAAGCTGGGGACCGGGATCGTGCTGGTCCCGGAGCGACATCCGCTGCTCCTGGCCAAGGAGGTGTCGACGCTCGATCTCTTCAGCGGTGGGCGCTTTCTCTTCGGCATCGGCGCGGGCTGGCTGCGGGAGGAGACGGAGATCATGGGCGGCGATTTCGATCACCGCTGGACGCAGACCCGCGAGTCGATCCTGGCCATGAAGGAGCTGTGGACCAAGGCCGAGGCCGAATTCCACGGCAAGTACTATGACTTTCCGCCGGTCCGCTCCTATCCGAAGCCGGCGCAGAAGCCGCACCCGCCGGTGCTCCTGGGCGGAGACGCGAAGAACGTGCTCCAGCGCGTCGTGGCCTGGGGCAACGGCTGGCTGCCGATCGGAGTCACCCCGGAGCGGGTCCGGGAAAGCCGCGCCACGCTCGACCGGCTCGCCAAGGAGGCGGGCCGCGATCCCTCCGCGATCAGCATTTCGGTGCTCGGTCAGACCACCGACCGCGACCTGATCGGGCGCCTCCACGAGGCGGGCGCGACCCGCGTCGTCGTGCGACCGGCCACGTCCCGGTCGGAGCCGGAGATGGTCCGAGAGTTGACGCGCATCGCCGACGCGGTGCTGCGCTAGGCGGCCGTCTCGGGCCTCGCCCGGGAGTGCGCGCGACGCCGATGACGTACGATTGCGTGTTCTGCGGTGAGGAGAACGAGGTCTTCGTGGATCCGAGCGGAGGCCGTCAGCAGACCTTCACGGAGGACTGCGCGGTCTGCTGCCGTCCCAACCTCATCACGCTCGAGCTCGAGGACGATGGCAACGTGCTGATCCGGGTCGTCCAGGAATACGAGGCCTAGGCCGCGCCGGGCGGAGAGCTCACGCGTTCGGCATCCACGGCCAGTACTTGGCGATCGCGCCCGCGTCCACGCGGAGATCGGTACCCGTGATCATCTCCGCGTCGTCCGAGGCCAGGAAGACGCAGGCCCGGGCGTAGTGGCGCGGGCTGGGCAGCTTCCCCATCGGCAGCATCTTGGCGAAGTCGAGGCCGCCGCGGCGCCGCTCCGGTCGGGGCCGCCCCCAGGCGACGGCGCGCTCGTTACCCTCCTCGGAGTCGGTGGCGGTCGGGGTGAGGCTGTTCACGCGGATGCCGTGCTTCACCAGATCCATGGCCGCCGCCCTCGTGAAGTTGAGCAGGCCACTCTTGGTCGTGGAGTAGGCGATGTTCCCGGCCTGGCCCTGGTGCCCGGCCGTCGAGATGATCACCACGATGCTGCCGCGTCGCCCCTGTGCCACCATCAGCCGGGCCACGTGCTTGGTGCAGAGGAACGTCCCGGTCAGGTTGACCGCGACCTGACGGTTCCACCGCTCGAGCGGCATCTCGAGCACGCTCATCCCGCCGAGGATGCCCGCGTTGTTGACGAGGATGTCGACGCCGCCGTAAGCGTCGCGCACCTGGCCCACCATCCCCTCCACCTGGGCCTCGTCCGTCAGGTCGCAGACGATTCCCAGGGCTCGGCCTCCGCGCCGCTCGATCCACGCGGCGCACTGGAGCGCATTGTCCTCCGCCACGTCCACGCACACGACGGTCGCCCCCTCATCGGCCAGCCCCCCGGCGATCCCGCCTCCGATGTTCGGGCTGGTGCCCGTCACGACCGCGACCTTGCCGGCGAGACCGCTCATCTGGCTTCTCCTCAGCCGAGGCTGCCGCCCCGCAGCCCGAGCAGGCGTGCGAGCAAGGCGCCGGCCAGCGAGACGAACATGATGATGCAGGCGACGACCACCGCCTCCTCGAGCTTGCGCTGGGCGACGTAGTCGAGCTGGAGGATCGAGAGCGGGCGATTGGCGCTGGTGGTGAGCAGGGCGAAGTTGCCGATGTTCCGGGCCGCGCCCACGAAGGTGATCATGCCCACCGCCAGGAGCGTGGGCGCCATCAGGCGGAGCACGATGCGGCGGTAGGTGACCCACCACGACGCGCCCGCGATCCGCGAGGCCTCCTCGAGCTCTCCCCCGAGCTGCATCAGGCCGCTCCGGATGATCTGCACCCCCAGGGGCATCCCCGCGATGACGCCCGCGATGATCAGCAGCGCGGTCGTGCCGTAGAGCGGGCGCAGGAAGCCCACGCCGAGGAAGAGCCAGAGCAGGGCCAGCCCGAGGATGATGCCGGGCACCGTGAAGGGGAGCCAGGAGACCAAGTCGAGCAGGCCTCGTCCCGCGTACGTGGTGCGCACGATGATATAGGCGATGAGCGCGTGCACCACGATGGCCGCCACCGCCGTCCCGACCGACAGGACGAGCGTGTTGTGCAGCGAGCGCAGGAAGAGCTCGTCGCCGAGGACGGTCTGCCAGTTCGCCAGCGTCCACGGGTCCTGAACGTGGAAGAAGCCGAACAGCTTCATGAAGGTGCCGAGCAGGGCGAAGAGCACCGGCACCCCGAGCACGATGAGGACCACTCCGACCGTCAGGCACGTCACCGGCCACCGCCACCGGCCCAACCGGTGCACCCGGCTCTGGAACTGTCCGGTGACCGTGGTGTAGCGCCCACCCCGCGTCAGCCACTGCTGCGCGAAGACGAGGGGCAGCATGGCGGCCAGGACCAGGACGGCCAGCGCGGTCGCCGCGTCGTAGCGCGGCACCCGGGTGACGAGGAGATCGTAGATGGTCGTGCTGAAGACGAAAAAGCGGAAGGGTAGGCCCAGCACCTGCTCGACCTCGAAGGTCTGGAGCGACACCATGGTGCCGAGGAGCAGCACCGACAGGATGACGGGCGCCATGACCGGCATCGTGATGCGCAGGGCGGTACGGAGCGTGCCCGCCCCCGCGACCCGGGAAGCCTCTTCGAAGGCCGAGTTCATGTTGCGGAACGCCGGGGTGAGGAGGATGACCTTCACGGTCAGGGAGCCGGTGACGATGTGGACCCAGACGATGCCCCAGAACGAGTAGATGTTGAATGGTCCCGTTCCCATGAACGGGAGCTTCCCGAGCGAGGTGTTGATCAGGCCGTACTCGGGATCGAGCAGGAGGATCCAGCTCAGGGTGACGGTGAAGGGGGGGAGGAAGAAGGCGGCCCAGAACGCGAACTCGATCCAGCTCCGGCCGGGAAGGTCGGTGCGGGCGAGCAGCCAGGCGATCAGGACGGCGAGCGGGAGCGACAGGAGCTGGCGGACGAACGTGACGGTGAGGGTGTTGACCAGCGCGGAGCGGAGCCCGGGCTCGGTGAGTGCCGCCCGCCAGCCGTCGAGGCCGTAGCGGGCCGGCTGGCCAGGCGGGGCGACCTGAAAGCTCTGGAGCGCGACCAGGACGAGCGGGAAGACCACGCAGAGGGCCACGACGGCCAGGACTCCGGAGCAGAGCACCGTCGACAGCTCGATCCGCCGCGGCCGGGCCACCGCGAGCACATCGGTCAGACCGGCCACACGCTCACCATCTCCGGCGGGAAGCCGAGCTGCAGCCGTTGGCCCTCGCGCCACTCGCAGGCCCGCGGCAGGAACAGGACGATGGACAGCTCGCCGCCGAGCGTCACCCGGGCCTCGTAGTGGTCGCCGACGAAGGACAGGGCGTCGATGGTTCCGAGCAGCTGGTTGGCCTCGCGTCGCCCGGACCCGTCCGGGGATACTTGCCCATCCGGGACGACCAGCCCATCCGGGACGACCAGCCCATCCGGGACGACCAGAATGTCCTCCGGCCGGATCGCGACGTGCGCGGGCGCGCCGGGGGCCAGGGCGCCGCTCGCCGTCCGGCCCGCCAGCGTGCACCCGGCGAGGGCGCCGCTCATCTGCACGGTGACCCCGGCCGGGCCGTGATCGGATCCGAGGGTGGTGACGCGGCCAGTCAGGATCACGGTCTGGCCGAGGAAATCGCGCACGAAGGGAGAGGCCGGCTGCTCGTAGAGCGAGCGCGGCGCGCCGACCTGCTCCACGCGTCCGCGGTGCATCACCGCGATGCGGTCGGAGAGGCTGAGCGCCTCGACCTGGTCGTGGGTGACGAAGAGCACGGTGATTCCGAGGCGGCGCTGGAGCAGCTTCACTTCCAGCCGCATCTGCTCCCGCAGCTTCGCGTCCAGGTTGCTGAACGGCTCGTCCAGCAGCAGCATGTCCGGCTCGTACACGAGCGCGCGGCAGAGGGCCAGGCGCTGCATCTGGCCGCCGCTCAGGAGGGTGGCGGGCCGGATCTCCATCCCGCCGAGCCCGACCAGGTCGAGCACGCGGGCCACCTTGTCGCGGACGAGGGCGCGCTTCATGCCGCGGAGCTCGAGCGGATACGCGACGTTCTCGAACACGGTCATGTGGGGCCAGATCGCGTACGACTGGAACACCATGCCGAGGTTTCGCTTGTGAGGCCCCACGAAGCGGCGGTGAGAGACCGAGGCCACCACCCGGCCCCGGAGGGTGATCTCGCCCGCGTCGGGACGCTCCAGGCCCGCGACGAGCCGCAAGGTGGTGGTCTTGCCGCACCCGCTGGGGCCGAGGAGGGTGAACACCTCACCCCGCCGAACCGTGAGCGACGCGCGGTCCACCGCCGGCGCAGATCCGAATAGCTTGCTGACGCCGTCGATCGAGAGGACCGTCTCGCTGATCTCGGGCTCCGCCCCCAACGCTCGGGTCCGCCCTACTTGATCAGCGCCTTGGCGATGTCCTGCGTCTTGATGACCTCGGCGAGGTTCTCTTCGGCGTCCACCTGCAGGAGCTTGGCGCCCCGCGGCACCACGATCTCGGGATTGCCGGGCTCGACGCCGACGCGACGGCTGTTCGTCTCCACCTCGCGGGCCCACACGACCTGAGCGTCCTTGGTGAGGAGCCAGTTGATGAAGACCTTCGCCGCGTTGGGATGCGGCGCCCGGTTGACGAGCCAGACCACGCTGCTGCCGGAGTTGACGGTATCCATCTCGGGGAAGCGCAGCGTCTTCAAATTCTTGCCGAGCCCCTGCTTCTGGAACTGGCTGAGGAGCAGCGGGTTGACGCCGAGCGCGATTGGATAGCGGCCCCGCACCATGAACTCGGCGATCTGACGGGTGTCGCGGCTCAGCGCGGGGTCCTGGTCGACGAAGAGCTTCTTGATGATGTCGTCGCCCAGATTGAGGCGGGCGCTCGTCATCGACCAGAACGAATCCCCCATCGTGCGCACGTCGGGCAGCAGCAGCTTGCCCTTCCAGCGGGGATTGAGCAGCTCGGTGAGGCCCTTGACCTGATCCTCTCTCACCAGGTCGGTGTTGATCGTGATGCCCGCGCCGCGGACCGCGCAGAAGCCGTAGGCGAGCGCGTGGTCCTTCACCGCCGCGAAGCCGCGCTCGAACCCGCCTTCCCAGCCCGCGTCGTCCATGACCTCCGGCAGCACGATGACCGGTCGCACCGGATCCCACACTCCGGCGGGGCGCAGGACCTGCAGCGCGGTGCTCGTCGGGATCGTGGCCACGTCCCAGGTGAACAGATTCGCCTGGCGCTCCTGGAGGATGCGCGGGGCGAAGTCCTGCGAGTGCAGGGCGGTATGCTCGAGCTTGATCTCGGGATACGCCTGGGTGAAGGCCTTGAGCGCCCGCTTGTAGCCGTCGCCCGGGAAGGTGTTGACCGTGACCTTGCCTTCCTTCTTGGCCGTGGCCACGAGCTGCTGCCACTCCTGCGGTGTGGCCGGCGCGGCCACCACGAAACTCGCGCGGGACACGATCGCGGCCGCGCCGCCGAGCGCGGCGGTCCGCAGCAGCCGCCGCCGGCTCAGCCCTTCGCCGATCATTTCCCGGCCGTCCGCATCTGCTCCTGGAGATGTCGCACCGACACGCGGTTCAAGGGCACCGCGTCCGGGGCGAGGCCGTCGGGGTTCTTGTAGTCGAACGGGGCGTCCCGTCCACCGAAGTGCTTGGTGACGACCAGCCGACGCCACTGGATCACCTCGGCGTCCGTCGCGGAGAGCTTCTCGGGGGTGTCGTAGCGCTGGTTGATCATCACGCGCTCGTCCTGGCGCGAGAAGTTGTACTCGATGATCCACCGGTGGATCGCCGCGTAGGCCAGGCGCTCGCCGAGCCGGCCGAGCGCGGTCTTGGGTCGGAGGCAATGGTAGTACCACACGCGGGTCAAGTGCTCCTCGACGGGCACGCACATCCGGGTGTAGAGATCCCAGCCGAACTCGGCGCGGAACATGCCGGGCAGGTGGTGGCCGCCGCACCACCTCGCGGAGCGGGGCGGGGGAATGTGGCGGCGCGCCCGTTCGGCGAGCGGCCGGGTCAGCCAGGTCCACAGCCGACGATACGTCGTCTTCGGCCATGCCCGGCCGTCGGGATAGAGGTCCTGGCGCGGATTCTGCCGCACGTAGTTGCTCTCGGCCACGTCCCCGCCGAAGCCGTTGCCCACGAAGATCGGATGCTCGCCCTGGGCACCGCGCGCGATGAAGCCGCTGCGGGCCACCACGACCGCATTGCGGTGCACGTAGTTCACGTGCGAGTCCATCGAGTTCTCGAGCGCGACTTCCCAGTTGCACCGCCAGTGGACCTGGCCGATGAGCACGAGGGTCTCCTCGTCGAAGAACTCCTCGGGCACGTCCTCCTCGATGGGGGCGGGGGCGCCCTCGCCGATCCAGACGAAGACGAGCCCCTTGAGCGTGCGGGTCGGGTAGGCCTTCGCCTCGGTGCCGGCCTTGCCGCACACGCCGGAGCTCGGACCTTCGGAGAGCACCATCACGTTCTTGCCCGACTCGTCGTACACCCAGCCGTGGTAGGGACAGGCCACGGTGCCGCGATAGTGACAGTCGCCCTCGCTCAGACGCGCGCCCCGGTGCGGGCAGACGTCCTGGATGGCCACCACGTCGCCGTCGGCCCCGCGGAACATGCACAGCTCTTCGCCGAGCAACGAGACCTTCACCGGCTTCCTCCGGCCGACCTGACGGTCCGACACCGCCGGGTACCAGTAGTTCCGCAGGCCGAGCTTCGGGATCAGGGGGCGGATGTCACCGTGGAGCTTCGGAACGGCGCCGTTGGTCGGGCGCGCGTCGGCTCCGTGCAGGTGAGACGTCGGTTGGGGCGTAGGTGTCGGCACGCCGGGCTCCTCTCGCGGATCAGGGCCTGAAGACGGCGAAGCACTTGTTCGAGTTGAACGACCAGGTCTCGATGAAATCGCACTCGTCCGGCTTGCGCCCGAGCTCCTCCATGGCGCCGGCCAGCATGTACCAGTTGAGCATCTCCTGCTGGCCCGACGCCTCGATGGCCTCCAGCGGAGACTTCCGCCACGTCTCGTAGTCGCCGACCCGCAGCGCCTCGTAGAGCCGCCGATCCGAGTCGATGTCGGGATAGAGCTGGTGGTTCTTGTCGGTGAGGAACGCGTGGGACCAGCTCGACGAGGCGATCAGGGCGGTGCGCCAGGGGCTCTGGCGCATCACCCGTGCGGTGGCCGCTCCGACCTCCATGCATCGCCGCGGCGTGGGGGACGGCGGATCCAGATCCGCGTCGGCGAGCGGATGGGCGAGACTGCCGCGCCCTCCCCGCTGAGCGATCACCCGCCGTCCGTAGCAGTTCACCTGGAAGGCGATGACCGGGTACGGGAAACCGACCCGATCGTAATCCAGGAACATGATCGTGTTCAGGAAGGCGTGGGCGAGGCCCGGGTAGTGCAGCGGCTTGTAGGCGTATGCCATGTCGACGGAGTGCTCGAGAAGGCCGCTCGCGAGGTACTTGCCGGCCCGGCGGTGCCCGGTGACGCGGAACGTGGTATCCGCGGGCTCGTTCCAGACGTTGGGCGCGACCCCCTGGCGCTGCCAGGGCCGCGCCTCCACCTCGTCGTAGGCCAGCACGCAGAAGGGCGGGATGACGTCCTCGGTGAAGTTCTCGTGCTGGTCGTCGCCCCAGATGATCACCACGTCCGGTCGGAACTCGTCCAGGATGCGCCGGGCCTTGCGGAAGTGCTGGAGCAGGGCGTCACGGTGGCCGGCCGCGCTCGCGGTGCCCCCGTCGCTGCCGTACTCGGCCCGCATCGGCGCGGGCCAGTTCGCCGGATCGCGATGGCGCTCCGGCAGGCCGGGATCCTGGAGGACCCGGCGAAGGATGCCGGCCATGTTCTGGTCGAGGCCGGTGAGCGGCGGATAGTGCGTCATGCCCAGCCCGAGGATCTCGCCCATCGGATGTCCCTCCACGTCTGCGTGCAAGCGCTTGCGCAACCCTAGTCCGGCCGCCCGGGCCTTGTCAAGGCGCGCTATACTGGCGGTCGGTCCATGGCACGGCCCAAGCTCTGGCGCGCTCGGCGACGATCGTCCCGACGACGCGGTTCGACCCCGGTCACGCTCGGCGATGTGGCCCGCGCCGCCGGGGTCGCCAGCTCGACGGTGTCGCGGGCGCTGGGCGATGACGCGCGGATCTCTCCGGCCACTCGGCGTCTGGTCGCGCGCGTCGCGCGCCGGCTGGGCTACGCGCCCAATGCGCTGGCCCGGGGTCTGGCCGGCGGCGGAGCCGACGTGCTCGCGGTGGTGATCCCGAGGACCGCGGAGTACACGTTCACGAGCCCGTTCCATCTCGCCGCCCTCAAGGGGGTCAGCCGCGTGCTCCAGGAGGCGGGCCAGCTCCTCCTGCTCTCCTTCCTCGAGGACCGGGACTACGTGGCGCTGCATCGCAGCGGGCTTTGCCGCGGGGCGATCGTGCTGATGTCGCGCGTCGGGGACCGACGCATCGCGGCGCTCGCGAAACATCGCGTGCCGGCCGTGCTCATCCCGGGCGACCCCTCGATGCCGGGCGTCATCTCGCTCACCTTCGACGTCGCGGGCGGCACCGCCGCGGCCACCCGGCATTTGCTGGCGCTCGGTCATCGGTGCATCGGCTTCATCGGGGGCGTGCCGAGCTCGCTCCTGCATCGCGACCGCCTCGCCGCCTTCCAGCGGGAGCTCGTCGCCGCCGGCGTCCCGGTGCGGCCGACGCTGGAGGCCGAGACCAATTTCACCGCGGCCGAGTCCTACGAGCGGGCGCGCGAGCTGCTTGGCTTGCCGGAGCGCCCGACCGCGCTCCTCTGCAGCAACGACGTGATGGCCCATGCCGCCCAGGCCGCGGCCCAGAACCTGGGCCTGAACGTGCCGGAGGATCTCTCGCTGGTGAGTCTCGCCGGGCTTCCCGGCCCGCGGCCGGCCGCCCCCGCCATGGCCACCGTGATCCTCGACTTCGAGCAGGCCGGTGCCACCGCCGCGACGCTCCTGCTCAAGGTCATCGCCGACCGGTCATTGCGGACATCGGCCGTGCTACTCCCGGCCGAGTTCGATCCACGCGGGTCCACCGCTCCACCGAGTGTCAGACGCTGCCGAGAACTGACACCCTCCTGACGGCGCCGCTGCCCCGCGCGACCGAAGCCCTTTGATCGCAAGCGATTGCCGTCTGGCCCGGTTCTTGCGAATTCGCTGGAAGCGAGCTCTTACAGCGCAATGCGGCAGGACGGAGGCAAGGCGTTGGAGGCCGAACAGGATGCGAGGCGATGCCCTCGCCAGCAGGTGTCCTGGCTTGTGACCGTGGCCGCCGGATCGCGCTCGTTCCAGGGGCGCACGAAGGACGTCAGCGCCTCCGGGGCGAAGATCCTCCTCAAGGAGCGTCCACCCCTCGGAGCCGAAGTCGCTCTCCGCTTCCGCCCTCCTGGGCGTCGGTCCATCGAGACCCGCGCCATCGTGTGGCGACTCGATGCCGAAGGGCTGGCGTGCATGTTCGTGGGCACACAGGGGCCGGAGTTCCTGGCGGCGGTGACCCCCCGCTCGACCGGCTCTCGGGCGCGTTCCACCAAGTCGAAATCGGCCGGAACCGTGCTGCTGGCTGCGGTCGACAACGGCGTCCGAGCCCTGGCGATGGGGGTGCTCGAGCGCAGCGGCTACACCGTGCTCGACGCGGGACCGCAGCCGCTGCTGGCCCTGCGGATGGCCGAGGAGCATCGGAGCTCGATCACCCTCGCCCTGGTCGCGGCGGAGCTACGATTGATGAACGGCGAGCCCCTGTCGACGCGCCTCTCGCCGCTCCTGCCCGCGGCCAAGCTCCTGCTCATGTCGAGCAGCGCGACACCGGGCCCGGGCGGCGGCCCCGGAGTGCTCTGGCTCACCACGCCCTGCACCGACGCGGAGCTGATCGCGCGCGTGCGGCAGGCGCTCGACGGCTAGACCGGCGCGGCGCCTGCTGCACCCTCCCCTCCTGATCTAGTCGCTCCCCGAGACGTCCGAGTCCTTTCCGGGAATGCGCCCCTCATAAGGGATGCGTACTATAGGGCAACCCGCCATGGCTCATGTACATGAGCAACACCCGTCGCACCGGCACGCGCCGACCAGCAGCGTGAAGGATCCGGTCTGCGCGATGGACGTCGTGCCGGGGCAGGCGGCCGGCGGGAGTGCCGAGCACGGTGGCACGACGTATTGGTTCTGCAACCCTGGCTGCCGTCAGAAGTTTCTGGCCGACCCGGCTCGCTATCTCACGACGACCCCGGCCGCGGAGGCCCGGCCGGCGGTCGTCGCGCGAGCGGCCGATACGCGCATCTACACCTGTCCGATGCATCAGGAAATCCGGCAGGTCGGGCCGGGTAGCTGCCCGAAGTGCGGCATGGCGCTCGAGCCGGTCGAATCCGCCGCCGACGAGGGTCCGAGCCAAGAGCTGGTCGACATGACCCGGCGCTTCTGGGTGAGCCTCGTCCTCACGCTGCCGGTGTTCGCGCTGGCGATGTCCGAGATGATGGCGCCCGAGGTGGGGGCCTGGATGAGCCCCACCGCCCGGTTGTGGACCCAGCTCATCCTGACCGCCCCGGTCGTGCTGTGGGGCGGCTGGCCGTTCTTCGTGCGCGGCTGGCAGTCGCTCGTCACGCGCAGCCTGAACATGTTCACGCTGATCGCGCTCGGCACCGGCGCCGCGTTCGCCTACAGCGTCTTCGCCGTGCTCTTCCCGGATGCGCTGCCTCACGGCATGCGTCACGGCGGCGTGCCGCCCGTGTACTTCGAGGCCGCGGCGGTGATCACCGCGCTGGTGCTGCTCGGCCAGGTGCTCGAGCTGCGGGCGCGGAGCGCCACCTCCGGCGCCATCCGCGCGCTCCTCGGCCTGGCGCCCAAGACCGCCCGACGGCTCCGCGAGGACGGTAGCGAGGAGGATGTTCCGCTCGCCCACGTGCAGCCGGGCGATCGGCTCCGCGTGCGGCCCGGCGAGCGGGTACCGGTCGACGGGGCCGTCCTCGAGGGGACGAGCGCGGTGGACGAGTCGATGGTCACGGGGGAGTCGATCCCGGTGGAGAAAGGGCCGGGGGCTCGCGTCACCGGGGGCACGGTGAACGGCACCGGCGGCTTCGTGATGCGGGCGGAGCGGGTGGGAGCCGACACGCTCCTCGCGCAGATCGTCCGCATGGTCGCGGAGGCCCAGCGGAGCCGCGCGCCCATCCAGCGCCTGGCCGACACGGTGTCGGCGTGGTTCGTGCCGGCGGTCGTGGTGGTGGCGGCGGTGACCGCGCTCGCCTGGGGCCTCTACGGGCCCGAGCCGCGGCTGGCCTACGCCCTGGTGAACGCGGTCGCGGTGCTGATCATCGCGTGCCCCTGCGCGCTCGGCTTGGCCACGCCGATGTCGATCATGGTGGGCACGGGACGGGGCGCCCAGGCCGGCGTGCTGATCAAGAACGCCGAGGCCCTCGAGACGCTCGAGAAGGTGAGCACGCTCGTGGTCGACAAGACCGGCACGCTGACCGAGGGGAAGCCCCGCCTCGTCTCGATCGCGACGACGGACGGCGTCAAGGAGGGCGAAGTCCTGGCTCTCGCCGCCGGCCTCGAGCGGGGCAGCGAGCACCCCCTGGCCGCCGCGATCCTGGCCGGAGCAGCCGAGCGGGGCGCGGCCCCGAACGGCGTGACCGAGTTCCGCTCGTTGACCGGGCGCGGCGTGACCGGCCTGGTCGCCGGCCGGAAGGTGGCGCTCGGCAACTCGCGGCTCCTCAAGGACCTCGGGGTCGCGCCCGGACCGCTCGCGGCCCGGGCCGAGACGCTGCGCGCCGACGGGCAGACCGTGATGTTCCTGGTCATGGGCGATGGAGTCGCGGGCATCCTGGGCGTGGCCGATCCCCTCAAGCCGAGCACGCCGGAGGCGATCCGCCTCCTCCAGGCGGAAGGGCTGCGCGTCATCATGCTCACCGGCGACAACCGGGTCACCGCGCAGGCGGTGGCGCGGACCCTCGCCCTGGACGACGTGGTCGCCGAAGTGCTCCCCGAGCAGAAGGTCGAAGTGGTGCGTCGGTTGCAGGCCGAGGGCCGAGTGGTGGCAATGGCGGGCGATGGCATCAACGATGCGCCGGCGCTGGCCCAGGCCCAGGTGGGCATCGCGATGGGGAGCGGCACCGACGTGGCGATGGAGAGCGCGGGGGTGACCCTGGTCAAGGGCGATCTGCGCGGCATCGTGCGCGCGCGCCGGCTCTCGCGCGCGACGATGCGGAACATCCGCCAGAACCTGGTCTGGGCCTTCATCTACAACGTGCTGGGCGTGCCCATCGCGGCGGGCCTGCTCTACCCGGTCTTCGGCCTCCTGCTGAGCCCGATGATCGCGAGCGCCGCGATGAGCCTCAGCTCGGTCTCGGTGATCGGCAACGCGCTGCGGCTCCGGCGCGTCGAGCTGTAGCGACGCCAGGGGGCGGGACCTCGCGTGAACGACCCGCCGCCGGGTAGCGTGCCCGCGTCACCTCCGGCCCCCGCGGCGGTTCGTGGGCTGCCGACGGGGATCTGGGCGCTGGGGCTCGGCTCGCTGTTCATGGACACCTCCTCGGAGCTGATCCACAGCCTGCTGCCCGCGTTCATGGCCAGCGTCCTGGGCGCGTCCATGGTCACGATCGGCCTCGTCGAGGGCGTGGCCGAGGCCACCGCGGCCATCACCAAGGTCTTCTCGGGGGCGCTCAGCGATTACCTCGGCCGCCGCAAGCTCCTCGTGATCCTGGGCTATGGGCTCGCCGCGGTCACCAAGCCCGTCTTTCCGCTCGCCACCACGATGGGCTGGGTGTTCACCGCGCGCTTCGTCGATCGCGTCGGCAAGGGCATCCGCGGCGCGCCGCGCGACGCGCTGGTGGCCGACATCGCGCCGCCGGAGCCGCGGGGCGCGGCCTTCGGGCTGCGCCAGGCGCTGGATTCGATCGGCGCGTTAGTCGGCCCACTCTTGGCGGTGGCCTTCATGATGTGGCTCGCCGACGACATCAGGACCGTGATGTGGATCGCGGTGGTGCCGGCCTTCGTCGCGGTGGCGCTGCTGGCGCTGTACGTGCCCGAGCCCGCGCGCGGCCTCGCGGGCGCCGGGGCCAAGGCACCGCTCAGCGTGGTCGCCGCCGGCAGACTTCCGCGGCGGTACTGGCTCGTCGTGGTCCTGGGCGCGGTCTTCACCCTGGCGCGCTTCAGCGAGGCGTTCCTCTTGCTGCGCGCTCAGGATGTCGGGCTCGCCCTCGGCTACGTGCCGCTCATCCTGATCGTGATGAACGTCTGCTACGCCGCGCTCGCCTATCCGGCCGGGGCCGCGGCCGATCGCGTCAGCCCGCGCGCGTTGTTGCTCGCCGGCTTGCCCTGCTGATCGCCGCGGACCTGGTGCTGGCCGTCATGGTGTCACCGCCGCTCGCCTTCGTCGGCGCCGCACTGTGGGGAGCGCACATGGCGCTCACTCAGGGCCTCCTGGCGAAGCTCGTGGCCGACACCGCGCCCCCGGAGCTGCGCGGCACCGCCTTCGGCCGGTTCAATCTGGTCAGTGGCGGCGCGCTCCTGCTGGCGAGCGTCATCGCGGGCGCCCTGTGGAGCGCTCTGGGGGCCCCGGCCACGTTTCTGGCCGGCGCGGCCTTCGCGGCCGCCACGTCGGTCGGGCTGCTCGCCTACCGGTCCGCACCGCAAGCCGCGAAGCGCGGCGCCGGATAGCCGGCCGGTCAGGAAGCCAGGTGGGCCCGCACGGTCTCGTGGCGCTCGGCCAGCGAGCCGCAGACCAGGTGGCAGAGCCGCTCGAGGGTGGGATCCGCGATCCGGTAGCGCGTGAAGAGGCCGTCCCGTCGGCGGGCGACCAGCCCTTGCTCGAGGAGCAGCCCGAGGTGCTTGCTCGCGTTGGCCTGGGAGGCCCCGGTCTCCGCGCAGAGATCCTGCACGGTGCGCTCCTGCCCGAACAAGGCTTGCAGCAGCGCGAGCCGGGTCGGATCGGCGAGAGCCCGGAACCGTTGCGCGATCAGCTCCAGCGCCTCCCGCGACAGCCCGGATCTGGCGGCCTTCTTGCGCATGTCAATCCCGCGGCCGCGGCGACGCGGCACAGGTCGGCGCGGCGGTACCGCCCGCGGCGCACACCGCGCCGCCGCCTTCGAGGGGCAGGGGCGACGCGGCGTTCCAGGGCATCTTCATCAAGACGAGACCGAGGCCGCAGGTCCCGGTCGCGCCCGCGAAGGTGAGCCCCGCGCCGAAGAAGGCGGCAACCGCGAGGAACCACGGGCTCACCGTGATTCCCAGAGCGACGCCGGTAAGCACCATGAGGCCGGCGATGAGCTGCACCTGGCGATCGACGGGCAGGCGCTTGCGCCCCTCGCGGAGCGGCAGATGGGCTCGGCGCCAGGCCAGCACCCCGCCATCGAGGACCCGGGCCCGGCGCCCGGCCCGGGCCAGCGATTCGGCCGCGATCGTCGCCCGGACGCCGGTGCGGCAGACGACGACCAGGTCCACGCTCTCGGGGATCTCGTCGAGACGCAGCTCGAGCGCGTCCAGCGGCACGTTCACCGCGCCCTCGATGCGTTCGCTCTCGAACTCGATCGGACTCCGCACGTCGAGGAGCAGCGGTCCCGGGCCCGGGTCGCGAAGGGCCTGGAGGTCCCGGGCGGTGATCGTGGCCGCGTCGGCCTCCCCGAGATTGTGTCGCAGGATGCCCGCCATGTTGGCGGGCGGCGCGGACTTCGCGGAGAGCCGGGCGACGAAGGCGGCCCGATCCCGCTCGCGGAGGAGGGGATTTCCCGCCTTCTCCTCGCCGATCGTCGTCACGGCCCGGCCCACGTAGTCGTGGCCGGGATGCACAACGGTGGAGTCGGGCAGCCCCTCGAAGCCCCGGAAGGTGTCGAAGAGATCGGCGGCGCTCCCGCCCGGGAAGTCGGTCCGACCCGCGCCGCCTGCGAACAGGGCGTCGCCGGTGAACAGGTGGCCCTCCACGAGCACGGCGAGGGAGTCCGGGGTGTGGCCCGGGGCGTCGAGGATGGTCACCGTCTTCGTGCCGAGCTCGAAGGTGCTCCCGCCCTTGATGCGACGCGCCGGCCCCTGGAGCTTCGAGACCGCGTGCGCGAGCACGGTGGCGCCGCTCCGCTGGGCGAGCCGGCGCACGCCCGAGAGGTGATCGGCGTGGGTGTGGGTATCCAGGAGATAGGTCAGGCGCACGTCGCGGGCGGCCATCGTGTCGATGAACCGGTCGACCTGGTCCAGACGTGGATCGATGGCCAGGGCGCTGCGGCTGGCCTCGTCGACGACCAGATAGCCCAGGCACCCGTCGCCCGGCGTGGGAAAGGTGTCGACGGTGAGGACCCCGGCGGGACTCGTGAGCGTCGCCATGGCGTTGATACCTCCACGCATGAGTATATGATTATTTGGGCATATGTCAATACCGGAGGTCCGGGTCCGGGGGGGGCGGCGCTATCCGCGCGGTACGGCGGCGCTGGGGGCCGCCGCCGAACGCGGCTCCATGACCGCGGCCACGATCAGGCCCGAGAGCAGGGTGAGCGCGGCGACGAGGTGGATGGCGGCGCCGAGCCCGACCAGGTCGGCGACCAGGCCGGACAGGAGAGCCCCCACCGCGTAGCCGAGGTCCCGCCAGAAGCGGTACACCCCGAGGCTGCTGGCTCGCCAGACCGGGTGGGCGTGGTCCGTGATCGCCGCGAGGAGGGTGGGATACACCATCGCGGTCCCCAGTCCCTGCAGGCCGGCGCCCAGAACCCAGGCCGGATACACGGGCACGAGGACCGTGAGCCAGATCCCCGCGGCCTGGACGATCATGCCGGCGGCGATCAGGCCTTTTCGCCCGAAGCGGTCGGACAGGGGCCCGGTCACCACCTGGAGCAGCCCCCAGACGGTCGGGTACACCGCCTTGATCACTCCGATGCGCTCGACGCCCAGGCCGAACGCGGCGAAGAACAGGGGATAGATGCCCCAGGACATTCCGTCGTTGAGGTTGTTGACGAGTCCGGCCTGACAGGCCGCGAAGAGGCTGGCGTTTCCGATGCTGGTCGTCACGAATACGCGGCCGAGTGATGCAGCCGCCGAGTGCGCCGGCCCGCCCGCGTTGGCCGCCTCCAGGCGCGCGTGCCCGCGCGTCTCCTTCACGAGGAGCACGGAAACAACCAGGCCGATCGCCGCGATGCCGATGCCCAGGTAGAAGGGCTGAGGCCGCAGCGCCCAGTGTCCCGCGATGTATCCGGTCACCCACGACATCACGCCGACCGCGAAATACCCCGCGAACTCGTTGAGGCCCAGGGCCAGGCCGCGCCGCTTCGGGCCGACGAGGTCGACCTTCATGATCACCGTCATCGACCAGGCGAGGGCCTGATTCGCGCCGAGCAGCACGTTGGCGAGGTCGATCCACCACCAGGCCGGCGCGTAGATGATGAGGAACGGTACGGGAAGGGCGAAGAGCCAGCCGGTCACGAGAATCGGCTTGCGGCCGATCCGGTCCGATGCCCGCGCCGCGATGAGATTGAGCACCGCCTTCGTGATCCCGAAACTGACGATGAACGACGTGATCGCGGTCTTCGAGGTCAGGCCGAATTCCCGCTCGCCGAGCAAGGGAAGCACGGTCCGCTCCAGGCCGACCATGGCGCCGACGAAGGCGTTGAGGACGACCAGGAGCGTGAACTGCGGGAGATTCTCCCGCAGGCCCAGCCGCGGGTCGGTCATTCCTCGCCCAGGTTCTTCCGGCGATTCTCCGCGAATACTTCGGGTTGGGCCGGGAGGTCCAAGAGGACGAACCGGACGAACTCTTCCTTGGAAGCGCACTGCAGCGCCGGGTTGAAGCGGCGCTCGAAGCCGATGGTGGAGCCGGGCTTGCCGCTGAGCCCCTTGCCGCAGGCGGCCCCGCCGAAGTGGGCCGGATACACCTCGATGTGGTCCGGAAGCCGGAGAAGCTTGCCGAAGATGCTCTCGTGAAGCTGTTCGGCCAGGCGGGTCTCGGCGCCGGTACCAAGAAGGTCGGGGCGCCCGACGCCGCCCGAGAACAGCGTGTCCCCGGTGAGCACGAACCACGGCTCGGGGGCCCGGCTCCGATCGGTCACGAGGATGGAGATGCTCTCCGGAGTGTGCCCGGGGGTGTGGAGGATGGTCATCCGTACGTTGCCCATCTCGTGCTCCTCGCCGTCCGTGACTCCGACGTGGACGAACCGGACGCCGGCGGATTCGTGAAGGAGGATCGGGGCCCCGGTCGCGGCCGCGAGTCGTCGCGCGCCGGAGACATGATCCGCCTGGACGTGGGTCTCGAAGATGTGGGTGATGCGCATCGCCTTCTGGCCGGCCGCCTCCAGATAGGCGTCGATCTCGGGCTGTGGATCCACCACAGCGCAGCTGGCTGCGCCCCCTCAGCCGAAGAGATAGCTGGCGCAGCCGGTCTTGGGCGCGAGGAAATGACGGAAGATCATGGGGAGTCCTCCTTCGCTCTCGAATGGTCCATCGCGCTCCAGGCTCTCCCCGGTGTGGTATAAGGTCCAATACTGTGTTCTTATCTGACTCATAAGTCGACACTTATGGAAGCCACCCTTCGCCAGCTCGAAGTGTTCCTGGCGGTGGCGCGGGCGAAGAGCTTCAGGCGCGCGGCCGAGACGCTCCACCTGAGCCAGCCCGCGCTGTCCCAGCACGTCGCCGAGCTCGAGCGAGGGCTCGGAGCCAAGGTCTTCGATCGTCTCGGGCGCAGCATCTCTCTCACCGACGCCGGCCGCATCCTCGAGGATCATGCCCACCGCGTCTTCGCGACGCTCACGAGCGCCCGGGAGGCGGTCGCGGAGCTGGGCGGTCTCCAGCGCGGGTGGTTGCTCGTCGGCGCCAGCACCACGCCGGGAATCTACGTCTTGCCGACCGTGGTCGCCGCGTTCGAGCGCCGCTATCCCGGGATCCGGCTGAACCTCCAGATCGGGAACTCCGCGCTGATCGAGGAGCGCACTCGACGCAACGAGCTCGACCTGGGGGTGGTGGGCGGGCACGCCGTCCATCCCGGAGAGGAATGCCTGGCCGCCGGCCTGCTCGACGAGCTCGTTCTCATCGTGGCGCCCGGGCACCCGTGGGCCGGGCGGCGGGCGCTCGCGCCCCGCCGCCTCTCGGAGTGCCGCCTGCTGACGCGGGAAGAGGGCTCGGCGACGCGACAGGTGACCGAGCGGGCGCTGCAGCGCGCGGGCGCTCACGTCGCGACGTCGATGGAGCTGGGACACACCGAGGCCATCAAGCAGGCGGTGATGGCCGGGCTCGGCGTCGCGTTCGTGTCGGTGCAGGCCATCAAGGGAGAGCTGGCCACCGGACGGCTCTGTAGCCTGCGGCTCGAGGGGATGAAGATCCTGCGACATTTCCACGTGATCCACAACGAGGGCCGCTCGCTCAGCGCGAGCGCTCGGGCATTCATCACCCTGCTCGAATCGACACCGCTGAAGGCGGGTCGGCACTGACCGGTGGAGGGACGCGATGGGTTTCTATGGAACGTACGTGTTGCCGCGGCTCGTCGAGCTCGCCATGAAGAACAAGGCGGCGGGCCAGGAGCGGGCCCGCTTCGTGCCGCGGGCCAGCGGCGTGGTCCTCGAGATCGGGGTGGGCTCGGGGCTCAACATCCCGGTCTACGGGGCCGCGGTCCGGAAGCTCTACGCCCTCGATCCCTCTCCGGAGCTGCTCCGGATGGCCCGCCCGCGGGCGAAGCGCGCGGGCTTCCCGGTCGAGTTCCTGGAGCGATCGGCCGAGGCCATCCCGCTGGCAGACGAGTCGGTCGACACGGCGGTGACCACCTGGACCCTGTGCAGCATCCCCGATGCGGCCCGCGCGCTCCGCGAGATGCGGCGGGTGCTGCGGCGCGACGGCCGGCTGATCTTCATCGAGCACGGGCGGTCCGTGGATCCGCGCGTGGTCCGCTGGCAGGATCGCCTGACGCCCTGGTGGCGGCGCATCAGCGGCGGCTGCCACCTGAACCGGCCGATCGACCGGCTCCTTGAGCAGGGTGGATTTCTGGTCGCCGAGATGGAGCGGGGGTACGGGACCGGGCCACGGACCATGTCCTACCTGTATCGGGGGATCGCGCGACCGGCCGGTCACGCGCCGGGTGACTCGAGGTAGGCGGCCCGGAGGTCGGCCTCGCGGAGCGGATACGCCACGACCAGCTCGCCCTCGATGTTGCGGCGCACGAGGCCCAGGGCGCCGGCTCGCGCCTCGGCCTCGGAGAGCTGGGTGTCCGGCCAGCCGGCTTCCTGGGGGAACCGGGAGAACTTCCCGAGCTCCACGAGGGATTCGATCCAGGCCACCTCGGCTCCGGAGAGATGCTGCCCGGCGCGCGAGAGGATCGTGGCCGCGCCCTCCCGAAGCCGGGTCACCACGAAGTCGGCGGGGATGGCCGCCCGTTCGTACCCGGGGAACCGTTGCCGGTATCTCCAGACGGTGTGATGCTTCCGGCTGATCCTTCCGACGCCCCGACGACTTGGATCGCCGTCCCCGTGAAACACCGCCAGGTACCTGTCGTCGACGACGTAGAACTTGTGGCGGATCCGCTCCCGCTCGAGCACCCGGAGATCGATGTGCGCCTCGTGGATGTCGCGGGTGACCACGCGGAGGCCGTGCGCGACGATCTCGTCGAGGTCCGCCACGCGATGGTAGCGGACCCCGAGGGCGAGGCGGCCGGTGAGGGCGGTCCAGAAGGCGGCCACGTGGGGGAGCCTCGGCGACTTGCTCACGGCCAGGATCTCCCGGCGCGCGGTCGAGACGATCTCGCACACGAGCTGCGCCAGCTCCTCGGTCGTCGAGGCATCCCACTCGCGGTGGGTCAGCGCGGCCGGGTGACGCCGGTGCAACCGTCCGGCCACGGCGGCGAGATCGGAGCAGAGCTTCCGGCGCGCCTCGCTCGAGCCGCTCCACAGGAGCTCGGTGCCGAGGCTCGCCCAGGCGAGCGACGGCTCGGTGGCGTAGTAGCGGGGCCGGGAATGCTCGTACGCAACTCCGGTCAGGCGATGCTCCTGCAGCCGGGACAAGCTCCCGGTGACGTCGATCTCCCCTCCGGGGAAGGCGGCCCGGAGGCCCGGCCCGGGGAGTGGGCCGTGCGTCAGGAGGACGGCGTAGACCTGGGCGGTGAGGCGGTCGAATCCAAGGGACGCCATCAGCTCGAGCAGAAGGCCCGCGTCGTCGCGGTCGCGGGTCATCTCTTCCCCGCCGCCCACAGCACGGCGGCGACCAGCGTGCCGCCGACGCCGGCGGCCCCGCCCGCCGCGAAGCCGAGCGCATACCCGTGGTGCGAGATGACCGGCCCGAGGGCGAACGATCCGATGGCGAGCCCCAGATAGAGCGACGTGCTGTAGCCGCCCATCACGAGCCCGCGCGCGGCCGGCGCCGCGGATGCGGCCAGGGCGACGCCGGTGGCCACGCCGGCGAGCCCGCTGGCCGCGCCGAAGATGGCGACCAGCGCGAGCCGGCCGATCTGGCCGCCGACGTGAGGCACGAGAGCGGTGACGATCGACGCCACGAGGATGCCGCCGATCGCGCACGAGGGGCTTCGCCCGGTGCGGTCGACCAACCACCCGGCCGGGAACCGCGCCAGCGTGTTCGCGAGCCCGAGGACGAGGAACACGAAGCCGATGCCGGCTGGCGTGACACCCTGCTCGCTGGCCAGCAGCGGGAAGAACGTGAAGACGACTCCCTGGGTCATCATTCCCGCCACCGATACGATCCATCCGGCCCAGACGCTTCGATTCCCTCTGATGTCGCCGAACGTGGCCCCGGATCGCGAGCCGGCGTGAAGGGCAGTTCCCATCGGCATGACCAGGCCGGCCACCAGGGCGACGGCGATGCCCACGCCGCTCGCCACGAAGGCGGCCCGATACCCCCACCATTGGGTCGCGAGCCCACCGAGGAACGGCCCGACCCCGATCGCGCCGTAGTGCGCCGTCGCGTACCAGGCGAACGCGTGGCCGGCGCGGCCCGGCGCCGCCGCGTCGCCCACCAGCGAGAGTGCGCTCGGCGTGAACGCCGCCACGCCGAGACCGGCGATTCCGTAGATCGCCATGAGCGCGAGCTCACCCTCGACGAGTGGCAGCAGGAGCGACGTCACCACTCCCAGCGCCATCCCGGCCAGCAGAAGCGGGCGGCGGCCCAGGACGTCCCCGGCGCGCCCGAGCGGAATCGAGCCGACGGCCGCGGCGGCCATGTGGGCGGCCACGATGAATCCGACGCCCGTCGCGGTCGCCCCGTAGGCCGTCGCGTAGAGGGGAATGACCGGTCCGCGCATCTGGGCCGCCACGTAGTGGAGGAAGGTGAGCAGCGAGACGAGGATGACGAGGGGGAACGCGGGCGGCATAAGGCCTCCGTTGACACCGGAGCGGGGCCTTACCAGCCGGGCGAGGGCAGCCTCGGCGACGGGGGCGATCACCCCACATATCCCCTGCGGTTCGCTTCGCCGCAACTCTATCACGAATGCTCCTTGACCTTCCCGTGGCGGGAAGGTCTATCGTGACGGTCCGGACGATTCATGGACACTACGCGTCCCGCGCGCGCCGTGCTCACGGCCGCCTTCCTGTTCAATCTCGGCCAGGGCGTGCTCCGTCCGTCGTTACCGCTCTACCTGCAACGGGCCTTCGCCGCCAACTACCGCATGGTCACCCTGATCCCGGTGGTCTTCGGCGCCGGCAAATGGCTGGCCAGCTTGCCGACCGGCTACCTGCTGGACCGGCTCGGGCGATTGCTGATGATCTGGGGCTTGCTGCTGATCGCGCTCATCGACCTCGCCAGCATCATGACTCCCCGCTACGACCTGTTCCTGGGTCTGCGAGGTCTCGGAGGCGTGGGCTGGGCCATGTTCGCCACCGTCGCGACCACCACCATGGTGAGCCTCCCGGCCGAGTCGCGACGTGGCCGTGCCGTCAGCTGGCTGCTGATGAGCGAAACCGCCGGACTGCTGCTGGGGAGCGCGGCGGGCGGCTGGCTCTATCAGGGCCTCGGGGCCGGGAGCCCGTTCGTCTTCGAGGCGGGGTGCATGGTGGTCGCGGCGGCGGCGGTGGGGCGGTGGGCGTCACGGCCACTCGACCCGTGGGCGGCGCCGCGACGTTCGGGTGACCGGCGGCTCCTGCTGGCGGCGCTCCGGACGCCCGGGGTGCTCGTCATGGGCGCGACGAACGCGGTCCTGACCGCCATTCAGACCGGCGTGCTCGTGTTCCTCTTCCCGCTCTACCTCGTCGAGCGCGCCGGGTTGGGCCCGGAGACCGCGGGCTTGTTCATCAGCCTGAGCGTGCTGGGGCGACTGCTGGCGCTGTGGCTCGGGGGTGGTCTGTCGGACCGGTGGGGCCGCATGCGCGTGCTGGTCCCCGGCCTGCTCGGTTACGCCGTGCTGCTCGGCAGCGTGGCGTTCCTGGTGAATCCGGTCGCGCTCGGCCTCTGCAGCCTCGCGCTCGGCACCGCGGCGGGCGTCGTGGCCGCGATCCCGACGGCCGTCGTCGGCGACCGGGTCTCACCGCCACTGCGGGGCGTGGCCGTCGGCGGCCTCCGCACCATGACCGACAGCGGCCAGATCCTGGGGCCGCTGGTGATGGGCGCCCTGGCGGACGGCCTGGATCTCTCCGCGCCGTTTCTCTTCGGCGCGGTGCTGCTCATCGGGGCGGCATGGCGGTGCCACCACGTCACCACGACCTGACGACGTCAGCGGTGAGACGGATCGATCAGCCGGCACCGTGTCACGCGGCAGGCTCGCCGGACCTGGCACCGTGGGACGGATCGATCAGCCGGCACCGTGTCACGCGGCGGGCTCGCCGGACCTGGCACCGTGAGACGGATCGATCAGCCGCCGCGGGTGCACGCCGTCGACGTAGCC
>Ga0207646_10001410_pt1 | contig 29842 bp, 30 predicted proteins | sample KBSK5502metaG_FD_184343 | JGI IMG/M metagenome (GOLD analysis project Ga0207646, IMG submission 184343) | Corn, switchgrass and miscanthus rhizosphere microbial communities from Kellogg Biological Station, Michigan, USA - KBS K5-50-2 metaG... | ecosystem: Host-associated > Plants > Roots >... | reverse complement strand
CCATCGGCTGGCTGGGAAATTTCCGGCGCCTCGTGGTGCGCTACGACCGCTCGCTCACGATCTACCGCGCATTCTTTCACATCGCCTGCGCCATGATCGTCTTACGGAGGGTTGTGCAATAGCTTCTCTATAACGCCGCTTGTACCTACGGCGTCATGCAGAGAAAGACCGAGGCGCTCGAGCTGCTGAAGAAGATGAAGTCTCTCGGCTTTGCGCAGTTGGACTGGGCGCGGCGCGACCCCGATCTGTCCTGCTTGCACAACGACTCCGAATTCCTGGCGCTGGTCGGAGAGGAGAAGGGCAAGACCGAGAGTTAGTGAGGGCGGGCCTGGTGAGACTCGAATTCCTGACACGCGATTTAGGAACCGCTGAAGCTGACGCCCTCAAAATGCTTGGCCGTGTCACAGCTCCGTCGCAAGTGCTTACTCAGGGCGTCCCACTAACCAGCCGGTCGAGCTGTCGACTTAAGGGCAGAAGCGCACCGCTGGCTGGAGCGCCGGGCTACGAATTCCACCAACCGAAAGAGCAAGGAGATCGGCCCCGCGTGGGTCCTGTCCTCGCTGACAGAGTGATTTGTCCAAGGCACAGTTCTCACGTCTGCGGGGTATAATCATCTCGGGGTGCCCCTTCGGGCAGAGAGCACTTTGAGGAGGCAGGGATGAAAAACCGATTCTTCGTTTTGGCCTTTGCGTTAGCTTTCGTCGTGGGTCTCGCCTGGGCGGGCGGCGAGCATGGTCAGAAGATGGACGTCGCCAGTCACGTGGCCAAGCTCAAGGCCGACCTCAACTTGACCGACCAGCAGACCGAGAAAGTGCGGGCCGTGCTGGAAGACATCCACAACCGCAAGATGGAAGCGAAGAAAAAAGCCGGTGGGCAAGAATCAGCCGAATTTCGGGAGCAAGTTAAGAAGCTGATGGCGGAGCGCGACGCGCGCTTGAAAGAGATTCTGACGCCCGAGCAGTATACCCGCTACCAGGAGCTACAGGCCAAGCATGCCAAGGAGCAGGAAACGCAGCACAAGAAGTAACAGTGACCGCTTTCCTCGTAGCTCGTTGCGTGCCAGGATGCCCTGGATCATGGTGAAGGTGGAGGTGTCGACTTAAGGGCAGAAGCGCACCGCCCCGCTGGAGCGAAACGTAAGTGGGCACGGATTTGCGCCGCTCGACCGGACGAAAAAAGAGCGAGGGATACCTTCTCTCCCCCCTCGCTGTCGGTTATGCGGGCGCGGCGCTCAGAGAATTGATCCAGGCTACTGTACCGAGCGGAGCTCGCGCTCAGCCTGCAGCCACTCGTCCAGCTCGTAGCCGGGGGCGGCACCCCTGTCGAGATAAATCTCGTACGCTCTCGCGCGAATCTCCTGGTCAGTCACTTCGCGTCGGGGAGTTTCTTTTGCGGGTTCTTGCGGGACTGCCTTTTGCATCTTCGTCGCTGCTTGTTGGGCCATCGTCCACCTCCGGGGCTGAGGCGCAGGTTCCTGAGTACCCAGCAGATTCTCCTCACACGAGGCCCCAATCCTAGAACAACAGAAAAGGCCGCCGCGGGCGGCCTCAGCCGCGCGCCGATCTAGTAGTGCGCTTGATCGGCCACACCGGCGACGAACTCACAGACGCATTATGGCGAGGGCAGGTGGAAATCGTTCGCCCTAGTCGCAGGCGTTGCTGCTGTAAATCCCGGAGCGGTCGTTAAGGTCTCCGCTTCTTTGCACAATTTCCTCTTTAGGCGGCGGTTATCTTGGATCTTAGCATGTCCTACTAGGGAGCGCGGGCTGCGGACAGAGCATTAGCTTGGGTATAAAATGCTGGAGCGACAGCTAAGCTCTCTCTCAGAGGACCGGTCGTGCACACCAAAAACTTACAGCGATACAAGCGGCTGCTCCTAGCCAAACTGGACGATTTGTCCGCCACGAGAGGCGAAGCTGAGACCCTTGTACCCGGTGCGGGTGGCTGGCAGGGCGATCTCGTTGACCAGGCCAACTCTGACGCTGAAGCGGAGCTTCAGGTTCGCGTGCATCAGCCCGATGCTCGTCTCCTGCAAGCCATCGAAGACGCCTTGGCTCGGATCAGGCGAGGCGCATTCGGGGTGTGTGAGGCGTGCAAGCAACCCATCCCGAGAGCCCGACTAGAAGCCGTACCCTGGACGCGCCACTGCCGCGACTGCAAGGAGCAACAGCGTGCATAGGTTCAACAAGGAGAGAAAAAGATGAGAGCCTATGTTCTCGTCAACACAAAGATGGGGAAGGTCCAGGATGTAGCCCGACAGATCGCCAGCTTGCCTGGCGTCAAGATGGCCAATGCCTGCTGGGGTGTGCCTGATATTTTCGTTGTGGCCGAGGTTACGAGCGCCGACGAACTGAACAAGCTCGTCATCGACAAGATTCAAGCGATTGACGGCGTGGAACGGACCGAGACGCATATTGCTATCGAATAGCTGAACTCGATACTGGCCAATTAAGGCCCCTGGCTTCATAGGCCAAGCATCCTGCGATCAGAACACCAACCCAGCTTACCCACATGGGCATCGTCCGGCCATTGACGATGGCCTCCCACTTGAGCACGAGCCGCAGCACGTGCATAAGCGCAATCACTAGAAAGATGACGCCGGCGACCAGGGAGAAGGTTTTCTGGCTCATTGCGGTTCTCCTCCGCGGCGGATTCTACGTCGGATGCCGGCTGCTCCGAAAAACAAAAGCGAGGCCGAGCGGCAGCCTTTATGGGGTGGGGAGCGCTTGCGCTTCGCAAGACCGAGGGCTAAGCTTTTGTCCACTCCGGTAGACTTTGAGTCTTACCAGCGAAGGAGGCAACCATGTCTACAGCTCCGACACCCCGACCGGTGATTCAGGACCCCCTCAAAGTTGACCCTAAGCACTACAAAGTGGAATTCGAAAATGATCGCGTGCGAGTGCTTCGTATCACCTACGGTCCCCGCGAGAAGTCAGTGATGCACGGGCACCCCGCGACGGTGGCGGTCTTCTTGACCGAAAACCGCGCGAGATTCACCTTCCCAGATGGCAGGACAGAGGAGCGCAGTTGGACAGCGGGCCAGACTATGCTCATCCCTGCAGAAGAACATTTGCCCGAGAATTTAACCGACAAATCCTTAGAACTCGTCTTGGTCGAGCTGAAAGGTTAGCTCGGGGAGACAGAGATTTCGGAGGGCAGAGCAGCCGCGCGGCGAACCCAGCCTCACTGCTTGTTTTCTCGAGCGGTGTCGTACTCGTACCGTATGATCACCGGGTAGCTGGACCGGCTGTCGCCCAAGTGCAGCGTTTCGTAAAGCTGTTGGCCGCCGGGCGCCAACTCAAACGAGCGTGTGATTTTCCCGGCCCGAGAACTCTTCTCCTCGGAGACGAGGCGGTTTCCTTCCCAATGCGCCGTTGTTTCTTGATACATGTCGTCCTTAGATTTCTGCAGTTTCCGGCCATCCGTGTAGAACACACGCTTGCGGTTCTGGTCGTCCGTTAAGAAGAGCTGCTTTGGCCGCGGCCTTCTGCTGTTTCCCGCAGGTGATGCTCAACTCAAGGAGCGCGAAACCTTCTCGCTCCAGTTTTCCGCCTACGACTAACTCTGCCCTCCGGATTTGGCCGCTGAGGACGGGCCTCTTGATTCTGCCGGTGGTCACGTCTCGAACGGGCCATTGACGTCTGCGGGAACACGCCATCGCCACCTACCGCTGGGACATCCGCTAGGAGATGAATGGAGCGCGCTGACGTACGGCCGCGTCGTTACTTCACGCGCTCGTCGGATTCAACCTTGCCGTCGCGGAGGTGGATGATGCGGTGGGCGTGCGCGGCGATGTCGCGCTCGTGCGTGACCAGAATGATCGTGTTCCCCTGCTCGTGCAGCCGATGGAAGACGCCCATGATTTCTTCGCCGGTCTGCGAATCGAGGTTGCCGGTGGGCTCGTCGGCCAGCAAGATCGAAGGCGAATTGACCAGCGCCCGGGCAATGGCCACGCGCTGTCGCTGCCCGCCGGAGAGCTCGTTGGGCTTGTGCAGCATGCGATCGGCCAAATCCACCATCTGGAGCGCCCGCTGCGCGCGCGTCGCGCGCTCTTCGGCCGGCGTGCCGTTATAGATCAGCGGCAGCTCGACGTTGTGCAGTGCCGTGGCCCGCGGCAACAGGTTGAAGGTCTGGAAAACGAAGCCAATCTCTTTGTTCCGGATATAGGCCAGCTCGTCGTCGTCCAGCTCGCTGACCAGCCGCCCGGCCAGCCAGTACTTGCCCGCCGAGGGCGTATCGAGACATCCGATGAGGTTCATCAGCGTGGATTTGCCCGAGCCCGACGGGCCCATGATGGCGACGTATTCGCCCTTGCCGATTTCCAGGTCCACGCCGCGCAGCGCGTGCACCTGCTCCGCGCCCATCTCGTAAGTCTTCCACAGGCCCTCGGTCTTGATCACCAGACCATGGTCCACCAGGTCCTGTCGGAACGATTCTGAGGTGGTTGTCTCCACCGGCATCCAACGGCTCCTTCGTGTTTAGACGCGCTCTAGCTCTTTTCTTCTTCCTTCTTGGGCGCTTTGTTGTCCACCTTAATGCTGGCACCGGGGCGCAGGGTCCGCAATGCCTTGTAGCTGCCGGTGACGATTTCGTCGTTCTCCCGGAGCCCACTCGAGACTTCGATATCGGTGACGCCGGCGATTCCGGTGTCCACCTGGACAAACTCGGCTTTCTTGCCGCGCACCACGAAGACGCCTTGCACTTCGTCCTTCTTCGGGTCGCCGGAGGAGTCCGCCTTCGCCGCGGCAAGCGTCACGCTCGGGCCGCCTTTCTTGGCGGCCTGCTTCGCAGCCTCTTCCAGATCCTTGCGCGAGCGGACCGCCAGCGCCTGGATGGGGATGGCCAGCACGTCCTTCTTCTGCGCCGTTCTGATCTTGGCGGTAGTGGAAAGCCCCGGACGAAGGTTACTCGGTGGATTCTCCAGCGTGACCACAACCTTGAAATCCCTGGCCTCCTGGGTCCCCGCGGTGGTCTGCGTGGTGGCCAAACCCGAGGTGCGCAGCGTCGCCTGCGTGCCCACTTCAGTGACGTGCCCCTTGAAGCTCTTGCCGGGGATGGCGTCAATGGTTACTTCCCCCTCCTGGCCGTTCCGGACATTGATGATATCGGTCTCGTCCACCTTGACCTCGGCGGTGACCACCGACATATCTGAGATCGTCATCAGGTAGCTGCCGGGCGAGTTCTGGATGCCAGGCACAACGTTTTCGCCGACGCGCACAGCGATGTAGGTGACCACACCATTGATCGGCGCGGTGTAGGTGGTCTTGCGCAGGACGTCCCGCGTCCGGCTCAGCATCGCGCGGTTCTGGTCGGTCTGCGAGCGCGCCCGCTCGAACTCGGCGCGCAACTGTTGCAGCCGGGCGACGCTCGCATCCACCGCCGCGGCCGCGCCGTCAAACGCCGCCTGGCGGATGTCGTAATCCGACTTAGGGATCAATCCATCTTTATAGAGCCTCTGGGCGCGGTCCCAGTCGAGTTTGGCCCGCTCATAATCAGCCTTGCGCTGTGCCAGCTCCGCCTGCGCCGAGCGGTAGCTGGCGTCGGCGGACGTTACCGAGGATCCTGCGGAGCTCAGCGCGGCCTGCTGCGCTTCGACGTCGGCCGTTGGCTGGATGTTTTCCAGACGCAGAAGGACGTCGCCGCGCTTGACGTGGTCGCCTTCTTTGACCACGATCTGCGTGATCTTGCCAAACCCTTCGCCAAGCACGTTAGTGTAGGTCAGCGGCTTGACCTCGCCCGAGGCAGTCACAATCGAGGTCAGATCCTGCCGGGCGACCTTGGCGGTCTGCACGGTCACCACACCCTTGTTGGCCTGCTTGATGCTGAACCACACGATCCCGGCCAGCACCGCTGCCCCGGCGACACCAATGCCCACCTTCTTCCATGTTTTCATTGCGAGAATTCTTCTCCTCAGTTCCTCGAGGCGCGCCTGGCCGCCCCACATTCCGTTACGACGAGCGCGATCAAAAAGTTCCCTGTAACGCCGACGTCACGGGTGGGCATACTCCCCGCAGACCATCCCTCTGTCCCTTTGGGTGTGGCGAGTGCGCCGGAGGTTCCGCAAGGCTCCCCACCACCCCGCCCTATTCTAAATTCTTCTGCTGCGGAAAGAAAGCTGCCCTGACCAGAAAGTCTCTTATCCGCATCGAGCAAGGCAACCCATCGGCTCGCACCCCATTCTGAAGTGAGTATCGAGGTCGTCCTGGGGGGATTCTTCGATTGACGCGCCACTGGCCCAGGCGATAGAATTCGACTTCCGATGGCGGGTGAGGTGTCTTTATGAGGGTGTGGGGTCGCATTCTTCTCATCGCGGCGCTGGCAGGCGGCTTGCTGCTGCCGTCAAGCGCTCTCGCCCAAGCCACACCTGAGAAACAAGATAACCAGCCGAAACAGGAGACCGACCGAGAGCGCAAGCGGCGCGAAAGGCAGCTCCATAAGGAGTTGGCTACCCCGTACAAAAAGTGGCTGGACGAAGAGGTCGCCTATATCATCACCGATGAGGAGCGCACGGCCTTCCTGCGACTGAACACGAACGAAGAGCGCGAGCAGTTCATCGAACAGTTCTGGCTGCGGCGCGACCCGACTCCCGACACGGTCGAGAACGAGTTCAAAGAGGAGCATTACCGCCGCATCGCATACGCCAACGAGCACTACGCTTCAGGCATCCCGGGCTGGAAAACCGATCGCGGCCGCATCTACATCATCTGGGGTCCTGCGGATGAGATCGAAACGCACCCCACGGGCGGCGCTTACGACCGGCCTCCGGAAGAGGGGGGAGGCTCGACCTCAACCTACCCGTTTGAGAAGTGGCGCTACCGCTATCTGGAAGGCATCGGCAACGACGTCAATCTGGAATTTGTCGATCCCTCCGGCAGCGGCGAATACCGTCTGACCATGGATCCCTCGGAGAAGGACGCGTTGCTGCACGTCCCCGGCGCGGGTCTGAGCGAACTGGAATCCTTGGGCATGGCCAGCAAGACCGATCGCTTCACCCGGAGCGACGGCACTCACCTCCCGCGAGCGCTCGGCGCCCAGCCCGCCAGCATGAACGAGTTCGAGCGCCTGGAGCTCTATGCCAAAGTGCAGCGCCCGCCCGCGGTCAAGTTCAAGGACTTGGAAGAGGTTGTCAGCTCGCGCCTGATCCGCAACCAGATCCACTTCGATTACCGCTTCGATTTCCTGCGCGTGGCCGGCGACACGGTTCTCGTACCCATCACCGTGCAGATCGCCAACAAGGAATTGACCTTCCAGGAAAAGAACGGCGTGCACTCGGCGGCCCTGAACCTGTTCGGGCGCATCACCACGCTGACCGGGCGCGTCGTGCAGACCTTCGAGGACGTGGTCATGCGCGATTTCCCCGAATCGCTGCTGCAACAATCGCTCAAGACTTCTTCGATCTACCAGAAAGTGGTGCCGTTGCGTCCGGGCCTCTATCGGCTGGACATCGTAATTAAAGACGTACAGAGCGGAAACGTAGGGGTGGTCAACGCCCGCCTGGCTGTGCCACGCTACGACGAGGATAAGCTGGAGGCGAGCAGCCTGATCCTGGCGGACCAGATCGAGCGCGTCCCGGCCAAACAGGTGGGCCTGGGGCAATTCGTGCTGGGTGCTTCCAAGGTGCGCCCCCGGCTCAACCAGGAATTCACCACCGCTGACAAGATGGGCATTTTCCTCCAGGTGTACAACCTGAAGGTGGACGACAAGACGCACAAGGCCAACGCCTCGGTCGAATACCACGTGCGCCGGGTCAAGGACCTGCAGGAAGTTCGCTCGCTGGCGGAAACCAGCGAGCAGCTCCACCAGATCGGCGAGCAGCTCACCATAGAAAAACTCATGTCGCTCGACCGTCTGGAACCGGGCCGCTACAAGCTGGAGATCCAAGCGACCGATCAGATCAGCAAGCAAACCCTTTCCCGCTCGGCGGAATTCACCGTGAAACCTGCGGTCGAGGAAAAGACCGCGGCCAAACAAGCGCCTGGGAGGTAATCGCTTCGTGATGTTTCGACGAAATCAAACCCTGGGCTGGTTGATCCTGGCGGGCCTTTTCGCCGCAGTGACGGCGCACGCCGGGCCGGGCTACGGCAAGCTCTCCGGCATCGTGGTGGACCCCATTGGGACGCCACAGATGGGTGCGACCGTGCTTGTGCTGGCCGAAAGCGCCGGCTCCGCAGCCGCACTCGAGCTGCTCACGAATCAGCGCGGCCAATTTTCGTCTGAGCGGCTGCTGCCCGGCTTCTATACAGTTCGTGTGACCCTGGCCGGGTTCCTGCCGACCATGGAGCGCCACGTCCGCGTCAGCCCCAACCTCACTACGCTGCTAAAGGTCCAACTCGACTCCGTTTTCACTTCACTCGACCGCTTGCGGCGCCATCCCCAGCAACAGGTGGACCCCGATGAATGGAAGTGGGTGCTGCGCACCTCAGCCGCTACGCGGCCCGTGTTGCAGTGGGTAGATGGCCAAGTCATTTCCACGGGTGAAGCGCCTGCGGGCGAAATCGCTCGCCAGCGCCAGCCGCGAGCCCGCCTCGAGCTCACCAGCGGCGCGCGCTATCCCGGCTCGGTTTCCAATCTCGCCGACTCGCCCGCCACGGCCTTCGCCTACGACCAGAAGATCGGACGGAAGGATCGCCTGCTGCTCGCCGGGCAGATGAGTTACGAGCGCTCCGCCGCTGTGGGGATCGCCACACTGTGGCTGCCATCGGGCAGCCTCGACGCCGGCCCAGCGACCACACTGGTGCTGCGCCAGTCCAAGCTGGGCCCTGTCGGCCCAACCTTCCGCGGCCTGCGGATGGAGCACTCGAACGAGCTCGCCCTGGGCGATCGCTTCATCTTGCACTACGGCGGCGAGTACATCCGGGCCGGGCTGGCCCGGACCACTTCCGCGCTGCGCCCGCGCGGCGAATTGGATTTCCGCATTTCGCCGAACTGGCGTTCCTCGATGATCGTCGCTTCGCGGCCTTCGTCCAACGACGAAGTGCGCTCCAACGAACTGCAAACCGTCCTGGCCGAATTGGACGCGTTCCCCGCGCTGCTCTGGCGCAACAACCGTCCGGTGTTGGAGGGCGGCTGGCACGAGGAACTTGCCTTCGAGCGGCGGCTGGGCTCGCACGCTACCCTCGCGGGCGCTGCCTTCCACGACCGCGCACGACACCTGGCGCTCTTCGGACGCGGCGCAACGTCGAATCCCGACTTTTTCCAGGACTTCTTCTCCGATGAGTTTGTGTACGACGGTGGTAGATCCAACTCCTGGGGGACACGCCTGGCCTATCGACAAAAGTTCTGTGAGGATCTGGACGTCACGGCCGTGTATGCCTGGGCCGGAGCGCTCGCGCTCGAGGATCCGGCCGCTAGCGTGGACCTCCGGGATGCGCTACAAACACGCTACCGTCACAGCCTCGCGGCGCGCGTCTCGGGCCGTCTGCCGCGCTGGGGGACCCGCATGGCCGCCAGCTACAAGTGGCTCAGCGGGCCGATCGTCTCGCGTCAGGATATGTTCGGCGAAAGGACCTATCGTTTGGACCCCTACTTCAACCTGAGCATTCGGCAGCCGCTGCCCACCTTCCTGATGAACGGCAAGTGGGAGGCGCTGGCCGACGCCCGCAACTTGTTGGCCCAGGGATACGTGCCGGTCAGTGGGCGGGATGGCCGGATCGTGCTGGTTCCGGCGGCCCGGTCATTCCGGGGCGGCGTTAGTTTTCAGTTTTAATTGACTCCGCAGGTCTACCGAAATTGGGACGTTGCTTTCTAAAAACAGAATGAGATTCCATCCATTTCTAGTTTCGCAAAACATTCTTCCTTTTTTCAGTAATTTACGGATAATTAGAACTCATACTCTCTGGCAGCAGACGTGCTCTACTTGGAGTGGTCGGTTACCGGAAGTCCTAGGATCGTCCCGATGAATGACGGTCTGCGCATGCGGCTGGGCGCGGTCACGCTGGCACTGGCGACACTGGCAGCCATTGCTTTCGGCGTGCTGAACTTCCAGCAGCGCGCCCGCTTCAATACGCCCGACGACGGAGTCTCCTGGCTGGACACGACTCAGGGGGTCGAGGCCTGGCAGGTTTCCGCGGATTCTCCCGCCGCGAAAGCCGGCATCAAGCCGGGCGATCACCTGCAAGCCATCAACAACGCGAAGATCGGCCGCGCGGTGCAGGTAACCCAGCGACTGTGGCGGCTGGGCCTGTGGACGCAAGCGCGCTACCGGATTGAGCGGGGCGGGCGCGCGTTCGAGACCTCACTCGTCACCGCGCCGGCCGAAAAGCCCTTCTCCATCGAGAACTATCTGCGGATCGTCGGGCTGCTGTATCTGTTCATCGGGCTGTTCATTTTCGTGCGCCGCTGGAACGCGTCGCGCGCGGTGCACTTCTACCTGTTCTGCCTGGTCTCGTTCGTCCTGTATTCGTTCCACTACAGCGGCAAGCTGAACTCGTTCGACTGGACCGTCTATTGGACCAACATCCTAGCGCGCCTGCTGCAGCCGGCGCTGCTGCTGCACTTTGCGCTGGTGTTTCCGGAACGGAGCGGCACAAGCCGTCGGGCACACATCGCACGGCTGAGCGCCATCTACACGGTCCCCGCAGCTCTGCTGGCGCTTCACCTGGGTGTGGCTACGCAGACGCTGGGCTTTGTGCCCTGGCTGGGCGCGCGCCTGGTGCTCGACCGGCTGGAAATGGGTTACCTCGGCCTTTACTTCCTCGGCGCTGCGGTGGTCTTCCTGCGGAGCTGTCGGCGCGCCCCCAGCGGCGTGCTCCGCCAGCAGTTGAAGTGGGTCACCGGCGGCACGCTGGCCGGCATCAGTCCGTTCCTCGCTTTCTACATCGTGCCCTTCTTCCTCCAGGTGGTGCCGCGGCCATGGATGAAGTTCTCGGCGCTCTCGCTGGCGGTGATCCCGCTGTGCTTCGGCTACGCCATCATCCGCTACCGGCTGATGGACGTGGACATCATCTTCAAGCGCGGCCTGGCCTATACGGTGGCCACCGGCGGTGTGGTGGCGGTTTACTTCGCCCTGGTGGCGTTGATTGGCGAAATGTTTCACACGGCCTGGCCTACGGGTACGGCCGGCGGGATCATCGCCATCGTTGTGGCTGCGTTTCTTTTCCAGCCCTTGCGCGACTGGGTCCAAGCGCGCCTGGACCGCTTCTTCTATCGCGATCGCTTGGATTACCGCCGCACGCTGATCGAGTTCGGCCGCACGCTCACAAACGAAGTGCGGCTCGAGCCCATGCTCGCCTCGGTGATGGACCGCATCTCGCAGACGCTGCTGGTGGACCGCCTCGCCATTTTCCTGGCGGAGCCCTCCCCCCCCGGCCGGCTGCGCCTGGCGCGCTCGATGGGCGTTCGCTTCACCGAACCGCTTGATCTGAGCTTCCTCACTCCGGATCGCCCGGCGTTCGCCCGCGGCTATCTGTTCTTTGAATCGCCCCGTGCAGCGGCGGGGTACCCCGAATCGGCCCGCCGGACGCTCGAGCAGTTGGATCTGAATTACTTCATCCCCTGCCGCATTCGCGACCACGCCGTGGCGGTGCTGGGGCTCGGCAAGACAGTGGACGGCGATTTCCTCACCAGCGAAGACGTCGAGCTGCTGTTCACGATCGCCGGCTACGTCGCCATCGCCATTGACAACGCGCAGCTTTACAGCTCGCTCGAACAGAAAGCAGCGCAGATCGAGCGGCTCAAGGACTTCAGCGAAAATATCGTCGAATCGCTCAACGTCGGCGTGCTCGCGGTGGATCTCGAAGGCTGCGTCGAGTCCTGGAACACGCAGCTCGAGCAGATGATCGGTGTGCCGCGACACGAGGCCGTGGGCCGCAAGCTTGAAGAGGTTCTGCCGCTCGATCTGGTGGCGGAGGTGGCGGCCCGTGCCGGGGCCGAGCACATCTCCGGCATCTACAAGTTCCATCTGCGCAATCGCGCCGGGCGTGCCATCGTGGTCAACGTCTCGATCGCGCCGCTGGTAGGCAAGGCGCGCGAGCACATCGGGCGGCTGATCTTGCTCGACGACATCACCCAGCGCGTGCGCCTGGAAGAACAACTGGTCCAGACCGAAAAGCTCACCTCGCTCGGATTGCTGGCGGCCGGCGTGGCGCACGAGGTGAATACGCCGCTGGCGGTGATCTCCAACTACGTTCAGATGCTGGCGAAACAACTGCCCGGCGACGACCCGCGCCACAAGCTGATCGAGAAGATCGTCAAGCAAACCTTCCGGGCGAGCGAAATCGTCAACAATTTGCTAAATTTTTCGCGCACCGGAGCGGCCGAACTCACCGCGGTGGACCTGAACACGGTGATCGAAGAGACGCTCTCGCTGGTCACGCACCCGTTCAAGACCGCACAGGTCAGCGTGATCAGGACGCTCGAGACCAAGTTGCCGCCGGTGCTCGGCTCGAATAACCGCCTCCAACAGGTCTTTCTGAACTTGTTCATGAATGCGCGCGACGCCATGCCCAACGGCGGCATGCTCGAGGTGCGCACGGCGGCGAACAACGGTTACGTGGAAGTCGAAGTCACCGACACCGGCATCGGCATTCCCCACGAAAACCTGCACCGCATCTTCGATCCGTTCTTCACCACCAAATCCTCCGGGCGCGGCACGGGTCTCGGGCTTTCGGTCAGCTACGGCATCATCAAAGAGCATGCCGGGAAGATTGAGGTGCGTTCCACACCCGGCAAGGGCACCTCGTTCCGCCTGGAATTCCCGGCGGCGCGGAAAGCGATCAATGTCTAACGGTTCCATCCTCGTGGTGGATGACGAGGCGGAAATCCGAGAAGGGCTGGAAGCGCTGCTGAGTTCGGAAGGTTACGGCGTGACTTGCGCCGAAACCGGCGAGGGCGGCCTGGCCAAACTCGAAGAGCAGCCCTTCGACCTGCTGCTGCTCGACGTCAGCCTGCCAGACCGCAACGGCCTGGAGCTGCTCCGGGAGATCCGCCGGCGCGACCCGTACCTCTCCATCATGCTCATCACCGCGTACGGCTCGATTGATATGGCCCGCGCGGCGTTCAAGAGCGGCGCGCAGGACTACATCACCAAGCCCTGGTCGAACGACGAGCTACTCGCCCAGGTGGCTCAGGCAGTCGAGGGCCGGCGCCTGCGCGAGGAAAACCTCCAGCTCAAGCGCGCGCTCAAGCAGCGCTATAACTTCCCCAACATCATTGGCAAGAGCGACAAGATGCTGGCGGTGCTCGACCTGGTCAGCCAGGTAGCACCCTCGCGCTCGACCGTGCTGATCACTGGCGAGAGCGGCACGGGGAAGGAGCTGATTGCCAAAGCCATCCATTCCGCTTCAACGCGCGTTGATAAGCCGTTCGTGCCCGTGAATACCGGTTCGATCCCGGTGGACCTGCTCGAATCGCAACTGTTCGGCCACGTCAAGGGTGCCTTCACCAGCGCCGTGGCCTCGAAGAAAGGTCTGTTCGAAGTGGCTGACCAGGGCACCATCTTCTTCGACGAAATCTCCACCATCGGCCCCGAAACGCAGGCCAAGCTGCTCCGCGTCATCCAAGAGCGCGAGTTCATGCGCCTGGGCGGCACGGAAACCATCAAGGTGGACGTCCGCATCCTGGCGGCCTCGAACCTAGCCCTGCTGGCCCTGGTCCGCGAGGGCCGCTTCCGTGAAGACCTCTTTCACCGCCTCAACGTCATCGCCATCCACCTGCCGCCGCTGCGCGACCGCAAGGAAGATATCCCGCCGCTGATCGCGCATTTCCTCCGGCGCTACTGCCAGGAGAATGACAAGCCCTCGCGGCGGTTCACCCACCCAGCCATGAAGCTGCTGATCGATTACGACTGGCCGGGCAACATTCGGGAACTCGAGAACGTGGTCGAGCGCGGCGTCGTGCTCTCGACACAAGAACTGATGGACATCGATCTCCTGCCGGAAAACGTATGCACGAAAGAGATCATCAGGGGAGTCCGGCTGCAACTGGCCGAATTCATGCCACCGCTGCCGGGCGAGGCCGGAGCGCACGTCGGGGCCGACAATTCCTCACCCTCGCTGTTTCAGATCATGGAGGAGGTCGAGCGGCGCATCATCGTGGACATGCTCGAACACACCGGCTGGAACCAGACCGAGGCCGCCGAGCGCTTCCAGATCCCTCTCTCGACACTCAACCAGAAGATCAAGCGGCTGGGCATCGAGACGCGCCGGCGGAGTTCTGGGCGCAACGCCACCGACGATCCCATCCCGCATCCCGCCAACAAGTAAAACCTACCTAAAACGGATTGCGGTTACTTTTTCTCGCGTGTGGGCGTGTAGTTGCGCGGCATCAGTGTCGTGGAAAGGTCCACGTTGCTCAGGTCCACGCCGATCAGGTCGGTTTCCCGCAGGATGGTGACGTTCAGATCCGCGCCGGCAAAATCCGCTCCGCGAACGTTGGCTGCGCGGAAGTTCGCGTTGCGCAGGTTGGCGCGGTGGAAAACCACGCCGCTCATATCGCAGCGGAAGAATTCCACGCCGCTCGCCTGCGCTTCGGTCAGGTCGGCGCCCGGCAGGAAGGCCTCGGTCATGTCGGTGTTGCGCAGGTCGGCCTTTTTCAGATTGGCGCCGGTCAAGTTCGCGCGGGTGAGTTTGGCCCGGCGCAGGTCTGCGCCCTCAAGCCGCGCGCCTTTCAGAATGGCGTCCGTCAGGTTCGCTCCGGTCAAGTCCGCCCGGGAGAGGTCGGCGCCGGAAAGATCGGCGCGCACCCCACCCGGCTCGCCGCGGAAGAAGCGCAGGTGCGCTTCGAGGATTTCGGAGAGTCGCTTACCGTTGTGACGAATGTGGTGCGGCTTGCGCGGCGTCTTCGCCGCAGTTCCCGCCAGAAGGTCCATCAGCCCCATGCGTAACCCTCGCAGCCTGTAATGAAACAGATATTCTACTAGAACTCGCGGCCCGCGCGCATGGTCAGGTCCGCCAGGGCCCCCACGGCACCCTTCGACCATCCATTCTGCATGGTCTGTGGTAATCTTTGGCGCGATGCCCATTCTCGACAAACTGAAGAACCGCGCCCGCGCCCACCCGCAGCACATCGTCCTGCCGGAGGGAGAAGACCGCCGCGCGATCACCGCAGCGGCGCGCGTCGCCCGGGAAGGCTACGCCAAGCTGACCCTGCTCGGACGCCCGAAGATGATCGGCGTGGCGGTGGAAGAATTGGGAGTCAGGCTGGACGGCGTCGCGCTGCTCGACCCGGCGGCGAGCCCGAATCTGGAGAAGTACGCGCAGATTTATTTCGAGCGACGCCGCGCCCGCGGCACCACCCTCGATGAGGCCCGCGAAGTCGCTCGCCGGCCGCTCTACTTCGCCGCGCTGATGGTGGCCGCCGGTGACGCGGACGGCTCGGTGGGCGGCGCGGCTAACACGACTGTGGAGACCGTCCGCGCGGCGCTGCATGCAATCGGCCTGGCACCGGAATACAAGATTGTCTCCAGCTTTTTTCTCATGGTGGTGCCGCCGCGGCCGGGGATTGAACTGGGCACGGGCGGGGCGCTGCTGTTTGCCGATTGCGGAGTCGTGCCGGAGCCTTCCGCAAGTGATCTGGCCGAGATCGCTCTGGCCACGGCCGAAAACGCACGTGTATTCCTCGAAGCGGACCCTCGCGTGGCCTTGCTTTCGTTTTCGACCAAAGGCTCAGCCGAGCACCCCCGCGTCGAAAAAGTCCGCGAGGCGCTGCGGATTCTCAAGGCGCGCGCCCCGGACCTCGCCGTGGACGGCGAGTTGCAGGCCGATGCGGCCCTGGTGCCTGCCGTCGGAGCGAGCAAAGCGCCGGGCTCGCCGGTGGCGGGCCGCGCCAACGTGCTGGTCTTTCCCGACCTCGATTCCGGCAACATTGCTTACAAGCTGGTCGAACGCACCGCCGGCGCGGATGCGCTGGGGCCCATCCTGCAAGGTCTGGCCCGGCCGGCCAACGACCTCTCCCGGGGCTGCTCGGCCGATGATATCGCGAACGTGATTGGCATCACCGCGCTCCAAGCCATCGCGCGCCAGCAATCGCGCGGCGTGGGAGTGCATCCAACCGCATAGGACCGTTCGAAGCCACAGATCAACACAGATGAACGCAGATAGTGAAAGACCCGGCCAATTTCTCCTGCGAAGGCTTCTCCTCCCATCCGTGTTGATCTGCGTTCCTCTGTGGTTTGTCCCTCCCTTCCTCGCAGTGCAGGGAGGCGAGCAGGAGGTGGTCGCGAATCTTGCCGCGGGCCGCGCAGTGATCTGTGTGGCGTCGAACGGGATTGTCATCGGCGCGGTCGAGCATCGCATCGAGTCGGGGTCGCGCCCGCCGCTCGTTGTGCCGATCGGCGAGCGCCGCGTGGCCATCCTGCTCGGCGCAGTCGAATGGATTTCACCCGCTTCGGGCCAGCCTCCGGTGCGCCTCGACCACGAACTCCCCGCTCTGGCGCGCGCGGCTGCGCGCCCGCGGCAAGCCAGAGATCCCTACCCAGCCGCCAACGACATCGAATCTATCGGCGTGGCCTTCCTCGAGCAGGTGCGCGCCGCAGCCAGCCAGCTCCACCACAAGCTCGACCTCCAGCCCAACGAGCCGCTGGTCGAGTTGCTCCTGGTGGACTATGTGAAGGACTACGGCCCCGAGGTGTGGCTGCTGCGGTACCGGGTCGAGCAGGAGGCATTCCGCGGCGATTACTGGCGCACCCGCGTGCTCCGGCCGAGTTACACCCAGTTCTATCCGCCCGAAAAGGGCCAGCCGCACACGCTCATCGAAGTTCGCTACCCGGACGAGTCCGCGCCCACACTTCTCGACTTGCTCAACCAAAACGACTCGCGGCTGGCGCTCCTCCGCGACGCTGACCCGCGCATCGCCCGCGTGCTCGACCACCTGGCCCGCGGCGAGAGCCATAAGGCGCACGCGACGGACGTTGCCGAGTTCCTCCGCGCGGCCCTGGGCATCATCGGCGGAACTGACGTGAAACAGATCCTCGGCGCGCTCGACGAGCAACGCGGGTTCGATTGGGTGATCGCGCCGCCCGAGCTCCCTGAAAAGGCCCAGGGAAAGCCGCGCGAGCCCAGCGCGCCAACACTTCGCAAACCATAGAGAGCCCTATCGCCAGATGCTTGCGCGGGGCTTCCGCACCGACTTCCAGGGCGTGGCCATGCACCGGCCTTGCGAGCCGGACCACAGCCGGCCAGTTGTCTATTTGATTGACGATTGGCGCTGACTAGCGTGCCTTGCCGGCAAACTGCCGCTTGACTCTTGCGCTCTTCTCCGCCACCACCCGCGCCAGTTCATCCTTGTAGGCGACCAGGCGCTTGCCCACCTCCGGGTCAAATGTGGCGATGATCTCCGCAGCGTAGATGGCGGCATTGATCGCCCCGGGCTTATCAATTGCCATCGCCGCCACGGGCACCCCCGCCGGCATCTGCACGCTCGAAAGCAGCGCGTCAATCCCACTCAACACCGTTGTAGCCATGGGAACCGCGATCACCGGCAGGGTGGTCAGAGCGGCAAATACTCCGGCCAAATGGGCCGCACCGCCTGCCGCAACAATAATGGCCTTTAGTCCCCGGCTGATAGCGGTGGCGGCGTATTCGTGGCTGCGGGCCGGTGTGCGATGCGCTGAGATGATCTCAATCTCATAGAGAATCTGGAACTTGTCCAGCATTTTTGCCGTTTCGGTCATTACGGGGAGGTCCGTGTCCGACCCCATGACAATGCCGACCAGCGGCGGATGCTCGTTCTTCTCCATGGCTACAGTTCCTCCGGCTCAGTCATCCCTGGCAGTCCGTCAAGAACTTCGATCTTGTCCCCCCGCCGGATCCGCCCGCCCTCCACGACCCGGCAAAGCATCCCGCGACGCCCGCGTAACTCCTGCTGGAGCCCCGGACGGATCTCGTCCATGCGGTGGCAGGGCTCGCAAGGAAGCGTGGCCTCCAACAAAGCCTCGCCGACGCGCAGCCGTTGCCCTGCGCGCACCTCGCCGAGGGCTAAACCACGTGTGGTAATGTTCTCCTTGACCACCCCGGGTGACAAGCCAAAGTGGTCCAGAGTTTCGGCGCCCATTAGCAAGACCTGGCGCCGTCCACCCGGCCGTGCATGCGTGCAACCGTCCAGGCCGTGGTCCGGGACCGCCAGAACCTCCTCCGTCTCTCGCATCGGTTGCCGGTGGACAAAGGCGACAAAGAGATGCAAGACTTCTCCCACATCAGTCTCCCGCCGTGCGCATCCTGCTCAACCACTGCGCGCCGATATCTTTTCGATAGTGCGCACCGTCAAAGTGGATCTTACTAACTGCCTCGTAGCAACCATGGATGGCAGTCTCTAATGTCAACGCAGCTGCGGTCACACCGAGAACACGACCACTACTTGTGTGGTAGAAGGCGCCCTCAAGTCGTGTCCCCGCATGAAAAACAACCACATCGGCAAGCCCGCGGACTGACTCCAGCCCTTCGATCCGCTTGCCGGTTTCAAAAGTACCGGGATAGCCTCCCGAAGCCATTACAACGCAAACGCTTGCGCCACTCTTCCAACTGGCCTTCACTTTATCCAGATTACCCCCCCACACGCCCTCAAATGCCTCCACCAGGTCAAAATCCATGCGCACAACAATCGGCTGCGCCTCCGGGTCACCCATCCGGCAGTTGAATTCGAGGACTTTAGGCCCCTCTTGGGTCAGCATCAACCCAAAGTAAAGAAAGCCCTTATAGGGCCAACCTTCCGCGGCCAGCGCCCGGATCGTTGGCTGGACAATGACCTGGAGGATAGCCTTCTCCAACTCGAGGGGAAGCAGGTCTTCGGTCGAATAGGCTCCCATGCCGCCGGTGTTAGGCCCCTCGTTACCATCGAAAATTCGCTTGTGGTCCTGCGTGGGTACGAGCGATAGGATATGCTCGCCATCAGTCAGCACGATGTAGGAAAGTTCCTCGCCTTCAAGGGCCTCTTCCATCAGGACCCGTGCGCCGTTCTCGCCGAATTCGCGCTTTTCCATCAATCGCTCGATAAACCCGGTGGCCTCATCGGGAGAAGACGTCACCAGGACGCCCTTGCCACCGCACAGGCCGTCTGCCTTGATCACCACAGGCCAGTCCACGGCACACAGCGCGCCATAGGCGTCACCCGGCGCGTCATAGACGCCGTAAACCGACGCGGTGGGAATGCCGTGGCGCTCCATGAATTCCTTGGCGAACACCTTGCTCCCTTCGAGTTGCGCCGCCTGCCCCGAAGGGCCGATGACTCGCATGCCCCGACGCTCAAACTCACCCGCCACACCCAGCACCAGCGGCAGCTCCGGACCGACAACCGTGAGATCGGGCTTGAGCCGCTCGGCCAGGGAAAGGATCGCGCCCACATCTTTGACATCTGCCGCGCAGCATTCGGCATCTTGCGCGATGCCTCCGTTGCCCGGCGCACACCAGATCTTCTCCACCCGCGGGCTCTGTCGCAGCTTCCAGACCAGCGCGTGTTCGCGCCCGCCGCCGCCAATGACCAGTACTTTCATCCCGTCGCAAACGATAGTCGGAGCGCGCTCGCGTGTCAATCAGATGAACCGCGGTGCTGGTGTCATTTAATGACACCACCACCAACCGCCCGGCAACCTCCGCGTCACAGATGCGGAGTAAGCCGTCATCGCTCTTGGGCCGAGACACGCGCGCCCACGACGCAAATTTCCGACGCCACATGCGCGCTTGCTCTCGGCTGACCAAAGTGGTTTCATCATCCCTCTAGCAGCGGAGCCGAAATGCCCTGGGATTTTGCCATTATTCTTGTTGTCTTGGGCGTGCTTGTTCCCTGGCGCGGCGCGGCCCGCATCAAACAAATCCTTGCGCGCCCGAGGCTTGATACCCCAGACCGCCTTGCGCTCTACGCTTCCACTGTTGCGTTTCAGTGGTTCGCGGTCGGCGTTACCGCCTGGCGCTGCCACGCGCGCGGAATCACCGCGCCACACCTTGCACTTGCGTTCCCTGAGCCCGAACTCACCGTCGCCACGACGCTCGCGCTGACGCTGCTTCTCGGCGGCAGTCAGCTCTATAGCCTTCGCCGCCTGGCGCGCCTGCCCACCGATCGTCAGGGTTTTCTGCATCACATGGCGCGAAAAGTGATGCCGCAGAATTCCGTGGAAGCGCTGGCCTTCGTCGCTCTGGCCGCGACCGTGGCGCTGTGCGAAGAATTTCTTTACCGCGGTTTCGTTTTCGCAGTGATCCAGGATGCCGCACACGATTCTCTGCTTCTCGCCGCCCTCGGATCCTCGGCTCTGTTCGCGCTCGCGCACCTTTACCAAGGCCGCCGCGGGCTTCGCAGCACGTTTACCGTTGGCCTGGTGTTCGCTGGCACACGCACACTCACCGGCAGCCTCGCACCGAGCATCGTCGCGCACCTGGTGGCCGACCTCATCGCCGGCCTGCGCGCGCCCCGGCTGCTCGCCGCACAAGCGGCGTCCGCGCAGCTCGAATCGCCACGAGCCACACCCCCTCCCGATTCCGGGGCCCACCGATGAAAGGCCCATATTCACATGGCGCAAATATCTACAAAAAAGAAATAGCTAAAAGTAAATCAGGCACCTTAACCGATCAAGGGATTCGCGCGGTGCTCGAACCCTATGACGTTGCCCTGACCGACACCCAAGTCGAGGCCGTACGGCGGTATCTATCCATGTTAATTATTTGGAATCAAAAGCTTAGCCTCACGGCGCTGACGGATCCTCAAGAGATCCTGAGGCGGCACTTCGGAGAGAGCCTGTTTGCGCTTCGTGCGTTGCCCATATCTATAGGTCGGCTGGCCGACGTTGGCTCGGGAGCCGGCTTTCCGGGTTTGGCGTTGAAGGTCGGCCGGCCGGAGCTAGACGTGGTCCTGATTGAGCCCAACTCAAAGAAAACAGTATTCTTAGCTGAGGTTTCGCGTGTGTTGGGAGTGAGCATTCAGATCAAGCGAGGCCGCTTCGAGGAGCTGGCGGCGGAGGAAAGGACCTTTGACTTCATCACTGCGCGCGCCCTTGGAGATCCTCATTCACTACTGAAATGGTCCTTCGGCGCGCTCAAGGAAGACGGTCTCGTCGTCCTATGGCTTGGCAGGCAGGGCGCCGAAGAGTTGTTTGCGACCACAGCTTGGGCGTGGCGGAAGCCAATTCCGATTCCAGAGTCTCGCCGTCGCGTACTGTTAGTTGGAAAGCCCGCCAAATAGATTTTGTTCCACGTGGAACAGTTGGGACTGCCCATGTTGATTCACCGTCCCGCGTGAAACATCTTGCATTCCGGCCAGCGATTTTGATAGATTCCTCGCCAACTGAGGTTTAGCGCTTTGGCTCAGATCATAGCCATCGCCAACCAGAAAGGTGGCGTGGGAAAGACTACTACTGCGATCAATTTATCCGCTTCCCTGGCTGTCGCTGAGCAACGCACCTTGGTCGTTGACTGCGACCCTCAGAGCAATACCACCGGTGGTCTTGGATTCCCAAAGGACCCTTCCCGCAGAACCCTCTATCATACCCTGATTCTCAACGAGCCAATGGGAAGGATACTGCTGAAGACCCAAGTTGAAGGCCTCGACCTAATACCAGCCGACAAGAACCTCGTTGGCGCATCCGTCGAGCTTGTTTCAGCCGAGAGAAGGGAATACAGACTCAGGGAAATTCTCGAACCCCTCAAGCCAGCGTATAGCTACATCATACTGGATTGTCCGCCCGCTCTGGACCTTCTCACACTGAACGCACTCGTTGCCGCCGATTCAATCCTCATACCAATTCAGTGCGAATACCTCGCCCTGGAGGGCGTGTCAGAGCTCCTCGATACGCTGATGCGAATCCGCCGAACTCTCAATCCGAATCTCACCATCGAGGGAATCCTCCTTACAATGTATGACGAGCGGACCACCCTCTCCAGGCAGGTCGCCTCCGATCTGCGCAGTTTTTTCGGCGCTCAAGTATTTTCCACGCTGATCCCGCGCAATGTCCGTTTGGCGGAAGCTCCGAGCCATGGCAAGCCGATTCTATTTTACGACATACATAGTAGAGGAGCGGAAAGCTATATCACACTTGCGAAGGAGGTTATCTCCAATGCCCAGAAACGCGCTGGGGCGGGGCCTGGGAGCGTTGATCCGGGAGCCAGAGCCGTTGGTGCCGCCGGCGGCGGCGGGGCAGGTGGCAGCTCCGGGACCGCAACACGTTGATATTGATCTGATTGATCCAAACCCTTACCAACCCCGCACCCGCTTTCGCGAGGAAGCGCTCGAGGAACTGGCACGCTCAATTCGAGCCAGCGGCATCATCCAGCCGTTAATTTTGCGACCGTCCGGTGCGCGGTACCAACTCATCGCGGGCGAGCGTCGCTGGCGCGCAGCCCAGCGCGCCGCGCTCCAGCGTGTTCCTGCAATCGTTCGGGAGGTCCCCGAGGAACTCGCTCTGGAAATCACGTTGGTAGAGAACATTCAACGCGAGGACCTCAACCCGATTGAGCAGGCACGCGCATTCGATCGCCTGATGAGCGAGTTTCAACTCACCCAGGAAAACGTGGCCGAGCGCACGGGCAAGGACCGCGCCACCGTGGCCAATGCGGTGCGCCTCCTCAGGTTGGAGAGATCCATTCAGGATCTCATCGAGGACGGGCGTATCTCGGCAGGCCATGGCCGGGCCCTGCTGGCCATCTCTGATGCTCAAGCTCGGATGGCGCTTGCGCAGCGTGCCGCCCGCGGGAGACTCACTGTCCGGCAGCTCGAGCGCCTAGCCTCGCGCCGCGCCCGGGTCGGCCCGCAGCCGCCATCGCCCCTTCTCGACGCCAACATGCGTGCGGCCGTTGAGGAGTTGACCCGCCACCTTGGAACGCGGGTAAGCCTGCGGCCTCAGACGAAGGCTCGTCCCGGGCAACTTATTCTCGAGTACTACGACGACGCACAGTTAAACCGGCTATACGACCGTCTCATGAAGCAGTAATACTATTGTAGTAGTATTATGGAGCCCGAGGATTCGTGTCTTGACTTGTACCCGGGAGGCGATCAAAGTCTGGAGTCCTCTGGGAGGGGTCCGTGGCTTGGAAATGGCTCGGCAGCGGGGAACAACCGGGGGCAGAGGACTGGATCGGCTTCCTTGCCAAAGGCGTTCGTCTCGAGGGCACGCTGGAGCTGGCCGGCACATTTCGATTGGACGCCCAGGTCAAGGGAAACATCGTTTCGAACACCCGGCTTCTGCTTGGAGAGAGCGCCCGTGTGGAAGGCCAGATTGAAGGCAATCAGATAGTCATTGGCGGGCGGTTCGACGGTGTGATCTTTGCCAGGGGCCGCGTCGAAATCCTGGCTAAGGGAGTCGTGACGGGCGAAGTGCACACTCCTTGCCTGGTGATTGAACCCGGCGGCATCCTCGACGGCCGGTGCCACATGTTGGGCTCAGCCGAGGCTACCAAGCCCCTCACGATTCCGTTCCGGGCGGCCAATCAGTGTTAACTTTAGCTCTTCCAGCTACTCGTGCCGCCGGCAGCGAACCGGGTCGAGATTGACAGCCTTGACGGCAGGCTAAATCCCGAAGAACAACCCCACGCTGAGCGAGATCACCAGCCCCGTCACCTCCCCGCGCGGCTTCGCAGCGACCGCGAGCAGCGTATAATCATCGAATTCGCAGCGAGCCCTTTGGTCGCACTTGGCGACCTCGGGGGCGAGGGAGGGAAACTGCCTTGGCGAAGGCCGTTAAGCTCACGGCCATGGTCAAGGCCGCAGGTTGAGCGGCGAAGCTGAGTCCCAGCGTGCTGGACTCCGTGCTGCGCCGGCTGCCGCGGCAGACTGACCCGAACGTGCTCGTTGGTTTCGACACCAACGACGACGCCGGGGTGTATCGTCTCACCGACGATTTGGCGCTGGTGCAGACGGTGGACTTCTTCACGCCGATCGTGGACGACCCTTACCTCTACGGCCAGATCGCCGCGGCCAATTCGCTGAGCGACATCTACGCTATGGGCGGGCGACCCATTTCCGCTCTCTCAATCGTGGGCTTTCCCGAAAAGGGCGACCCGGAGGTGATGGAGCAGGTGCTGTGCGGCGGTCTGAGCAAAATGGCAGAGGCGAATTGCAGCGTGGTCGGCGGGCATTCCATCCGCGACGACGACCTCAAATTCGGCTACGCTGTCACAGGCGTGATCAACCCGCGGGGCGTGTGGCGGAACGTCGGCGCGCAGCCCGGCGATGTGCTCCTGCTCACCAAGGCCATCGGCACGGGCGTGATCTCCACCGCGCTCAAGAAGAACCGCGCCTCGGCCGAATCGCTTGCCGCCTCGGTGACTTCCATGACGCGGCTGAACCGTGATGCCGCCGAGGCGCTGCTGGAGGTGGAGAGTGCCAATGGCCGCGGCTCGATCCACGCCGTCACCGACATCACGGGCTTTGGCCTGCTCGGTCACGCGCGGGAGGTGGCAGCCGGCAGCGGCGTCTCATTCGAAATGGATCACACCCGGGTGGCCTACCTGCTCGGTGCCGCTGAAGCGGCACGGGAAGGGCATTTGGCCGGCGGCCTGAAAAACAACCGCGAGTTTGTGGGCGAGTGCGTCGGCTTCTCCGACGCGGTGCCGGAAGAGTTCCGCAACCTGCTCTACGATCCGCAGACCTCCGGCGGCCTGCTGGTAGCGATTGCAGCGGAAGCAGCCGACCCCGCTCTGGCCGCGCTCGAGCGCCGCGGCGTGGCCGCGCGCGCCATCGGTTCCGTGGTCGCCAAGCATTCCCCCCTGATCCGTGTCTTCTAGTGCGGCGCTTTCCTCCACCGCAGACTCCCTAGCGCAATGGACATCGTCACCCACGGCATCGCCGGCGCGCTGATTGGCAAGGCGTTCTTCGCCGAACCAGGCCGCACCGGCCGGGCCGCGCGCGCCGCAATGTTTGCGGCCACTCTCGGAAGCATCTTTCCCGATATTGACATGGGCGCCGAGCTGCTCTCGAGAAACCAGTTGGGCATTCTGCAAATCCACCGCAACGTCACGCACTCGTTTGTCTGTCTGCCGGTCTTCGCCGTGGCGCTGGCCGCGCTGACGTATGCATACGCCCGCCGCCGCGGCTGGCAGACGCCCTCGTGGATGGCACTCACCGGCATTTACGCCGCAGGCTTGGCGAGCCATATCCTGCTCGATGTGGCGACATCGTTCGGCACGATGATCTGGAGCCCCTGGAGTTACACGCGCGTGGCCTGGGACCTGGTGTTCATCATTGACGTCGCGCTGACCGGGATCGTCCTGCTGCCGCAAACCGCGGCGTGGGTGTACCGCGAGCGGGGGCGGAGCTTCTCGCGCGCTTGGCGCTTGTGGGCCATCTTCACCGTGTCCATGCTGCTCATCGCCTGGCTCGCAAACGCCGTGGGCTTCGCGTTCTCGCCGTGGACGGTGGTGGCCGTAGCTGCACTGCTCGCGGTTCTGTTCTTCCTGCCGAGGTGGCACGGCTGGGGTTTTCGGCTGCGGCGCGCGAGTTGGTGTCGCGCCGGCATCTACGCGCTCGTCGCTTACCTGGGTGTTTGCGCTGGAGCACATTACGCCGCGCTCCGACGCGTCGAAGAATTCGCCGCAAGCCGCGGCCTGCGCGTCGAGCGATTGGGCGCGCTGCCGCTGCTGCCTTCGGCCGCGCACTGGGACGGCCTCATCCGCACGCCCCAGGGCGTATGGGAGGCGCGCATCAATGTGTGGAACGACCTTCTGCCGGAGCGTCTGGCCGATGCGCCAGTGTTTCGTTTCGTTGCCGACACTGCGCCCCGCGGCTACCTGGAAGTCGCCGAGCAGCTTCCCCAGGTGCAAACGTATCTGTGGTTTGCGCGTTTCCCAGTGTTTGTGTTTCGCGAGCGGGGCGATCAAGCCGTCGTCGAGTTCAGCGACCTCCGCTTCTTCAGCCGTGGCTGGCGCCCGGCCCCCTTCACCTTCCGCGTGACCTTTGATACCGCAGGGCACGTGCTCAGCCAGGGCTGGGTGAGGGCGGTGCCATGAAAGTCCTGATCTTCAGCGACATTCACGGCGACCTGCGCGCGCTCGAACGGCTGGTGGCGCAACCGGCGGACCTCTACGTCGCCGCGGGCGATCTCTCCACCTTCGGTCGAGGCCTGGACCGCTGCGGCGAAATCCTCCAGCCGCTCGGCGAGCAACTCTGGCTCCTGCCAGGGAACCACGAAACCCACGAGCAGACGCGCGCGCTGTGCGCCCGGTTTGGCTTCTTCGATTTCCATCGCCAGGTGCGTCCGCTCGGCGGCGCCTATTGGGCCGGGTTGGGTTACAGCAACCCCACGCCGTTTGATACCCCGGGCGAGTATTCCGAGCAGGAAATTGCCGAAGCCCTCGCCGCGTTTGAATCGCCGAAGCCTCTCTACCTTGTGGTCCATTTCCCGCCGCATGGCACCGCGCTCGATCGGGTGTCGCTCGGCCGCCACGCCGGGAGTTGCGTCCTGCGCGAGTGGGTTGAACGCGTCCAGCCCGCACATTTGTTCTGCGGGCACATCCACGAGTGCGCCGGGCGGAGCGATCGGATCGGCGCCACGCCGTGCGTCAACGTCGGCAAGGCCGGCCATTTGGTGGAAATCAAAAAAGACAAATCCGCGTAAAGGGGCTGTTGCTGAATCGGCGCGGCTATTTCGCTTCGGCGGGGTAGACCACCACCTGGCGCTGTTCGCCGACGCCTTCGCTGGCGGTGCGCACGCCAGGCTGCTCTTTCAGCACCAGGTGGATGATGCGCCGTTCGCGCGCGGACATGGGGTTGAAGCGGAAGGGCGCGTGGGTCTCGCGCACGCGGTCGGCGGCAACGCGCGCGGAAAGCTTCAGCTCCGCGATGCGCAGGGCGCGGTAGTCGCCGGAATCAAACCGCACGCGGTCATAGTAGTGGGGATCGAGTCGCAGCCAGCGCAACGCGATGTATTCGAGCGCCTGAAGCAGTTCGGCATTGCGTTCGAGCAACAGGTCCTGGTCGCGCCCGCGAAAAACGACCAGGACTTCCGGGGTTTCGACCTCGGCTTCCGCTGCGCCGCCGGCGCTGCGAGGCTCCAGGCGAATCTCGTACGCCAGTTCGATCCGCGCCTGCGCGATCACCAGATCGAGGAAGCGCCGCAGTTCAGCTGCGAGCGCTTCGCGGTCCAGCTCACCGTCACGGAGGAAGTGCTGGGACATTGGCAACGAGCCTCGTTCCGGCCCGCAGGGACACCCCTGCTGCGGGCTATTTCTTCGTATCGGCCTTGCCGCGCGACGCCTTCGCCGCGATCGGCGCGGTGCGGTTCAGATACCACTGCTGGCCCATCCCGACCAGATTGCTCGAAAGAATATAGAGCACTAGGCCGCTCGAGACGGGAAAGACGATGAACATGCCGCCAAACAGCAGCGGCATCATGTTCATCATGCGTTGCTGGGCCGGATCGGTGGCCGTGGCCGGGGTCATCTTTTGCATCACGCACATGGTGACGGCCATCAGCACGGGCAAAACGTAATACGGGTCGCGCGCGGCAAGGTCGCGGACCCACCCGAACCACGGGGCGTGGCGCAGTTCGATGGTGACGTTCAGCATGCGGTAGAGCCCGAACCAGATGGGCATCTGCAGCGCCATCGGCAGGCAGCCACCCATCGGGTTGATGCCCTCGCGCTGGTAAACGGCCATCACTTCCTTGTTCATTTCCTGCTTGCGTGGGTCGCGCAGCGAATACTTCTTATAGCGCTCCTGAATGGCTTTGACTTCCGGCATCACCTTCTGCATCTTCTGCATCGAGCGCCAGCTCTTCACCTTCAGTGGGAAGAGCACCATATTGATCAGCACGGTCATGACGACGATGGCCCAGCCGTAGTTGGGCACGTAGCCGTGCAGCCAGCGGAGCAGGTAGAACAGCGGCGCGGCGATGAACTCGAGCCAGCCGAACTGCACCAGGTCGGAGAGCGGCGGATTGATTCTCTTCAGATCGTCGAGGTCCTTCGGCCCGGCGAACACGCGCAGCGAGAGCGGGCTTGGCGAAGTTTCCCCTGCGGCCATCTCGGCCACCGGCTCCTTCACCGTTTTGCCCTCCTGCTGCGCCTGGTGTTCGAGCTTCCAGTCCCACAGCACCAGCCCGCCGGAACTCCCCTCACGCGGCAGAAACGCTGCGACAAAGTAGCGGTCTTCAATGCCCACGTAGTCGAACGTGCCCTCCGGCCGCTGCCGCTGGGCTGGCTGCTCGGGCACTCCGAGCTTCTTGTACGGCAGCATCCGGAGCTTGCCGCCGGTGCTGTAGAAAACCTCCACTTGCTCGGCGGGCATATAGACGGTGATATCGCCGAAGCCGCCGCGCCAGGCCACACCGTGCGCCAGCGGCTTGCCGTCGAGCAGGACAGAGGTTTCGACCTGAACCATGTAGCTGCGGTCGAACTGGATGCGCTTGGAGACGGCCAAATGGCCGTTGCCCCAGTCGAACCGGATCTCCGCGGGCGCCTGGAGCGACGTCGCAGCGGGGGTGACCTCAAACAGCGCCGAGTTTGCCGCCGACTCGAGCTGCGGGTCGTCCAGCACCAGCGAGAACGGCCAGCCGCCGGACTGCGCGGCGTCGGCGTGAACTAGGTCGAGGATGTGCGGCGGCTTGTGGTCGTCGGTATATCTCTTCAGTTGCCAGCTCTGCACCACCGCGCCACGGTTTGAAAACTCCACGCGGTAGAGGTCGCTTTCGACGACGATCGTTTTCTCCCCGATCGCAACCCTGGGCGAAGTGGAAACCGGCGCTGCCGCAGCAGCCGTGGTCGGCGCTGCGGAGGCCGGTGGCCCGGGCGTACCCGTGGACTTGCCGGCTGTCTGGGCAGCAGGAGCTTGTGGCCCTGGCTGCGGCGGCTTGTACAACAAGCTCCAAGCGATGATCACCACCATCGCCAGCACGCCCGCGAGCAGCGCGCGCTGTTCGGAGGAGAGCTCCTTCACGGCTGGACCCTCCCGGCATCCACGTCGCGCTCCGGCACCGGATCATAGCCGCCCGGAGAAAATGGCCGGCAGCGCAGCAGGCGCCGGAGGGCCAGCCACGCGCCGCGGCCAGCGCCGTGGAGCTCAATGGCCTGGCAGGCGTAGCGCGAGCAGGAGGGATGAAACTTGCAGGCGTAGGGCATCAGCGGAGAGAGGCATGCCTGGTAGAAACGCAGGCCGGCCAGCAGCACCCAGGCCGCGACCTCGCGGGAGCGCACATCCGTGTTTTGCGCGCCAGCGCAGTCGGACGCTATTCGCCCAGGCTGCGGAGCAGGCGAAGAAGCTCCGCCTCGAGCGACGCAAACCGCGTCCGCGCCACCGAACTGCGCGGGTGTATGACGATGTCCCATCCTGAAGGTATCTCCGAGCGATCGAGGCGCAGGATCTCGCGGATGCGCCGCCGGATTCGATTGCGGACCACCGCGCCCCCCAACGCCTTTTTCACGCTGATGCCGAAACAGCTGTGCTCCTTCCCGTTGGCACGAAAGAACACCACAAACTGCTGGCTCGAACGCCGCTGGCCGCCGCGGTACACCGCCTCGAATTCGGCGCGGCGCACCAGGCGAGCCGCGCGGGGAAATCCCCGCGGCGGGCCTGCCAAACGATTAGATGAGCGTGAGGCGATAGCGTCCCTTCCTGCGGCGCGCTGCAAGGACTTTGCGTCCGCCTTTCGTCTTCATGCGCGCGCGGAAGCCGTGCGTCTTGTGGCGACGCCGAACTTTGGGTTGGAAGGTGCGTTTCGGCAACGGTAGCTCCCCGGTCCGCCTCGCTTGCCCCGAGCCCGCCGCTTGCCCTGAGCGAGGTCGAAGGGCAGCGGGTGAAGGGGCGGACTCGAATCAAAACGGGTAGTGTATGCGAGCCTCCCAACGCGGTCAAGGAACTGTACTCGTCCACTGTACTCGTCCACATGATTAGTGACACTCGGCCTTCTTCTGTTGAGATTTCCAGCGCTCGAGGAATTCGAGCGGGGTGAGATACCCCAGCGCCTGATGAGGGCGCACGGTGTTGTAGACGTGTTC
>Ga0207646_10001409_pt1 | contig 29852 bp, 26 predicted proteins | sample KBSK5502metaG_FD_184343 | JGI IMG/M metagenome (GOLD analysis project Ga0207646, IMG submission 184343) | Corn, switchgrass and miscanthus rhizosphere microbial communities from Kellogg Biological Station, Michigan, USA - KBS K5-50-2 metaG... | ecosystem: Host-associated > Plants > Roots >... | reverse complement strand
GATCAGCAGATCGACGAAGCCCGTGCCCGGGTGAGCGAGCGCCCGCTCGCCGTCGCCGATCGACTCGACGTCGTAACCCTCCGACCGAAGCCGGTCGCTCAACGTGGTCACGAGACTCGGCTCGTCCTCGACCAACAGAATCCGGCGCGCGATCCGCTCGGCCGCCGCCCCGTTCGCTTTCACGAAGTCGGCGCCTCTTCCCCGCCGCCGTTCTCCGCCGTCGGGATCCGGATGGTGAACCGGGCGCCGCCGCCGTCGTTCGACTCGACTGTAACGGTCCCCCCGTGGCCCTCGACGATCGGGCGGACGAGGGCAAGACCCAGTCCGCTTCCCGCAACGCCGTCCACCGGATGAGATTCGCCCCGATAGAAGGGCTCGAAGATGTGCCGCCGTTCGGACTGACGAACCCCGGGGCCGCGGTCTTCGACGGCGATCGCGATTTCCGGGCGGGCGCCGTTGCGCGAAATCGAGGCGCGGACCCGCATCCATCGTTCGTCCCCTCCGTATTTGATCGCGTTGTCGATCAGGTTCTGGAGCGCCCTGCCGATCGCGTCTTCGTCCGCGAGAACCGCAGGCAGGTCGGGCGCCACGTCTCGCTCGACGCGGATGCCTTTCTGTTCCGCCGCGAGACGGCAGTTCTTCAGCGCGGAGTCAACGATCCTGGCGACCGACACGGGCCGCATCCGGTAGGCGCGAAGGCCGGACTGGATCCCCGCGAAGTCGAGTACGCGCGTGACCATTTCGGAAAGACGCCGGCCTTCGCTCTCGATCATCGATCCGTAGCGACGAACCTGACCATTCTCCGCGACGACGCCGTCCGCGAGGTTCTGACCCGCCGACCGGATCGCGGTGAGGGGCGTGTGGAGCTCGTGAGACATTGCCGCGACGAAGTCGATCTGCTGACGCGCCAGGCGCTGCGCCCTCCGCGCCGAGACGACCAGCATCGCGACGCTGCCGGCGAGCACCGCGAGGATACCGAAGCTGACGGCGAGGTTGCGCCGCCGCGTCCCCGCGACCGCGGCGTCCAGCGAGCCCCGGCGATGGATCGCGACGAGCCGCCAGGGGCTCGGCGAGAACCGGCCTTCGCCGCCGACGCCCGCGCGCCAGGCCGGTCGCGGCGGAGCGCCCTGGAAGCCGGAGGACGGATTCTGGCCGCGCGGCTTCAAGGGCGGAAGCCGATGGTCTCCCATTTCGGAGTTGTGGGATTCCTCGAAGATCCGAAACGTCAGCAGGTCCGCGGTTGCATCGCCCGCGCGAAACGAAACGGTGCCCGCGTGTTCGGAGGCGTAGACCGGATGCGCCATGTCGGTTCGTGAGACGACGGCGAGGTCGTAGTCCGGAAGGCTTCCGCGTCCGAAATAGCGCCGCTCCAGATCGGGAAAGAGGGTGCCCGCCAGGTAGGGCATGTCCAGTCGCGCGATCAAGAAACCGCGGGCGGCCGCCGGCTCCTCCCCCGGTCCGGCCGGTCCGATGCGTCTCTCGCGCAGGACGAGCGCGGGGACCGTCCCGTCGATCGGACCCGGAAAACGACGCCGGCGTTCGAAGGCGGTGCCGCTCGTTTCGGTCTGCGGGTTCTGCAACCGGAGCCGAATTGGTTCGAGCGCCGCCGGCCAGGGGACGGTAGCAAGAGCTCTCGAAGCCGGATCGAAACGGGAGAGGACGAGCTCGCCCTCGGCCGGCCTTTCCGCGCGATAGAGGTCGGCGACCAGCGGCAGCGCCCCGGAACGCACGAGGCAGTCGTATTCCCGCGCGACCCGTTCGTTCTCCAGGTCGTCCGATGCCGGGGAAGATCGGAGACACGCGACGACGTGGCCGACCTCTCGATCGAAGTCGGCGGCGAAGCCGGATGCCGCTGCGGCCAGGCGCGTCCTGGCCCGGTCGCGCTCGGCCTGCGCGACCTGGCCGAGCCAGCGGTATTGCATCGATGCCAGAACCGCCAGCAGGACCGCCAGGACGCCGGCTGCGGCGAGAGAGACCCTCGAGTTCGTCGACGAGAGTGTCACGCGGGTCGAGTGTACTCATCCGCGCGCGCCGTCGCCCCCGAACTTCACAGAATTTACAGCGTTTACAGATTCCTTTCGTTTCCCTGAAGATCCGGCGGGAGGGCGGTCCGTACCTTTGACTATGGGCGACGTTCGGGGTCGAGCGGCGGAGAGGAATTACCGTGGAATCTTCGCCGCAGCAACGATCGCCGCCACTCTTCTGCTCTTCCCGCCTGCGGGACGCGCGATCGGACCGGGCGACCTCTCGGGCACCTGGAAGCTCGACCGGGAGCGATCCGACGACCCGGCGCAGAAGCTCCGCGAGGGCAGAGACCCGTCGCGGCGGGGCTCCGGCGGAGGAGGAGGCTTTCGCGGAAGACGGGGAGGCGGCGGCTTCGGTGGCCATCACGGCCGCCCGACCGACGAAGGCGAAGAGAACGGCGGGACCGATTTCTTTGAGGACAGTCGGGCGTTCGACCTCCTGGCGATCGTGCACCGCGATCCGGAGCTCCGGATCACCGACGGACTCGGCCGGGAGCACGTCCTGTACACCGACGGCCGCAGGGTCGACGAAGAACGTTCCTCCGGCACGACGAAGATTCGGGCGAAATGGAAGGATGGTCGCGTCGTCGTCGCGACCACCCCGGAGCACGGAGCGAAGATCACCGAGACGTACGCCGTGACCGCCGACGGCTTCTCCCTGACGGTGACGACTCGAGTCGATGGACGCGGGCGGGAGCTCGAATTCCGCCGCGTCTACGATGCGGCGAAGTGATTTATGTTCCCGTTTTCCGCCTCAGCAGGTGCGCCGTGAATCCGTCGGTGCGCGCATCGGGAAGGAGACGGAACCGCGCGCCGTCGACGAACGGGCGGAGCGGCTCGGGCGGCTCGATCGGCATCGGCGAGAGCTCGGGCCGCGCCGCGAGCACCTCTTGGACCACGCGCTCGTTCTCCTCTTCTTCGAGGCTGCACGTCGCGTAGAGAAGATACCCTCCCGGCGCGAGGAGGTCCGCGGCGCAAGAGAGCGCTCGAGCCTGCAGGCGCGAGAGCTTTTCGATTCCGGCGGGGCGGATCCGGTAGCGGATCTCCGGGTTCTTGCGGAGCGTGCCCGTGCCGCTGCACGGCGCATCGAGCAGCACCCGGTCGAACCGTCGCCAAGGGAGCGGCGGAGCGAGAAAGTCCGCCGCGACGGCCCGCGCTTCCGGCATCCCGAGGCGTCGGGCGTTCCCGGCGAAACGAGCGAGGCCCGCCGTCGACCGGTCGAGGGAGATCGCGCGCCGGGCCCGGCCGAACGCGAGGGCGGCGAACGACTTGCCTCCCGGCGCCGCAGCGAGGTCGACGAGCAGGTCTCCGGGCGGAAGGAGAAGTGCGAGCGCCTGCGCGCCGACGTCCTGGACCGTGAAGTGTCCTTCGGAGAGAAGCCTCGAGCCGAGCGGATTGCCCGAGACGACCGAGAGCCCGAGCGGGGAAATCTCCGAAGGCTCCGTCGCGATTCCCTCTCGCGCGAGCGTTTCGCGGAGCGTTTCCCGATCCGTGCGGCGCGGATTGACGAGGAGGTCCATCGCGGACGCCGAGTTGTCGGCGTCGAGGATCCGGCAGGCGGTCTCGCGGCCGAATCGCTCCATCCAGCGCCGCACCAGGAACTCGGGGTGGGACGTCTCGGAAGCGAGCTCCGCGGCGTTCGTCCCGCGCCCCGCCGCCGGCGGGGCGTGTCCGGCGAGCCGGCGCAGCACCGCATTCACGAGCTTCGCCGCGCGCTCTCCCCCGCTCGCGCGGGCGTGACGGACGGCTTCGTCGACGGCGGCATACGCGGGGACCCGGTCGAGGCGCCGGATCTGGTACAGCCCGACCTCCAGGATCTCCCGCAGGTCCGGCGCGAGCCGCGCGAGCGGGGCGCGCGACACCGACGCGAGCTCCGCGTCCAGCGCGGATCGGTTCCGCAGCACGCCGAAGACGATCTCGCGCAGGAGGTCGCGGTCGGGGGCGGCGAGATCCCTCTCGCGTGCGGCGAGGAGGGAGGGGACTTCCGCCCCGCGCCGGACCACCTCCCGCACGATCTTCGCGGCGTGCACCCGAACGGCTGAGGGCGGCCTGGCGGCCATCAACCGCTCTCGAAGCGGGCCGGAAGCGCCGGGAGCCCGCGGAGGAACTCGGCACCGAAGACGGGCCGCCGGCCTTCGCGCTGAACCCGCACGAGGCGAAGCGCCGTCCCGCCGCCCGCCGCGACCTTCGCGTCGTTCCCTTCGAGCCAGACCGTCGCCGGCTCCCGCTCGGCAGTCGCGTCCCGATCGACCTCGAGTTCGAGCAACTTGACCCGCGCGCCGTCTGAAAAGGTATGGAGGCCGGGCCACGGCGTGAACGCGCGGCGCCGTCTCTCGATCTGGGCGGCCGGCTCGGTCCAGTCCACCCGCGCGTCCTCCCGCCGGATCGGACGCGTGAACGTGGGCTCCCCCTCCTGCGGCCGCGGCTCGACCGTCCCCGACTCGACCGCGCGCAAGGTCTCGACGAGAAGGCCCGCTCCTTCGCGCGCGAGGCGGCCCGAGAGCGCTTCGGCGTCCTCCCGCTCGCCGATCGAGACGCTCCGCGCGAGATAGAGAGGACCTGCGTCGAGCTCGGGGACGACCTTCATCGTCACGACACCGGTCTCGCGATCGCCGGCGAGAAGGGCGGAGGAGATCGGCGACGCGCCGCGGTGCCGCGGTAGAAGGGACGCGTGAACGTTGACGCAGGCGAGCGGCGGCAGGTCCAGGATTTCGCCGGGCAGGAGCTTCCCGTACGCGACGATCGCGATCGCGTCGGGCCGCGCGGCGGAGAGAAGCTGGAAGAACGGCTCGTTGCCGCGCAGGCGTTCCGGCTTCTCGATCGGGATTCCCTTCACATGTGCGAGCCCGGCGACCGGCGAGTGACGCGGCTGCCCGCTCCTCCCGACCGGTCGGTCCGGCTGTGTCACGACGAGCGGGACCTCGAAACCCGCGTCGAGGAGCGCCTCCAGAGAGGGCACCGCGAACCGCGGTGTTCCAAAAAAGACGACGCGCATGGCGGGTGAGCGTACAACCGACAACCGGGGACAGGTTTGAACCTGTCCCCACTTACGTCTAACGCGGCTGCCGATCGACCTCTTCGAAGTAGTCTTCCGCGACCAGGACCTCGCGCGGCTTGGATCCCCGGGGCGGCCCGAGCAGACCGTCGCGCGACATCATGTCGATCAGCTTTCCGGCTCGCGAGAAGCCGACGCCCATCCGGCGCTGCAGGAACGAAATCGACGCCATTTTTTCCTTGATCACCAGCCGCGCGGCCTCGTCGTAGAGCGGGTCCGTCTCGTCGCCCGCGTCCTCGCGGTGCGAGACCTCGGTGCGGTCCTTCGTGATTTCCTCGTCGTAGTGCGGTTTCGCCTGCTTCTTCAGGAACCGGACGAGCCCGGCCGTCTCCTGGATCGAGACGTACGCTCCGTGAACGCGCGTCAGGCGCGAGGTCCCCGGCGCAAGGAAGAGCATGTCGCCGCGCCCGAGAAGCCGCTCGGCGCCGTTGCCGTCCAGGATGACGCGCGAGTCGATCTTCGACGACACCTTGAACGCGATTCGGGAGGGCAGGTTCGCCTTGATCAGCCCGGTCAAGATGTCCACCGAAGGCCGCTGGGTGGCGACGACCAGATGGATTCCGACCGCGCGAGCCTTCTGGGCGAGGCGCACGATCGACTCCTCGACCTCCTTCGGCGAGGTCATCATGAGGTCGGCGAGCTCGTCGATCACGATCAGGATGAGAGGCATCGCCTCGAGCTTCAGGTCCGGATCGTCGGGATGCTGGGCGCGCACGCGCGCCACCGTCTCGGCGTCCTGGATGGCCGCGTTGTACTGCTCGGCGTTGCGGACCTGTCCGAGGTCCGAGAGCCTCTGGAATCGCTCCTCCATTTCGCTGACCGCCCATCGGAGCGCGTTCGCCGCCTTCCTCGGGTCGATGATGATCTTCGTCCAGAGGTGCGGAAGGTCCTCGTAGATCTCGAGCTCGACCATCTTCGGGTCGATCAAGATCAGCTTGACCTCGTCCGGCTTGGCCTTGAACAGGATCGACGTGATGAGGGCGTTGATCGCGACGCTCTTGCCCGAGCCGGTCGTCCCCGCAATCAGAAGGTGGGGCATCGCGCGCAGGTCGTTCACGATCGGTTCGCCGTGGATGTCCTTTCCGAGGGCGAGCGTCAGGAGCGAACGCGACGACTGGAACTTCTCCGACTCGAGGACGTCGCGAAGCGCGATGATTTCGCCTCCTCCCGGGTTCGGCACCTCGATGCCCACGCTCGCTCGTCCGGGGAGCCGCTCGATCCGGATCGACTCCGCCGACAGGGCGAGCGCGAGGTCTTCGGAGAGGCCCATCACCTGGTTCACCTTGATGCCGGCGGCGGGCCGGAATTCGTAGGTGGTGACGACAGGCCCCGGATGGTATTCCGCGATCTCCCCCTCGACCCCGAACTCGGCGCATTTCGCGGCGATGGCCCGCCCCGTCTCCGCGAGAGTCTTGCGATCGACCGCGCCCACGCTCTCGCGCTTCTCGAGCAGCGACACGGGCGGGTACGTGTAGCCGTCGACCGGCATCGGAAGGCGTTGCTGCGGCGGCGGCGCGGCTTTCTTCTTCGGAGGCGGCGGGCCTCCCGCAAGAGGTCCCGCCGTCGCGACCGTCTTCTTCGTGACCGAGAACTTTCCCGGCCCGGGCAGCTCCCGCAGGAAGGGAGGCGAATCGTCGGTCGCAAAGGGCACGTCCTCGAGAGAGATGCCTTCCCGCTTCGCTTTCTCGAGGTGCTTGGCGACGACCGTGCGGCGAAGTCGTTCCTTGGTCCGCCGGTCGCGGGTGCGCGCCCACCCGAGCTGGAAGCGCGAAAACAGACCGGCCAGCCTGACTCGAAGGCCGAACAACACGTCGGCGAGCGAGACCTGGGTCGAAAGAGGCACGGCGATCAGGATGAGCGTGACGACCAGGAGGACCGCGCCGGTCGTGCCGAGCCGGGATCGCGCGGCTTCCGAGACCGCGCGCCCGACGATCCCTCCGGCCTCCGCGTCTTCCCCCGCCAGCGGCCGCCTTCCGAAGGCGAGCGAGAGCAGGGCCGGCACCGCGAGAAAGAGGAGCGCGATGCCGAACGCCTTCGAGCCGCGGTTTTCGAACGGCCTCGAGGCGAACCGCCGAACGCCCCAGAACGCGAGAAAGACCGGTACGGTCCACGCCGCGAAGCCCAGAGCCTGGTAAAGCGCGGCCGAAAGGGAGGCGCCGAATCCTCCGATCCAGTTCGTCGGCGACTCGACCTCTCCCGTCGTCAGAGAGAACAGATTCGGGTCGCGGGGGTCGTAGGAGTACAGCGAGAGGAGGGCGAGCACCCCGGCGAGCAACAGAAGGACACCCAGGGCCTCGCTCGCGGCCCGGCTCCGAAAGAAATTTCCTCCCACCAAGTCGCTCCATTATCGGACGGAAACGGCGCCGGGAGAACTCCGACTTCGTCAAAGGACGATTTATGCTTCGAGGCCGGCGAACGTGGCGAAGAATAAAGTCCTCTTTCTCTGCACCGGCAACGCGGCCCGAAGCCAGATGGCGGAAGCGATCGCCCGCGCCTTTTACGGCGACGTGATCGAGCCCGTTTCGGCAGGCTCGCGGCCGGCCGGTTTCGTCCACCCTCTCGCAGTCCGGGCGATAGCGGAGCTCGGGGTCTCGATGGACGGCGCCACGACCAAAGGGGCAGATGAGTTCCGGAACCAGCCGTTCGACGTCGTCGTCACGGTGTGCGATTCCGCAGCCGGGGACTGTCCGACCTGGCCCGGCGCGAAACGGCTCGAGCACTGGCCGATCGAGGACCCCTCCTGGGGACCGGACGACCCCGCGACCCGATTCGTCCGGTTCTGCGAGACCCGCGATGAACTGCGGCGCCGGATCGACGAGCTCGCGGCGTCGCTCCGGGAATCTCCAACCTAGGAGGCGTTTAATCCCGTATCGCCCGAACGGGCGAAGGAGGCGATGGGCATGCGGGTCGGGGTTCTCACCGGAGGGGGGGACGCGCCGGGCTTGAACGCGGTGATCCGGGCGATCGTGCGCAAAGGCGAGAAGACCTACGGCGATGAGGTCACCGGCTTCGCCGACGGATGGCGGGGCGTCCTGGAGGGAATGGTCGTCCCGCTCACCTCGGAAGGAACGCGCGGGATCCTGCCGCGCGGCGGGACGATCCTCGGGACCTCACGGACGAATCCGTTCAAGATGGAGGGCGGGGACGAACGGGTGGAGGCGACGATCGCCCGGCTCGGCATCGACGCCCTGATCGCGATCGGCGGCGAGGATACGCTCGGCGTGGCGCAGAAGCTGTCCGGTCGCGTGTCGGTCGTGGGTGTGCCGAAGACGATCGACAACGACCTCTCCGCCACCGAGGTCACCTTCGGCTTCGACACCGCCGTTCAAATTGCGGTCGATGCGATCGACCGGCTCCACACCACCGCGGAATCCCACAATCGTGTGCTGGTCTGTGAGGTGATGGGACGGCACGCCGGATGGATCGCAACCTACGCCGGGATCGCGGGAGGCGCCGCGTACATCCTCGTGCCGGAACAGCCGTTCGACGTCGCCCTTGTCTGCGAGAGCCTCCTTCAGAGGCACCAGAAGGGTCGGTACGCGTCGATTGTCGTCGTCGCGGAGGGCGCGCTGCCGAAAGAAGGTTCGATGGTCGTGCAGTCGCGCGAGGTGGACGAGTTCGGGCACGTCCGGCTCGGAGGCATCGGCGACGTGCTGGCACGCGAGATCCGGCAACGGACCGGGTTCGACACGCGGGTGACGGTGCTCGGTTACGTACAGAGGGGTGGTACGCCGACGGCGTTCGACCGCGTCCTTGCGACGCGCTTCGGAATCGCCGCCATCGACGCGGTCCACGACGGAGCCTTCGGTCAGATGGTGGCGTTGCGCAGCGCAAAGATCGTCCGCGTGCCCCTGGCGGAGGCGGTGGGCAGCCTGAAGACCGTGGATCCCGACCTGCTCGAAGTCGCGGAAGTTTTCTATGGCTGAGTGCCCCCCGCGTGCTCGCGAAAGGCATGGCGTAAGGAAGGCGTAACTGCTACGCTCGGCCGGTGACCGTCCGGCGCGTCTCGAACCCTCCGAACCCGTGGGCGACGACCGAGGTCGAGTGGCTGGGCGAGCCCCCGCCGGCGGAGCTCGAAGTGTACGAAGAAGAGGCGAAGCGCGCGCTCGCCGAGAACGAAAGCCCCGACGTGGGCTTTCGCTGGAGCCTGAACCCGTATCGCGGATGCTTTCACGCGTGCTCATACTGCTACGCCCGCTCGAGCCACCAGTATTTGGGCTTCGGCGCGGGCACCGACTTCGACCGCAAGATCGTCGTCAAGACCAACATCGCGGAGCGTCTGCGCGAGGAGTTCCAGCGCCCTTCCTGGAAGGGCGAGGTCATTGCCTTCTCCGGCAACACCGATTGCTATCAGCCGCTCGAGGCGGTTTACAGCCTGACGCGCCGCTGTCTCGAGGTCTGTCGCGAGTTCCGCAATCCGGTCGGAATGATCACGAAAGGCGCGCTCATCCGGCGCGACATCCCGCTGCTCGCCGCGATGTCTCGCGAGACGAAGGTCTCCGTCTCGCTGTCCATCCCGTTCGCCGACGACGCGACCGGGCGCGCGGTCGAACCGGGCGCGAGCCTCCCTTCCCAGCGTTTCGAGACGCTCCGGATGCTCTCCGAAGCCGGTGTCGAGACGGGCATCGGCATCGCGCCGGTGATCCCGGGTTTGAACGACAGCCACGTCGCGCCGCTGCTCCAGCGTGCGCGGGCCGCCGGCGCGCAGAGCGCTTTTCTGGTCCTGGTCCGCCTCTCGGGCCAGACCCTCCCGGTGTTCGAGGAGCGGCTCGCGGAAGCCTTTCCCGACCGCGCCCGGAAGATCTGGAACGCGATCGAGGAGATGCGGGGCGGCAGGCGAAACGACACGCGCTTCCACGACCGCATGACCGGCCGCGGGCCGCGCTGGAACGCGATCCAGACCCTGTTCGACGTGGAATGCCGGCGGCTCGGCCTGAACACGGGGTTCGACCATACGGACGACCGCGAGGACTCCGCTCTGGACGCCTCCCCGTTCCGCCGGCCGTCGCCACAGGGAGAGCTCTTTCCGGAATCCGAGCCGAGCGGGCCGGATTCGCGGGGATAGACTCCGGCCGATGACTCCGCGACGCTGGATCGAGTATCTGGCGGCGATCCTGGTGGGCAACGCGATCTATTTTCTCGTGCTGTTTCCAGGACTCCCCCGGGCTCTCCAGCACCAGCCTTTCCGCCTCGACGCCGGGCTCGCGCTCGCGTTTCTCTGCTGCGTGATGCTCTACGGCGTCATTCGCCTGGCGAGCCGCCATGCGCAGCGCTGGAACCGCCGGAGCCTGATGCGCTGACCCCCGCGATCAGCGGACGAAGAGGATCAGCGCCAGCCCGAAAAGGATGCAGTAGACCGCGAACCAGTGGAGACGCTTCGCGACGACGGCGCGAATCAACCACCCGATCGCGAAGTAGCCGACGGCGCCGGCTACGACGGCGCCTCCGATGTACTTCGCGAAGTCCGGGCTGGTGAAGAAGGAAGCGCCCTTCTCCTGCCACGCGCTGTAAATCTCGAGGAACGACGCGCCGACGACGGCGGGCAGCAGGATGAGGAACGAGAAGGTCACCGCCCAGCGGCGGGCGAGCCCGACGAGCAGCGCAAACGCGATCGTCGACGCGGATCGCGAAAGACCCGGCAGGACCGCCAGGCCCTGGAGGATCCCGATCAGGATGGCATCGCAGACGGTGGTGGAGGCGCGGTCCCGACCCCGATCGCGCGCGAAGACGGGGAGGAGCAGGAAGAGTCCGGTCAGAATCTCCATCGATCCGACGAATCGCGGGTCCGTCTTGGATTCCTCGGTGACCTCCTTCAAGATCAGGCCGACGATTCCGGTCGGGATGGTCGCCGCGATAACGAGAACGGCGAGCTTCCACGACGCGGCCCTCTGCGTCGCTTTGCGCGAAACAGCCCTTCGACGTTTCGGCGAGCATCTTGCGGAAGAAGATGACGACCGCCACGAGCGTTCCGACGTGCACCATCACGTCGAAGAGGACTCCGACCTGCGCAAAACCGGGCAGGAGCATCTCGGCGGCCGAAAGATGTCCGTCGGACGAGACCGGGAGGAACTCCGTCAACCCCTGGATGAGACCGAGCAGGCAGGCCTCGAGCCACGTCATTGCCTCTCGCCTTTCAGACCACCACCGGCACGATCACCGGGCGGATCCCGAACTCGCGCCGGCAGACGCGCTTGGCCGCCAGAGCGATCTCCGCACGCAGCCACTCGGCATCTGATCGCTCTTCCGGAGTCGCACGGTCGAGGACTTCTCTCGCAACGCGGGTCACCTCGCCGGCGAGACCCGATTCGTCGCGGGCGACGCCCCGGGAGACGACTACGACGTCGCGCTCGTGCACGAGAACGACGACGAATCCCTCCTCGGCCAGACGGCGGCGATCCCGGACCACTTCGAGATCGACCGCCTCGGGACGCGAGTCGAGGAAGATTTTCCCGGTCGCGACGGCGCCGCGTTCGACGCGGATTCCTCCGGCCGTGAGAGTCAGTCGGTCGCCGTTGTCGAGCATCGGCACGCGGTCACCGGGAATCCCGGACCCCCGCGCGATCTCCGCGGCGGCGGCGAGCATCCGGACCTCGCCATGGACGGGCAGAACGGCGCGGGGCTTCACCAACGCGAGCCAGTCGGCGAGATCGTCGCGGTGCGCGTGTCCCGAGACGTGAATCGGAGGGTCCGTTTCGGAGAGGACCTGCGCGCCGCGCCGCACGAGATGGTCCGTGACGCGGTTGACGGAGCGCTCGTGACCCGGGATCGTGCGAGAGGAGAAGAGCACCCGGTCCCCGCGACCGAGCTTCAGGTCCGCGTGCTCGTCCAAGGCAAGGCGGTACAGCGCCGAGAAAGGCTCGCCCTGACTTCCGGATGTCAAACACAGGACGCGGCCGGCCGGGATTTCCTGGAGCTCGCCCGATGCGATCCGCGAAGACGCCGGGATTCGCAGACGCCCGAACCGCTCCGCGATCTCCGCGACCGAGCGCATGCTTCGACCCAGCATCGCGACGCGCCGTCCGATTGCGATTGCGGCATCCACGGCCTGGGACACGCGCGCGACGTGGCTCGAGAACGTCGTCAGGATGATCCGGCCGGGAGCGCCCTCGAACGCGGCGACGAGCCCTTTTCCGGCGATTCTCTCGGAGGGCGCGCGGCCGGGACGCTCCGCGTTCGTCGAGTCCACGAGCGCGAGATCCACCCCCTCGAGGGTGGCGCTCGCGATTCCTTCGATGTCGGTCGTCTCGCCGTCCGGCGGATCCGGGTCGAGCTTGAAGTCTCCGGAGTGGAAGATGGTGAAGCCGCCGGTCTCCACCAGGATGGCCGCGGAATCCGGAACGGAGTGCGAGACCCGGAAGAAGGTGAACCGGAAGTTTCCCGCGGCGACCGTCTCCCCGCGCCGCGCCTCGATCAGTCGGTCCGCGGAAAGACCCGCCTCTTCCAGTCGACGCCGGGCGAGCGCGAGCGTGAAGGGAAGACCGTAAACGGGGGCGTCGCACCACTCCGAGAGGAGCGAAAGCGCCCCCACGTGATCTTCGTGGCCGTGGGTCAGCAGGACGGCATCGATCGGAGCTCCCCGGAGAGGCGAGAGGTCGGGCGCGATCCGATCGATGCCCGGAAAAGTTTCGTCCGGGAAGGAAACACCCACGTCCAGCACGAGGTTGGAGCCGCCGCTCGAGAGCCAGAGCACGTTGCGTCCGAACTCACCCAGGCCGCCGAGCGCGACGAGCGAGACTTCCGAGCCGGCCGTCATAGCGCGTCGAGTCGCTCCGCCAGCGCGACGTAGTCTTCGAGTGAGAGCTCTTCCGCGCGCACGCGCGGATCCCGGCCGAGGACCGCGAGCTCGCGTTCGACGCGGCTCCGGTCAGCGGCGGAGGAGAGCGCGTTTGGCAGCGTCTTGCGCCGGAAGCGGAAGGCGAGCGAAGCGAGGGCGAGGGCGCGGGCTCGCGACCGCGCCTCGATCCCCTCGGTACGCGGGACGAGCTCGAGCACGCTCGACGTTACCTTTGGCGGCGGGCGAAAGGCGCCGGGCGGCAGGTCGAACAGAACGCGCACCCGTGCAAAGGCCGCGGCTCGCACCGAGAGATACCCGTAGGCGTCGGCCCCGGGGATCGCGACGAACCGGCGCGCGACCTCCTTCTGCACCGTCGCGACGGCGCGGGAGATCGCGCCTCTCTCCTCGATCGCGGAGAGCAGGATCGGCGTCGCGGCGTTGTAGGGCAGGTTGGACACCAGGACCGCGGGCGGCGACCATTCTTCGTCGGCGAGCCAGCTTTGAAACGGCTTCTCCAGGACGTCGCCCCGGCGAACCCGAACACCGGGACGCCCCGCGAGCTGGCGCTCGAGAGCGTCCGCTCGAAGGGGGTCGATCTCGATCGCGAGGAGGCGGCCGGCGCGATCCGCCAGCGGACGCGTCAGGGCGCCGTCGCCGGGCCCGACTTCGATGACCGTTTCGCCGGGTCCGATCCGAGCCGCTTCCACGATGCGGACCGCCGTCTCCGAACGGATGAGGAAATGCTGCCCCCAGCGCTTTCGCGCCGGGATCACTCGACTCTCCGCCGCCCCAGGATTCCCCACCACCAAAGGAACCAGACGATGGCGACCTGGAAGCCGCCTTTGGCCGACAGATGGGTCGCGCAGCCCTTGAGGGGAAGCTCCTCGCGGGTTCCGCCGGGGTGAAAGAGGATCGCCCGAGGAGCCTGGCGCTCGGCCGGTTTGACGCGTTCGGCCCAGCCGACCTCTCCGGGATCGAGCTCTCGGAGGAGCGCCACGAATCGAGCGTATCAAATGGTAAAATCGATTGGTTCCGGACGAATCGTGCTGCAAGTCCACACCCTCGACAACCGCCGGCTCGAAAACTTTCTCGAGCGACACAAGGCGTACTACGCCTACACCGGGGAAATCGAGATCGACCGATTCCTCCGGGAGATCCTGCAGAAGGCGAATGAATTCGTCCCCTCCGAAGCGGGCTCGATTCTCCTCGACGACCCGATCACCAAGAACTCCGACGACCGCATGGAGAACGACCTCGTCTTCATCGCGACGTACGGCGCGCGCGCGGAAGCCCGGCTGAACAAGCGGATGAACGCGCGCGTCGGCATCGTCGGTCACGTCTACGCGACCGGCGCGGGATACATGACCGACGACGTCCTCCAGGACCCGTACTTCTACCCGACGCTCGACCTGCCCGACGACTTCCAGACGCGCTCGGTCGTCTGCGTCCCGATCCGCATCGAGGCGGCGGTCTGCGGCGTCCTGGAGCTCGTGAACAAGATCGGGCCGGGAGGCTTCCGCGAGAAGGATCGCCGCCTGCTGGAGATCTTCGCCGACTACGCGTCGATCTCGATTCAGAACCTTCTCGACGCCAGGCGCGCCTTCGAAGTCGCCAAGCGCGACGGGCTGACCGGTCTCTACAACGAGCGCTACCTCCACCTGCGCTTGACCCAGGAGCTCTCCCGCATCACGAGGGACGGCGGCGACCTCTGCGTGATCTTCCTCGACCTCGACAATTTGAAGTCGGTCAACGACCGCCATGGACATCTCGCCGGCAGCCAGGTCCTGCGCGAGATCGGCTATCTCCTGCGCCGGACCGTGACCGACGAGCGGGCGACGCTGACCCGCTATGGCGGCGACGAGTTCGTCCTCATCCTGCCGGGACACGACATGGAGGAAGGTATGGAGGTCGGGCACTCGATCCGCAACGCGATCCGTGCCTCGACGTTCCTCTCGAGACCCTACGGGTTCAACGATCCCGCCCTGAACCTGCACGGTGTTCTCACGGCGTCGCTCGGCGTTTCCTCGATCCGGTCGCACGCGACGCCGGGTGCGTCCGTCGAACAGCAGAAGAACGAGATCCTGCGGTCGGCCGACGCGGCGCTCTACCGGGCCAAGCAGCTCGGCAAAGACCGGTGCATGGGCGCGCGAGAAGAGGACACGCACTTCCCGGCCGCGATGCTGTCGTAGGGTCCCCCGCCCCGTCCGAGAAAGCCCCCGACTCGAGCAGGTGACCTTTTGGTCCCTCCAGACCCCAGGCCGTACAATGGCGGTCTTCTGAACCGTTCGAGGTGTTGATGACGACCGTTACGAGGACCGAGCTTTCTCCCGAAGACGTCTTGGACGTTCTCTCGCGCCACATTCTCGTGGACGGGTACCACGTCGTGATGGACGTCGAGCGAAGCCGCGGCTCCTATCTCTACGACGCGCGCAGCAAGCGGATGCTGCTCGACTTCTACACGAATTTCGCGACGTATCCCGTGGGATACAACCACCCGAAGACCGCCGATCCGGAATACCGCGAGCGGCTGCTCCAGGCGGCCCTCGGAAAGCCGACCAACAGCGACACGTACACGACGCTCTACGCGGAGTTCGTCGAGACCCTTTCCCGTCTTGCCGTGCCGCCGACGCACGCCCGCCACCTTTTCTTCGTCGAAGGCGGAACGCTCGCAGTCGAGAACGCGCTGAAGACCGCGTTCGACTGGAAGGTGCGAAAGAATCTCGCGCGCGGCGAAGAAGAGCGGGGCAGGCAGATCCTCCATTTCCGTGACGCCTTCCACGGGAGATCGGGCTACTCGATCTCGCTCACGAACACCGCCGACCCCCGCAAGACGCAGTACTTCCCGAAGTTCGAGTGGCCGCGTCTGACGTGTCCCCGGCTTTCGTTCCCGTTGACGCCCGACGTCGTGCGGGAAACGGTGGCCGCGGAAGAGCGGGTCGAGCAGGAAATCCGCCAGGCCTGTTCCCGTTTCCCCGGCGACATCGCGGCGCTCATCATCGAGCCGATCCAGGGCGAAGGCGGGGACAACCACTTCCGACCCGAATTCTTCGCCCGTCTGCGCCGCCTCGCCGACGAGCTCGAATTCCTGCTCATCTTCGACGAGGTCCAGACCGGCATGGGTCTCACCGGAACGATGTGGGCCTTCCAGCAGTTCGGCGTCGAGCCGGATCTCTTCTGTTTCGGAAAGAAAACCCAGGTCTGCGGCTTCGCGTCGAACGGCCGGATCGACGACGTCGACAATGTCTTCTCGGTCTCGTCGCGAATCAACTCGACGTGGGGCGGAAATCTCGCCGACATGGTCCGGTGCGCGAAGTACCTCGAGATCATCGTGGAAGAAAACCTGATCGAGAACGCGCGCGTGGTCGGCGAACACCTGGTCGGCCGGCTCCGGGATCTCGCCGCGGAGCTCCCCGTAATTTCGAACGTCCGCGGGCGCGGGCTCTTCGTCGCGTTCGACCTGCCGGACAAGGAGACCCGCGACCGGATCCAGGCGGCGTGTCTCGAGAACGGTCTGATCACGCTTGCGTCCGGCGCTTCCGCGATCCGGTTCCGGCCGCCTCTGAATCTTTCGCGCGAGGAGGCGGACGAGGGAGTCCGCAAGCTCCGGCGGGCCATTCAGGGGACGAGTTAGCCGGGACCACTCCTCCGGTGATCGGCCGCGGTCACCGGATTTCCCCCCTCACGGGGCAGCGATAGGCCTGGCCGCCGATTTCGCGTTCGGCGCTTCGAACCGAGACGCTCTCGCTGACCACGAAAACAGCGTTGGCGTCGAGCGCTTTCGCTCTTCTCTTCAGATCACTCAGGCCTTTCGTGGTGGAGACGTCTCCCAGGTAACGGCACATCGACACGTCTCGTGGATCGTGCGTCACCCGCATGCCCGACCCGACGGAGAAGCAGGCCGTCGACAGAAGGATTGCCGAGATCACCCACGAAAATCGTCGAGTCATGGTTCCTCCTACAGGACGAACATCCCCACCGCGGCGGCGAACATGAGCAGCGCCGTCACTGCGGCTACTTTTACGTCGTGGTGATTCTTTCGACCGCCGCCGGAATTGTCCGCGCTCAGTCATTACACCCACGCACGCCGAATCAGCCAGGTCTTCACACCCTGCGTCAGCAGCATGTACGCCAGCAACGTCAGCGCCAGGAGGAGCCAGTACAACGGCGGGAGCATCGTAAAACCAAGGTAGCGTCCGATGGGCGTGAACGGGATGACCACGCCGACCGACATGATCACCGCCGTCATTGCAGTCAGCGGCCACGACGCGCGGCTCTGCAGGAACGGCACCTTGCGGGTGCGGATCACGTGGATGATCAGCGTCTGCGTCAGCAAGCTCTCCACGAACCAACCCGTCTGGAACAGAGCAGCCTTCTCGACCGGCCAGGCCTTGAACACGTAGAGCATCATCAAGAAGGTCGTGTAATCGAAGATCGATGAGCACGGCCCGATGAAGAGGATGAACCTTGCGAGCGATCCTATGTCCCAGGGCCGCGGCTTCGCGATCTGCTCCGGGTCCACCTCATCGGTCGGAATGGCCGTCTGCGAAACGTCGTACAGGAGGTTGTTGGTGAGAATCTGGATAGGGGTCATCGGCAGGTAGGGCACGAAGACGCTCGCCCCGAGCACGCTGAACATGTTGCCGAAGCTGCTGCTCGCTCCCATGCCGATGTACTTGAGGATGTTGGCGAAGACCTTTCGGCCTTCCAGGACGCCTTCCTCGAGCACGAGCAGGCTCTTCTCGAGCAGAATCATGTCCGCCGATTCCTTCGCGATGTCCACGGCCGTGTCCACGCTGACGCCCACGTCCGCCGCTCGCAGGGCCGGCGCGTCGTTGATCCCGTCCCCCATGAAGCCGACCGTGTGCCGGCGCGACTGAAGAGCGCGGATGATGCGTTGTTTGTGCGCGGGGGAGGCGCGGGCGAAGAGTGTCGCGCGCTCGGCCGCATCCGCGAGCTGCTCGTCGTTCATCTCCTCGATTTGTGCACCCAATAGCGTGTGTTCGGTGGGCAGACCGACCTCCGAGCAAACCTTCTTGGCGACCAGGTCGTTGTCGCCGGTCACCACCTTCACGGCCACGCCGTGTTGTTGCAGCGCGCGAATGGCCGCGGCCGCGGTGTCCTTCGGCGGGTCGAGGAACGCGAGGTATCCGTTGAGGATCAGATCTTTTTCGTCATCGCGCCCGTAACCCGCGCCGTCGCCTTTGGGCTCCACGTCTTTCGATGCAATCGCCAGCACCCGGAAACCGTTCCGGCCGAGCTGTTCGTACTCGTCGCAGAGCTCTTGGATCAGGATGTGCTCCATCGGCACGAGCTCACCGTCGAGCTCGAAGCTTCCGCAGCGCGGCAGGATCGCCTCAGGGGCGCCCTTGCTGATGATTCGATCCTTGCCCTCGGCCGTGCGGACCACCACTGACATGATGCGGCGCTGGAAGTCGAACGGGATCTCGTCCACCTTGGCGTAGTCGGGGATGTGCACGTGCTCGTGCGTTTCCGAATGGGCGAGAATGGCCCGGTCCATCACGTTCTTGAGGCCCGTCTGGAAGTGGCTGTTGAGGTACGCCAGCGCCAGCACGCCATCGTCCTCCTTCAGGACGACGTCGCAATGCGAGTCCAGGATCACGTGATCCATCGTGAGCGTGCCTGTCTTGTCCGTGCAGAGTACGTCCATCGCGCCGAGGTTCTGGATGGCGTTGATTCTCTTGACGATGACCTTCTTGCGGGCCATCGCCATTGCACCCTTGGACAGGCAGACCGTCACGATCATCGGGAGCATTTCGGGGGTGAGCCCCACGGCGACGGCGAGGGCAAAAAAGAAGGCATCGTGCCAGCGGCCCTTGGTCAGACCGTTGATGACGAACACCAACGGCACCATGACCAGGATGAAGCGGAGCATGAGCCACGTGAAGCGCGCCACGCCCTTGTCGAACGCGGTCTGCGTCGGCTGCTCCGCGAGCGACTCGGCCATGCTGCCGAGGTAGGTCTGGCGTCCAGTAGCAACGACGACGGCCATCGAGGTACCACTCTCGACGCTCGTGCCCAGGAATGCCACGTTGGCCAGTTCGATGGGCGACCTCTCCGGCGGGCCCTTGTCCAACTCGAACTTCTCCACGGGAAACGATTCGCCCGTCAGCGAGCCTTGAATGACGAAGAGGTCCTTGGCGGCAACGATCCGCACGTCCGCCGGAATCATGTCCCCGGCCGCCAGCTTCACGACGTCGCCCGGGACCAGCTGCGCGATGGGCAGCTCCTGAGGTTGTCCATCACGCAGGACGGTCGCGGTCACCGAGATCATCGCCTTGAGCTTCGCCGCGGTTGTGTCCGCCCGCCTCTCCTGGACGAGCCTCAGGCTGACGCCCAACGCGATCATCAGGGACATGACGATCCCTGCCCGAGCGTCGCCCGTGGAAAAGGAGATGGTGGCCAGGACCGCCAGCAGCAGCACGAGCGGGTTGACGACAGCGTGCCACAGGAGCAGCCAGAAGCTCTTGCTTCCATCGGCGGCCACCATGTTCGGACCGTGCTCGGTCAGTCGCGCCTCGGCCTCGTCCGTGGTGAGACCCGTCGCCCGGCTCTTGAGCCGCTGGTACACGACCTCGGAGGTCAGGGACGCCGACTCGACGAGGATCGGGGCGACGCGGATGGGGGGCGGCTGGCGCCGGAGGGCGGCAAAGATGCCCTTGGGGAGTCCCAGGGAGGCGCCCGGCCTCCGGGGACGAACGATACGAAGCGTTGTGCGAGTCATCCCATGCTCCGGTCGATGCTCACCTCAGCGGGAGTGCGTCTGCAGATCGTCGTGTACGTGCGGTCTCCGTCGATGCTTCGACTCTCCTGCATCCGTCGCAGGATCGACGTGGATGATCGCGCCCGACAGGAACCGGACGTCGTCTTGGAGCTGGTGCTCGACCGCCTTCGCGATCTCGTGGGCAGAAGTGACCGTCAGCTCTGGCCCCACGGAGATGTTCACCTCGGCCCGCAGCCGATGGCCCAGCCATCGCGCCCGGACGTTGGTGACGCCAGTGACGCCATTCACCTCACTGGCGATCGCGCGGACCTGATCGATCACCTCCGGCTCGACGCCGTCGAGTATCCGAGAGAAGACCATCTTCACCGAGCCCCAGACCACGCCGAGGATCGCCGCCGTGATGACGAGGCCGGCGATCGGGTCCGCCATGGGATAGCCGAAGTGGACCCCCACGGCCCCGACGAGCACGGCGAGGCTCGTCCAGCCATCGGTGCGCGCGTGGTAGCCGTCGGCGATGAGCGCCGCGCTGCCGATCTGCTTGCCGACCCGGATGCGGAAGATCGCGACCGCCTCGTTCCCCAGGAAACCGATGATCGACGCGGCGACGATCGCGCCGAGGTGGGACACGGGGTGCGGATGGACGAGACGCTGGATCGCCACGTAGGCCGCCACGACGGCGCTCCCGGTGATCGTCAGGACGACGGCGAGGCCGGCGAGGTCCTCCACGCGACCGAACCCGAACGTGAAGCGCCGGCTCGGTGGGCGGCGGGCGAACAGGAACGCGACGCCCAACGGAATGGCCGTCGCGGCGTCTCCGAAGTTGTGGATCGTATCGGCGAGGAGCGCGACGCTGTGCGACAGGATCACTACCCCGAGTTGGAGCAGCGCGGTCACGAAGAGAGCGACGAACGACCACTTGATCGCCCACAGGCCGCGCGCCGTCGTCGTAATCGTCGGGTCTACGATGCCGTGCCGATGCCCGTGGCGCGCGGCATGACCGTGTGTCCCGTGTGCGTGCTCGCCCTGCCCATGGGGTCCGTACCCCTTCGAGGGGCTACCCTGAATGTTTTCTCGATCGACCATTGGATGCTTACTTGATAAACTCATCAACTATGGTAACAGAGGCGAAGCGCGACCTACCCGAAATCGTCAGCTCCCGGAAGATCAGGGCGGCTCGGCACGGACTGCCCGCTCCCGAGGTGCTCCGGGAGGCGGCGGAGGTCTTCAGGCTCCTCGCGAACCCGGTCCGGCTCTCACTCATGCACGCGCTCGCACATGACGAGCTGACCGTCGGCGATATCGCGCACGCCCTCGATCTCTCGCTGTCGGTCGCGAGTCACCAGCTGGCCCTCCTGCGACGGATGCGCCTCGTCGCCTCGAGGGACGAGGGCAGGCTCACGCATTACCGGGCTACCGATGAGTTCGTCGGGCATCTCGTCCACGACTGTCTTGCGCACGTAGATGAGGCGCTCGACATGCCCTCGCGGCGGCACCACCACCCGCACCGACTGCCCCGTTCACGCAAGAAAGCGACGAGGCCGGCGCGATGAGCACTCGCGTCGTCGACTTCGTCAAATGCGCCGTCATCCCCGTAGCCGTCGCGCTGCGAATCTTTCTTGGCGCCGCCGTTGCGCGCGCACAGGAGGTCTCGTCCGCAAGTGACTCGCCGGCGCCGCCGGAAACCACGATCAATCTTCACTTCCAGCTGACCACCGTCATGCAGGCTCATCCGAGATTCGACGCGCCCTATTCGGGCCGGAACAGCTTGAGTTCGGACTCCGAGCACGAAACGACCATTACCTCGACACTGTTCCTCGGGGCCCGACTCTGGACGGGGGCCGAAATCTACGTAAATCCCGAGCTTTCGGGGGGCAGCGGCCTCAGTCACACGTTCGGCATCGCGGGTTTTCCGAACGGCGAGGCCTTCCGAGTGGCAGACGCCCAACCGCGAATCTATCTTGCGCGCGTGATGTTGCGACAGACCCTGGCGACCGGCCTCGAAACGGCGTCCATCGAAGACGACGCGAATCAGCTGGGCGGCCGCAGGCCCGTCCGGCGTTGGACTCTGACCATTGGAAAGTTCGGCATCGCGGACTTCTTCGACGGCAACTCTTACTCGCACGACCCGCGAAGGCAGTTCCTGAACTGGGCCGACTGGACCGCGGGTGCCTGGGACTACGCGGCGGACACCCGCGGCTACACGTGGGGCGCCGTCATCGAATACGACGACGTCGGATGGGCGGCGCGATTCGGCGCGACGGCGGAGCCCAAGGTCGCCAACGGGATCGAGTTGGACAAGGATCTCCGTAAAGCCTATGAGTTGACCGGCGAGCTCGAGAGAAGCTACGAGCTCGGCGGGCAGAAGGGCATCGCCCGGTTCATCCTCTTCTACAACCGCGCGAGGATGGGGAGTTACCGCGAAGCGATCGACGAGGCCGGCGGGCAGCCGCCGGACGTGACCTCGACGCGCCGGATCGGCCGGACCAAATGGGGGTTCGTCGTGAACCTCGAGCAGGCAGTAGGAAGCGACGGCGGCCTGTTTCTCCGCGGAAGCTGGAACGACGGACGCACCGAAGCGTGGGCGTACGCGGAAATCGAGCGATCTCTGACGCTCGGCGGAGTCCGGAAGGCGCCGCTCAAAAGCCGCCCGGAGGACGAGGCGGGGATCGCGTTCATCGTCAACGGTCTCTCGCGGGATCATCGCGACTATCTCGCGGCCGGCGGCCTCGGGTTCATGATCGGAGACGGCAGACTCACGTACGGTCTCGAATCGATCGCCGAGGTCTATTACCAGGCTGCCCTGGTCCAGCACGTCTGGCTCGCCGCCGACTATCAGTTCGTCGCGCACCCCGCTTACAACCGCGACCGCGGTCCCGTGCACGTTTTCGGGATTCGTTTTCACGTCGAAATCTAGCGGCGGGCTTCGATCCGCGTGACGGGGTTTCGCCGGCGCCATCGGGTGACGCATTTCGTCACGCGGCACGTCCTTTCGCAACCGATTTGTTCGGGTTACTATCAGACCTTAGTCGAATTCCACAGACCCAGATCGGCCGCGGTCGCGCGGGATCGCAATCGCCTTGGAGTGCGGATATGAAATCAAGATCACTGCTGTCGGTTCTCGGTGCACTGGCGCTCAGTCAGGTCGTTCAACTCGGCTTTCCGACCGAGGCGCAGGCGAGGCGCCGGCCGACCAGGACACCGACTGCGATTCAGACGCCGCAGCCGACAAGCACGCCGACCGCCGCGCCATCCTCGACGCCGACCCCGGCGTCGACGCCGACTCCCACGCGCACGGCGACGTCTCTACCGACCTCGACGCCCACGGTGCAGACTCCGACTCCGACTCCGACGCCCGGGTCCGGGGCTTGCACGATCTTCCCGAGCGACAACCCCTGGAACACGGACATCTCGGGCTATCCAGTTCATTCGAACTCCGCGGCCTACATCAATTTCATCGGCCCGACGAAGTTCCTGCATCCGGACTTCGGCACGTTCTGGAACGGCGCACCGATCGGCATCCCCTACGTCGTCGTGCCCGCGAGCCAGCCGCTCGTCGCCGTGGCTTTCCAGTACGCTTCCGAGAGCGACCCCGGCCCGTACCCGATTCCCGACAATCCTCCGATCGAAGGCGGCGTGAACTCGACCGGCGACCGGCACATCCTCATGCTCGGCCTCGAGCGGTGCGAGCTCCACGAGCTCTACTACGCGTGGCCGCCCGGCTCGGGACCGAATCCCTACACCGACCGCTGGTGGGCGGGATCGGGGGCGTACTGGAATCTCCGCAGCAACGCTCTGCGGCCCGATGGCTGGACGTCGGCCGACGCGGCCGGCCTTCCGATCCTCGCGGGACTCGTTCGCTACGACGAGGTCATCGATCAAGGCGCGATCAACCACGCCCTGCGCTTCACCGTGCGCGCCACCCAGCGGGGCTACATCCATCCCGCGACGCACTACGCTTCCTCGATCACGGATCCGACCTATCCGCCGATGGGTCTCCGGCTGCGCATGAAGCCGTCCTACAGCTGCTCGGCGTACAGCGCCGAGGTGCAGGTGATCTGCACGGCGTTGAAAAAGTACGGCATGTACGTCGCCGACAACGGGTCGGACTGGTTCGTCAGCGGTGCGCACGACCCGCGCTGGAACGACACCAACCTGGGCGACCTGAAGAAGGTTCCCGGAAGCGCGTTCGAGGCCGTCGACACCGGCCCGATTTTGCACTAAGAATGTCGCGGGGACAGGTCCTGCGGACCTGCACCCGCCACCTTATTTTCGCGTGGGGACAGGTCCTGCGGACCTGCACCCGCCACCTTATTTTCGCGTGGGGACAGGTCCTGCGGACCTGCACCCGCCACCTTATTTTTTCGCGGGACAGGTCCTGCGGACCTGCACCCGCCGCAGTTCACTCGCTCGGACGGGAAAAGGTCTTGCCACCGTGCGAGAGCAAAGTGGCAAGACCACTGAGCCGCGTCCGCTACTGTGGCGACTCGTCCCGTCGATCGGGGCAGACTCCTTGCTCGATGCGTCGAACGGCATGCGAGAAGCGTACCCGAGTCTCTGCCCGCGATCGATGCCCGGCGTGTTATCCTTTCCGAAGTCTTTTCCAATGAAAGCGATCCGGGCCAACCTTGCCGCGCTCTGCCTGCTCGTCGTCTTCGGGACGGCCTGTTCGCGCAAGCCTGCTTCGATCCAGGTTTCTCCGCACAAGGTGGTTCTCTACGGAATCGGCCGCAGCGAGCGCCTGACCGCACAGCTCCTCGACAAGAATGGCCAGGCGGTGGAATCCGGTCGCGTGGCCTGGGCATCCGCGAAACCGGATATCGCGACGATCGACGACGGCGGACGGATCGTCGCCAAGGGGGGCGGAAAGACGACGGTCACCGCGACTTTCGGTGGTCTGACGTCCCCGGTACCCGTCGAGGTCGTGGATGCGGCGGCGATCGAGGTCGTTCCGGCCCAGGCGACGCTCATCGGGCCGGCGGGAACGAGCTTCACGCTCACCGCCGCCGTCAAGAGCTCGAAGAAGGAGCCGCTCTCCCTTCGACCGACCTGGTCTTCGTCCGACGAGAAGGTCGCGAAGGTGTCGCCGGACGGAGTCGTCACTTCGGTCGGAAACGGAACGGCAGGCATGACGGCGCACGTCGGAGAGCTGCAGGGCGCCGCCGAGATCGCGGTTCTCGTCCGGGAGATCGCCCGCCTGGAGGTTCATCCGGCGACCGCACTCGTGCGGGTCGGCGACTCCCAGCGCTTTGCCGTGGTCGCCTTCGCGCCGGACGGCAGCCGGCTGGAAAACGCCGTCGCGCAGTTCCACTCCTCCAACCCGGCCGTGGCCACCATCAACGGAGGAGGGATCGCTTCGGGCGTCGCGGCGGGAACCGCGACGATCCACGTCGACGTGGCAGGCCACGTGGCCGACGCAACCTTGATCGTCAACTAGCCGAACGTTGTTCCCGTGGCGATTCGCCATCCCGCCGTTGCGGGCCTCTTCTACGACGCAAATCCCGAAACGCTGGAACGGCACGTCCAAGCCCTTCTGCCGGCCGGGGCGATTGCGTCCCGGGCGATCGGCGCGATCGTTCCGCACGCCGGATACGTCTATTCCGGGCCGGTCGCCGGCGCCGTCTACGCCCGGTTGCGCCTACCCGCGACGGCCGTGATCCTCTGTCCCAACCATACCGGCCGGGGCGCTCCCGCGGCGCTCGACCCTTCCGACGCGTGGCGGACCCCCCTCGGTGACGTTCCCCTCGCGCGCGGGCTCGCCGATCGTCTCCTCGCGCTCGCAGGGAGCCTCCAGGAAGACTCCGAAGCGCACCGCCGCGAGCATTCGCTGGAAGTCCAGCTCCCCTTCCTGAAGGTCCTGCGCCCCGACACCGAACTCGTGCCGGTGTGTCTCGGCGAGGCGTCGCTCCCCCTCTGCCGAGAAGTCGGCGAAGCGCTCGCCCGGCTGGTCCGCGAGGAGGAGGAGCCGCCGATCCTGCTCGCGTCCTCCGACATGAACCACTACGAATCGCGGGAAGTCGGACGGGCGAAGGACGACCTCGCCCTCGCGCGGATCGAAGCCCTCGATGCGGAAGGTCTCTTCCGGACCGTCCGCGAGAAGTCGATCTCGATGTGCGGATTTCTTCCGGCGACCACTCTCCTTTTCGCGGCGAGGGCGCTCGGCGCGGCTCGAGCGGAGGTCGTCTCCCGGCGCGACAGCGGCGACGAGACCGGGAAAACGTCTTCCGTGGTCGGTTACGCTGGAGTCGTCGTCACGTGACTTTTACCCGGATTGCAGTCGGGCTCGACGGGTCTCCGCACTCGGAGACGGCTCTCGGCCACGCCTTCCGGATCGCGCGGGCCGCGGCCGGAACCGTGCGCGGAGTTCACGTCGTCGACCGGTCGCTCTTGGACGGCGTGGTCGTGGCGGACCTCTCCGGGTCGGTCGGTTTTCAGCCCTTTCTGAACCTGTCGGGAGAGTTGCGCGAGGCGCTGGTATCGGCCGGAGGCGCGATCGTCGCTTCGTTCGAGGCCCGCGCAAAGGAGGCCGGGGTTCCGTTCGAGCCGGTGCTCCGGGAAGGCAACGTTTCCGAGATCCTCGAGGAAGAGGCGCGAACCTGCAAACTGGCGGCGGTTGGATCCCGGGGAGCGAACGCGGTGCACCGGCGCGAGCTGATCGGCCGGCACGCAGACGATCTGGCCCGCCGGATGCCCACGCCCCTGCTGGTCTCCCCGGCGGAGTACCGCGAATTCCGGGCTCCGATCCTGGCCTGGGACGGCTCTCCAAAATCGAAGAAGGCGCTGGCGCTCGTCGCCGAGCTCGCAGCGCTCCTGAAGCTGCCGGTCCGGGTGCTGACGGCCGACGACGACGAAGGAGAAGGCCAGACGCTTCTCGCAGGAGCGGAAGAAGAGCTGCGCTACCGGCGGGTCACCGCGTCGAGCGTCCTCCGCCCGGGCCATCCGGACGAGGCGATCCTCGCCGAGGTTCGAGCCGGAGCGGATCTCGTCGCCATGGGAGCGCACGGGCACGGGCGCGTGGTCGAGCTGGTTTTAGGTTCCACGACCGACCGGGTTTTGCGCGCGGCGACCGTCCCGGTTCTCCTCGCGGGTTAATCAGATTTCCGCGTCCGAGAACATCGTCGCGGCTACCCGGACGATTTCCTCCGCGACACCGCGAGTGCCCGCGACGACGTTCCCCCGCTCCCAGTGGTTGTCGCGGCCGTCGAAGTCGGTGACACGGCCTCCCGCTTCCTCGATGAGCAGGGATCCGGCCGCGATGTCCCAGATCGACAGTTTGAACTCGAAGAAACCATCGAAGACGCCGGCGGCGACGTTGGCAAGGTCGAGCGCCGCGGAGCCCGCCCTCCGGATCGCGCGGGCGCGCAGGAAAAGGGCTCGAAACAGCGCCAGGTAGAGATCGATCCGCTCTTTCGAACGGAACGGAAAACCGGTCGCGAGAAAGGCGCCGTCCAGGTTCGGCTGCTCCGTCACCCGCAACCGCTCTCCGTTCCGGAAGGCGCCGCCGCCCCGCTCCGCGGCGTACAGCTCCGCGCGCAGCGGATCCCACACGACGCCCGCCACGATCTCCCCTTTCTCGCGGGCGGCCACCGACACGGACCAGAACGGAAAACCCGCGATGAAGTTCGTCGTGCCGTCCAGGGGATCGACGATCCAGATCCGCGCTTCGTCTCCACCGCCGCGCCGGCCCCCCTCCTCGCCCAGAAAGCCGTCGCGGGGAAAGCGCTCCCGGATCCGTGCAGCGATGACCTCCTCGCTCTCTTTGTCGGCCCGCGTCACGAAATCGTTCTTCTTTTTCTCGGAGATCGCGCCGCGCGGGAGGCTTCGCCAGTAACTTTCGAGGATTTCGCCCCCCGCGCGCGCGGCGTCGGCCGCTACGTCGAGGATCGATCCGGTGCTCAACGCGCGCCGCCGTCGGTCGCCGCCATGCGCCGGAATCCGGAGGCGATCGCCTCCCCCGCCGGGCGACCGAGGAAGTTGAAGCTCCGGTCGGAGGCGCCGGCGTCCCGGCCGTCGGAGAACGCTTTCCACCAGTAGACGCCCTTCCACCACGTCTGCCCGTTGAGTCCGGCGAAGACCGCACGCACCGATCGGGCGGCGTCCTCCGGCGCGAAAGTGCGGCCCGACTCCTCGTCGTGCGGAGCGATCCAGGCGCTCCGCACCGGAGGGTAACCCGCTTCGGCGAAGATCACCGGCTTGCCGGTCGAGGCGGAGAGCTTCGCGACCGGCTGCGCCGCGCGACGCGCGCCCTCGACGAGCGCGGCGTCGGACGCGTCGAGCGCACCGGACAGAGGGTCGTAGAAGTCCGCGCCGATCGCGTCGAGCGCGTCCCAGAATCGAATCTTCGGCGCGCCGGCCGCCCAGTTGGACGCATAGAGCAGGGTCGCCCCGGTCGCGAGCCGAACCGCGGCGATCGTCTCGCGCCACTCTTTCTCGCGCGCCTCCGTGCGGGCAAGCTCCGTCCCGATGCAGAAGAGCGCCGCACCGGATGCTTCCGCGACGATCGCGTGATGGATCGCGAAGCGACGGTAGGCCGCGAACCACCTGGCCCAATCCTCCGGCGTTTCCATGGCGATCGATCCGACAAACGCTCCCCCGCCGATCCAGAGCTGCGGCTTGACCATCGCCGTCATCCCGAGGGATCGGGCGTCGGAGACCGCGCGAAGCGTCGCTTCGTCCGTCTCGCCGCGCGGGCTGCGGTGCACGAACTCGAGCACCGGCGACCGCTCGGTCCTGGAGAACCCATAAGGCATGATCGAAATGGTGTTCACGGACATGCCCGCGAGCCGTCGGAGAGTTTCGAGAGACCGGGGCGACGCGTAGGAACCTTCGACGGAGTTGCTCATCGCATACGAGACCCCGCGGAGGAAGCCCGACGGCATCGCCCGGCGGGAAGGCGCCGAAACCGGCTGCGCGAGCGCGGACCGCCTCCAGCGCGTCAGGGCCGCGGTGAGCTCGCCCTCGCCCGCGGAGTAGATACGCTGGAGTCCCGTGTCGCCTCCTTCCCGGAATCCCGCCTGCAGCCAGGACGCGGCGGCCCCGACGGCACAGATCGGCGAGACGTCCGTGCGGTCGCCGCCCTCGCCGAGGACGTCGCCGACGCTCGGATGAACGCCCGCGCGCTCGAGGAAGGAAGCGAAAGAAGCGACTTCTCGACCCCACCAGCGCCCGCAGGCCCGCGCGCCGGCCGCCGCGAGAAGAGTCGGCCTTGCGCGCAGGGCCGGCTCCGCGCCACCGATCGCCGCCGCGGCGAGCACCGGCGAGACGAGGTCCGGCTCCGGGGGCGCAGAGGCATCCACGTCGATGCGCCCGCCGTGGCCCTTCCAGTCGACGTCGGCGGGCCGCGACGAGCCAATGTAGAGCGCCTTGGTCGCCGGATCGGGGTAGAGAAAGACGGTAAGCGCCGGCCGGCTCCGCGAGCCGGCGAGAAACCGCTCGAGGACCGGGCTCCATCGGTCGAACGCCCGGCGCTCGCTCTCGCGGAAGCGCCAGACGACGGAGCCCCGCCGCTCGCTCGCGAGATCGGAGAAGAAGCGCTCCCGATCGGCGATCCGGTCCCGCTCGGACGGAGCTTCCGGGCTCGCGGAGAGGAAGCCGAAGATCGAGACGAGCAAGAGGGAGAGGAGCACGCCGCCCGCTCTATGATCGGCGCCAGACGATGCGTCCTTCGACGACCGTGGCCGCCGGCGCCCCGACGAGCTCCCAGCCGGCAAAAGGCGTGGAACGACCGAGCGAGCGGAACTTCGCCGGGTCGATCGTCCACCGGTATCGCGGGTCGAAGAGGGTGACGTCGGCCGCCGAGCCCGGCGCGAGCGTCCCTCCCTGGAGGCCGAACGCTTTCGCCGGCCCGGTCGAGAAAAGCTCGACGAAACGATTGAGCGCCAGGCGTCCGGATGCGACGAGCCGGTCGTAGACAACGGCAGCCGCGGTCTCGAGGCCGACGACGCCGAACGGGGCGGCGTCGAACTCGACCGCCTTCTCGTCTTCATGGTGCGGCGCATGGTCGGTCGCGATCGCGTCGATCGTCCCGTCGGCCAGGGCTTCGACGAGCGCAAGGACGTCCGCCGGCTCCCGGAGCGGCGGGTTCATCTTGAAGCGGGTCGAGTACCCGGATCCCGCCACCTCTTCGTCCGTCAGCGTCAGGTGGTGCGGGGTCGCGTCGCAGGTGACCGAGAGCCCTCGCGACTTCGCCTCGCGGATCGATGCGATCGAGAGCGCGGTCGAGACGTGACCGAAGTGGATCCTGCCTCCGGCGAGCCGCGC
>Ga0207646_10001407_pt1 | contig 29861 bp, 25 predicted proteins | sample KBSK5502metaG_FD_184343 | JGI IMG/M metagenome (GOLD analysis project Ga0207646, IMG submission 184343) | Corn, switchgrass and miscanthus rhizosphere microbial communities from Kellogg Biological Station, Michigan, USA - KBS K5-50-2 metaG... | ecosystem: Host-associated > Plants > Roots >... | reverse complement strand
AAACGGCATCGCTTCCTGGCCGGTGCCGACAGTTTCAATGATCACGTAATCGAACCCCGACCGCGCGAGCAACGCCAGGCAATCGTGCGTCGCCGGTGAAAGTCCGCCTGGCTGTCCGCGCGTGGCGATGCTCCGCATAAAGACGCGGTCATTTTGGGAATTAATCATCGTCGCGCGGTCGCCCAGAAGTGCGCCTTCACCAATCACGCTCGGATCATGCGATAAAATCGCGACGCGCGATTGTCGATCTTTGTTCAGAAAACGCAGGACTAACTCGTCAATCAGCGTCGTTTTGCCGGCGCCGCCTGGCCCGGTAAATCCAATCACGCGAGTTACTGACTTCGAGATTGCGGTTTGGAGCTTAGGCGATCGACGTTTGGATTCACTAAAGCCGCCTTCGATTTCCGTCAGCTTGTGAGCGAGCTCGATGTCCGACGTGTTTGCGCGCCCTCGTTTCCCGCGCGGTTTCCCGTAACGCTGATGAACGAACTTCACCATCTCTTCCAACGACGTGCCGGCGAAAAAGATTTCGTCCACGCCTTTGCGACGCATGGCCGCGGCATCCTCGTGCGTGATCGTGCCGCCGCCGCCGCCGAAAACTTTGATATCAGCCGCGCCCTTCTTGCGCAGAAGATCGACAACTTCGCCGAAAAACTCGATATGTCCGCCGTTGTAACTGGAAATGCCAATTGCGCGCACGTCTTCCTGGATCGCGGCGCGCACAATGTCGCCGACCGAACGATGATAGCCGAGATACACGACTTCGATCCCGTGGCGGATGAACTCGAGATTGATCGTGTTGATGGCGCTGTCGTGTCCGTCACAAATCGGGACGGCAGTCAGGATGCGAATTGGTGAAGCCATCTTCGGAATTTAACGATTTAGTGAGTCAGTGATTTAACCATTGCAATCGCTAAATCACTAACTCATTAAATCACTAAATGGCGGATCCGCTGGATTTCACTGGGAAAGTTGTACTGGTCACGGGGAGCTCGCGCGGCATCGGCGCCGAAATGATCAAAGCCTTCAGCAAACGCGGTGCGGCGTGCGTGGTCAATTATTTCACGGACCCCCAGGGCCAGAACAAACCCGACGCGGAGAAGGTCGCTAAACAATTGAAGGATCCGCTGCTGATTGATTGCGACGTAACGCAGCCGCAGCAGGTCGAGGCGATGATGAAACAAATCCAAGATCGACATGGCGGCCTCGACATTCTCGTGAACAACTCCGGGATTATCCGCGACCGGACAATTAGAAAGATGTCGCTGGAAGAATTCGAAAGCATCGTCCGCGTCAACCTGACCGGCACATTCATCGTCACGCAAAAAGCGATGCCGATTTTGCGAAACGGCGGGCGGATTGTGAATCTGTCGTCGGTTAGCGGACAGATGGGGCTGTTCGGCCAGGCAAATTATTCTTCAAGCAAAGCCGCGATCATTGCCTTGACCAAAGTTTCAGCGCGTGAACTAGCGCGTCAGAACATCACCGCCAATGCGATTGCGCCTGGATTCATCGATGTTGGAATGAGCAAAGGCATGTCCGGCGAAGTGACTGAGAACTTCAAGAAACAGATTCCGCTCGGCCGACTCGGGGATGTGCGCGAAATCGTAGATGCAGCGCTCTTTCTCGCGTCACCGATGGCGAGTTACATCACCGGCCATGTTTTGAATGTAAACGGTGGATTCTATATGGCTTGAATTCGAGTGCAGCGGAAGTGAATGGAGCCGCTGGGAAGCGAGCGACATAGACGGAACCTGAAAGGTGAGCTTGCGGGAGCAAGCGAATCAATGGCGGATTTTCCATGGCCTAAAGAGCGGCGCTTGTCACGCCGTAGCCTTGGCGAAGGCGGATCAGTCCCAGGTTTGCACTAACAACCAAACCAGACCGGAAAGCATTCCGGCAAATGTCGAAAGCACTAGCGCTGCGCGTCGTGACTGCCGAATCTTGAACTCGGGTCTGGGGACATCATCGTGAATATGGCTGCCCTCGTAAAGTTTCATGAGAACAAAAGCCACGATGAAGCCGACCGCCGCCCATTTTAGGCAGCCTACGATGAGTCCAAGCATCCCGTTCACAATTTAACTCCGGGAAAAACAATGCGCAATTTTCGGGCCGCGCCAACGATCTATTTGCCCCCCTGAACCGAAAGTTGACTCGTTGGCTCCCGCCAACTCGCTCGCTGTCCATCGCGAGCTTGACCGTCTACTCAGCGGCCTCCCTGCACGCTCAGTTCCCAGCGGTAGCCATCGGGATCGCGAAACCAGAGTCCCATGTGCGGCGAACCAGGCGATTCCGGACCAATCTCGTCGCCCGGGTCTTCGATTTCGACCTTGTGTTTTGTCAAATGCTCCAGCGCCTTTCGCAAGATCGACATATTGGGCAAGTGAAACGACATATGATCGAAAGTTTTCGGCGAGGGTTTGCCATTAAATAACGCGATGGTGACGTTGTCGTTGCCAACCGCGATCCCATTTTCAAATTCAAATTCTTTGCGCAACCCGAGCACGCGTTGAAACCAGCGGGCACTTTTCTTCGGATCGCGCACGGCGAGACCGAAATGGCCGACGACACCGAGCGTAAATGGAACTTTCATGGTCCAAAATAAAAGTTGGGAATGGCAAAATCAAAGCGGTAAAAAGCAGACATGACTGCGTTGACGTTAATCTTGTGCGCGTCCATCGCCGCCATCGGCGTGCTCCTGATTGTTTCACCCGCTCGAGCAAATGACTTGACGCGCTTATTCGCCGGTAAGACCGGGCTTTGGGTCGCCACCGCAATCCGAGCAGTTCTCGGACTTGGCCTGTTGGCTGCGGCAGAAGATTCCAAGGCACCAGCCTTATTGCGCATCCTCGGCGCGATTATCTTGATTGTCGCCATTGCGATGCCGCTGCTCGGGTTGGATCGACATCGACGCATGATTGATTGGTGGCTGGCGAGAGATCGAAAGATCCAAGTAGCTTGCGGAGCGGCGTCCTTCGTTCTCGGCGTGGTCTTGATCTACGTAATCCTCTAGCAACGGTCGGGCGAAATCGCGCCTGAGAGGTCAGCACGGGAAATGCTCTTTTCTGATTTATGCCTCTCGCCATCAGCTCCAGCGCACCGGCAGCGAAACGGGAATCGCGTCGCCTTGCAACAACCCTCAGTCCGACATTCGGGTCAGCTTATTCCATCGCCGAGATCAACGCCTACATCGCGATCCGCGACCAATTGCTCGCCGAAGCCGAGGAGCTTCGGACGGCGGCAAAACTCGCGAGCACAGCCTTGGCGAATGATTTTGTGCTGGGATGCCTCCAACCGGCGCGGCTGCCTTACGAGGCTCAGTGTTTACCCGACACAGATGCCATTCGGGAACGCAAACGCTGCGAAGTCGTCCGAAACCGAATTGCCCAGCTTCGCGCGAGCGCGGTTTAAAAAGCAAGGCACTTACTGCGCAGCGCGATTGCTCGCCGCGGCGAATCCGTCCGGTGGCGGATCGATCTCAATCGCGGCCCCACACCATCGCGACCGACGTCGTCAGACTGCCGCCCATGTTGAAGGTGAGATAACGCCTCGCGCTTGGAATTTGTCGCGCACCAGCTTGGTCGGTAAGATGCTGATACGCTTCGAACACCTGGCGCACCCCGGTCGCGCCAACCGGATGACCATCACCAATTAGTCCCCCGCCGGCGTTGACCGGAATCTCAAACGGAAACTTGCCGCGCATTTTCTCGTGTCGCACTTGCGGCAGGGTGGTCGCGCCACTCTTGGCTAGTTCCGCGCCCTTGCCCGGTTCGGCCAAACCAAGAATTTCGTAAACCACGATCTCGGTGATCGAGAAGCAATCGTGCACGTCGGCGCCGTGCAGATCGCGCGGCTTCAAATTGGCGATGCTAAACGCTTGCTCGGCCGCTTTGCGCGCAATCGAAAACGTCGGCGCATCTTTTTTATCGAGCGGTAGATAATCGGTCGCGTGACCAAACCCGAGCAATCGCGGCGTTTTCTTTTTGTCCCGGCCGATCTTTTCCAAATATTTTCCCGACACGAGCACAACCGACGCCGCTCCGTCAGTGATTTGCGAGCAATCCGAGACTTTCAACGGCGGCGCGACGCTCGGATTCTTGTCGGAAACTTGTGAAGCGCAGTCGAGAGTCAAATCTGCGTCCCGCATTTGCGCGAGCGGATTTAGTTTCGCGTGCGCGTAGTTTTTCCAGGCGACCGTGGCCAGGTCCGACTCTTTGACGCCATACTTGTCCATGTAAATTTGTGCGATGCGCCCGAAAAGCTTTGGGAACATGAAATCGCCGTATTCCGGTTTCTCATTGTGATAATCGGCGGCCGCGCCGAGAACATCCGAGCCATCGAGCGATGACATCGTTTTTTGCTGTTCCGCGCCAACGACGAGCACCGCATCGTAAAGCCCGCCCATGATCCATTGCGCGCCGAGCAAGACCGAAAGCGCGCCGGACGCGCAGGCCGCCTCGGTGTGCATCGTTGGAATGCCGCGCAGTTTCGGATCGATCTCCGGAATAAAAGCGCCGAGCTGCAATTGTTTGGTGAACTGTCCAGCATTGAAATTGCCGACCGCGCCCGCCTGAATTTCGCCTGCGTCGATCTTGGCGTCATCGAGCGCCTTCTTGCCGGCTTCGATAATCAAATGCCGGATCGTTTTGCCTTCCTTCTTCAGGTTACGCTTAAAATCGGTGCGCCCGCCTCCGAGAATATAAACTTCGTTCATAACAATACTCTAGCAAATCATCTCAGACTGTCATCCCGATCTGGAGAGCGTCCGCGCTGTCGGCGCCCAAATATTTGGGACACGACGGCGCGTGTCCCTCCAAGTTAGCCGCCGAAGGCATCGAGCTCCGTGATGTCCTGGCCGACGATGAGTGTATGGATGTCGTGCGTGCCTTCGTAGGTATAGACGCTCTCAAGATTCATGAGATGCCGAATCACGGAATAACGATCGGTGATGCCAACCGCGCCTAATATGTCCCGCGCTTTGCGCGCGCACTGGAGCGCCATCCAAACATTGTTGCGCTTCGCCAAAGAAATCTGCTGGGAACGGGCGATGCCCGCTTCCATCATGCGGGTAAGACGCAACGCCAGTAATTGCGCCTTTGTTATTTCCTGCACCATCCACACCAATTTTTCCTGCACCAGTTGGAAACCGGCAATTGGGCGGCCAAATTGTTCGCGCGATTTGGCGTAAGTGAGCGCCGTTTCGTAACAATCGATGGCCGCACCAATCACACCCCACGCCACGCCCACGCGCGCTTGCGAAAGACACGATAGCGGCGCGCGCAACCCGGAAGCTTTGGGCAACCGATTCTCCACCGGTATGCGGCAGTTTTCGAACCAGCATTCCGACGTGCGCGACATGCGAAGGCTGAACTTCCCTTCAATGTCCTGCCCGCGAAATCCGGGCGCATTTTTCTCGACGACGAATCCGCCGACACGCCCATCATCATCTTTTGCCCAAATTACTTTCACGTCCGCGATAGAAGCATTGCCGATCCAGCACTTGCTGCCGTTCAGGACATAATGATCGCCGTCGCGTTTGGCGCGAGTTTCCAGACCACCCGGATCCGAGCCGTGCCCGTGTTCGGTTAGTGCGAAACAACCGACGCGTTCGCCCGAAACCAGTCCCGGCAACCAGCGCGCATGTTGTTCGCGCGTGCCGAAGGAATGGATCGCATATATCGCAAGCGCGCCCTGTACGGACGCTTCCGAACGCAGGCCGGAGTCGGCGCGTTCCAACTCTTGCATGATGAGGCCGTAGGCCGTGTAGCTCAGTCCCGCACAACCGTGGTCCGTCAAGTACGGTGCGAAGAGTTGTAACTCGCCCATACGCGGCCGCAGATGTTCCGGAAATTTGGCCGCGCGATGACAGGCCACGACCTCGGACATCACTTCTTCCTGAACAAACCGTCGCGCCCGATCGCGCGCCGCGCGTTCATCGTCGGTAAGAAGTTCTTCGATGCCGTAATAATCGAGCGAGGTCATGTCGTGCTTAGCTTTTCAAGAGTGCTATATCTTTCAAGGTTCTGATCCGCAATAGCGCAAAGCCATGGCACGACTCCACGAATATCAAGGCAAAGCAATTCTCGCCGTCAACGGATTCAAGATTCCGCATGGCCGCGCCGCTTCAACTGCTGATGATGCGGTCGAGGCCGCGAAGGAACTTCTTACTGCCGGCAAGAAGGGTGGCGAAGTCGTAATCAAGATTCAGGCCTGGATCACTGGGCGCGCCGGCCTCGGCGGCGTTGCTTTCGCCAAGAGACCGGCCGACGTCCGCGGTCACGCGGCCCGGATGCTTTCGATGAAAATCGGACAATTCCCCGTCGAAACCGTGCTCGTAGAGGAAAAGATCGACATCGAACGCGAATTTTTTCTTTCGCTCGCGATTGATGACGCCGCGCGCGCGCCGGCGATCATTTTTGCGGCCGGCGGCGGGACCGGAATCGAAGAACGCGCCGCTTCGACGAGAAAAATTCCGTGCGATGTGAAAGCGGGACCATCTGATGCGGCGCTAAGAGAAGCCGTCGCGTCGTGCGGACTTTCAAAGGACCAAACAAGCCAACTCGCCGGATCGATTCGAAAACTTTTTGTGGCTGCGCGCAGCGTTGAAGCGCGCTCACTCGAAATTAATCCGCTCGTTCTGACCAAAGGCGGCGAATTCGTCGCCGCCGATTGTCGCGTGACGATTGATGATTACGCCGTCGCGCGCCATCCCGAATTGAAGATCGAAATCGCGCGCGAGTTTGATCATCCACCAACGGCGCTCGAGCGCGTCGCCTACGCGGTCGAGCAAAACGATCACCGCGGCACATTTTATTTCGCGCAGTTGGCAACTTCGGCGCCAAAAGAATCCAAAGGCCTCGCCGGTTTTCACGGCGCGGGCGGCGGCGGATCGATGATGTCGATGGACGCAATCGTAAACGCGGGATTTACCATCGCCAATTTTACCGACACCAGCGGCAATCCGTCGGCATCCAAGGTGTATCGCGCCGCTCGGATTATTTTGGCTCAGCCCAATCTGGTTGGGTATTTCGGTTCCGGTTCCGGCGTCGCGAGCCAGGAACAATATTGGTCCGCGTATGGATTGGCCAAGGCATTCTGGGAACTCGATCTCGATATTCCCGCGGTGATTCGTTTGGGTGGCAACACCGAAGATCGCGCGGTCGAAATTTTGGAGCGCATGGCAAAACTGCTTGACGCGCGGATTGAAGGCTATCGCAAAACCGATGCACCGGCCAAAATCGCCGGGCGCTTCGCCGAACTCGTCGCGGGAGCAAGCCGCGCCAAATGGAGGCCGCGTATGCCACGCGCGCCAAAGTTCGTTAGGGATCCGAAAGCCACCAGGCTTCCCGTAAAAAATGGCCGCGTGTGGATTGATACCGCGAAATGGCCAGAGATTCGCAGTACCGTCGAGACGCATTCAAGTGGATTGATCGTGGATCATAAAGGTGCACCCGCCCCGCTAAGCGGGGAAGAGTTCACCACCAAAGATTCCGAGTTACTTGCCTGCGATGTCGAGTGTCGACTCGCCGGAGTCGAAGGCTTTTACTTGGAACTCGATATTCCCGGATTGGACGAACTGATTGGAGACGCACGCTAAATGGCAATTTTGATCGACGAAAAAAAGCGCGTTCTGGTGCAAGGAATCACCGGCCGCGAAGGTCAGGCGCGCACGCGCCTGATGCGCGAGTACGGAACCAATGTGGTCGCGGGTGTGACGCCAGGCAAAGGCGGGCAGACCGTTCTTGGAGTTCCGGTGTTCAACACGCCGCAGGATGCGGTGAAAGCACTAGGCAAGATCGACATCTCCGTGCTTTTTGTTCCGGCGGCCGGCGTGAAGGAGGCGGCGATCTCGGCGATTGAAGCTGGAATCAAACTTACCGTCCTTGTTCCCGATCGCGTTCCGGTTTGGGACGCGATGGAAATTACCGCAGTAGCAAAAGCGCACGGCGCGATGTTCGTCGGACCGAACACGCTCGGCGTTTTAAGTCCGGGCAAAGCTGTCGTTGGAATGATTGGCGGTCGCGCCGAGAGCGCGCGGCAATGGTTCAAGCCCGGAATTCCAAAAGGTGTGGGAGTGATCAGCCGCTCCGGCGGCATGGCTTCAAGTACGGGATACTATCTCGGCCAAGCGGGCGTGCGCATTTCAACGATCGCGCACATCGGGGGGGACGCGGTCCTCGGAATTCGTATTCCTGATGCGGCGCTGATGTTTGAAGCCGATCCTCTCACCGAAGCGATTGTGATCTTTGGTGAAATTGGTTCGTCACAAGAGGAGGAGCTGGCGCAGCTGATTCGCGATCGCAAAATTACCAAGCCGGTAATCGCATACATCGGCGGCAAAGCGGCGCGCGAAGGCACGCGCTTCAGTCACGCGGGCGCGATCATTGAAGGCGGTCGCGGTACCCATGCCGGCAAAGTGAAAGCGTTACGTGAAGCGGGCGCGACCGTGGTCGATGCGTTCGGTGAGCTGCCGGGCGCAGTGGTTGAAATTTTGAAGCGAATGAAAGGACAGAGTCTTATGAGTGAAGCCGATAAAAAGGCCGTCTGGAACACGGCTGTCACGCGCATTGAATCGAATCGAGTTGCGGTGCGCGGATACGATATCGCCGAGCTGATGGGACGCGCATCGTTTGGCACCGCGATTTATTTGATTTTGACCGGCGAATTGCCGTCGGCTGCGATCGGACGTTTGATGGACGCGATTTTAGTGTCGTCGATCGATCACGGCGCGACGCCTCCAAGCGCATTGGCTGCACGAACAACCGCATCAACCGGCGCTTCGTTAAGCGCGTCTGTCGCCGCCGGCATCATGTCGATCAATCGTCATCATGGCGGCGCGATTGAAGATTGCGCCCGGCAATTGAAAAAGATTGCCGATCGCGCGACGCGTGAATCCATTTCGATCGAGGAAGCGGCCGCGCGCACGCTCGCCGCCATGAGAGAAGCCGGCGAACGGATGTCGGGATTCGGTCACCGCGTGCATACCAAAGATCCGCGCACTGCGCGATTGTTCGAGTTGGCGCGCGAAGCCGGCGTCGATGGCGTGCACATGAAAGCGGCGCGCGCGGTCGAGAAATCTTTCGCCGACGCCAAGAAAGCGCTGCCGATCAATGTGGACGGCGCCATCGGAGCAATTCTCGTCGACTTGGGAATGAATCCCGCCGCGTTCAACGGCATTTTCATGATCGCGCGGACGCCGGGACTGGTGGCGCATGTGATCGAAGAGCAAACTCGCGAAAAACCGATGCGTCAGATCGATCCGGTCAAACACGGCTACGACGGGCCGGGGCCGAGAGATGTTCCCCTCTGAACTTGAAGTTAACGCTACGATGTAGTGAATGGAGCAAGGCAATGACGAAGCTCGAATGACGAATGAGCGAATTAATGCCGAAGCCCGAATGAGCGGCTACGTCGTCAGCGTTTTGTCATTCGGGTTTGTTTCGGATTTCGACATTCGGATTTCGTCATTCCGACCGAGATCCATCAAAAACAAGAAGGAACCGCATTTGATATCATCATTATGACGACGAACAAAAAAACGGCCTATGGTGTGAAAGAGATCGCGAAGCTTTTTCCCAGCTTGATGAAGATCAAGCAGAAGTCATTGCGCGAAAAAGTAGCGGCGGTCTGGAACGAAGCGATCACTACAGGCTGCGGCGGGAAAGGCTGGACCTTTGCCGAACTTCGCGCGGTCAAGTTCACGTTGTTGGCCGGCGACATCGACATGAAATTCGTTGAACATCTCAATTCCTGCGCACTCCAATGCATCGCCATCGCCGACGTGCTGAAAAAATCTTTCCGCTGTAGCATTCCTATCCAACGCGATTATCTCATCGCCGGCGCGTTGCTGGCCGACGTGGGCAAACCGCTGGAGTACGATAAGGACGCGTCAGGCAAGGTGGTTCAGGGAAAATTTGGGCAACAAGTGCGGCATCCATTCAGCGGAGTCGCACTCGCCTATAAGCACGGTATTCCGGGTGAAGTCATGCACATCATCGCCACCCATAGTTATGAAGGCGACAAGGTGGAACGCTCGATCGAGTCAATCATTTTCCATCACGCCGACTTCGTCGACTTTGATATCGCCAAGCTTCTTGGCAAGCGCGCCGGGAAGAGATGATTCTTCCCGCTAAACACGCGAATTGACGAGAATTTTTTCGTTTATCTATTATTTCTTAAGGTTCCTTTTAGCGTGATTCGTGTGATTCGCGGGGAATTCTATTTGGAGAAAAAAGACCTGATATATGGGCCTCACGCTGGTTGAGAAGATTGCCGCGCGACACGCGGATGGACTCGCTCCTGACGCAATCGTGCGCGCGGGCGATTTTATTTCGATTCGTCCGCGTCATGTGATGACGCACGACAACACCGGCGCGGTAATTCCCAAGTTCAAACAGATCGGCGCCACTGCCATCGCGGATCCGGCGCAACCCGTGTTCGCGATCGATCACGACATTCAAAACGTTACGCCGAAGAATTTGGAGAAGTACGCCAACATCGAGAAGTTTGCTCGCGAACACGGCATCGACTTTTACCCGGCCGGCACCGGCATTTCGCACCAAGTGATGGTGGAGCAAGGTTACGTTGTTCCCGGCGCGTTGGTGGTGGCAAGCGATTCGCACTCCAATTTGTACGGCGCGATGGCCGCGCTGGGCACGCCGGTGGTGCGAACCGACGCCGCGAGCATTTGGGCCACTGGAGTCACCTGGTGGCAGGTTCCCAAAGTCGCCAAGGCGGCGCTCAAAGGAAATCTGTCGGCCGGCGTCACCGGTAAGGACGTGATCATCGCGTTGTGTGGGCTCTTCAATAAGGACGAAGTACTCAATCACGCCGTTGAATTCTTGGGCGATGGAGTGGCGAATCTTCCGATGTCTGCCCGCATGACCATCGCCAACATGACCACGGAATGGGGCGCGCTGGCAGGCGTGTTTCCCTTCGATGAAGTGACGGTGAATTATTTGCGCTCCCGCGTTGGCGAGTTCACGAACCCGAAACGCCCGGGAACACGCGGCCCGAAGAGTCGCTCCGGCTATAACAACGCCGCCATCGAGGCCTGGTGGAAGAATCGAAACGATCTCAGCGCTGACGCGGATGGGGAATACGCGATCGAACTTGAACTTGATCTGGCGACGGTCGTTCCGCACGTGTCCGGTCCTAATGAAGTAAAAACGATGGTCTCGCTTCCGGAAATGGAGCGGAAACATGTGCCCATTCAAAAGGCGTACTTGTTGTCGTGCGTGAATGCGCGCTTTGAAGACTTACACGACGCCGCCGAAGTCGTGCGCACTCGCGGCGGACACGTCGCCACCGGTGTCGAATTTTATTTGGCCGCCGCCAGCGCCGAAGTTCAAGCCAAGGCCGAGTCCACGGGTGACTGGAAAACTTTGCTGGATGCGGGCGCCATTCCGCTACCGTCCGGTTGTGGAGCATGCATCGGCCTGGGTCGCGGCCTAGTGCAAAAAGGCGAAATCGCGATCAGCGCGACCAATCGCAATTTTAAGGGCCGCATGGGCGACCGCGAGGCGCTGGTCTATTTGGGTTCGCCCGCGGTCGTGGCGGCTAGCGCGTTGGCTGGATTCATTTGCGCGCCAAAAGATTTTGCCGAGCGCGCCGCGGGCACGAGAATTCGGCGTGCCGAAAAGAAAACGCAGTCAGCCGGCTCGGTCGAGATCATTGCCGGTTTTCCGTCAAGTGTGCGCGGTCGCGTGCTCTTCGTTGATAAGGACAATTTGAACACGGACGGCATTTACGGCAGCAAACACACTTACCGCGACGATATGACGCCGGAAGAAATGGCAGCGGTCACATTTGAAAATTACGATCCGAGCTTCAACACCCTCTATCAAAAAGGCGACGTAGTCGTCGGCGGACTGAACTTTGGCAGCGGCTCTAGTCGTGAGCAGGCGGCCACAGCCCTGAAATTCAAAGGTATTCCTTGCGTCATTGCTGCCAGCTTTTCCGAAACCTACAAACGCAACGCGTTCAACAACGGCTTCGTCGTGTTTGAGTGCCCCGAATTAGTAACGCATTTGCGCGCCATCCCGCGACTGCGGGACGCCCCTACCACGGTCGCGTCCGAGATTACGATTGATTACGGCAAATCCGTGCTGGCAATTGATGGAAAATCGTTCGCCTTTCCGCCACTGAGTCCGGCCGCTCAAGAACTAATTGTCGCCGGTGGCGCCGAAAATCTGGTGGCGTCTCGGCTTCATGCGAAGCCGCGAAGCTAGAGCCGCCTCATTCCAAAACTGCTAGCCGCGCTCAATGCCGCGCCCGAAAAGGTCATGTTCCCGAAGGGCGACGCGCGCTAATTCTTTACCGCGCGCGTAAGCAAGTAATCCTGTCGCACAACATTGTCCTGAAAATAATCGCGAATGATCGCGTCATATTCCTTTCGGAACTTGGCTAAACGCGCCGGATCGCTTGCACTCAAGGATTCCACGAGCTTGAGCATTGGACCGGCCGTGCGTTCAATCGTGTCGCGATAGTGTTCCGGACTAAGAGCAGCAACAAGCATCCGCTCGGTGTGGAAAACGATATTGCCCACGCCGGATCCGAGCCGTTCCCGCACGATCGCGGGATCGCCCCATTGCGGCGGCGGCGAAACCCCAGGCGGCGGCGGTGGCATGTAGCTGCCGACGAGCGTGAAGCTGCGACCGATGCACAAATCGGGCGGCCAGGTTGAGAATGCGATCGTGCCACCAGGTTTAAGGACACGGAGCATTTCCGCGATTGTTACTTCCGGTCGCGGCGCAAACATGTGCCCAAACTGACTAAGCACAACGTCGAACGCTCCGTCATCGAACGGCAATCTTTCCGCATCGCCTTCGCGCCAATTGACCTCAGCGCCGGCCATACCTGAATTTTCACGCGCACGCGCAATTAATTCGGGCGTAAGATCGACACCCGACACGCGAGCGCCGAGACGTGCCGCAGTAGTCGCAGCGACACCGGTGCCACATCCAACATCGAGCACTTGTTGGCCCGGGCGAACCCCTGCAAATTTCACCAGCATTGCGGCCGCCGGCGTCGTGACGGCCTCCAGCGGGGCAAAATGTGCCCAGCCCTGCTTTTGCGCTTCCTTGAATTTCGCGATGACGTCGTCCGACATAACAATCTCCTGTAAGGTAGGGATGGCTCTCCGAGCCGTCCAACTTTTTGACTGTTCGTACCACGGGAGGAAATTCGTCGGACGTTTCGGAGAAACGTCCCTACCTGGAAACTAACGAGGAAGAACACACCGATATGCCTAAATACAAAATCGCGTGGATGCCTGGTGACGGAGTCGGCCACGATGTCATGGAGGCCGCGCGCATCGTGTTGGATCGCCTGAAACTCGACGCCGAGTATGTGCCTTGCGACATCGGCTGGGAGTTTTGGTGCAAGGAAGGCAACGCGCTTCCAGACCGCACGGTCGAAGCTCTCAAGAAAACCACCTGCGGTCTTTTCGGCGCCATTACCAGCAAACCGCAAAGTGAAGCCAAGAATGAGTTGGCTCCGGAACTGAAAGACAAAGGGCTGGTCTACTTTTCGCCCATTGTCGGGCTGCGGCAGATGTTCAACCTCCACACCAACATGCGGCCGTGCAAGAGTTACCATGGTAATCCGCTGAATTATCGCGGCAACAAGATCACGAATCCCAGCGGCGAAGATGTCCCGATCGATCAGGTCGTGTTCCGCGAAAACACCGAAGGCATGTACGGCGGCGTGGAATTTTTTCCGTTGCCGGAATCGGTTTACACCGCGCTCTGCGCGAATCCGAAGATGAAGAAGTGGAAGGACAAAGCCGGCATTGAGAATATCGCGCTCTCGACCCGAATCATGAGCAAGCAGGGCTGCACCAACATTTGTAAACAAGCCTTCGAGTTTGCCAAGAAAACCGGACGCAAACGCGTCACCCTGATCGAGAAACCAAACGTGCTGCGCGAAACCGGCGGCTTGATGATGCGTTGCTTCAAAGACGTGGCCAAGAATTATCCGGACATTCGTGCAGACGACGCGAACATCGACGCCATTTGCATGTGGATGTTCAAGAACCCGCAGGATTACTCCGTGCTGGTGGCGGAAAATATGTTCGGCGACATCGTCAGCGATTTGTGCGCCGGTCTTGTTGGCGGACTCGGGTTCGCACCCAGCGCCAATCTCGGTGACAACTATGCCGTGTTCGAACCAACGCACGGATCGGCGCCGAAATACGCCGGACAATACAAGGTCAATCCCATCGCAATGCTTCTGACGTCCAAGTTGATGTTGGATTGGCTCAAGGAAACCGAGATGGCAACACGTCTTGAAACCGCAATTGCCCGCGTCATTGCTGAAGGCAAAGTGCGCACCTACGACATGGGCGGTAAAAATTCCACCCTCGACGTAGCCAAAGCCATCGCCGAGTACGCCAGTTCATAAACCAAGAAACGAATCTGCGTATCGCAAAGTAGCTGATGCTCGTGATCGTGCTCTCGCTCGCGAAATCCTCGGGCTTCCCCAATCACTTTTCGCTTGCCGGAGGAACAAAAATCCGTTTTATTAGTATTGAAGCACCGAAAGCGCGTATGCGTCGTAGGTGCTGATTTTTTCTAGTGGGCGGGATGGAATTTCACGCCGTATTTATCGTCGCCGGCGGCCTTCACATTTAACGCCGGTTTCAGTATTTCCATCCACTGAATCACTCTATCGGGATTAACGATTTCAGGTAATCGTTTTGGCAAGTGTCCAACGTGTTGGGTAATCACGGCGTAAAGCGAAACGACGCAAGCCGCGAGATCGGCGAGCTGAATGAAATAAGATTCGGTGGAATCCTTTGGCAAAGGACCCTCAATCAGTTTTTGAATCTCCTGTCTTCGCGGTGTCGGACCGAACTTCGAAGGGATGAAGTTTATTTTCTGCACCCGTCGAGTGGTCTTACGCATTTTGCCCACGCGTCCCCAGTCAGTGATAATCATGAATCGGTTCTGTGGACTTGGTGCTAAATCATTCTCGATTCGCTGCACCGAGAAGGTTAAGGCCGTGTCGAGAACATTAACCTCCGGTTTATGAAAGCGCGGCTTCACAATGACAACGTTGATAATTTTGAGATCCAGCTGCGCGCACAACTCGCAGTAGAGGTCTATAACATGTGCGCGATCTGCATCGGCGATGTTCCACTGATGATACGGCTTCTTATTCAAGATAAACTCGCGTGAGTGCAATTCCTCGTGAAACGGAAATGGAAAATCGTGCGCGAGCTGTTGCTTGAATTTCTTGACCGTTTCGTAATTCTCCTTCCACACCAAGTGATGCTGATAGACCACGCTGAGGGTAAAAAGAGGCGAAGACGTGTTCGGATAACCGTCATCCCCTGATTCGTCATAGTATGCGAGGAACACGATTTTTCCCTGCTCAAAAGAACCAAATTAGGACACTACTCATAAACCAAGAGAACGGAGATCATCATGTCTGACCATCCAGCCGAATCGAAGCGTCTTCTGTCATACATCATTGCCGAGTGGGCTTGCGCGCTGAAGTACGAACATCTTTCTCCAGAAGCGATCCAGGCGGCGAAATTATTTTGGTTCGATTCCATCGGCTGCGCGCTCGGCGGTAGTCAGCAGGATGATGCGAAGATCCTGTTGAAGCATTATCGCGCGATGTCCGCCACGGCGGACTCGTCCGTTGGCGAGGGCGGGACTGGCAAGGGCAGCGCGACTGCGTTCGTCTCCGGGTTCAAGACCAATCCGGTGGACGCGTCGTTTTTGAACGGCCACATGATCCGGGCGATGGATTACAACGACATTTATTGGAAAGCGGACCCTTGTCATCCGAGCGATCTGATCGCCGCGCCACTCGCGCTCTGCGAAAGCGAAGAACTTACCGGACAAGATCTGATCCTGGCGACGATTATTGCCTACGAAATTGAAATGCGGCTCTGCGAAATCGGACGACCAGGCGTGCGCGAGTATGGCTGGCATCACGCGACATTGAGCGCGTTCGCGGCGCCGGTGGCGGCGGGTCGAGTGCTGAATCTCACGCCCGATCAAATGGTTTGTGCGATCGGCATCAGCGCGGCGCGCACATTTTGTCCGGGCGCGGTCACGGCGGGAAAATTGACCAACATGAAAAACACGATCGATCCATGGGCAGGCCGCATGGGCGCCGAGAGCGCGCTCCTGGCGCGCGGCGGTTTTTCCGGCCCCGAACACATCATCGACGGCAAAGAAGGGCTCTTTGCCGTTTTCCATCATGTGCAATACAGGGGCCAACCGGCCACTTTCGACGGCGAAGCGTTGGTAGCGGACCTCCCCAACTCGCCGAAGTCACATTACCGCATTCTTGATTGCGGGATGAAGAGTTTCCCCATCGAAGCGCTCAGTCACGCGCCGCTCACCGCCATGATGAAGACGGTCAAGGAACACAAGATCAAGGCCGACGACGTGAAGGAAATCAAAGTCGAGGTGATCGCGCGCGCTGCCGATATCCTGGGCGATCCGCATAAATATCGGCCGGACTCCAAGGAAACCGCCGATCATTCGCTGCCTTATTGCATGGCCGCCGGATTGGTCGACGGCATGGTGACCCCGCTCCAATTTAAAGAAGAGCGCGTGCTCGACAAAAAGCTGATTCCGATCATGGACAAAGTGAAAGTAGTCGCGAACCAGGAGTTCGAAGCGCTCTTTCCCAAATTCCAGCCGAGCCGCGTGACGATCACCACCAACGACGACAAGTCACACTCTACGCGCGTTGATGTTCCCAAGGGTGATCCGCGCGACCCGATGACGGAGGACGAGATTGCGGTAAAATTCACCGCGCTTGGTGGCGACGTTATCGGCAAAGACCAATGCAAAAAGTTGCAGAAGTTCATCATGAGCATTGAAACCGCCAAGGACCTTGGCGGACTTTTCGAGCTAACGACGGCGCGCACAGGGTAGCGCACGCGTCTCGTCCCGCGTGGGCGGGAGCGATAGCGCCCCGCCATCGCGAACTTTTCCAGACATTTCGGCGAGGGCGCCGAAATGAGCACGCGAGGCGCGTGCGCTCCCCAGATTATGCGTTCGCGCTGCCGGCGTCGCCTGCGCCGAATTGAATTCCCTGGGCAAGTGGGAGCTCGCTCGAAAAGTTAATCGTGTTCGTCTGGCGGCGCATATAACTTTTCCAGGAATCGCTGCCGCTCTCGCGCCCGCCGCCGGTATTTTTCTCGCCGCCAAACGCGCCGCCAATCTCCGCACCGCTCGTGCCCGTGTTCACGTTCGCGATGCCGCAATCGCTCCCGACTGCGCTGACAAATTTTTCCGCCTCGCGCACGTCATTTGTAAAAATCGAACTGGTCAGACCCTGCGGAACGCCGTTCTGGATCGCGATCGCTTCGTCAAAATCGCGATAGGTCAATAAATAGAGGAGCGGCCCAAACGTTTCCTCCTGCACGATTTTAAAATTCGCCTTCGCGTTGGCGAGACACGGTTTCATGTAACAGTCGCCGGGCAAATCCAATCGCTCGCCCCCGTAGAGAACTTCGCCGCCTTCGTCTCTCAGTTTCTGAATCGAATCCTGCACCATGTCGACCGCGCCCTTGTCGATCAAAGGCCCCATCAAAGTTTTCTTATCGAGCGGATTTCCAATCGGCAGGCTTTTGTAGGCCGACAACAATTTCTTGCGCACTTTGTCCGCGACCGACTCGTGCATAATGACGCGACGCGTCGAAGTGCAGCGCTGTCCCGCCGTTCCGACCGCACCGAAGAAAATCGATTGCGTGGCAAGATCGACATCTGCGCTCGGCGCGACGATGAGCGCGTTGTTGCCGCCGAGTTCCATGATTGTCTTCCCAAACCGGCCATGGACTGTTTTCGCCACGTTCAAACCCATCGCGACCGAGCCGGTGGCTGAGATCAATGGAATTCGCGCGTCGGCGGCCAGTTTTTGACCAACGGTTTTCCGGTCGCCAATCAGCAAACTGAAGATTGCCGGATCAGCGCCGGTCTCGCTGCAAACGCGTTCCGCAATTTTTGTGACCGCGATCGCAGTCAGCGGAGTTTTTTCGGAGGGCTTCCAAATTGTCGCGTCCCCACAGACCGCGGCGAGCGCGGCATTCCAGGACCAGACCGCGACCGGGAAATTAAACGCCGTGATTACGGCGACGAGTCCAAGCGGATGCCATTGCTCCATCAATCGATGACTCGGGCGCTCGGACTGAATCGTCAGACCGTAAAGCATGCGCGACTGGCCGACTGCGAAATCGCAGATGTCGATCATCTCCTGAACTTCGCCTTCGCCTTCGGCAAGGATTTTCCCGGTCTCGAGAGAGACGAGCTGGCCAAGTTCATGTTTTAGTTCACGGAGCGCGTTTCCGAGACGGCGAACGATGTCGCCACGAACCGGTCCGGGAGTTTTTCGCCATTTTTCGAACGCTTCTTGCGCGCGCGTGATGGTTGTTTGGTAATCGTCCTCCGACGCGGTGCGAATACTCGCCAGCCTTCGTCCATCAATCGGCGATATCTTGTCGATCTTCGCGCCGCCGCCGCCGCGGGACCATTCGCCCGCGAAGACGCCGGAATTTTCCTCGCTCAACGCGAGTTTCTCGAAGACCGATTGCATCGCTATTTTCGTTTCCGGCAATATTGCCGAATCAAACCCATTGCTTCGTCCACGACTTCCGCGGTGATATCGAGCGCGGGACGAAACCGGATCGATCGATCACCAGAGCGCAACGTCAACACGCCGAGACCGAACAGACCTTTCCAAAATCTTTCACGCGTATCGGCATCCGGTAGATCGAACGCCAGCATCAATCCGCGGCCGCGCACGGCCGAAATCGTCGGTTCGTAGCGCTGCAAATCGCGCAGCTGATCCAGAAAGTAAGCGCCGACTTTGGCCGCGTTCTCAACCAGAAATTCCTCTTCAATGATGTGCATGTAATGCGTCGAGCGAACCATGTCAGTCAGGTTACCGCCCCAGGTCGAATTCAAACGACTCGGCAAACGAAACGCATTGTCCTTCACATCATCCAACCGCGGCCCGGCCATCACGCCACAGGCCTGGGCTTTTTTTCCAAACACGAGCAGATCGGGCAGAACGTCGAAATGCTGGCAGCACCACATCCGTCCAGTCACGCCCATGCCGCATTGCACTTCGTCGAAAATGAGCAGGATGTCGTTTCCGTCGCAGATTTCGCGCAATTTCTTCAGCCATTCGCCGCGGAAATGGTTATCGCCGCCCTCGCCCTGGATCGGCTCGATGATGATCGCGCAGATGTCGATCTTGCCCCGCTTAGGGGGGTCGATGTAAGCGCGGACCTCTTCTTCCGCTTTTTTCTCACGCGCGATCACGTCGCGCTCGCGGTCGGATTCCGGCAACGAAGAATCGATAGACGGACAGGAGACGCGCGGCCAGTCGAACTTGGCGAACAAATCCGTTTTCCGCGGATCGGTGTTGGTCAGGCTCATGGTGTAGCCGCTGCGGCCGTGGAAAGCGTGACGGAAGTGCAAAATCTCCGTGCCGCGTTCGCCGTGACCAGCCGCCATGTTCTTGCGCACCTTCCAATCCATCGCGGCTTTCAACGCGTTCTCGACCGCGAGCGCCCCCCCTTCGATGAAGAGATATTTGTCGAGCGGCGGCAATCCGGCGACGCGCGCAAAAGTTTCGACGAATTCGGCGTAGGCCTCCGAATAAACATCCGAGTTCGCCACTTTTGCTTTCGCCGCGCGCAGAAGATCGCGCTGCACATCGGACTGATCGAAATATGGATGATTAAACCCGATCGGCATCGAGCCGAAGAAACCGTACAGGTCGATCAAACGATGACCGTTGGCCGCGTCGTAGAGATACGAGCCGCGGCTCTTTTCCTGATCGAGGACGATCTTAAAGCCGTCGAGCAAAATGTGGTCAGCCAGCACGTGGAGCACACGAGACGGATCGACAGATTTTCTATTCTTGCTCTTACCCAAACGCGGCCGCGAAGTGCGAGCCGCCTCCGTGAGCATGGGCGGCATACTCATCCGTTGAGATTAGCTGTCAGCGCAGATTTGGTCAACCGACGCTGACTGGATGGTCTACTTCTTTTCCGGCCAGAGCGCGTTCTTTTCCGCAGTCGCTTTGATCAGCGCTGCATTATACTCAGCTACCTCCGCATTGTAGGCGAGGTTGCCTTGCACATCGCTGTGGAGAAGATCGCGCTTTTTCAGGCGCAACGCCTGGCTCCATTCAGTGAGCCGTTCCAATTCTGTCGCGTTAATGGCTCGCCGTTGATCAAGACTTGGCGCCGCGATCGCTTTGGAAACCTTCTCGAGGCCGTAATGGTTCGCCGGAGCTGACGGCACTTCCTTGTGTTTGAAAAATTGATCGAAATGTGATGCGGACAGCGGGCTCGGTCGCAGCACGAAATAGGCAAGAATACACGGCAGCGCGACCAATCGAAACGTTCTCGATAATGGCGCGAGGTCCGGATAGCTCAGCCGGAACAGCAACGGTCCAAATGGCAGAAAAATGCCCAGTCCCCACCAAACGCTAACGCCAAAAGCCGCGCCGATGAGAAGAATGCGGCCGATCAAAACGCACACCAATCCAATCGCGAGGAAGATGAGGGCGGCCACGCCCAGATTTAAGCAGGCCAAGTGCCATTACCCGCGAATAACAGAAGTAATTGTTCGCCACGGCGAATCCGTCCTTTGACGGACCGATCTTAACGAACGATTCCTTCGCGCAACGTCGAATGTTTGCCCGCCAGCAATTCCTGGGTGAGCTGGTAACCGCGCTTATCCACATTTCGACGCGCACCGGCGAAGTAATTGTCGATCCGCGCCCGGGCCGAACTGCAAAAATAATTCGCGACCGACAGAACTTCGTCTGCCGACTCGCCGTGATCGATTTTGTATTGCGCAAAAGAGCAGGTCGCGCTGATTGCAAAAAGCTCGGTGGCAATGCCAACGAACCGCGAAAGCAAAAGTTGCTCGCGATCGAGTTTTGGACCAAAGCGCGCCATCGCGTGAAACAATCCCCGCGCCAGTTTCTTGCTCGTCCGCGCGGCATAATCGACATGCCTTTGCAGATCGCGATGGAGATTGTCGATTTTACGGGCGCCGCTTGAGAACCACTGTCGAGGGTACCAGCCGGCATAAAATTTTCCGGCCGTGAAAACCGCTTTCGCCCGCTCCGACATCGGCAATTGCGTGTTGAACATCGCACCGCCCACTTTCAAATGCGGATCAAGCGCTTCGCGCGCAATGAATAGCCGCATGATTTCGCTCGAGCCTTCGAAGATCGTGTTGATTCGACAATCGCGCAGAAAACGCTCCACCGGAATCGCTTCCTCGCCGCGACCGGCCAGCGATTGCGCCGTTTCGTAACCGCGTCCGCCGCGGACCTGCATCGCGTCATCCGAAATTTTCCAGGTCGTTTCAGTCGACCACATTTTGCACATCGCGGTTTCGATCCGCAGATCGCCGGCTTTACGATCGACGAGTCCCGACGTCAGAAACGTCATCGCTTCCATCGCGAACGTATTGCCGGCCATTTCCGCAATTTTTCCGGCAATCGCCGAATGTTGTCCGATCGGAACCCCCCACTGGATTCGCTCACTCGCCCACTTGCGCGAGATCTCCAGCAAACGTTTCGACAAACCGACGCACGCGGCCGGGATCGTCAGGCGACCGGTGTTCAGCGTTGTGAGCGCAACTTTCAATCCCTGACCTTCCTTCGCGATCATGTTCTCGCGCGGGACGCGCACGTTCGTGAATTTCACGATCCCGTTATAAAGCGCGCGCAGTCCCATGAATCGGCAGCGATAAGTGATCTCGAGGCCCGGCGAATCAACATCGACAATGAACGCAGTGATCTGCTTGCGCTCTTTCCCGTTCACAATCTTTGGCGCCGTCTTCGCCATCACCACCAGCACGCCAGCTTTGATCAAATTCGTGCACCAAAGTTTTTCGCCGTTGAGAATGAAGGCCGAGCCGTCTTCGGTTGGATCGGCGCGCAAACTCATGTTCGCGGGATCCGAACCCGCGTTCCATTCCGTCAGCGCGAAGGCGGAAATCTCGCGTCGCGCAACGCGCGGCAGATATTTTTTCTTCTGCTCCTCCGTTCCGAAAAGAAGCAGTGGTTGCGGAACGCCGATCGATTGGTGCGCGGAAACGAGCGCGGTCAGATTTTCGTCCCAGCTTCCGAGCAGCATCGCGGCGCGTCCGTAATTGACCTGCGACAAACCGAGCCCTTCGTACTGCTTCGGAATTTTCACCCCGAACGCGCCCATTGCGAAAAGATCGTCGATGTTGTTCTGCGGGATCTCGCCGGTGCGATCGATTTCATCGGCATCGATCTTCTCTTTCAAATATTTTTCGAGACTCGCGAGAAATTCCCGGCCGGCTGCGCGATCTTCCGCGCTTTGCTCCGGCCACGGATAAATCCGATCAAAGTCGTAACGGCCGATAAAAAGATTGCTCGCGAAACTGCCGCGCTCATCGAGCGGATCGCGGGACGCTTCCGCCAGCTCGAGCGCTTCGCGCTTCCCCTTCGACATCTTCGACGTGTCGATCACCGATGACGGCGTAGGTTTTTGCGGCTTCGCGCTCGTTTCTTCGCTGATTTGTTTCTCGGGCGCCTCCAACGATGATTTCATATCAACAGTGCGCGCGTAGCGATTCTGTCATGTCGAGCGGCAACGTGACGTTGCATCCATTTAACAGCGGCGCATCCGCCATATCGAGAGCCTGCCCTGAGCGAGCGCAGCGAGTCGAACGGGAGACATCTCTAGATATTTCCGGATTCAGAAATAGTAAGAGATTCCTCGACTCCGCTCGGAATGACAAAAAAGAAAATTCCAGCGGCGTCTTCATGACTCGTAAAATTTCGTCCCGTCGCGCGCGCGCTTCTTTAAAATCTCGCACGGCGCGAATTTGTCATCGCTTTGCGCCAACCCCTCCATTTCCTCGACAATTTTGCTCAAACCAAAGTGCTCGGCGAAGCGCAAAGGCCCGCCGCGATGCGGCGCAAAGCCCGTTCCGAGAATCATCCCGTAATCCGCATCCTCCGGCGATTCGACCACTTTTTCTTCGATGCAACGCGCGGCTTCATTGACCATCAAAAACATCAGGCGATTTGCAAGATCGACATCGTCCTTCGGAGAACCATTCCGTCGCCATTGCGCAAGCGATTCGCTCGCCACGGCGGAGCCCGTCCCGGGCGGAGGCGGGTTAGGCGATTGCTGTTTGGCTTCGTATTTGTAAAAACCGCTGCCGCTCTTGCGGCCAAGCAACTTTGATTCACGCATCTGTCTCAAAATTTCCGGCGCGCGATCGCGACGTCCATACGCTTTCTCAAGCGTGGCCGCGATATCGACAGCGACGTCGATCCCGATCTCGTCGATCAAGCGCAACGGTCCCATCGGCATCCCCCACTTCACCAGGGCGTTATCGATCTTCTCCGCTTCGACACCGGCTTCAAAGAGCTCAGCGGCGTCGAGCAAATACGGAAACAAAACGCGATTGACCAAAAAACCCGGGCTATCGCGCACCACCACTGGCAATTTTCCGATTTGCCTCACGAACGCGAGCGCGTGTTCCTTCGTTTCGTCCGATGTTTCTTTGGCGACGACAACTTCAACCAGTTTCATCCGGCTCACCGGGTTAAAAAAATGAAGTCCGATCACGCGGTCCGGCGAGACAGTGCAGTTGGCCAGCTCGCTGACCGGAAGCGCGGAAGTGTTCGTAGCGATGATCGTTTTCGGGCCAGCCTGCATCGACAGCTCTCGGAAAATTTCCTTTTTGATGTCGATCTTTTCCGAAGCGGCTTCGATCACAAACTGGACATCGCGCAATTCCATCGGCGCGGTCGAAGCAACAATGCGGGCGCGGCCCTGTCTGGCTTTTTCCTCCGTCATCAATCCGCGCTTCACCGCGTCGGCGTAGGTCTTTTCGATGCTGGCCAGACCGCGATCGAGTAGCTCGCGATTCACGTCGCGCAGAATGACGGTCACGCCGCGCGAGCTCAGCCATTGCGCGATGCCCGCGCCCATCACGCCGGCGCCGATAATCGCCGCGTGCGCGACTTTCTCGAATTGCTTGCTTCCTTTCTTGTATTTTTCCGCCAGGAAAAAATTGCGAATCAGATTTTGGGTCGATTCGGTTTTGCCAAGATCGACAATGGCATCGAGCTCGAGCTTGAGCGATTCATCGACCGGATTCGCTGTGCCGGTCGTGATAACGCCGAGAGCGCGCGCACCCGCCGATTTCGGATCGGACGGGACCGGAGTGTTTCCTTTCGACGCTGAAACTTTTGCAGGTGGACGCTTTCCTTTGCCGATCAAACGTCGCGCTGCGTCGAAGAGCTGCTCTCGTGACGCGACTTCATCCACCAAACCCATCTTTAATGCCTCGCTCGCGGAGTAAAGTTTGCCTTTCAAAATCACTTCCGCGGCATTGTCTTCCCCAATCAAGCGCGGCAGCCGGGTGCTTCCACCCCAGGCCGGGATCAAACCAAGCGTCGTCTCCGGCAATCCAATTCGCGTCGCCGGATCGTCCGATGCGACGCGCCAGTCGCACGCGAGAGTGATTTCGTAGCCGCCACCGGCGCAGGCGCCGTGGATTGCAGCCACGCTCGGAATTTTCGACGCCGCAATTCGATTGAAGACGCGCTGCCCTTCGGCGATGAACGCGCGCATCTCGCCGGTTTGCGCTTCTTTGAGCAGCGTTTTCAAATCTGCGCCCGCGATGAAGATCGATCTTTTCGCGGAGGCAATAATCAAACCGCGCAGAGAGTTGTCGCGTTCGATAGCATCGACATGTTCGCCCAGCTCACTCATGGTCGCGGCGTCGAAAATGTTGGCGCCCGATTCGGGCCGATCGAATGTGAGCACGCAGACGCGATCGTCACCAATCTCGCGTTGAATCATCGAACGTGTGGCCACTGCCGGCATTACCACCAATTTGTAATCGTTTCGGTCAAATTCCAAGCGCGGAACGATTGCTCTTGGCCAGTCGCGATGTTAAAACTCGGGCGGCGGCGGGAACGGAGGTTCTCATGGTCGGCAAAATTCTCGTACCCGAAATCAAAGGCTTGATCGACACGCGCAATTTTGCCGCGTTGCGCGAGATGTTTCGCGAATGGCCGCCGGCCGATGTCGCGGAGGTGATCCTCGACATGGACGAAGACGACCAAGTCATCATTTTCCGCATTCTACCGTCGGCACTCGCGGCGGACGTTTTTGAATATCTCGATGTTGAAGCGCAGCAAAAATTGTTGCGTGGAATGGCCCACGAGCAAGTCGTCGGAATTTTGAACGAAATGTCGCCGGACGATCGCACTGCGCTGCTCGAAGAATTGCCGAGCGCGGCCGCGCGGCAGTTGATCAAACTGCTCACACCCGAGGAGCGCCAGGTCGCGCAATCGTTGCTCGGTTATCCCGAAGGCAGCGTCGGCCGCTTGATGACGCCGGACTTCATTGCCATTCACGAAGATTGGACGGTGAAGGACGTGCTCGACCACGTCCGCGAGTTCGGGCACGACAGCGAAACTCTCAACATCATCTACGTCGTTGATGAACGCGGCAAATTGATCGACGACCTGCGGATGCGCGAGTTCCTGCTTCGTCCGCTCGACGCGCGCGTGAGCAACTTTCGCGATCACACGTTCACCGCACTCAAAGTGAATGATTCCCAACAAGAGGCGCTCAACGCCTTTCGGAAATACGATCGGGCGGCGTTGCCAGTGGTCGATTCAAGCGGCGTGCTCGTCGGAATTGTGACCGGCGACGACATGCTCGACGTCGCGGAAGAAGAAGCGACCGAGGATATCCAGAAAATCGGCGGTATGGAAGCGCTGGACGAGCCGTACACGACCATCCCGCTGCTGCGCATGGTAAAGAAACGCGCGACCTGGCTGATCATTCTTTTCCTCGGCGAAATGCTGACCGCGACCGCGATGCAGGGTTACAACGGCGAGATCGAGAAGGCCGCGATCCTTGCGATGTTTTTGCCGTTGATCATTTCCAGCGGCGGCAATTCCGGATCGCAAGCGACCACGCTCGTTATTCGCGCGATGGCTCTGGGCGAATTGCGTCTGCGCGATTGGTGGCGCGTGGTGCGCAAGGAACTTCTCTCGGGACTTTCACTCGGCTTGATTCTCGGAACCATCGGCTTTTTCAGAATCTCGCTTTGGCAATACCTGCACATTTTTGATTACGGCCAGTACCATTGGCTTGTCGCCGTGACTGTTGGGGCTGCGCTGGTCGGAGTCGTCTTGTGGGGCACCATCAGCGGAGCGATGCTTCCGTTTCTGCTGCGTCGACTTGGACTCGATCCAGCAACCTCATCGGCCCCATTCGTAGCTACGCTGGTCGATGTAACGGGATTAATTATTTATTTTAACGTGGCGCTGTTCATCCTTCGTGGCACGCTGCTTTAAGAACGCTGCGACTTATGTTGTCGATCCAAACACTTTTCGGCCAGGATCAGAAGTTTTTCGATTTACTGGAGGCGAGCGCGCAGCAGGCGGACGCGAGTGTGCATCACCTGATCGAATTGTTGGAAAAGCTCGAGCAAAAAGCTACACCACCAAACCTTGAGGAGTTCGTTCGTAGCCGTCGCAAAGACAAACAAATTACCCAGGAGCTAACCGAACAACTTTGCAAAACCTTTATCACGCCGTTCGAGCGCGAAGATATTCAGGCGCTTTCGGCCGCGCTTTATAAAATCCCGAAGACGGTCGAGAAGATCGGCGAGCGTGTTTTGATTTGCCCGCAGGAAGTCTTGGGCCGCGATTTCCGCACCCAGGTTGAGCATCTCGATCAAGCCGCCGAAACCGTTTTGGCGATGGTGAAACAACTGCGCAAAGGCACCGATGCTGCGACGGCCCGGGAGATGAACAACAAGCTCCAATCCATCGAAGGCGAGGCTGACAAATTGGAGCTCGATCTACTGCGCGATCTTTATCAGGGCGATTACAAAACAAAGCAGGTGATTTTTCTTCGCGATCTCTTCGAATTGATCGAAAAAGTGATCGATCGCTGCCGGGACGCTGGAAACATCATCCTACAAGTGGTGCTCAAGCATTCCTGAGTCGGCTGTTGCGCGCGTTATGCTCGCTTTCAAGATCGACATCCTCGCGGCGATCATCTTGAGATGAGAGTTCGCGACTATCGGTATGCTTTTTCTTCTCGTCGTCATCCTGGTCGTTTTAATTTTCGACTACGTCAACGGCTTCCATGACGCCGCCAACGCGATTGCGACCGTTGTATCAACACGAGTTTTGACGCCGCGCCTTGCGGTACTCTTCGCCGCCATCTTCAATCTAGTCGGCGCGCTCTCGGGTGAGGCGGTGGCGAAAACCGTCGGCGCGGGGTTGATCGAGACGGCCTACGTCACGTCGCTCACAATTCTGGCCGCGATGCTCGGCGGAATTTTTTGGAACCTCTTCACGTGGTGGTTTGGATTGCCGACCAGTTCGAGTCACGCGCTCATTGGTGGGTTGTGCGGCGCTGCCTTGGCGTCGTCCGCCGGAAATTGGAGCGTGATCAAATGGTCGTTGACCAAGGTCGATTCGCACACCGGAGCCGCAACTTGGGACGGGCTTCTGCCGAAAGTTGTTCTGCCCATGATCGGTTCGCCCATCGCGGGCCTGATCGGCGGTTATCTGATCATGATGCTGCTTTTCATAATTGTTCGGAAATGGACGCCGTGGGCGGTCAATCGAACGTTCGGCAAACTCCAATTAATCAGCGCCAGTTACATGGCGTGGGGACACGGTTTCGCGGACGCGCAGAAAACCATGGGCGTCATCGCACTCGCGACTTTTGCCGCCACCAAAGCAGGAAAGCTAGAACACTTGCCGCCCATGCTCGGCTTTTTGTACTCGCCGAAGTTCGAGGTGCACTTGTGGATCAAAGTTGCGTGCGCGGTAGTCATGGGCCTCGGCACGTGGGCCGGCGGTTGGCGCATCATTCGGACGCTCGGTCACAAGCTCATCACGATGCGTCCTGTCCACGGTTTCGCTGCGGAAGCAACCGGTGCGACCATCTTGCTCGTTGCCGGCAAATTAGGACTGCCAGTATCTACCACTCACGCGATCACGACTTCAATTATGGGAGTCGGCGTTGCCAAGCAGCCCGGCGCATTCAACAAAGTCGTAGCGGAACGAATCGTCTGGGCCTGGATTTTTACAATTCCCGGCTCCGGCGGTTTGGCCTACGTGCTTTTCCGAGTCCTCCATCCTTTTATCGCGACATGATCGGTTACGGGTCCGAACGCGTCGCGGCCGCGTTTTGATTCATTGTTCTGTAGCGGCGGTCTATGACCGTCGCATTACAAATCATCTGGCGGTTTGATCCCAAATTTCTCGAACATTTTTCTTACTCGTTCGCGCTTTTCCGGCGTATCCAATCGCGATTCTTCCGGATATTCCGCCCAGAACAACACGTCGCGGTAATCGCGCTTTGCAACCGCGACAAACTCACGCAGCTTCTCTTCGTTTCCCTCGCTCAGTTTCAAGATGGCGAACTGGACCCGCTCGCGTTCGCGCTCGTACAATTCAACTCCATAATTATCGAGCAAGTCCACCACATACGCCCAACTACTTTCTGGAAAAGCCTTTTGGACTGCGGCAAGAACTTCGTCGCGCGAGCGCGCCATCGTTCACTTAGAAAAGATTACTTGTTAATCGCGACCCATTCGTTGCGGGCGCGGGAGTCGGCCACGGCCTGGACGACGCGCATGTAACGGACGCCGTCCTCGAAACTGGGACGCGGGCGGACGCGGCCTTTGGATTTCACCGCGGAAATGAAATCGTCTTCCACCCGCCACTCGGTGACCAACTCCTTTGGAACATCGAGATCTTCCATCTCGCGGCCGCCATATTTGATGCTGCGAAGCCGTTCGTTAGTGAAATCGTAAACCAACGCACCCCGGTCGCCGTAAATTCGCAAACGATCGCCCGGGGCTCCGGCATGGACGCCGCTGAACTCGAGTACACCTTCAGAGCCGCTCTCGAAAACACAAAGCACGTTCAGCATGTCGGGCACGATCACGCGATAGCCGCGGCGCTCGGCATGCAAAATTTTTCCGCGCGCGAACACGCCGGCGATGTTGCCGAGCCAGCGCTGCAACACTTCCACGTAAATTCCGAGCGTGAGCACATTCAGTCCGCTGATCTCGATCTTCTGCCGCCAATGCGCCGGCGCTTCCGGATTCAAATACACGCCCGTGAAACTTTGGAGACGGACGTCGTGGGGCGTGCCGATGAAACTTTCCGCCAGCAATTTTTTCACGAGCAGATCGGCCCGCATCCCAAACGGTGGCGGACAAAGCATCGTCATCAATTCCGGAAAACGTTTCGAGGTCGCGAGCATTTCTTCCGCTTCGGCCAGATCCATCGACATTCGCGCCTGACAAAAAACGTGTTTGCCGGCTTCGAGTGCGGAAATGGTCACCGCCGAATGCATATAAGGCGGCGTTCCGATCCAAATAATGTCGAGATCCGGCACGGCCAACAGATCGGCCCAATTCTGCATCGGAGTTGCCCCCGGACAATGTTCCTTGCAAAACTGTTCGCTGCTTTCGTAGGTGGAGTTCGAGACGGCGACGATCTCGGCATCGGGATTCTTTTTCAGCGCCGGCAAATGCCGGGTGCGAACGATGTTGCCCGCGCCCACGATCCCGATCCGCAGTTTGTGATTATCTTTTTGTGCCATGTTTAAAATTCCAAATGTCGATCTTGCACTGCGCCTAACGATTGCGCGAGTCAAGTTTTGACCATTATATTTAATCTCCGTTCAACAACTCCGAAAGGTTTCGCAAGTAAACTCCGAAATCCTTCGCGAGTAAATCGCTTGACAATCTTCGCGCGCGCGGCACCTTTTGCGCCCCCGTTTCTTCACCATGTCGAAAGTTTGCAGCATCACCGGATCGAGA
>Ga0207646_10001406_pt1 | contig 29871 bp, 31 predicted proteins | sample KBSK5502metaG_FD_184343 | JGI IMG/M metagenome (GOLD analysis project Ga0207646, IMG submission 184343) | Corn, switchgrass and miscanthus rhizosphere microbial communities from Kellogg Biological Station, Michigan, USA - KBS K5-50-2 metaG... | ecosystem: Host-associated > Plants > Roots >... | reverse complement strand
CAACTACGAGCGAGCTCACACTGGCAGGCGCAACCTCGGTCGACCGCCGGCCGAGCTGGTCTATGGTGCTCGGAAGATGCGCCCACGATGAGCCGCGACTGTCGCGACATCTCGTGCGCTGTTCAGCTTAGGCCGGCTTCTGCTTCCCCTCGTACATCGACTCGATCTCGCGCTCGAAGTGCTGCTGTACGACCTTCCGCTTGACGTCGAGCTTCAAGGACAGCTCGCCCTTCGCCTCTGAGAAGTCCTCCTTCAGCATCGTGAAGTACTTGATGGTCTCCCAGTTGCCGAGACCGCCGTTGACCTCATCGACCACCTTCTGGATGTGTGCGTTCAGCCCTTCCTCGTCGAGGCCCTCCTTGCGCGCGGTGTCCCAGTCCGGCACCACCAGCGCCGTGACGTAAGGGCGGCCCTCGCCGATGACGATGGCCCGGTCGATCAGCGGGTCGCGCATGAGCCCGAACTCGAGCGGCTGGGGCGCAATGTACTTGCCGACCGCGGTTTTGAACAGCGCCTTCTTGCGGTCCGTGATGCGCAGGAACCCTTCCGGGTCGATCTCGCCGATGTCGCCGGTGTAGATCCAGCCGTCGCGCAGCGTCTCGGCGGTCCCCTTTGGGTCTTTGTGATAGCCCAGCATGTTGCCCGGGCTCTTGACCAGGATCTCGCCGTCGTCGGCGATCTTCAGCTCGACCCCTGGAAACGGCTTGCCCACCGTGAGGAACCGGTGGTCGGTGAGGGTGTTTGAGCAGGCGCCGGACGACATCTCGGTCATGCCCCAGCCGTTCAGGATCGGCACACCGATGGCCCAGAAGAACTCTTCGATCTCTCGCGAAAGCGCCGCGCCGCCGCTGATGTAGAAGCGCAGCCGGCCACCGGTGAGCCGCCGCCGCAGCCCCGCCAGCACAAGGCTGTCCGCCACCTGATACTGCGCCGCAAGCATCCCGCCTCGCTTCGGATCGCGCGAATGCCGCCTGCCCACGTCGATCGCCCAGTTGAAAAGCGCTCGCCGGTACCCGGGCGATTCGCGCACCCGGGCCATGACGGCCGCATACATCTTTTCGTACACCCGCGGAACGCTGCACATGACGGTCGGCTGGACCTCGCCGAGCTCTTCGGCCAGGTGGTCGACGCCGCGAGAGATCCACGTCTGGCCGCCGAAGAGCAGCCCGATGAAGATCCCGTTGATGCGCTCGAAGACGTGCGAGTAAGGCAGAAAGGAAAGGGTCGAATCGGTGTCGGTCAGCGGGAACACCTTCAGGATCGCGCGGCTGATGTCGACCAGGCACCGATGCGCAAGCTCGACGCCTTTGGGGTCGCCCGTGGTTCCTGAGGTGTAGACGATCGTGCAGATGTCGTCGGGTTTGATCTTCGCCAGCCGCGCCGCGACCTCGGCCAGCCGCTGAGGACGGCGCACCACCCAGGCGGCGACGTCTTCGTCGATGGTCACGATCTTCTGCAGCGGGCCGCCGGTCTTCAACTTCGAGGCCATCGACGAGCTGGAGGCGATGGCCAGCACAGCTTCGCTGTTGTCAGCGATCTTCTGAACGACCTCCGGCGGGGTGCCGGCGTAGATGGGCACGGTGATCGCGCCGGCCGCCTGGATCCCGAAGTCGCAGAACAGCCATTCGAGGCGGTTCTCGGACATGAGGATGACCGAGTCCCCTTGCTTCACGCCCGCGTCGACGAGGCAGGACGCGACGGCCAGCACGTCGCGCTTCATGTCGGCCCAGGTGTGCACCTTCCACGCGCCGCCCGAGATGTGGTGCACCAGCGGTCGCTCGTGCAGACGCGCGGCCTGGCTGAAGAACACCCCGACCGTGGTGCGGTCCGCGATGCCTTCGGGATTGAGCTCCGCCACGGGCGCCTCGCCGCCGGATGTCCCGATGGAGGACATCTCGTCCTCTACTTGACGGCTTTGATGGTGAGGGTCAGGCTGCCTTGCGGGACGCTGATCGTCACCCTGTCGCCCTTCTTCTTGCCCACGAGCGCGCGGCCGACGGGCGAGTCCACCGAGATGCGTCCCGCCGAGGGGTCGCTCTCCACCGCGCCCACCAGGTGGTAGGTCTCAGCTGAGCCGTCGGGCTCGACGACGTCGATGGTCGACCCCGGCCCGGCCACGCTCGAGTGCGACTCCTTGATGATCTCGGCGCGGCCGATCATCTCCTGGAGCTCGTAGATCTTGTTGTCGAGCAGCCCCACCTCTTCCTTAGCCTGCTCGTACTCGGGGTTGTCCTCGATGTCCCCAGGCTGGAAAGCTTCCTTCAACCGCTCGCCCGCCTCGGCGCGCCGCTTCAGCGCGACCTCCAGATCGCGCTTGAGCTTCTCCAGACCCTCCGGAGTCAGCAAAACAGGTTCGGTTAGATCCATACCCGGCCTCGGCCCAATAATACCCGGCGGATGGACGCCTCCGATTTGCGCGCGGGCGTGGCTGAGCGGCTCTCCGCCGAGGCTCCGATTGACGCCGACACGTTCAATGCGGCGTGCTTCATGCTGTCGCGCGCGCTCGACGGCATGCCCTTCACCGTGCCCGAGGCGGCCGCGCTTGTGAGGAGGCTTCTGAGGGTGGCCGGGCGCGTCGTCATCGACACCGGAACGGAATCTGCCTCGCCAGATGTCTGGTCGAACACCAGGGAGATGGCGCTGCAGTGGATCGACGAGGCGCTGGCCGGCCTGGGCTACACGATCCGCGCGCTGGAGGGCGGCGAACAGCCGGACGATGTCTGAGCCATGGCGCGCCGGCATCGACGCCGACCGGCGCAAGCGCCGCCGCAGGATCACCAACCAGCGCGAGGCGCTGCGCCAGCTGACGGTCGGCGCCGCCGTCGCGGCGGCCGGCCTCAACGCCGTCCTCTTCGTGCAGACCGGCGTCGATCAATCCGGTGCGGCCGCGGTCCAGGACGCGATTGTGTCGGTCGTGAATGGACTGTTCCCGGGCGCAGGATTGAAGCCTCCGGCGAACCAGCCCACCCCGTCGCCCAACGCCCGACCCATCGCCACCACTGGAGGCTCATGAGCCGACCGCCGGCCGGCTCGTGACGTCAGCGCCAAGCCCGCTCTGGTTCATCGACCGAAGCTCGGGCGAGGTGACGCTGCTGCTCATGAGCGCGGTGGTGATTCTCGGCATCCTGCGTGCCGCGCTGCCGACCGCGAGCCCTTTTCTCGTCGAGGGCATGCACATCAACGCGGCTCTGCTCGCCATCGCCTTCGGAGGGCTGCACATCCTCGCCGCGATCCTCGATCCCTTCGCGCAGCTCGGGCCGGTCGACGCCCTGGTGCCCTTTGTTTCCCCCTATCGAGGCACGTGGCTGGGGCTCGGCGTGGTCTCCGGTTATCTGTATGGGGTGGCGGTGCTGACCAGCTGGCCGGCGCGCAGGCTTCCCCGCCCCGCCTGGCTTTGGCTCCACCGCACGATGTATGCGGCCTGGGCCCTCGCCCTCATGCACTCGCTGGCCACTGGTTCGGACGCGAGGAACGAGGTCTTCCTGTTTCTGAATGTCGTCGCGGTGGCCGGCGTGCTGGTTGCTTTTCTCGGCTACCGGGTGGCGGAGGGCTGGTCGAGGCTGCCGGTTTTGTGGGCCGCCCTGGCGGTGGTTGCGGTGATGACGGCGCTCGGGATCGGGATCTGGGCCGCCGACGGTCCGCTGCAGACCGGCTGGGCGCGCTCCTCAGGAACGCCGCCCGACCTGCTTCACTCTCCGTGACGGCGCGCCTCTAGTAGTAGAGCTCGTCCCCGATCGTCGTTTGCTGTATGTAGATCGTCCCGCCGGAGGCGGCACCGGCGATCTGGGCGAGGGCAGGCGTCACGGAGGTGAATTTGATCACGACCAGCACCTGCACTCCGCGCCCTCCCCCGGTGACCGGCCGGAAGCCCCACGCCCCATATGACTGGCAGCTCCCGAGGTCGCCTCCCGTCAGCGTGCACGTCCTGATGGCGAAGCACGCGAACTGGGTGCCGCTGAAGGAGCTTGCCTGGCAGCCGTTCGGGTCTCCGCAAATCGCTGAAACCGAGGTGCACGTACCCCACGTCTGGCCCGGGCCCACCGCGCCCCAGGCCGCGACCGTGTTCGGGATGCCGGTGTTCGGCTCGTCGCGTACGGCGCCGGCGATGTCGGCGGTGTCAGAGATGAGGGCCATCCGGACTCCGGCCCTGGCGGCGCCGGCGGCGTCGATGGCCTGCCAGTAGGCCCTGCCGACGTCGACGGTCAACAGCACGAACAGGAGCAGGACCGGCGTGATGATCGCGAACTCGACGAGCGCCTGGCCGCGCTGGCGGCCGGGCACACCCGATCGGGGCGCTGTTCGCATCATCCGACCAGCGTCACCGAGCCGACGGTCTGCTGACCGGGGCCGGGAGCACCGGTGCTCTGGAACACGTAGTTGGCGTAGGCGTAGTCACCGCAGTGGTCGCCGTCCAGCACGAACAGAGTGAGCGCGACGTACTGGCCGTCGGGGTTCGGGAACGTGTACTTGAACTTCGCGGTGTAGCTGCCCGAGGGTGCTCCCGCGATGTCGCTCTGGTGGCCCCAAGTCCATCCACCCGAGGTCTCCATGGTCGCGCCCGAGCCGCCGGGGATCGTGTACAGCCAGTCGGTGGCCCCGAGGACGGTGTACGAGCCCGACGAGCCCAAGCTCGGGTAGGCGGGGTACTTGTCTCCCGGGTTGTTGAGCGGGGGCGGCAGTGGATCGCCCGCAGCGGGCGTGGGCGACCAGACGCCCTGCGAGAAGAACTGCGGGCTGCCGTTGTTGACCTTCACGTAGATGTCGTAGGCGTCCATCATCCATTCGTCCGAGTAGTTGAGGGTGAAGGTGGAGAACCCGGGCTGGCCGACGGCCGCCGTCAGCGACACGCTGGAGATGATGCTCGTCTCGTTCTTGCCGCTCGTGGCTATGCCCGGGACGGAGCCAGTGCCGTAGCCGTTGGTGAAGTCGAGCGAGTTGCCGGACTGGCCGAAGGTCGTGAACGAATAGGCGAGCACCTGCCCGGTGACCGCGGGCGGGTTAGCGCCCGAGTTGCTCATGCCGGGGTTGTACTCGAATCCGCCGCCATGCGCGTTCGGGGTCTGGTAGATGATCCCCGAGACCGTGCTCGGGTTGCCCCCGTCGAGGTGGATGAACGAGCTGTTCTCCTCGTCGATCAGAAGCGGCGAGCCGCCGACGTCCGTCAGGCTGCCCACCCCGGCGCCGGCGAGCCCGAGCTGGGTCACCTCGTGGGTCGAGACGAAGCCGCCCGATGAGGGCTCCATCCTGAACACCACGTTGCTGCCGGTGACGATGGTCTGGTCGCCGCCACCGCCGTCAACGCCAACGCCCCCCCCTGAGCAGGTGCCGGCCTGGGGCGCCAAGTAGGCGCCGAAGCTGCCGTTGCCGTGTCCGATCCAGACGCCGGCTGTCATCGTGGGGCAGGAGTTGGGCTGGCCGCCGGTGCAGAGGTCGAAGTCGCCTCCCCCTTCCCTGCTGTGATCGATGCCGTTGGCGAGGTAGCCGCCGCCGGTCAGCGTGTTGACGGGCGCGACCCCCTGGATGTCGTACAGGCCCTGGTCGAACTCGTACGTCCCATGGTTGATCACGATGTAGTCGTACTTGCCGGGCTCGATCAGGTAGGGCGCCGTCGGTTTCGGGGCGCAGGGGCCGTAGACCGGCTGCCCGTTGAGGATCAGCGAGCCGCAACCCTGCAGCGAGCTCGTGTCGACGGTCGGGTACCAGTAGAACGGCGAGGACCATGCGGTCTGGTTGGCGTCGATCTCGTTCAGGTTGACGGCCGGGGCCCCTGTGGTCGTGCAGGGCGTGACGATGACGGCGCCTGTGCCGAACTTCTGGCAGTAGATCTGGCTCCCACTGGGGATGGCAAACCCGGAGGGGCCCACGATCGCGTTCTTGGCGCAGACGAGACCGTTGTAGGGATCGCAGATCGTGGTGCGGTCCTGGATCACCATATCGCCGTTGGACTGGACCGTGGTGTAGTCATTGGCCACGGACAGCACCGCGCCGTTGTATCCGTAGATCTGCGGCTGGGTGCCGTGGTTGACCCAGAAGGTCGGGCAGTTGCTGGTGCCACTGCACGACAGGTTCGTACGGGCGGCGGCCTTGGTCTCGTCGAAGCACTGCTGGGTGCCCGCGTTGCAGCCGCTCTGCGGCTGGTAGAGGATCAGGGCGTTCGGCGGCGGGGCGTCGATCGACGAGTTCGGCAGGACCGCCTGCGCCGCCGCCGAGACGGTGATGTAGGCGAAGGGGATGCCCAGCGCTGCCGTGAAGAGCTGGGAGATCTGCGTCGTGATCACGACCTGCACGCACGAATAGCCGCCGACGCCCTGGCAGGCAAGCGGCACGGGGTTCCCCGGGAGAGCGACGGGCGGAGAGTTGAACTGGACCTTGTTGATGAAGCCGCTCGTGGCTCCGCAAGGGGTGCCCGGCTGATCGAACCAGATCTCGGTGAACGAGGTTGGAGTCGAGGTGACGCAGCCGGCGTCCAAATGGGTGCTGAAGCCGTTGTTGGCGGCGAAGTCGTGGGCGGCCTGCACAGTGCTGGAGTTGGCGGCGGGCGGCGACGACACGTTGCCCGACAGCGACATCTCCTTGGAGGACGCGAGCACCGCGAAGTCGGCCGCGTTCTGCGCATCCCGCTTGACGAGGTAGTCCCGGCTGGCGTCGATGGCCAGGCCGGCGAGCCCGCACATGACGAGAAAGGCGGCGGCCGCGATGGGAAGCACCTGGCCGCGCTGGCGTTTGCGGTCGCTCGTGCAGTACGCGATCATTCGGTCGTCACCACCGAGACCGTCCTGACGATGATGGTCGGCCCAAAGGTGTTCCACAACGGCAGCAGCGGCACGAAGTGGTACTGCACCTCGACGGCCACGTGCTTCACGGTCGGCGAGACCGCGCGCTGAACTGTGCTATCGCAGTTGGAGTCGGGCGGGTCGCCCGTCGCCACCGCCGGCCAGATGTATCCGTAGCCGATGTTGGGCGGCGGGGTCGTCGGCTGGAGGGCTCCCACCGGGTTGTTCGGGTCGGAGTCGCCCACCAACGAGTTGGGGTCCATCTGCACCGGGAAGCCCTGGCCGACCGCCTCGATCTCGGTGATGATCTGGCAGTCGCTGAAGTACGAGCCGGTCAGTGACGCGGTGCGCGCGCCGTCGCGGGCGGCCGAGGAGATGGCGGTGTAGGTGTAGAGAAGGCGGCAGATGTCGATCGCCGAAAACACGACGATCAGCATCACCGGCGCCACCATGGAGAACTCGACGAGCGCCTGCGAACGCTGGCTGCGCACGTTCCGGCCGATCGGGTGCAGCGCAGCGTAGGCGAGCCTGCTGACGCGTCGAAACATCAAATCCTCCTTGGGTCCTGCCGGCACACACCAGACAACGTGCGAATTCGCCGTGTATTGCGCGAAGCGCTCCGGGCGCCGAGCTGGATTGGGCAAGCGGTCATGGCGACTGCGTGAGTTGATTTGGGCATTGATATTCGGCTAACGAAGGTGGGACCGATCCGGTTCGCCTGAGCGGGCGGCGCGTGTGAATGGTAGCCTGCCGGCTTCCGTTCGCTGCCCAGGAACCGTGATTTCTTTCGACGCCTTCCGCCGCAGGCTCAAGCGCCCGGGTGGCCGGTGGACGAGCCCGGCGGCGGACCGAACAGGCGCAGGCGTGGCCGGTACTGGAGCTCGATCGCGACGAAGCTCAACACGAGGGCAAGGAATCCGCATGCCACCGCCGCCTCCAGCCCGAAGGACTCCCCACCCGTCATCGGTCGGTCGAAGCCCAGCGGACATGGGGCCGGCGCCGGGCTGCAGCCCCCCTCGACCGCGAGCCTCAGAGGCAGCGACACGCCGACCGCCATGCCGTACGCGACGCCCAGGCCCGCCAGGGCGTACAGCAATCCGCCCAGCCAGGGATTACGGTGCGGGATCAGCGCGTTGGCGGCCAGGGCCGCGGTGCCGACGGCGAAGGGAAACGCCATCACGGCCACCCGATTTTCACCGCGCCCCGGCGCTGCCAGCACGACCACGGCGCCGACGGCCGCGAGTGCGCACGCAGCCCACAGCGTCCAGGAGAGGGCCTGGTCCCGATTGAACCGCCGAATCACTGATCGGGAATCATGGCCCCCAGGTCCCCTTGGCCACAACTCGCTTTCGCAATCCGCTCCAGAAACCAGACAGAGCGGCTGAAAATTCGGAGCCGGATGGTAGCCTGCTCAGGCATTCCGGCCATCGGACGACCAATCTCATAAATGAGCAGCCAGGCCATCGCCGCCAGCGACCCGCGGCAGCAGGAGGTCCGGGCCCGAGCCCTGGACGAGCGCTTCGACGCCGAGCGACGCCAGATCGGCGAGCGTGTCGCGGTCATGTTCCGCTGGATCTTCCTGGCCGTGCTGGGCGGCCTGATCAACCTGACCTCTCTCACCAGCATCCAGGCCAAGGACGAGGTCGACATCGTCCTCGCCGTCTGGGCCGTGATCGCGCTCGTGGTGACCGTGCTCCTGTTTCGCGGCTACAAGCCCGGCAAGCAGTTCAGCCTCACCACGATGACGCTCGACATCCTCTTCGCGGCCGCCCTCGTGTACCTGTCGGATGGGTTCAACAGCCCCTACTTCCTCGCTCTGTTCCTGTCCGTGATCACGAACGCGGTGCGATTTGGTGCCACGGCCAGCGTCGTGTCCGCCGTCGCGATCGCGGTCATCTATCTGTTCGTCGGCGGCTCGTTCACGCCGGCCGCTTTGACCAGCGACGCTCGCATCAGCGCGCTCGGGATCGTCTTTTTGTTCCTGATCGTCGCGCTCGCGACCGGCTACATGACGCGTGAGCTGGAGCGCGAGCGCAGGCAGGCGGTGCGGCGCGCCGCCCAGGCCGACCTCCTGCGGGAGATGAGCACGAGCATCGTTGCGGAGACGGACATCAAGGACGTCTTCGGTACGGTGGCGGGCAACGCGCTCGAGATGAGCGGCGCGCTGCAGGGCGACATGGTGCTCGCGTCGCCCGACGGCTTCTCGGTGGTGGCCACACGCGTCCGGCAGGGCGCGTCGGCGGCGGGCGCCGCGCCCCTCGACGACACGCAGCTCGCTCACGCCGCTCGCTCGGGGGAGGCGGCCTTCTCCTCCGACAGGACCACGATGGTGATCCCGATGGCGTCGGGTGACGGGATCACCGTTCTGCTGAGCCTCAACCGGCCGGAGTCGGAGTTCAGCAACCAGGACCTCTTCGCGGTGGACGCGCTCTCCGGCAGCTCGGCCGTGGCCCTGGCGAACGCGCTGCGCTACTACCGCAGCACGCAGGAGGCGACGACCGACGGCCTGACCGGGCTGTTCAACATGCGCGAGCTGCGCCGCCGCCTCGACGCCGCCTTCGCGCGCCCGGATCGCGCCAGCGCGTCGCTGTCGCTGCTGCTCATCGACTTCGACCATTTCAAGTCGGTGAACGACGAGCTGGGCCACCAGCACGGCGACCTGGTTCTCCAGATGGGCGCCCGCATCGTCCGCAGCGCCGCCCGCGCGCAGGACGTGGTCGCCCGGTACGGCGGCGACGAGCTGGCGGTGATGGCCGCCGACACATCGGGCGTCGGCGCGCAGAGGCTGGCCTACCGCATCGTCGACGCGGTGCACGCCGCGGCCGTGATCACCACCCCGGGCAAGAGCCTGACGTTCAGCATCGGCGTGGCCACGTATCCGGAGGACGCTCTGAGCGCGTCGGAGCTGATCGCCGCCGCCGACCAGGCCCTCTACCTCGCCAAGCGCGAGGGCAAAGACCGGGCCTGCACATTCCCGCAGCTGGTCACCGAGCTCGAGCTTGCCAACGGGAACCTCATGACGATGCTGGCCGACGCCGGCCCGCAGGTCGTCGTGGCAGCCGCGCACGCGGTCGACCATCGCAGCCCTGTCACGCAGGGACACTCGAGCCGCGTCGCCGCCATCGCCGAGTCGCTCGCGCGACCTACAGGAGTCACTGGCCCGGAGCTCGAGAACCTGCGCACCGCAGCCTTCCTCCACGACATCGGGCACATGACGCTGGCGGTCGATTCCCAGCTGCCGGAGGTGCCGGGGCACGCGGAGGAAGGCGAGAAGATCGTCGCGGGGGCGCGGTTCGAGGAGGCCGTGTCGAACGCCGTGCGGCACCATCACGAAAGGTGGGATGGGCAGGGCAAGCCCGACGGCATGGCCGGTGAGGCCATCCCGCGCATCGCCCGCATCCTTGGCGTGGCCGAGGCCTACGAGGCGATGACGGCCGGCCGCGCCTGCGAGCGCCTGGCGCCGGCGGCGGCCGTCGACAAGGTCAAGCTAGGCTCCGGGACCGAGTTCGATCCCCGCGTCGTCGAGGCCCTGGCCAGGGCCGTAGCCGAGGGAAGCCTGGAGCCAGCCCTCCCCGCGGTCGCCCTTCCGGCGGTCGCGCCCCCGGTTTCGGTCGCCGCCGCTCCCGTCGCCGCCTCGTAGAGGCTCAACCTTTCGCCTGAGGCGCTGGCGCCGCGGCTCCAGGCCGGCCGCCGCCTCGGGCACGCGCCGCTGGGCGGCCTCGACCACCGAGAGCGCACGGCTGGGGTCGCGGCGCCGCCATTCGAGCAGGCGGGCGCGGGCGACGGCCACGCGCACGTCGTCGGCGAAGGCCCCGTCCAGCCGCTCGAGCAGGCGGTCGGCGGCGTCGATCGAGCGGCGGCGCACCAGCCGGCGCGTGATCCAGAGGCCCGCCGTGGCCGCGGCGGCACCGTCGAAGAATCCTGTTGCGTTGCGCAGCGCCCGCCAGCCGTCGGCGCGCGCACCGCGGCGAAAACGATGCCTCCCGAGAGCGAGCCAGTCGGCCGCGTCCATGTCCGCGTCCGCGCCCCGCAGCCGCTTGAGGAGCACCGAGTGGAGGTACACGAGGCTGATCACGTCCAGGCGGTTGTGCTCGAGGGCAAGCTCCAGGAGCGGACTGGAGCCGACTCGCATATAAGTGAAGTAGGCGTCGGGGACGAGGGCGCCGGCGATCGGGTCCTCGCGCTCGTAGCCGAGCAGCCGCTCCTCGACCGCGCGCAGCGTGCAGCTCTCCATGCGGTGCCGGTACAGGGCGCGGACCAGCGTCAGGAGGTCGACGTGTCGCGGGTGGACGAGCTCGCCGCCCATTCGCGCCATCACCCAGCGCGTGCGCAGGATGGGCAGGTCGAACGACGCGCCGTTGAAGCTCGCGATCGCCGACGCCGGCCTTAGCTCCTCGTGCAGTGCATAAAGGAATGCCGGCTCCATGCCCGGTTGGGGGAGAAAGACCTGGGCCACGCGCAGCCCGCAGTCGATGGGGCGCGCCACCGCCGCTGCGAACACCAGGGTGCCGGAACCGCCGGACAGCCCCGTCGTCTCGGTGTCGAGGTAGGCGACTGACCCCGGGTCGGGGTCGAGCGGCTTGAGCGGCATGACGTCCTGGCGCAGAAAGGCGACGCCGTACGGCGTCTCCACCGGCTCGAACCCGCGCGGCGCCTCGAGCGCCGGCTGAAACCGAGGCGCGGTCCGCGGTGCGAGGCCGCCTAGACGGTTAAGACGATCCCTGAGTGAGCTTGCAGCAAGCGCAGACACGCGGCCTTCGCTCCTTCCACCATGTGCAGCGGTCCGATGCAGGACGGGCAGCCGGCCGTGCACGGGCACTCGCGCACGAGCGAGGCCGCGTCATCCAGCAGCTGGTGATGCAGGTCGTACATCCGCGATGCGTAGCCGACACCGCCGGGGTAGATCTCGTAGACGGTCACGGTCGGCAGCTTCGTCGTCACAGAGCGGACCTCCGCGACCGCGCCGAGGTCGCGCGGGTCGCACATCAGCCGCAGGCTGGCGACGTGGCGCAGCGAGTGGGCCATGCCCTGGAGGCCGGCTTCCAGCGTCTCGCGGCCGAGCGCGTTCCACAGCTCCCTGTCCAGGGTCAGCCAGTAGCCGGTGGTGTGCAGGGTCTGCTCCGGCAGGTGTATAGGTCCCGAGCCGATGTTCTCGTGGGTGTGGAACTTGATCTTCTTGAACATGCTCGCGAGCGCTGTGACCTTGACCTCGCCACGGTGGCGCGCGACAGGCGCGGCGTCGGGGCCCGCAAATGTGTCCAGCACCTGGATGGTCACCGACGAAAGCGCGTCGGTGTAGTAGTCGACCTCCACCCGACGGACGTAGGCCTTCTTCTCGTCCCAGTCCAGCCGGTCGACGTGGTACTGCGCCCCTTCGTGCAGGTACACCGCCTCCTCGTGCAGGAATACCGGCGTCGAGAACTGGTCCATCTCGCCGATGACCTGGGGTCGCGGATGCGAGGTGTCGATGATGATCACGTTGTCGGCCGCGATCCGTCGGAGGTGGACCTCTTCGGCGGGGAAGGCTTGGCGGCTCCAGAACCAGCGGCCCGCCGAACGCGTCGCCGCTCCGTCCTCCTCGAAGACCTGCAGCAGCTCGCTGACGTCGGCGCGACCCAGGCGCTCCTTGTCCTCGAAAGGCAGCTCGAACAACCCCGCCTGCAGGTGCCCGGCCAGGATCAGGAGGTTGTCGGGATCCACGAGCCCCTCCTCCGGATCCGCGCTCAGGAAGTACTCGGGGTGGCGGACGATGAACTGGTCCAGCGGTGAGCTCGACGCGACGAACACACCGACCGATCCGGCCCGCCGGCCGGCGCGGCCGAGCTGCTGCCAGGTCGACGCGATGGTCCCCGGATAGCCGACGAGCACGGAGGTCTCGAGGCTGCCGATGTCGATCCCCAGCTCGAGCGCGTTGGTGCTGACCACCCCCGTGATGTCGCCCGACCGCAATCCCGCCTCGATCTCGCGGCGGTGCAGGGGCAGATAGCCGGCTCGGTATCCGCGCACTCGCCGGTGTGCGTCGAGGCGAGGAGCGAGGTCCTCGCGCAGGTAGCTCAGCATCACCTCGACCTGCAGCCGGCTGCGGCAGAAGACGATGGTCTGGATGCCCGAGCGGATCCAGGGCGCGGCGATGCGCCGGGCCTCCAGCATCGAGCTGCGGCGGACCCCCAGCTCGCGGTTCAGCAACGGCGGGTTGTAGAAGATGAGTCGGCGCTCGCCGCGCGGCGCGCCGTTGCGGTCCACCAGGGCGATGTCCTCCTCCTCGAGCAGCCGCTGCGCGAGCTGCAGAGGGTTGGCGATGGTCGCGGACGCGCAGATGAAGGTCGGCCGCGAGCCGTAGAACTCGCAGATCCGCTTCAGGCGCCTGATCACGTTCGCGACCTGGCTCCCGAAGAGGCCGCGATACGTGTGCAGCTCGTCGATGATCACGAACTCGAGGCTCGAGAAGAGACGGCGCCAGCGCGTGTGGTGCGGGAGGACGCCGGTGTGCAGCATGTCCGGGTTCGTCATCACGATGTGGCCGGCTTCGCGGATGGCGGTACGCCGGCCGGGTGAGGTGTCGCCGTCGTAGGTGTCGACCCGCAGGTCGATGGGCAGGCCGTGCTTGAGCGCACCCAGCTCCGCCAGCTGGTCCTGCGCGAGCGCCTTGGTCGGAAAGAGGTAGATGGCGCGCCGCTCGGGGTCTTCGAGCAGGCGCTGGAGGACCGGCAGGTTGTAGCAGAGCGTCTTGCCGCTCGCGGTCGGAGTCACGACCACCAGGTGGCGGCCGCTCCGGATGGCGGCATACGCCTCCGCCTGGTGAGAATAGAGGCGTTCGATGCCCCGGCCGCGAAGCGCCGCCGCCAGCTCGGGCCGCAGGTCTTCAGGCATCGGCGCGAATTTCGCCGGAGATGCCGGAATCAGGTGGTCGAGCGTCACCTCGCCGTCAAAATGGGCGGGATCGAACGCGGGAAGTGGGGACATGAGTGGAGGGGGAGGTTAAACGAACATTCGTTCGGCGTCAAGCGACGAGGGCCTGGAACCGCCGGTCTACGTTCCGGGCTCAGAGGCCGACTTCGAGCGTCTTTACATCCGCTCGCGCCAGCGCATCCTGATCACCCTGGTCGGCATGCTCGGCGACCGGGCGGCGGCCGAGGATTGCACCCAGGAAGCATTCGCGCGCGCGTTCAAGGCGTGGAGCTCGTGGCGACCTGAGGCGCCGGCCGAGGCCTGGGTGCACAGGATCGCGATCAACGTCGCCGTGTCGTACTGGCGGCGGCAGAGGCTGCGCGAGGTGGGCGAGGTCGTACGCCGTCTGGGCCACCCCGCGCCTGCACCCTCGCCGGCGGTGCTGGCCGAGCGCTCGGACCTGATCCGCGCACTGCGCAAGGTCCCGGCCAAGCAGGCGGCCGCGCTCGTGCTGCGTCATTTTCACGGCTACACCAACCGCGAGATCGCGGCCTCGCTGGGCGTCCCGGAGCGAACCGTCGCCTCCCGCCTGGCGGCGGCGCGGGCGCGGCTCCGGCTTGTGCTCGGTGAGCAGTGGAGATGAGATCGGGTACATCGGCGAGGCCGGGCGTTGGACGCTGATGGGCCGATGACGAGCGACTTCGAACGCGAGCTGGAACTTGGCCTGCACGAGCTGTTCGACCCCTATCTGGCCGAGCGGCCACGTCCCTGGCACGCGCGAGGAGCCCGCCGCACGTCGGTCCGCGTGGCGGGCGGGCTCGGCGGAGCCCTGGTGGCCAAGGTCGCCATGGGGGCGGCGATCGCGGCTCTTGCCGCCGGCGCGGGAGCGGAGGCAGTGAACACGCACAGCTTGAATCCGGTCGAGTGGGGACGCGCCGCGAGCCGGCAGGTGCAGAGCGTTCAGCCCCGGATTGCAGCCAGCCCGGCCGTCCACCCTGCAGGCTCGCCGGCCACTGCCCGCCCAACAACGGCCGCCACACCTGTCAACAGCCCAGGCAAGGTGCCCTCGGTCAGCCCGCCGACTGTGAGCCCGCCGGCCCTGCCGACCGTCAGCCCGATCTCGCTGCCGACGGTCCAGCCGACGATCGTTCCCAGCCTTCCGTAGGGAGCGGCCTCCCGGCTGCGGTGACGAAATCTTCGGGTTTTGCGTTATACCGGCTTACGGATGGGTAGGGGATCGGAAGCCGAAGGCAGCGGTTCGCCCGCTGAGTACAAGCCGGGATCGCAGGCGGACTTCGAGCGCCTGTACCGAAGCTCGTACAACCGCGTGCTGGGCACCCTGATCGGGATCCTCGGCGAGCGGGCCGCGGCCGAGGACTGCGTGCAAGACGCTTTCGTGCGCGCCTATGGCAGCTGGTCGTCCTGGCGCGGCGACGCCCCCGCCGAAGCCTGGCTGCACCGGATCGCGATCAACACCGCGATCTCGCACCAGCGCTATGAGCGCATGCGCGAAGTCGGCCAGGTGCTCCGCCGCCTCGGGAGGCCCACCCCGCCGCCCGATCCGGCCAGCCTCGCCGAACGGTCAGACCTGGTTCGGGCTCTGCGCAAGCTGCCGCCCAAGCAGGCCGCCGCGATCGTCCTCCGGCATCACCACGGCTACACGAACCGCGAGATCGCCGCCGCCCTGGAAGTCCCTGAGCGCACCGTGGCATCGCGGCTGGCGGCTGCCAAGGAGCGCTTGAGGAGGGAAATGGCCCATGAGCGCCCGAATGGCCCGCAAGTCGAGATGGGTACTTTGACGGAGGACGGCGTCCCTTCCGATTGAGGTCAATATGAACGACTTTGACAGGGAAATCGAGCGAGAGCTGAACCGGATCCTAGGCCCGGTCGACGCTCAAACGATCCCTGCCTGGAGAACACCGGCCTCGGGAGGATTCATGAAAAGGATTTTGGGTGGGACCGGCGCTGCGGTTGCAGCGAAGCTCCTAAGCGGATTCGCAGTCATCGCTTTTGCGGCTGCAGGCGCGGGTGCGGCGACTGAGGTCGCGGTCACCGGCAGCCTGAACCCCGCGGATTGGGGCCAGCAGGTGAAGGCGACCGTCGCCACGTGCAAGACCACGCTCAGGGCGTCAGGCGTGCGCGGGATTGGGCCGTGCGTGAGCGCCTTCGCCAAGCAGCACGGCGACCTGGTCAGCGACTCGCACCAGGCGAGCAACGCCAGGGACAACCACAGCAACAAGGGCAACAAGGGCAAAGGCAAGGGCAACGGTTCGGACAACAGCCAGGCGGGCGACAGGACCCATGGCAAGCCGAGCACGGTGCCGTCGCACTCGTAATGACTTGGGCAAGGGGGTAGTCAGCTAGTCAGCTAACCCTTCCTCTCGACGAGGCCGGGCTCCTATGGGGGGCTCGGCCTCAAACGTTATAAGAGGCCACCTTTTTTCGGGAGCACCTTCCACTGCTGGCCCGACGGCGTGTCCGTCACCGTCACCCCCACGTTCGCCAGTTGCTCCCGCAGCCGGTCCGACGTGATGAAGTCCTTCGCCGCGCGGGCCCTCTCGCGCGCCGCGAGCAGCTCGGCCGCGCCGGCCGGAAGCACCGCCGCCGACTGGCGCGGCGCGAGGTTCAGCCCGAGGACGCGGTCCCAGTCGAGCAGCAGCTGCGCCTTCGCAGCGGGCGCGACGTCCGATCGCGTGAGCTTCGACACAAGCGCCATCGCCGCCGGCAGGTCGAGGTCGTGCTCGAGCGCGGCGCGAAAGCGCTGCTCGTAGTCGCCGGCCGGGCCGTCCGCGCCGGGCGCCCATTCCGCGACCCGCTCACGCAGCTGGGTCAGCGCGTGGTCGGCACCGGCGAGCCCCTCGATCGAGAAGTTGAGCCTGGTGCGGTACTTCGCCTGCAGGACGAGGTAGCGCAATGCGAGCGGGTCAAACCCGCGCTCGACGAGCTCGGTGACGCGGAAGAAGTTGCCGGCGGACTTCGCCATCCGCGTGCCCGCAAGCATCAGGTGCCCCCCATGCATCCAGCAGCCGACCACGCGGTGCCCGGTGACGCCCTCGGACTGAGCGATCTCAGCCTCGTGATGCGGAAAGACGTTGTCCGTCCCGCCGGTGTGGATGTCGAAGCGGTCGCCAAGCAGCGACATCGACATCGCCGAGCACTCGATGTGCCAGCCCGGGAAACCTTCGCCCCACGGGCTCGGCCAGACCTGCAGCCGGTGCTCGCCGGCGGCCTTCCACAGCGTGAAGTCGCCAGGATGTCTTTTTCGCGGGTCGACCTCTCCGCGCGTGCCGCTCAGCAGCCGGTCGGTCGAGTTGCGCGACAGCCTGCCGTAGGCGGGAAAGCTCGCGATGTCGTAGTAGACGGTGCCGTCAACGACGTACGCGTGCTTCTTCTCGATGAGCTTCGCGATGATCTCGAGCATCTGCGGGATGTACTGCGTCGCCCGCGGGTGATGGGCCGCGGGCCTGATGTTCACGCGCGCGGCGTCTTCCATGAACGCCTGCGTGTAGTGCTCGGCGATCTCCTTGGGCGAGCGCTTCTCGAGTCGCGCCGAGACAAGCATCTTGTCCTCGCCGCGGTCGAAGGTGTCGTCGGTCAGGTGCCCGACGTCGGTGATGTTCATGACCTGCGTGGTCGGGTGCCCGAGGTACTCGAGGGCGCGGCACAGCACGTCCGCGAACATGAAGGTGCGGAGGTTGCCGACATGCACGTAGCTGTAGACCGTCGGCCCGCAGGAATAGACCTTCACGCCGCCGGCATCGACGGGCGTCAGGTCCTCCTTGCGCCGCGTGAACGTGTTGTAGAGCCTCACGTATCTATGCTCCCCAGTGTGATAGCCCATCGGCTGGACGGTAAATCGGCCGGGCTCGAGGATGTGGTCGGCCGCGTGCTCGTGCATGACCTCGGCCCGCACCTGCGCAAGGGCGCCGTCCTGACGGACTCCGACCTCGACGCCGTCCGCGGCGCGCGCGAGGTCCACCTGGTGGAGCTCGAGACTGACGACGTTCACGAAGACGAAGCAGCGCGGCGCCTGGCCGCCGCCCTGACCGTGCCCGGGCTCGAGTGCCGGCCGCCGGTGCAGAGCCAGGCCCGCCTGATCGCCGCGAGGCGCGGCCTGGTGCGCGTGCGTGGCGAGCTGGTCGACGCGATCAACGGCCTCGGCTCGGTGTCGGTGTTCACGGTCATGGACGGCCAGGCGGTGGCGGAGCGCGAGGAGGTCGCCGGCTGCAAGGTCACGCCCGTGGCCGTGCCCGGGCGGCTGCTCGACACCGTGGAGGAGATCTGCCGCGAGCGCGGGCCGGTGGTCGAGCTCCTTCCCTTTCTTCCACTGCGGACTTTCGTGGTCGCCACCGAACGCCTCAAGCCGAAAGCGCGCGAGCTGTTCCGCGCCGCGGTCACCCGCAAGCTGGGCTGGTACGGAGCGGAGGTGATCGCCATCCGCGAGGTGGCCCGGACATCCCAGGCGGTTTCCGACGCCTACCGGGAGGCGAGCGCGATGCGCGCCCAGCTGGTGCTCTTCGCCGGCGGTTCGGCCATCGACCCGCTCGACCCCGCGTACGCGGAGCTGGCGACCACCGGTGGCGAGCTGCTCCAGCTCGGCGCGCCGATGCATCCGGGCAGCATGCTGTGGCTCGGCAGGCTCGGACAGGCGGCCGTGGTGGGCGTCGCCTCGTGCGCCGGCTTCGGGCGGTCGAGCTCGCTGGACCTGCTGCTGCCGTTCGTCTTCGCGTACGGGCGCGCCGACGCCGGCGACCTCCGCCGCCTGGGCCATGGCGGCCTCATCGAGTCGGGGGCCGGGCGGCGCTTCCCGCCTTACTCCTGACCAATGGTCGGCATGGCGAGGTCGGGCCACGTCTGGCCGGCCATGGCCTGCACGAAGCCCTCCACCGCGCCCACGAGCTCGGCCAGTCGCACTCCGCGGTGCACTGGAAGATAAGGACGGAGATAGCCCGAGCCGCTCGTCCATTTGTTGACCGCCCCTCGGCGGTTGTGCCGCTGGTAGTGGAAGCATCCGGCGGCGACCTGGATCAGTCCTTTGTAGAAGCCGGCCTCCGGGCCTTTGCGGTCCGGCATCCACTCGTGCTCCCAGGCCTCGTGGGCGTCCCAGAAGCGGCCGCTGTTAAAGAGCTCGATGCCGGTAGAGGGATCGTCCACGAATACAGATAATCCACTGATGGCGGACGCCACCGGCGAGTACTCGCGCGTGAACCTCTTCTCCGACCCGATCTACCGCTACCTCCGAATCACCAAAAGCGGTCCCGGTGGAGTGCCCGGCGAATCGTCGGAGCAGGACCTCATCGACGCCGCGTGGCTCCAGCGCCTGCGCCGCATCCACCAGCTCCAGAGCGCGTGGTGGGTGTTCGCCACGGCCGAGCACTCCCGCTTTCAGCACGCGCTGGGCGCCATGCACCTGGCGGGCGAGTGGACGCGCCACCTCTACCCGACGCTCAAGGAGAGCTGCGGCGACGTCCCGTCCGCCGCCCTGGTCGAGGAGACGATGCGCATGGCCGGCCTGCTGCACGACGTGGGCCACGGGCCTTTCGGCCATTTCTTCGACGAAAACTATCTGGACGAGTGGTCGCTGGACCACGAGGTCATCGGGAGGGCGCTGGTGAGCGGGCCACTGGCCGCGCTGATCGGCGGCCTCGCCGCCGCGCCGGCGGCCGACTTCAATGCGGGCGAGCGGATCGATCCGCGCTGGGTCGCCTACCTGATCTCCCCGGCCGAGCTGGAGGACTTCCGGGCGCCCGGCTGGCTGACCGCCCTGAAGCCGGCGATGGTCGGGCCTTTCTCGGCCGACAACATGGACTACGTCCCTCGCGACTCTTATATATGTGGCGTCGCGGCGGGGCCGGTCGACGTCCAGCGCATCCTCCACTACTCATTCATCTCCGAGCGCGGCCTGACGCTGCACGCGCATGCGGCGGAGGCGCTGTACATGTTCCTCAACGCCAGGCTGTACCTCTACCACCAGGTCTACTTCCACCGGACGGTGCGGCGGATCGACCTCCAGCTGCGCGAGGTGTTCCGGCCGACCCTGGCCCTGCTGCTCGGCGGCAACCCGCTCGAGCGGCTCGACGCCTACCAGGCGCTGACGGAGTGGTCGCTGCTGTCGGACGTCGACAAGTGGACGCGCGACGCCGAGGACGGCGAGCGCCGTGAGCTCGGCCGGGCGTGGGCGGCGATCGTGGCCCGCAAGCTGAAGTGGAAGCTCGTCTACCAGGGCCTGTCGGATGCGCGTGACGTGCCGGCTGCCGCGCTTCGCGTCACCCGCCAGGAGTTCGCCGCCAGGATCCGCGCCCAGCTGCCGGAGCGCCTGCGCGGAATCGAGTTCGAGGTCGACGTTGCCGCCCAGGAGTCGCGCGCGTTCAACCCGATCGCCGAGACCGCGGACATCCTCTTCTATGAGCCGCTCGAAGGCACCTACCAGCAGAGCCGCGTGCTCGACCTGTTCAAGCGCCTGCCGGTGCAGATGTCGCTGTTCCGGATCTTCGCCCGCGACGACTCGTACAGCCGCGAGCTGATCGCAGCGGCCAACGAGGTGCTGTCGACTTCGTCCTGAGCTTAGAAGTCGTCGTCGCCGCCGTCGAAGCCGCCGCCGAAGTCGTCCCCGCCCATGTCCTCGTCGTGGCTGTGGCCGTGCTCGTCTCCGAAGTCGTCGTCACCGCCGAAGTCGTCGCCGCCGTCGCCAGAGCGGACCGTGGCGAAGGTCGAGACCAGGCGCTTCAGCTCGCTCTTGCCGCAGTGCGGGCAGGCGGGGTCGGGCGACGAGTAGCTGGGGAGCAGCGACGACGAACGCTTGCCGCAGGCCGCGCACCGGTACTCGTAGATCGGCATCCCTACGATTATCCGATTGATCGCACTCGCCGAGGTCCGTGCCGCCGCTGCCCGGGCCGCGCCCCACGTCCAGCGGACGCCTCTCCAACCGGTGGCCGGCGCGCTGCTCAAGCTCGAGTGCTTGCAGCCGACCGGCAGCTTCAAGGTCCGCGGCTTTTTCGCCGCCGCCCTATCACTGACGAAGGACCGGCTGGCGAAGGGGCTCATCACGGTCAGCGCCGGCAACGCCGCGCAGGCTTGCGCGTACATCGCGCACGCGCTGGGTGCCCCGTGCCGCGTGGTCATGTACGAGAACGCGCCCGCGACGAAGATCGACGGGGTCAGGCGATGGGGCGCCACCCCTGTCCTGCTGCCGCGGGACAAGGTGATCGAGTGGCTGAACACACAGGGCTGGAAGTCCGAGCCCGAGACGTTCATCCATCCCTTCGCCGACCCGACCGTGATGGCCGGTCACGGCGGCGTCGGCCTGGAGATCATGGATGACGTGCCGGACCTGGAGCGCGTCGTTGTACCCGTCGGCGGCGGCGGGCTGATCAGCGGCGTCGCCTCCGCCGTCAAGGCGATCAAGCCCAATGTGACGGTGGTTGGCGTCCAGTCGGACGGCTACGCCTCCTGGACGAAGTGGCTGGAGGCCGGCGGACCGGTTCCGATCACGCCCGACACGATCGCCGACGGCACGACCGCTCCCTTCGACCCCGGCATGTTCGAGCGACTGAAGGAGGGGGTGGATCGCTGGATCACGGTCCCCGAGCCGCGCCTCCGCGCCGCGATTCCCGAGCTGGCTTCGGCAGCCAAGGTGGTCGCCGAGGGCGCCGGTGCCCTCGCCTACGCGGCGCTGGAACAGCTCGAGCCGGGCCCGGTCACGGTCGCCGTGGTGAGCGGCGGCAATATCGACACCAGGCTGCTCGCGTCGCTGCTAAACGGGTAGAGCCTTGCGCGTTGCCCACGGACCGCGCCGGATCAGGGCGATGAGCATCCAGGCGAATAAAGCGATCGAGACGATGCCCGCTGCGAATGCCACCCAGTAGAGCGGGGCGGGAGGCAAGTAGGTCGAGGCAATCAGGCCCAGCGCATCAGCCAGGTTGAGGGGCACACCGAGGATCTGTAATCCGAGCAGCACCAGCACGCCGTAATAGACCCACGTCCACAATCGCCAGGCGCCGATGACGATCGTGACTGCGATTGCAACCCCGGCGACCGCGCCGATTGCGAAGGAGACGGCGAGCGCCGCCCACATGGTCGATTGAAGCGTGGAGGCTCCGTTGGCGTAGGAGGGCTGCTGCGCCATCTGCTCGGCGGCCCTGGAGATGTACTGGTTCACCGAGCCCGCCAACCACAACGGCAACGTGAGGAACCAGGCGGTCTGGATCACCCACCAGCCGGCGACTGCGGTCTGCATCGGCCTGGTCCACGGGGTGGGCGCGCGCGGCGTCTTCGGCGCCGGCGGCGCGGCTGGAACCGGCATGTACAGCGGCTGGGGCATGTAAGCCTGCGACGGCGGGATCGGCACCCAGGAAGAGCCGTCCCACCGGTGGTGGCCGTCCGGCGACAGCGCGCTGACCCACTGCTTGCCGTCCCAGTAGAAGAGCCCATCCCCGGACAGCCGCAGCGAGCTCACGCGCTCAGGACTTCCTCACACACCTTCAGTGCGGCCTGAACGTCCTGCGCGGTGATCCCGTTGTGCGTGACGAAGCGAACGCGATGCTCGGCGGTCGCGCCGCCCAGCAGGTCGTGCTTGCGGCACTCGTCCTCGAACGCGAGCCCGGTCATGCCGGCCACGTCGAAGTACACGATGTTCGTCTGCACGCGCGAGAGGTCGCACGTCACGCCCCGCAGCTCGGCGAGTCCCTCGGCCAGCGTGCGCGCGTTGGCGTGGTCCTCGGCCAGGCGATCGACCATGGTGTCCAGCGCCACCACGCCGGCGGCGGCGAGGACACCCGTCTGGCGCATCGCGCCGCCCAGGCGCTTGCGCCAGCGCCGCGCCTCGTCGACCGATTCGCGATCGCCGCAGAACACGCTGCCCGCGGGACAGCCGAGGCCCTTCGAGAGGCAGAACGTGACGGTGTCGCCGCAGGCGGCGATGTCGGCGACGTCCAGCCCCTGCGCGACGGCCGCGTTGAAGATGCGCGCGCCGTCCAGGTGCACGCGCAACCCCAGCTCGCGCGCGGCTGCCGCCGCGGCCCGTAGGTCCTCGAGCGGCCACACGACCCCGCCGTGGCGGTTGTGCGTGTCCTCGAAGCTGACGGCCGCCGTGAGCGGTTGGTGGAGGTCGTCGGTCGGACGCACGGCGTCGCGAATCTGCTGAGGCGACATCACGCCCGCCGCCGTGGTCACGGGCCGGATTTGCACGCCCGCGATGGCGGCCGCGCCAGCGCCTTCGAAGAGGAAGACGTGTGACTCGGCGTCCGCGATGAGCTCCTGGCCAAGCCGGGCGTTGACGACGACTCCGGCCACATTGCCCATCGTCCCGCTGGGCACGAAAACCGCCGCCTCCTTGCCGAGCCTGTCGGCGGCCATCTCCTCGAGCTTGATCACCATCGGGTCGTCGCCGAACACGTCGTCGCCCAGCGGCGCCGTCACCATTGCCTGGCGCATGGCAGGTGTGGGCATCGTCACCGTGTCCGATCGAAGGTCGATCACGCCCACGTCCTTACTGTATCGGGCAGATGAGGGCCGACCTGATCCTCTCCGAGGGATGCATCCGGACGCTCGGCCGGACCGGACTTCACCCGCACTCGCACGTGGCCGTCGCTGGTGGCCGCGTGCTGGCGGTGGGCGGCGCCGAGGTCATGGGCCTGCGCGGCCCGGGGACGAAGGTCGTCCGCCTGCACGGCGGGGCGGTCCTGCCCGGTTTCAATGACGCGCACGCGCACGTCGTTTACTTCGGCCTGACCCGATTCGGCGCCGAGCTGGGCGGCGCTCGCAGCGTGCGCGACATCGTCGATCGCCTGCGCGACCATGGGCGGCGCTTGAGGCCGGGCGAGTGGCAGCAGGGGATGGGCTTCCGGTCGATGGACCTGGCCGAGAAGCGTCCGCCGCACCGCCTCGAGCTCGACGCGGCGACCGGTGCGCGCCCCGCCTACATCGACGAGCGCGGCGGCCACTCGCGCATCGCCAACAGCGCGGCCCTGCTGGCGGCGGGCGTCACGGCCGCCACTCCCGACCCGCACGGAGGGCGCATCGGCCGCGACCCCGACGGAACGCCGAACGGGCTGCTGCTCGAGTCGGCGATGAGGATCGTTGCCGACGTGCAGCCACACCCGCCCCGCGCCCGACGGGCCGAGGCCATCCTCCTCGCCCAAGGGCTGCTGAGCGCGCGCGGCGTGACATCGGTCGGAGCCGCGGTCAATCGCGGCTTTGCGGACGACCTGCTCAGCTACCAGCGGCTCGCCGATTCGGGCCGCCTGAAGATGCGCGTCAACGAGTTCCTTTCCTGGGAGCTGCTGGAGGCGGCGAGCAGCCTCGGCCTGCGCGCCGGGTTCGGCGGCCGAATGGTGCGAGCCGGGCCGATCAAGGTCTTCGTCGACGGGGGCGCGGAGCGGGTGTCGATGCGCGGCGCCCCGGGGGCCTGGCGGACGACCCCTGACGAGCTTCGCGAGCTCGTCCGCCGTGCCACGTCGGCCGGCTTGCAGGTGGCGGCTCACGCCATCGGCGACGCCGCGATCGAGGCGATGTGCGACGCGGTCGACGCCGCGCGCGGCCAATCGCTGCGGCACCGCGTCGAGCACTGCACCATCTGCCCACCCGACCTGCGGGCGCGGCTGGCTCGCCTGGGGATGATCGCGGTCATGCAGCCGTTGGCGGCTCGGGCTGCCCGCGATTTTCGGGGCCTCTTTCCCGCCCGCGATCCAGGAGACCTGGCTGCTCATGGGCCACTGCTCCGTGCGGGCGTGCACGTCGCGTTCAGCTCCGACCTGCCGGTGACCCCCGACCCGAATCCCTGGGCGGGCATTCGGGCGGCGGTCGAGGATCGGGTGAACGGCGTCAGCGTCCTCGCTGCGCTCCGGGCCTACACGTCAGGCGGCGCGTACGCGAGCTTCGAGGAGCGGGACAAGGGCACCCTCGACCCGGGCATGCTCGCCGACCTGCAGGTCTACGAGAGCGACCCGCTGGAGGAGCCGCACGAACGACGGGACGGACTCCGCCCGCGGGCGGTCCTGCTGGGCGGAGTCCGAGTGTTCGGTCCGGAGCTCTAGCTCTCCCCCGGCATCTCGACGCGATCGGGGATCGGCCCGGGCGCCTCGGGGACTGACGGCGGGACGTAGCGGATCATCGGCTCCATCGAAGGCGCCGGCGAGACGGTGCGCCTCGCGGTGGTGCGCCGGGCGGCCGGCTTGCGTGCCGCGGCCGGCGCCGCGGCCTTCCGGGCCGCGGGCTTCCGGGCCGCCGGCTTGCGTGCCGCGGGCTTGCGGGCCGCGGGCTTGCGGGTGGCCGCCCGCCTGGTGGCAGGTCTCCGGGTGGTCGCCGCCGAGGTCCCGCGCGACGTCACCTGGCGCGCCAGCTGCGTGACCTGCTTGCTCAAGCCGTCGAGGCGCTTCATCGCGCGTTCCAGGTCGGCCTGCCGCGCCGCCTGGCTCATTCGCGTGCGGATGTCCTTGACGGCGGCGTCGAAACGCTTCTGGCCGTCCTTGATCGACCGATCGATCTGGCGGCGCACGTCCGGCGGCACCCTCTTCTCCGCCGATCGCAGCGCCGATCTGCCTGCCTTGACCGCTCGATTCAGCTGCGAACGGGGAGACGAACGCTTTCTCGTAGCCATGGTCACCTCCTGATGCCGGATGCCATAACGCACCGCGTTAGAATGGCATTGAATTGACGGCGGGCCCCGAACGACACCTTATCAAGAAGTACGCGAACCGCAAGCTGTATGACACGCGGACCAGCCGCTACGTGACGCTCGACGGCATCGCGCAGCTCGTGCGCGAAGGACACGACATCAGGGTCGTCGACCGCGACAGCGGCAACGACCTGACCCAGGTCATCCTGTCGCAGATCGTGCTCACCGAGGAAAAGCGTGGGCCGAAGAAGCTGGTCGACGCCGGTGCGGACGCGCTGCACGACCGCGGCCAGGCGCTGCTCGACTACGTGCGGCGTACGCTCGTGCCGGGTGAGCTGGTGAGCGAGGTCGAGCGCAGGCGCGGCAACCTGGACACGATGGTCGACGAGGCCATCGAGCGCACGCTAAGGCAGCTGCGCCTGCCGAGCCGGCACGACATCGACCGCATCAACGATCGCCTGGACCGCCTGTCCGCCGAGCTCAAGCGCTCGAACGGCCGGGCGCCCGGCTCCGCTACGAAGAGATCGCGTACACGAAAGGCCGCTCGGTGACGATCGCCCGCACCACGAGGTCCTGCTCCACGACGTAGACCGCCTCGTGCACGCGGCGGTCGCTGCGCAGCTGCTGCGTCATCAGGTCCGCGGTCTCGACGAGCCGGTTGGAGTCTCCGATGACCTCAAACCTCCATGGTGGCGAGACCAGCGTGCCGTCGACGGTCACGCCGCTCTCCGACTGCTCGACGTCCACGCCGACCACGATGCGGTGCTCGTTTACGGCCATCGCCTCCCCACCTCCGGCGGCCAGGTTGTTGAGGGCGTCCTGCAGGTCGAGGGCGGATAGGCCGGAGGCGTCGAGCGTGAAGACGATGCCGGATCCGCGCACAGGCACCAGGCCCTCCAGCATCCGCAGCTGATTGGCCTCGTTCGCCAGCTGCTGGTCGACGGCGTCGCCGCCGCCGGCCTGGAGCGTAGCCTGCTGCTGCTTGAGCGACGCGATCTGTGCCTCGAGAGCGTCGTTCGATCGGTGCAGCTGGTCGATCGAAAACGCCAGCGTCGACGGGTCTGCCGACTGCAGACTGCGCTCGACCTCCGCCTGGCTGCGCAGCTGGATGGTCGCCACCAGCGCGATCAATAGAGCGATCACCCAGACGGCGATGGCGCCGCTCGCGGAACGGGACCGCGTGTGAGCTCGCGAGGCGGTGGTCTTAGGCCGGGCCGACATGCGGGATCTCCAGGCTTGCGTCGTAGGCGGGAAGCGTCACATCCGGAGCGCCGGTGACCTTGACGCCGAGGCCGAACTGCAGCTGCCTTACGCGCAGGCTGGGCAGCAGGTTCGGGTCGTCCAGGGCTGTCTCCATGCGGTTGCGGTCGCCGACCGCGAGCACCTGGATCGGTGAGAAAAGGGGCGGACCCTGGTCGATCACCACCTCGCCTTCCGAGCCGGAGAACGAGCTCAGCGGGGTGATGCGCCGGCCGCTGACCGCCACTCCCTCGGCGCCGGCCGCGAACAGGAGGTTCACCAGGTCCTGGACGTCCTGGAAGGTCACCAGGTAGCGGGCCTTGCCGGTTGGGTCGGCGTCCGGCGAGCCATTGGTCAGGCCCACCTTGACGCCGGGGCCGTGCATGGCCGTGAGGCCCGCGTGCGCCCGGAGGTCCGCGACCTGGTTCTGCAGCGCGCGCGTCGTGTCCGAGCGTCCGGCGGCCTCCGCTTCGAGGGCGTCGATCTGGTCGCGAAGGGAGGCGATCTGCTTGCGGTCGGAATCATTCGTGCGCTCCAGGTCCTGCACGCTGTGCACCAGCGCCTGGTTCCTGGCGACCTGGTTGGAGGGCGTCAGGAGCTGGGCTTTGACCTGGCCGGCGAGCAGGAAACCGACCGCCAGGGCCACCACGGCGACCAGGGCGGAGCTGACGTACTGGTTGCGCGCCATTGCGTCAATTCTGGATTGAAGAGGGTTGTCCAAGCCTTGCTTTCGGGCCGCGCCTCTGGAGTAGAGTGGGTGTCCCGAGCATGGCGGTCGAAACCCGCGCCTCCGCCTACCAGACCGCCCAGCGGCGATTCGACGCCGCCGCTGACGTGATCGGTCTTTCCGACGACACCCGCAGGATGCTGCGCGAGGTCAAGCGAGAGCTGACCGTGCACTTCCCTGTGCGGATGGACGACGGCTCCGTCCATGTCTTCACCGGGTGGCGGGTGCAGCACAACATCAGCCGGGGGCCGGCCAAGGGCGGCATACGCTACCACCCCGACGTCAACCTCGAGCTGGTCAAGGCGCTGGCGATGCTGATGACCTGGAAGTGCGCGGCGGTCGGCATCCCATATGGCGGTTCGAAGGGCGCGGTGGCCGTGGACCCCAGCAAGCTCTCGATGAACGAGCTCGAGCACCTGACGCGACGCTACGCGACCGAGATCGCGATCCTCATCGGGCCGGAGAAGGACATCCCGGCCCCCGACATGGGCACCAACCCCCAGGTGATGGCCTGGATCATGGACACCATCTCGATGCACTCGGGCCACTCGGTGACCGCCTCGGTCACGGGCAAGCCGGTGGACGTCGGGGGCTCAGAGGGTCGCACCGACGCGCCGGGGCGGGGCGCGACCTACCTGACCCTGGAGGCGCTCAAGTACCTGCACGTCGAGGACCAGACGCCGACCGTGGCCATTCAGGGCTACGGGCAGGTAGGCCGTTCCGCCGCACACCTGCTGTCGGAGGCGGGCCTCTCCATCGTCGCGGTGAGCGACTCCAAAGGCGCCGTGCACAACCCAAAGGGCCTCGACCTCGCTGCGCTCGAGGAGCACCGCAAGGTTCGCGCCGGCGTCAGCGGGTTCAAGAAGGCGGAGAGCATCTCCAACGAGGACCTGCTCGAGCTGCCGGTGACGGTGCTCGTGCCGGCGGCCATCGAGCACCAGATCACGGTGGACAATGCAGCTCGGATCCGCGCCCGACTGATCACCGAAGGCGCAAACGCCGCAGTCGACCCCGAGGCCGACCCGATCCTGCACGAGCGCGGGATCTTCATCGTCCCGGACATCATCGCCAACGCCGGCGGCGTGATCGTGTCGTACTTCGAGTGGGTCCAGGACCTCCAGGCCTTCTTCTGGGAGGAGGAGGAGATCAACACCAAGCTCCACCACGTGATCACGCGCGCCTTCTACGAGATCCTCCACACGTCGGTGAACAAGCACATCGACATGCGGCTCGCGGCGTACGCGCTGGCGGTGCAGCGGGTCGCGAACGCGACGGTGGTCAGAGGGATATACCCATAATCGGAGGCTGATGCCTCCGCAGCGGCTCCTGATCACGGGCGTGTCCAACCCCCTCGGCGCGGAAGTCGCGCGCCGCCTGGCGACTCGCGTGCCGTTGCTCTTTGGCTGTGACGTCGACGATCCGGTATCGGCCCTCGAGGAGATGGACTTCGTCCACGCGGACACGCGTCAGTCGGTCATCGGCAAGCTTGTCCGCCAGCTGAAGATCGACACGGTCGTCCACCTGGCGGTGATGGTCGACTCGCCGCGGGGCGAGCGGGCCACGCACGAGACCAACGTGATCGGGACGATGAACGTGATGGCCGGCTGCGCGGGCCCATCGAGCCCCGTGCGAAGGCTCGTCGTGAAGTCGAGCCAGGCCGTGTACGGCGCGCGCCCGGACTATCCGTCGCTGCTCTCCGAGGAGGTGGCCGGCCTGAGCCCGGCGGCATCGCTGATCAGCCGCGATCTGATCGAGCTCGAGCAGCTCGCCCACGATTTCGCGCTGCGCAACCCGGCTTGCCGCGTGGCTCGGATGCGGCTCGGCTATCGGATCAGCCGAGAGACCATGCTGGGCCGCTACCTCTCGCTGCCGCTGGTGCCCACGTTCGCGGGGTTCGACCCGCGGCTTCAGCTGCTGCACGAGGAGGACGCCGCCGAGGCGATCGCGGCGGCCGCGCTCGGCACGCAGGAGGGGCCGTTCAACGTCGCGGGCGACGGGGTCGTTCTGCTCAGCCAGGCGATCGCGATCATGGGCGGGCAGCCGCTGCCGCTGGTGCCGCCCGCGGGCCGCTGGCTGTCGCGGATGGCAATCCGCTCGACCACGGGCGTCAACCTGCCCGGCCACCTGGTCGAACTGCTGTGGCACGGCTCGGTCGTCGACTGCTCGCGGCTGCGCGCCGAGTTCGGCTGGCAGCCCGCGCACAGCTCCCGCGCCGTCATGGACGCCTTCGCGCTCGGATTGATGGAGGAGCCGATCGAGTCGCCTTCGCCCCCGCAGGAATACGAGCTGCAGGTCTACCTGCAGAGAAGGCGGCGCGAAGGGCGCAACGGCCATGGAACGGACGCCACCCTGGCGTTGACCAGGTGAGCATCTACGAGGCGCCTCCGGGCGAGCGCCGGCGGCGGAGCCAGGAGGCGAAGGTGGTGAACCCGGGCGCTGCGGGTTTGCGGCTGCCGCGACTTGTGAGGCGGCTTCAGCGGCAGGCGCCGATGTACGCGCTCCAAGGGCTGAACGAGCTGTCGACCCGCCTGCGCGACCTGACCGGACGCGAGGTCATCGACATGAACCGCGTGATGGGCCTGGTGCAGTTCGCGTACCGGCAGCAGCAGCTGGCCAAGCGTGGACCCAAC
>Ga0207646_10001405_pt1 | contig 29876 bp, 31 predicted proteins | sample KBSK5502metaG_FD_184343 | JGI IMG/M metagenome (GOLD analysis project Ga0207646, IMG submission 184343) | Corn, switchgrass and miscanthus rhizosphere microbial communities from Kellogg Biological Station, Michigan, USA - KBS K5-50-2 metaG... | ecosystem: Host-associated > Plants > Roots >... | reverse complement strand
GCTCGCATCCGGGTTCCCCATCTTGATGTTGGCTTTGACGGTGTCGTTGAAGAGGAAGACGTCCTGCAGCACCAGGCTGATCGAGCGATGGACGTACTCCAGTGGTAGCTCGCGCAGATCGATACCACCGAGCCGTACTGCGCCCTCCTGCGGGTCCCAGAAACGGGCGATCAGGTTCGCCACCGTCGTCTTGCCCGCGCCGCTCGGCCCAACCAGCGCGAGCACCGTGCCTTCCTTCAGATCGATCGACACGTCGTGGAGAACGGGTCGCCCCGCCTCATAGGAGAAGGTCACGTTATCGAGCGTGATGTCATAGCTCGGCTGCTGCGGAACCCGCGCGGCCGGCGAGTCCTGCACGTCGACCGGCGTATTCAAGATCTCGAAGATCCGGTCGGTGGCGGCTTCCGCATTGCGAAGACCCTCGAGCTGCCGGTTGAGCTCGGTGACCGGTCGGTAGAGGAGCGTGGTGAGGAAGACGAAGAATACGAGGTTGGCGACGCTGAGCTGGCCGGCATTGGCCATCAGGCCCCCGACCAATAGCACCAGCGCCACGGGAATGGCGGCCATCCACTCGACGCCGGAGAAGTACCACGTATGGAGCAGGTTGGCTTGGGTCGCGGCCTGCTTCAGCTCATCGCTCCGCTCATCGATGGCGCGACGAGCATGGCCGAGCGCCCCGAACGCCTTCAGCACGCCGACGCCCTGGATGTAGTCGATGATGATCCCGTTCAACCGGCCCAGCTCGTCGCGGTAACGCTTGAACGCCTGGATGGCCGACCGCCGAAACGCCACCAGGAGGAGCAGGATCAGCAGGAGCGGCGCAAGGGCCACCAGCGCGAGCTGCCAGTTGACGAGCAACATCACGATGCCGATCAGCAACGGGACCGTCGCCGCACTGATCAGCTGGATGCCGGCGTGCGCGGTGAAGAACTCGATGGTCTCGACGTCGCCGATGACCTTGGCCGCGATCGTGCCCGACTGTTGGCGGGTGTGATATCCCATCGATAGTCGCTGCAGCTGCTCGTAGATTCGCATCCGCATGTCGTGCAGGACCTTGAAGGCGGCAATGTGGCCGAACCCGCCTTCCAGGTAGCGACTGATGGCCATCAGCGCCGTCGCCCCGACCATGGCGAGGCCGAGCCAAACGAGCGTGGCGGCCGGCGACGAGCGGGCGAGCGCGGTCAGCATCTGCCGGATGATCAAGGCGGGCAGGATGCTCAGCGCCGTGTACAGGACCGAACCCAAAACGGCGATCGACAGCAAGCCACGATGGCCGCGCGTGATCGCCAGCATGCGGGAGAGGAACATCATGAGCAGGCTATTTTATTGGTTTATCCCCTCCCCCGCTCGCCGGGCCTGTCGGCCCACGCGAGCGGCGCTTTAGTGCCAGGCGAGCGTTTGAGACGTTCGGGCAGGGTGGGGGCTTGCGGCGACCCGCTCGGCCACCAGCGCATGCAACGCCCGCGCCAGCCGCGGGTCGGCATTCAGCATCGGCGTGCGCCTCAACTCGATACCGAGGGCATCGGCTTTCTCCTTCGCCTCGATGTCGATGTCGTAGAGGATCTCGAGATGGTCGGCGATGAACCCGACGGAGGCGACGAGGACGGAGCGATGGCCCTGGGCGGCAAGCTCCTCGATGGTGTCGAGCAGATCGGGGCCAAGCCACGGCTCGCCACTATGACTCTGACTCTGGTAGGAGAACCTCCACTGTTCGATGCCGGCCAGACGGGCGACCAGTTCCGAGGTGCGCAGTAACTGTTCCTGGTAGGGATCGCCGTCTTTGAGAATTCGTGCCGGCAGGCTGTGCGCCGTGAAGACCGCCGCCACCTCGTCGGGATTCGCGAACTCCGCGCGGACCATTCGCACGTTCTCCGCGACCGCCCGCAGGTAGCCATCCAGCTCATGCCAGCTCTCGACGAAGTCCAGGCTGACAGGCGGCGCGGCTCCGATGGTCGCCAGTGCCGCCTCGACCTTGCGCCTGTAGCCCTCGGAGCTGATCGTCGAGTAATGCGGCGCCAGCACGACCGCAATCATCCGGTCGGCGCCGCTCTCTACCACCTTGGCTACCGCGCTGGCGATGCGTGGCGTCCAGTGCTTCACGCCCAGGTGCACGGTGTAGATCCCGTCATCGGGAGGATCGGCGTTGAGCAGGCGCTCGAGGCGGCGCCCCAGCTCCGTGGAAACCGTCAGCAGCGGCGTCGGCACGCCAACGCGACGGTAGCGTGCCGTCAGTTCCTCGACCGCCTCCGGCGAAGGCCTCCGGCCGCCCCGGATATCGGTGTAATATGCCTCCACCTCGTCCAGGCGATTCGGACTACCGTACGCCATCAGCAGTACGGCGGTATGGCTACGAGGCATGGACGTACTCCACCAGCCGCTGCAGGTGCTCGACCGGGCTCTCCGGGAGCACGCCGTGACCAAGGTTGAAGATATGGCCGGGGCGGCCGCCGGCGGCCTCGATTACCCGACGCGCGCCGTCTTCGATCGCGGGCCACGGCCCCAGCAGCAGGGCGGGATCGAGGTTTCCCTGGATGCCGCGGTCGTATCCGACCACCCGCCAGGCCTCGCCCAGGTCGACGCGCCAGTCCACGCCGATCACATCGCCGCCGGCCTCTCGCATCAATGAGAGGATGCCGGCGGTGCCGGTGCCGAAATGGATCGACGGGGCGCCCGCGCGCTGCAGGCCGCTGAAGATGCCCGCCATGTGAGGCAAGACGTAGCGGCGATAGTCGGACGGCGACAGCGCGCCGACCCAACTGTCGAAGACCTGGACCAGCTGGGCGCCGGCCTCGACCTGGGCCAGCAGATACTCGAGCACCAGCCGCGAGAGGCGTGTCATCAGCGCGTCCCACCGTCCGGGTTGCGCATACATCATGGTCTTGGTCGCGAGGAAGTCTCGGGACGGTTTGCCCTCGATCAGGTAGCCGGCCAGGGTAAAGGGCGCGCCCGAGAAGCCGATCACCGCGACCGAGGGATCGAGCTCGCGGCGAAGCAGCCTGATAGTCTCCAGCACGAAGGGCACAGCCTCGCCGGGACCCAGCGTCTGCAACCTATCTATATCGGCCTGCGACCGGATCGGATGCTCGACCACCGGCCCGACCCCGTCCACCAATTGCAGCTCGACGCCCAGGCCGAAGGCGACCGGCAGCATGATGTCGGCGAAAAGCACCGCCCCGTCGACGCCGAGCCGCCGCACCGGTTGCAGCGTGACCTCGGCGCAAAGCTCCGGGTTCTGGCAGATGGTAAAAAGGTCGTAGGACTCGCGGATCTTCCGGTACTCGGGCAACGACCGTCCCGCCTGGCGCATGAACCAGACCGGCCGTCGCTTCACTGGTTGGCGGCGAGCCGCCCGGACCAGAGCGGGCACCAGACGATCGGCCGCCGGCCGGCCGACCTCGCCCGCCTCGACCGTCCTCATCCGCCCGCGATGAGGCTGACCCGTTGCTGAAGCTCGCGCTCCTCGTCTCGCACTGGGACGCTCATCCCGAGGGCGAGCTGCAGAGCATCGGCCGGTGCCATCCGGACGCAGGTGAAGATCGGCGTCTCCCGCTCGGTATAGCGGCTCGCCTGCGACTCGCGCAGCTCCATCACCAGGTCGAGGAAGGCGGAAGGCTCATCGCACTCGAAGGCGACCACGAATTCCTGGTCATCCAGGCCGAAGGAGTAGGCGGTATTGATCTTGACTTGCGGGTAGCGGTGGCCGATCGCGAAGTGCTCGACCATCATCGCCTTGCGGCGCTCGTAAGGAAGGCGGTACCAGATGCGCTTCTTCCACATCGGATAGACGAACAGGTAGCGCGCGCCGGCAGGCTTCAGGCGGGTGCGGCGCCCCTCCTGGTCCGGGTGTTTGTGGCGCCCGAGATAGGGGGACGGTCGCATCATCGCGAGGAAGGAGTGGGCGACCCGCAAATAGGGCCCGAGGTGGGTGGCGCGCCACTGCGACTCCGCGCGCTGGATCGCGTCGACCGTATCGGCGGCCTGCCAGATGAGGAGATCGCAGTCGCCGCGCAGTCCCACCGTGGAGTAGCTGAGCAGCGTTTCTGCCGTGGGACCCGCCTCCAGCCGTTCGCTGAACTCGCGCACGGCCGCCTCCCGCTCGTCGATTGGCCAGCCGAGGACCGTCGGGTCGACTTTCAGGAAGGTGTATTTGACGACCTGGCGAGCTTCAGCCACTGGATTAAGGGTAACAAGCCCCGGCACTAATCTTGCATCGTGGCCCGCCTGTCGATCCAGAAAGTGCACGTCGGCAAGAAGGACACCAACTGCTACGTGGTGGCCTGCGCCGACACCAGGGAAGCCGTCGTCATCGATCCCGGTGACGACGCGCCGAAAATCCTTTCCCAGCTCGATGGTCTCAACGTGAAATGGATCGTCTTCACCCACGCCCACCCGGGTCACACCGGTGCGAAGGACGAGGTCAAGACCGCGACCCACGCGACCACGGCGATGCACCTGGCGGATGCCACTGCGTACCTGAAGTCGGCGGACCGGTACCTGATCTCAACGGATACGCTGACGTTCGGCCAGTTCGCCCTGGAGGTTCTGATCACGCCGGGCCATACGCCGGGCGGTCTCTCGTTCAAGGTTGTGAATCATGTCTTCACGGGCGACACGCTGCTCGCGGGAAAGATCGGCCGCGTCGATTTGCCCGGCTCGAGCCCGCAGCAAATGCTGCTCAGCCTGCATGGGCAACTGCTGACGCTCCCCGACAACACCGTTGTCTATCCGGGCCACGGGCCCAACACAACCATTGGGGCCGAGCGAATTGGGAACCCGTATCTTAGAGTCCGCTAGTTCGGCGCGGTCGAGTCGTCGGTGCGCTCCGCGCTTATGAGCTGGGTCTCGTAGTGAACTGTGATGGAGCCGCCCAGTCGGTCGATAGCGCTGCCAACTGCACGGAGCAGGGTCGCGAGATGCTCTGGCTCGAGAGCGATGTGATCGCTGTGGGTACCCAGCTGGTCAAGCCACTCGTCTCGCGAATACCGCTGAGCCCACACGTAAGTGCGCTGCTGGCATGGTGCGAATAGGCGAGTCGCCGCGATTGCGGCCATGTCGCCGGCATGATCGGGCGGCATGTTACCGAGTGGGACCGATTCCTTGACGAGTGCCGGTGCTAACGATAAGTAGACCTCATCAAATGCGGCCTTGGTCGGGGAGTCGTGCCGGCCGCGATTCCAGAAGATGGCCAACCGCCCCCCAGGTGCCAGGATTGTCGCGGCTTTGCGGGGTCCCACCGACGGATCGACCCAGTGCCAGGCCTGTCCCGAGACCACGAGATCGAAGATGCGGCGGGCCGGCTCCTAGGCCTCGAAGCGTGCGACCTCCACATGGATGCCATGCGATTCGGCAACGCTGGCCATTCGCGAGTCCGGCTCCACCCCAAGCACGTCGCAGCCCAGGGCGAGGAATAGCCGTCCCACCTTGCCTGTTCCAAAACCAACGTCGAGCACTCGGGCTGGCTTGCTGGCCAGCAGCTCATCGACCATCGCAGCAGGGTATGAGGGGCGGGCCCGATCGTAGCGTTCGGCGTCTCCCCCGAAGGACTCAGCACGCCGGCGATTCTCATGCAACAACTTGTTCCTATCACCGCCGGGACGCGGCCGGCGGTCAGGCGGTCTTCTTCTCGCTGTAGAGAGCCTCGATCTCGCCGGCGTACTTTTCAGCGATCCGCTTGCGCTTCACCTTCATCGTGGGGGTCAGCTCATCGCCGACGACGAAGTCGGCATCGAGGATGCGCCATTTCTTGATCTGTTCCGGATGCGACAACCCACGGTTGACCTCCGCGACCGCCTCGTCGACCAGCCGCTTGACGCCGGGATCGTCGGGTCCGCCTTTAGCTTCCGCCGCATCGCGGTCCAGCGTGATCAGGGCGGCGACAAAGGGGCGCCGATCGCCCAGCACCACGACCTGGCCGATGCCGCGCCGGCTGCGCAGCTGCGTCTCCATGGCCCCTGGCGCGACGTACTTGCCACCAGAGGTCTTGAAGAGGTCCTTCTTCCGGTCGGTGATCGTCAGGTAGCCATCGGTGTCCAGCTCGCCGATGTCGCCGGTTTTCAGCCACCCGTCATCCAGCGCCTCCTGGGTCGCGGTCGGATCCTTGAAGTAACCGCTGAAGACGTTGTTGCCCTTGACCAGGATCTCGCCGTCGGATGCGATCCGAATCTCGACCCCCGGTAGTGGTAGACCGACCGTGCCGAACTTTGCTTCGCCCGGGCGGTTGAAGCTGGCGGGTGCTGTGGTCTCGGTCAGACCGTACCCCTCCAGGATCTCGATCCCCAGTCCATAAAAAAAGCGCAGCATGTCGGGCGACACCGCCGCCGAGCCGCTGATGCAGATCTCGACCTGGTCGAAGCCCAACGTTTCGCGGATCTTACGGAACACCAGCCGGTCGGCCATCGACCACTGCCATCGCACCCAGGGTGCCGGCGCCCTCCGTTGTTCGTAGGCCTCCGTACGCAGCGCCCCAACGCGCAGCGCCCAGTCGCGCATCAGTCGCCGCGAGCGACTGACCCTGTCCATCTTCCCCCGGATGCCGGTGTAGATCTTTTCCCACAGCCGGGGGACGGAGGTGAAATAGGTGGGATGCACCTCACGCACCATCGGCATCACCTGGTCGACGCTTGGACAGAAATAGACCTGGCAGCCGGTGCAGAGCTGCCGCAGCTCGCTGACGACGCGCTCGAGCACGTGGGCCAGCGGGAGGTACGACAGCACCCGATCGTTCGGATCCCCCCGGAAACACTCGAGTGTGGCCAGCGCGGTCCAGGTGAGGTTGCGATGGGTGAGGATCGCCGCCTTGGGCCGGCCGGTGGTGCCCGAGGTGTAGATGAAGCTGGCCGTGTCATCGGGTTGGACCGCCTGCCACCGACTGGCCAGTAGCCCCGGTCGTCCACGACCGAAATCCTCGCCCCCGCGCATCGCCTGGTCCCAGCGAACGACCCAACCCTCCCCTTCCGGCGCATCGCCCTCGATCAAGATGACCCGCTGCACTGCCGGCAACTCGTTCCGCATGGCGATCACCTGGTCCAACAGTGCCCGCTCCTCGACGATCAGGACCTTCGACTCGGAGTGCGTCAGCAGGTATTTCACCTGGTCGGGGGCGAGCGTCTGGTAGATCGCCACCGTGATCAGGCCGGCATGGAGGATGCCGAGGTCCGCAATCTGCCATTCCGGTCGGTTCGTCGACCAGAGCGCCACCCGGTCCTGCGGCTCGAGGCCTTCCGCGATCAGGGCGTTGGCGAGCCGTCCGACCGCCCGGGCATAGTCCGCCCAGCTGATCGGGGTCCACCCGTCGCCCGATTTGAAGAACAGCGCCGGCGCATCACCCCGGCGCTCGGCCGTCCGCTGGAAGAGGGCCGGCACGGTTTCCGGCGTGTCCGCCGGCGACGCGGAAGGCGCGAACTCACGTACGGCCGAGCTCATGCCGCCACTATAGGAGAACTTTCCGCGGTCCCCTCAACCTTTTCGAGACGTTACGTATCCTTATGGATAGAGCCATGGTCGTGGGCACCTGCGAGCTCATTTTCCATTTGCCAGAGAACCACAGCCTCAAAGGAAAACGCCAGGTGAGCCGCTCGTTGGTGCAACGAATCCGCAACCGCTTCAATGTCTCGGTCGCCGAGGTGGCGGACCAGAACCACTGGCAGACCCTGGCGATCGGGGTGACCTGTGCTACCAATGACAGCCGGCATGCCAACGAAGTCTTGAGCAAGATCGTGGACTTCGTCGAGGATCACAACGGGGGCGCCGTCTTGCATCAGCACCACATCGAGATCTTGCGGACATGAGCCGCTCGACCCAGACCGACGATATCGGCACCGTCGAGGAAGGACCGCTGGCCGCCATCCTCGCCGCGCTCGCGCGCGACGACCCGAGCGGCGTGGTGACCGCCCTCGACGGCCAGCTGCACCATGGGCGCCCGGGAAGCCCGGCCTCCTTCCGGCACCAGGTTGGGGAGCGGCTGGCCACGGCGCTGGCCCAGCAGCGCGGGCGGGTCACCCGGTGGATCGATGCGCTCGCCACCTCGCCCTCACCGACCGCACGCCAGGTCGCCTGCCTGCTGCTGGCCGGCCGGTATTCCGAGGACCCGGCCGGCGTGCTGCGCACCGCCGAGGCGCTCGCCGACGACCCGCACTGGGAGGTGCGCGAGGCGGCCGGCGGCCTCCTCGGTTCTCTACTCGACCGCGACTTCGTTCGCATCCGTGGACGGCTCGAAGTCCTTCGGTCGTCGCGCTCAGAGAATCTGCGGCGGTCGGTGGTGCTGGCGGTGAAGTACGGGGCCCGCCGAGAGAAGCCGGAGCGGGTCCCCGAGTTGCTGGCGCTGCTTGAGCCACTCCTGAGGGACGAGGAGCCCTACGTCCGCCGCAACCTCGGTCCGTCCGCCATCGGCGACGCTCTGCTCCGGGTCGATCCCAAGGAAACGCTTCGCTCCTTGCGCGAATGGTCGCGGGACCGCGACCAGATCGTCCGGTGGAACGTCGCGATGGCGTTCTCCAGCGCGATCGGGTCCTTCCACTGGCCGGCGGCAAAGTCGATCCTCGAACGCCTGGCCAGGGGCCCCGAGCCGCTGGTCCGCAACGCGGTCGCGAAAGCGATGCGCCGCTGCCGCCAGCGTTACACCGAGGACGTCGAGGAGACTCGCCTGCGCTGGCTCGGAGAGCGTGAGCGCTCCGCCACGGCTGAACTCGTGGGCCCGCCCAAGCAGCGCTAGTCGGCATGGCGCAATACCACGGCATCTTCTGCCCGATGCTGACGCCTTTGAACGACGACGAGACGGTCGACAAGGCCTCGATGCGCCGTTTGATCGATTTCCTCATCGACGGCGGCCTGCATGGCATCTGGGTGATGGGCACCACCGGCGAGTTCGCGCTGCTTCCCGAGACCGAGCGGGCGCGGGCGGTGGCACTGACCGTCGAGCACGTCGCCGGTCGCGTTCCGGTGATCGCGAACGTTGGTGACAGCTCGACCGCGCTTTCGCTGCGCCATGCCCAGCACGCGGTCCAGGCCGGCGCCAATGCGCTCGCGTGCACCCCGCCGCACTACTACCTGCATTCGATGGACGAGGTTATCGGCCACTATCGAACCCTCAAAGAGGCCTTCCCGGAGCAGCCGCTCTTCATCTACAACATCCCGCAGACGGTCAAGGTGCGAATGACGCTGGAGGCCACGCTGCAGCTGGCTCGCGAGGGGACCGCTTCCGGCATCAAGGACAGCCAGAATGATCTCCAGTGGTTTCGCGCGCTGGCGACGGCCATCCGTCAGGAGGGATGGGAATCACGATTCCGGCTCTTTCTCGGGACCCGCACTCTGATCGACGCCGGGATCGTGGTCGGCGCCCATGGCGCCGTCCCGGCCAACTCGAACGTGGTGCCGCGCGCCTGCGCCATGGCGTATGACTGCGCCGTGGCCGGCGACTGGGCCGGCGCGCGATCCGCCCAAGCGCTGGCGACCCGCTACGACGACCTGGCGGAGGTCGCCCGCGGCGGGTCGGCAAACGCTGCGACGCTGAGCAGTTTGAAGCATGTCCTCCATTCGTGGGGGATCATCAGCAAACCGATCGTGGCCAGGCCCTCGAGGCCACTGACCCGGGATGAAGTTGCGGAGCTGAATCGGCGGCTTCAGTCCCTGCCCCGGATTCCCCCCAAGGACTGAGTCGGAGCCCCGACTCGATCGCCGGCGAACTGCTTACGATTGGCTCGAGTTGAGCCAACCACTTGGCGCAAGTCCGCGATCATTGATCGACGCGTTTCAGGCGACGCTCCCCTGGCCGCTCGATGCCTTTCAAAGCGAGGCGATCGAAAAGCTCGAGGCCCACCAGGGTGTACTGGTCTCGGCGCCGACCAGTTCGGGGAAAACGGTGATTGCCGACTACGCCGTCTACCGTGCGCTGGAGACCGACGCCCGCGCGATCTACACGACACCCCTCAAAGCCCTGTCCAACCAGAAGTTCCGCGACTACCGGCGACTCCATGGGGAGGGGTTCGTTGGGCTGGTGACCGGCGAAAACACGATCAACCCGGCGGCCCCGGTGGTCGTCATGACCACCGAGGTCCTGCGCAACCTTATCTATGAGGACCCGCAGCGGCTGCAGCGGGTCCACTACGTCATCCTCGACGAGGTCCATTACATCGATGACTTCCCACGGGGCGCGGTCTGGGAGGAGATCATCATCCAGGCGCCGCGGCACATCAAGTTCATCGGGCTCTCTGCGACCATCAGCAACTTCCAGGAAGTGGCGGGCTGGATGAGCGAGCAGCGCGGCGACATCGCCACGGTCAGCGTGACCAAGCGACCGGTCGAGGTGCGGCTCTGGCTCGCCATGCGCAATGACTTCTACCCGCTGCTCGACGACCAGGGGGCGATGCCACGAGAGACCCGTCAACGCGCACAGGCCGAGCACTCGACCGACCTCCGGCTGTCCCAGTTTCGGCGGCCGCCGGAAAACGACCTGCTCCCGGTGGTCGATCGCCTTCGAGGCCGGGAGTTCCTGCCGGCGATCTATTTCATTTTTTCGCGGCGTGGCTGCCGCGAGGCGCTGGCCCGCTGCGCCGCCCACGGCTTCGACCTCACCACCGAGGCGGAGAAGGCGACCATCGACCAGATGGTCAAGGCCCGCTTGGATCAGATCGAGGACCGGGACGAAGCGAGCCTCTACCTCGATCTCCTTGACGGCGAGACGCTCCGTCGTGGGCTGGCGATGCATCATGCAGGCCTCCTCCCTTACCTGAAGGAACTCGTCGAAGAGCTCTTCCAGCGCGGCCTGATCAAAGTCGTCTTTGCCACCGAGACGCTGTCGCTCGGCATCCACATGCCGGCGCGCGCCTGCGTGGTCTCCTCCTTCACGAAGTTCGATGGACGCGATTTTGCTTCCCTCACCTCCGGCGAGCTGACCCAGCTGTTGGGTCGGGCCGGGCGACGCGGCATCGACCCGATCGGGCACGGGGTCATCCTCAAGGAACCCGACGTCGACATCGGCACCATCTACGAGGCCGCCACCGGCGACGAGATGACGGTCGAGAGCAAGTTCGCGCCGACCTACAACATGGCGCTCAACCTGCTTCGCTACCACCGCCCGGAGGAGGTCGACGAGCTGATGGAGCGATCCTTTGGACAGTACCAGAAGATGGTCGCGCGCGGCAATCTCGACGCCCGGCTGGCCAACCTTCGCCAGCGCCTCGCGGACGTCACCGCCACCCGCTTCCAGGCGGAGGGCGAGCCGTGCTGCACCGAGCGGACCTTTAGCTCCTTCATCCGCGCCGAGGAAGAAATCGCCTCCCTGCGAGTCCAGATGCGCCGGCTTCGGCGCGAGCACTGGCAGGGTGGCCGGGGCCGGGGCCGGCGGCGGCGAGGTGGCGGCACAAAGGACGCCGGCGGGCACACCCTGGCCGAGCTGAAGGAGCAACTACAAAGCTGGCAGCACAAGCTCAATCAATTGCCCTGCCGCAAGTGCCCGTTCCTTGCCGAGCACCGGGCGCACCACGCCGAGGTGAAGGATTTGCAAGCGCGCATCCGGGCCTCCGAACACGACGCCGAGCGCAGCCAGGGAGAGTACCGGCGGCGGATGCATGCGCTGCGCGGCGTGCTCGAGGAGCTCGGTTTCCTGGAGGGCGCGGCCCCGACCTCAAAAGGCCTGCTGGCATCCCGGATTTATGGCGAGAACAGCTTGATCATCACCCAGGCGATCGCCGACGGCTGGCTGGAAGAGCTCACGCCTGCGGATCTGGCGGCGTCGCTGGTCATGGTCACGGCCGAGGATCGCAACCGGGACCGTCCTCGCCAGCACCGCCGGTTCCCCACTAGCGCGATCGCCCTGGCGCAGAAGCGCCTGCGCATCATCTATTACCGCTTCTCCGCGCGCGAGAAGGAGCGCGGCGAGGAGACCCTCAGGCCGCTATCGGGTGACTACGTCACCTTCACCTACGACTGGTGCAGCGGTCGTCCACTGACCGAGATGCAGGCCCCGATCGACGTCGAGCTGGGAGACGCGGTCAAGGCCTTGAAAGGTCTTTACAGTGCGCTCCGGCAGATCGAGTGGGCGGTCGTCGATCGGCCGTCGCTGCGCAAGCTGGTGCTTCAGACGCGCAACAGCCTGGAGCGCGACCTGATCACACGGGTGTAGACCGTCTCAATCCCGCCCCTCTTCCTGGGCGAGCTTCTCCGAGATCCGGTAGACCTGCTCGGGCAGATCGGCGATGTCGTAAAAGCGCAGCGGCTTCTTCAGCCGCTTGGCGATCCCGAGCTGCACCTTGACGCCGAGGCTCATCGTGCCGAACACCCAGACCTCATCACAGCGGGAGAGGAGGTTGTTGATCGCCTCGCGCACCAGCTGCTTCGGCACCGTGTGGAGCAGGTAATAGTCGAAGAGCATGAAGGGGTTGATCGGCACGTAACCCTCGTCGAGGACCATCTTCGAGACGTGCATCCGCCAGTAGAAGTTGCGGTTGGACATGGCGATATAGATCAGCTTTCTGGGATGGCGGAGGGTCTGCTCCAACTGCTCCAGCGGGCTGGCCTCGGGAATCGGGGAGAAAATCGAGGCGAGGATGGCCTCGGCCGATTTGCCGAAGGCTGGAAGGTCTTCGGGACTGGTCAGCGGAACCGGCGGCGCTTCTTCAGGCTCGACGGCGTCGCGGTCCCGATCTGGCGGCATGTTGTCGGAAGTTTATGCGCCCACCAATTGAGCGTCAAGCAAACCGCGGACGATCGGCCGCAGCCGTCGCAGCGCCCGCTCGAGGAGTGCCCGGTTCTCCGGTGCATTCAGCCAGCGACTGGCACCCGACGGATGCGGTAGCGGCACGAGCAGCGGCCGGGTTTCGGTCCGGGTTGAGACCTCGTTGCCGGAGAGGTCGAAGAGGCGGCCGACCAGGGAGTCCAGCGGGCGCCCGGGCAGGAAGCGCTCATGGGCCAACCCGCCGACCAGGATCAGGAGTTGCGGCTTGACCATGGCGAGCTGCCGATCCAGGTGCGGCCGGCAGAGGTCGACTTCAGCGCGGCTCGGCCGCCGGTCCCCCCCGCCGGTGCCCTTCCCGGGAAAGCACTTGGTGATGGACGTCATGTAGACCTGGCGCCGGGCCTGCTCCTCCGAGCTGAAACCGGCGCGCCCCAACCAGGCCATCAGCACCTTTCTTGAGCGTCCCTGGAAGGGCAGTCGCGCAACCGCTTCCACGGCACCCGGCGCCTGCCCGATCAGCATGATGCGGTTGTCGGCATGCCCGCTCAGCACGGGCGCTGCCTGAGGCAGGTAGCCTGCCTCCACGCAGCGGGTGCATGCCAGGATGTCTCGATGCAGGCGGGTAAGCGTCGCCGGAACGGGCATAACGGACAGTACCTCAAACCGTACACGGTCTGACTCCCCGTTTCTGCAAGGCGGTCGGGCTGGCCGCGTTCGCATCTAGGTGAGGAAGGTGTTCGTGCTCGCACTGGTCGCCGTTGCGCTGTCCGGCTGCGGTGCCGCGGCCTCCACGGCCGCCGCTCCCACCACTGCGCCTACGTACAGCGCCACCGTCCTCGGGGATGGACCGGTCGCCTACTGGCGGATGGGAGACACCAGCGGCGCCATCATGGCCGACCAATCGAGCCATGGAAACAGCGGTGCGTATGAGGGCGGGTTCATGCTCGGGCAGCCTGGTGCCATTGCCGGTGATGGGAATACCGCCGTACTCTTCGATGGCGCAAGCGGCGGGGCCAGCGTGCCCAGCTCAACCAGCCTGAAGATGAACCAGATCACGATCGAGCTCTGGATCGAGAAGCGCACCGAAACCGGCTGGGGAGCCTATGTCACCAAGAACTTTGTCGGCTCGGGCGGCGCGGGCAGCGGCTGGTTCCAGTTGCTGAACAACGCCTACAGTGGCCACCTCGCGTTCCGCGTGACTGGAGACTATGATCCGGTGCTCGTCTCCTCTGCGACCCTGGACCTGAATACCTGGTACTACGTGGTTGCGACCTACGACGGAACCGTCGCCAAACTCTTTGTCAACGGCAAGGTGGACAGTACGCTTCCGGTCGTGGCGTCCCCAGCTCAGAATGCCGACCCGCTCTACATCGGCCGGCGCGCTGACGGCTTCTTCACTAACGCGGTGATCGACGAGGTCGCGATCTACCCGACCGCTCTCTCCGCGGATCGGATCGCCGCGCACTGGCGGATCGCGACCGCAACGCGGTAACCTCGGCTCGCGCAGGCGCGAAGTGCGGCCGGAGGGACGGCCCGATTGTCAGGCGGGGTAAACCCCCACCTCGGTGGCTTTAAAGGAGAGCCAGACCTCCCCTCCCTCGCCCAGATCCAGCTCCTTGAGCGCCTCCGGCGTCACCTCCGCCACCACGCGGACCTCACCATCGATGCGAATGCGAACTCGGTCGCCGATGACCTCGATGCCGCTGGCCCGGCCTTGCCAAACGTTGCGGGGACTGCCGTCGGGACGCCTTCGATGGACCGAGACGGCACGCGGGTGGATTACGGCGAAGACATCACCCGACTCCGCGCCGGCCGCCGCGACCACGGGCCCGTCTGGTATCCGCACCGACCCGTGATCGGCTTCTCCCCTGAGCAGGTTCACACCCACGAGGTCCGCCACGTACGGCGATCTCGGACGTTGCGTAATCTCCGCCGGCGTACCCGTCTGCACGAGCCGCCCCATCTCCATGATGATCAGGCGGTCGGCGAGGGCCATCGCCTCGAGTGGATCGTGGGTCACCACAAGACGGATACCCTCAAATGACGCCAGATGGTGCTTCAAGTCGCGGCGAACGTCGGCCCGTGTGGTTATGTCCAGCGCCGCCAGCGGCTCGTCGAGCAGCAGCAGGCGCGGGCCCGGAGCAAGCGCGCGGGCCAGCGCCACCCGCTGGCGCTGACCTCCGGACAGTTCGGCCGGTTTCGCGTGCGCGTAGCTTCTCAGCCCAATGCGATCCAACCAATCGAGCGCTTTTTCGGCGGCTACGCGTGTTCGCGTGCCGCGTGAGCGGAGGCCGAAGGCAACGTTGTCCAGGACGCTGAGGTGTGGAAAGAGAAGGTAGTCCTGAAACACGAAACCGATCGGTCGCTGCTCCGTCGGTACGTAGTCACCCGTGGCGGTGTCTTCGAGGACCTGCCCATCCAAACCCACATGTCCTGAGCGCAGCGGTGCGAGGCCCGCGATGGCCCGCAGCAGGGTGGTTTTCCCCGCCCCGTTCGGGCCGAGCAGTGCAACCACCTCGCCCTCCCCGATGGTGACCTCCATGTCGAGGTCGAGGACCCCGAGCCTCACGCGTAGCGCGGCATCGAGGCTCACACGGAGCCGAGCCAGCGGGATCGGAGTCCAACCAACACCACCAGCGAAATGAGGAGGAGAACGAGGCTCAGGATGAACGAAGCCTCCCGGTTGGTCTCCAGAAGAAGGTAAACCGCCAGCGGCATCGTCTGCGTGACACCTGGAAAGTTACCGGCGAAGGTGATCGTCGCGCCGAACTCTCCGAGCGCCCGGGCCCAGCACAACACGGCACCCGCGAACAGCGATGGTCCGATGAGGGGCAGCGTGATCCGGGTGAACACCCTCCAGCGGCTCGCGCCCAGGGTACGAGCCGCCTCCTCGTAGCGGCGATCCATCGACCGCAGACCCGCCTCCACCGTCAGGATGAGGAAGGGCATCGCGACGAAGGTCTCCGCCATGACGACGCCCGCGGTCGTGAAGGGAAGCGTGATCCCGAAGGTGCGGTCGAGCCACGATCCCAACAGCCCGCGCCGGCCAAAGGCCAGCAGGAGGGCGATGCCGCCCACGACCGGAGGGAGCACCATGGGCAGGGTCGTCAAGGCACGGAGTACACCCCGGCCGGGGAACTCCACCCGGGCGTAGATCCAGGCCAGCGGCACCCCGAGGACCAGCGCCACGCCGGTCGCCGACAGCGAGGCGATCAGGGACAGCTTGAGTGCCTCGATTGTTTCAGGCGCCGCCAGCGAGCTGACCGCGTCTCTCCACGGAGACCGCACGAGGAGGCCGAGCAACGGCAGGATGAAAAATGCCGCCCCGACCGCCGCCAGCGCCACAACCACGATCGGAACGCGCTCCCGCCTCACTGGGATCAGGCCCCGAGGAAGCCGAAGGACTCTAACCGCGACTGGCCCGCGGCGGATAGAACGTATGCGATGAAAGCGTTGGCGGCGGCCGAATTCTTGGTGTCCTTGACCGCGACCAACGGATAGGTCGCGACCACGTTGTAGGCGGCCGGGATGGGGACGCCCTGCACCCTGCCTGCGGCCGCCTTGACGTCGGTCGCGTAGACGATGCCCGCATCCGCCTCGCCGAGTTCGACCTTGCTAACCACAAATTTGACGTCGGTCTCCAGGCTCCTGGGCGTGACGGTCACGCCCGCCTTCGCCAACGCTTGGAGCGAGTACTTCCCAGCCGGCACCGTCGCCGCCTCGGAGATATAGATCAGACCGGGCTTGGCGAGATCGGCGAGCCCCGTGATGCCCTTGGGGTTCCCGGCCGCGACCACGATCTCCAGCTGGTTGTGCGCGAAAACCTGCGGTGTACCCGCCGTCAAGCCGTCGCCCTTCAACTTGTCCATGTTCGTGGTATCGGCGGAGGCGAAGACGTCAGCCTGCGCGCCCTGCTCGATCTGCGTCAGCAGTGTCGGGGTGCCGGCAAAGTTGAATTGCAGCGTGACCCCGGGGTGGGCCGCGTGAAAGGAGGTGCCGATCGTCTTGAAGGCGTCCGTCAACGACGCGGCTGCAAAAACCGAAATGGTCCCGCGCAGCGGCATGGCCTGGGGGGAGGCCCCCGCCGTGCCTCCACTATTCCCGCAGGCGGCGAGCAACGCCGCAGGCACCACCAACAACGAGACCCGAATACGCATCCGACCTTCCCTCAGCTGCGTGGCAGCTCGATCACGACACTGGTTGCCTTGACGGAGGCGACCGCCATCACGCCCGGCTTCAGCCCGAGCTCGTCCGCGGACTCCCGCGTGATCAGCGACACGATTCGGTGCGGACCCGCCTGCATTTCGACCTGCGCCGCGACCCCGTCCTTGACCACTCGGGTCACGATGCCTGGAAAACGGTTGCGGGCGGATTCGCTGACGACCGCCGGCGGGTCCGGGCGTGGCAGGGCGGCCATGTAGCGGGCGAGGGCGGCTCCATCGATCTGGCGCTGACCCCCGGCTGACCGGGCTGTCCTGATTTGGCCGGAATCGACCAACCGCCTCACGGTGTCCGGGCTGACCCGCAGCAGCTCGGCGGCCTGCCCAATTCTGAGGCGCTTAGCCACAGCTGGACTGTAGCAAATGCGCGATCTTTGGGTCCACTTATCCTCGCATTCGGCGTGCGCGCCGCTTTATCTGGCATTTGCCAGGTATCCGATGAATCCTTGACCCCGGGCCGGCGCTCAGGGAAGCAGGATCACCAGCGCCCTTTCAGGCGACCGTTCTTGGCGGGGGGAAGTTGGTTGGCAGGTCCTCTGCCTCCACCTGAAAAAGCGCCTCCGGCACAGGCAAGCCGTGGAGCTGATGCTGGCCGAGGTATTTGAACCTGACGCCGGCCGGCTGAGAGCCCTCAATCGCTTCCCGGGTCGCGCGTGACAGCAGGATCTGACCGCCGTGGCCCGCGAAGCAGATCCGCGAAGCGGTGTGGACGGCCAGGCCTATGTACCCGGTATCGGTCAGGGTGGGACGGCCGGTATGCAGGCCGACCCTGACCCGCAGCTGCAGGTCGTCCTGCCACAGTCGCGCACGAACCTTGCGCTGGATGGCAAGCGCGGCTTCGAGGGCGGCGAGCGCGTGCTCAAAGACCGCGAACATCTCGTCGGCTCTGGTCTCCACCTCGCGGCCGCCCGAAGTGCGGATGGCCGCACGAAGCAGGCGGCGGACATCGGCCAGGAACATGTCATAACGGTCGCCAAGATGTCGCACGAGACCGGTCGAGTCCTCGAGGTCGGTGAGGAGGAAGGTCACGACGCCGGTGGGCAGCGTGTGCGCCTCGCGGGCGCGAGCCTGGATCTCCCCCTGCATCCGCTCGTTTTCAATGGCAAGCTTCACCGCTGCGGTCACTGTCCTGGCGAGGTCTGGATCGCTGAGGACAGCGGGGTCGTGGACCAGTGCGGTCATCGGCCGGCCGTAGCGCCCGAGCAGCGTGACCGCGCGGCCCTCTTCGTCGGCTGGAAGGACCACCGCCTGACCTTTGCCGTCCAGGTAGGCCTCAGCCGAATCGGACCAGTGCAGGACAGATAGCGTCGGGTCACGGAGCACGGTCCGCAGCCGCTCTTCGATCTCCTCCGGTGTTCCCATTCCGCCGAGCTCGATGACCGCCTGACCCGCAGCCGCCTGCAGGCTCTGCGAGCGCAACTGGCCGGTCATGAAGCCGATGGGCACGATGCCGTACTTCTTGGCGGCTTTGAGCAGCCTCGTTCGGGCCCGACTGCGCGCCGCTTCGTCCTCGAAGCGGGTCTGGTTGAAGCGCGCGAGGGCGTTGCGGACGTGGGCCTCGTCGTTGATCGGCAGACGGCGGTCGCCGCGCGAATCAACGTAGGCGAAGGCGCTGTCCGGTAACCGGGCACGTGTCTTCCCGTCGAGCTGGGTCATCGCCTGGTATCGCCATGATCGCAAACTGCCCGCGACGAGCCGGGTAGGCCACTGGCCTCGTTAGGGGTTCCGGACGAATGGCCGCTGTTTCGACCTTCCGGCTGCTATGTTCTGAATTGGCATGCCGGCGGACCCTTCCCTGCTTAGCGCCCTGGTGGAAGCGCTCAAAAAGGACCCGCAATCGACTCCGCTTCGGCTGCACCTCGCCAACCTACTGCTCGAGTCGGGGGCCGAGGCAGCCGCTATGGAGCATTTCGCCGCGGTGCTGGCCCGTGAGCCGGCCAACCTTGAGGCGCTCGACGGAGCGGCTCGTGCGGCCGACGCGCTCGGCGACGCGACTCGCGCCCTGGGGTACCGGCAGCTCCTCCAGGCCCTCGGGCACGAGTCGAAGCCGACGCCGGTGACGCCGTCAACCGCATCACCTCCAGCCCGTCCAGATGCCGGTTCCGGTGCGGGAGAGGGGCCGGAGCGGGTGCGGGTTGGGGCCGGCGACGAGGTGACCCCCTGGTGGGAGGTCGAGACGCCGGACCTGACCTTGAAGGACGTCGGCGGCATGGAGCATGTCAAGCACCGGCTCCATGTCGCCTTCCTGGGTCCGATGCGAAACCCTGAACTGCGGAAGGCGTATGGCAAGTCACTCCGCGGCGGCCTGCTGTTGTATGGCCCGCCAGGCTGCGGCAAGACCTTCATCGCACGCGCCACGGCCGGCGAGCTTGGTGCCCGTTTCCTCGGCATCGGCCTCTCCGACGTCCTCGACATGTGGCTGGGCCAGAGCGAGCGGCGCCTCCATGAAATCTTCGAGCATGCCCGCCGGAACGCACCGTGCGTCCTTTTCTTCGACGAGCTGGATGCGATCGGCCAGAAACGCGTGCAGCTTCAGCACCACGGGAGCATGCGCAATGTCGTGAACCAGCTACTCCAGGAGCTGGACGGGGTCGATGCCAACAACGAAGGGGTGTTCGTGCTGGGCGCGACGAACCATCCCTGGGACGTGGATGCCGCGTTTCTCCGCCCCGGGCGTTTCGACCGCATCCTGGTCGTGGTGCCGCCCGACGAGCCCGCCCGCCTCGCCATCCTGCAGCACCACCTCAAGGGCCGTCCGGTCGAGGGAGTCGAGCTGCGCGCCATCGCGGCTCGGACGGATGGCTTCTCCGGCGCGGACCTGGCCCATCTGTGCGAGACGGCCACCGAAAACGCGATGGAGGAATCGATGCAGATGGGGACGGTGCGGCCAATCGCGACGGTGAACTTTCAGGAAGCGCTTCGCCAGGTCCGTCCGAGTACGCGACCCTGGTTCGAAACCGCGCGAAACTTCGTCCTCTTCGCCAACCAGAGCGGCGCTTACGACGACCTGATGGCGTACATGAAGACGAAGAAGTTGTTATGAAGGGCGCCGACGGCTACGTCGGCCAGGCGCAAGCGCTGATAGCCGTCGGGCGCCAGGCGGACGCGGTCCCAATCCTGCGGCGGGCGATCGCGGCCGAACCCGAGGTGTCCTATCCGCGCTGCCTGCTGGCGGCGTGCTTCATCGATATGGGCCGGCACGGCGACGCCCGCCGGATGGTGGAGAGCGCGATTGCCCTCGACCCCGAGTTGTCGCTGGCCCATCGGCTGCACAGCATCGCCCTGCGTGAGCAGGGAATGCGGAAGCCGGCGCTCGACGCGGCTCGCGAGGCCGTTCGGCTCAGTCCGAGCGACGCCAAGGCCGTGCTCGCCCTGGGAGAAGCGCAGCTCGAAAACCGCGAGTTCGCCGACGCCGTCCGCTCGGCCGAACGGGTACTCGCCCTCGATTCTGGCTCGTTCGACGGCCACTACCTGCTCGGTCGGATCGCGCTCCGCCGCAAACGCTGGAAGGCGGGGGAGGCCCATTGCCGCGAGGCGCTCCGGATCGAGCCACGCAGCTGGGTCGTGATGAACAATCTCGGCGTCGCGCTGCAGGGACAAGGGCGCCACAAGGAGGCTGTGGCGACCTTCGAAAATGCCGCGAAGCTGAACCCGAAGGCCGAACTGGTCCAGCGCAACCTCTTCTCGCAAACCCAGCGCTACATCGGCATCGGCGTCATCACGATCCTGATCATCCAGGGGATCCGCCTGGGCGTCGTGGCCCACGCAAATCGACTGGCTCTCATCGTCGGTGTCCTGATTCTCCTCCTGGGCGGCGGGGTGATCTACGTGATTCGCAAGCGGCAATTGAGTCCAACGGTGCGGCAGTTCTATGAGCTGGAGTGGCGACGCCGCCGGCCAACCACCATCCGGTATCTCCTGTTCTGCTACGGCGGATTTGTGCTCATCTTTGCGGCCGGTTTCATCGGATTCGTCCTGACCGGCGATTCGTGGATTGCCCTGCTTCTTCTTGCGGCGGCCACGGTCGGCTGGTGGTACGGGGGGCCGCGCCTCTGGCGTAACTGGATCGGGCGACGGCTGGATGCTGAACAAACAAAGAGGTGACGGCGATTTAGCGATCCAGGCTGTGTCAGTCGCGTGGACTCCCCAACCGTAGCTCCGAAGAGAACAGCCCCCGCCTGCGTTTTATTGATCAGGCAGAGGTTGCCGGCGGCCGTTCTAGCCTGGGAATTCACCCGAATTGGTCGTACGCTAGTCGGCAGGGAGGCAGGTCATTCCAAAGATCTACCGTGGATGGTCAAACGACAACGGAGTTTGCAAGGTCGACGTCGACGACGGTGAGGGTGGCGTCCACTCTCTTCGAGATTCGGGCTTCGAGTGGGGAGTCGCCGGCGCCGACCTCCCCCAACTGGCTGCCTCCATCCTCCATGACGCGCTCGGCCACGACGCGGCGGATCCGCGGCGATTCGTCGTCGATGTGCTCGCATTACTACCGCCCAGTGGGTGGACGCTCACCCAGGCTCAAATCGAGGAATGGGTGCGAGGCATCGGCGGAACGTACTCTGATGGGGGACACTGATGCCGAGACTCCCCTCTGATGCCTGTCCGTATCCACGTCCATTCCCCCAGACATTTGTCGAGTGTCCCCTTTACGACGGCGAGCGGTACGTCCCAGCCGACTCGCTGGAGAGTCCGCTTACACCGATCTGGATGTGTCGCCACCTGGTCACCCGGATCTTTACCAGGGAGGGAGTCGACCACCATTACGCCGCTTGTGAGTTTGGCGGCCGTAGAGCCAGACGTCGCCAGATGCTTGTTGACGGGATCAAGCGGCTACTCCCAGGAGCCTGAGGAAACCGCCGCACCCCGGGCTGGGCCCGGGAGGTCTTGATGGGAGGGGCGGCCAAGATCCGCCCCTCATAGGTCGCCAGCAGCTACCGACTACCGACCGAAGCCCCGAGCGCCGAGGCGACCGACGACGAGGCTCAGAAGAAGCACGATGATGGCGGCTCCAAGGATCGCCGAGATGATGGGAATGCCGCCCAGTGATAATTCGGGCGCGATCACCGCGTGGAGGACGTCGACCATCAGCCAGGCGCCGACGAGCCCTGCGACGATGGCGCCAACCAGTCCGTACGGCATCCCCCTCCCGACCAAGCGTTCCCCGATCAGGCCGGCGAGCGCCCCGACCAGGAGCAGGACGAGCAGATGCTCAAGCGTCATGCGAACCTCCTATTAATGTGCTAGTAGCGCTACCAGCTAAAGTATAAGCGACCTGAGGGGAAAGGGCAAGCGCGCGTCCCGAGAAAAGGCCAGGTTCGCCCGGCTTCCCTGGGGGCGTGCCTGTGCCTGTTCGGGTTAGACTCGGTTGCATCGACCCCGAAGATGTGGATCCGCAAATAGCCGCTTTAGCCGCGGTCGATCCGGATCGGCTTCTCGAAGGCGAGGACCCCGAGACTCCCCACCCGGAAGAAGCCCGCCACTGGATCGAGGTTTACACCGAGCTCCTGACCTTCAAGGAGCGGGCCGTCGCCACAGCGCACGAGAGCCTGGCCAGGATGCCGGAGGCAGACGCCCGCCGGGAGGCCGTGCAGACGGATTTGATCGTTCTCGAGGCAGAACGGGACCGACTCCGCCGGCGGCTGGAGTTCTGGAAGCGGCGCCACCTGGACCTTACCACGGCGCAACCGCGGCAGTCCTCGGTGTGAAATCCGCGCAGATCAGTTGACCTCGCCCATCAATTTGGGTGACCAGGGAAGCGTAAAACCAACATAGCTTCCTTCCCCCGATTTCCAGGTCATCGATCCCCGGTGCGCTTCCACGATAGCCTTCACGAGAGTCAATCCCAGGCCAACACCTTCCCTGGTGTCTGGGCCTTGGGCGAAGGGGTCAAACAGCTCGGCTGCGTTCGGCCCCAATCCCCCACCGTCATCCGCCACCCGCAGCTCGATCGATCGACCACGTGGCTTCGTGACTACACGTACCTGGCCGCCCGGTTTTCCGTACTTAGCGGCATTGTCGATGAGATTCACCAGGCATAACTTCAAGTAGAAGCGGTCGCCAACGACGTGGCCAACGATGGGAGCGGTCCCGGCGCTCGATGCGAGACGTGCCTTCCGGTACGCGCACAGAGGCGCCGCCGACAGCAGCGTTTCCTCGATCAAGGAGCTGACCGCAATGAGTCCCCGACGGATGGGCAATCTGCCGGCCTCGGCCCGGCTCCCCTCCTGCAGTTCAGCGGCCAGGCGATTGAGCTCGCGCAGGCTCTGGCGGATCTCGCCAAGGATCTGCTGCCGCCGCCCAGGGTCTCGTTGGATCTCGTCAGAGGCGAGCATCTCGGCGTAACCGGCGATGAGACTCGTCGGGATCCGCATCTGGTGCGCCACCAGGCGCAAGATACTCGGCCAGCGATGTTCGGGGGTCCGCAAAGGCAGCGCGTTCACCTCCTAACATATTCTAACACTGCTATAACCTTCCATGAACTCGCGCACTTCAAATACTGCAAATACTGCCGATGGCCGCTTGACAGGGAGTCCTGCGCAGTCCACGCTTTGTGGCAATGGGAAGGGCCGAACCGGAGGACTACGCCGTCCGCATCGGCGAGTTGAGGCGGTTGGGGCACGAATTGCGTACGCCCTTAACGCTGATTCAGGGCTACGTCAGCTTGCTCGAAGATGATGTGCTCGCCTCCGAGCAGCGCCGCGAGGCCTGCCGTTTAGTGCGGGAGAAGTGCGCTGAGATGAACCGCATCATCAGCACCTTTCTCGATGATGCGTCGGAGCAGGAGCACCTGGCGGTCCAGAGTCGGGCACCTGGTCTTCAGGCCGCCACATAATCCCGAGCCGAGCTTCTTCCAACGCCGAATGCGTTGCCGTCCTGGCGTTTGAGAGGTTGGTACAGGTTATGAACTCCAGCTGCCTGTAGCAATGACCGTTTGGTTTTCGACGGAGTGGGCTGAGCCGAGCTCCTGACGATAAGCGGGCGGTCGGACGCCGGGCGGAGCAAGCGCACGCTCGGGAGCCACCGGGTCAACGCGGTATCGAAGGTTCGGAATGTTCCTCCGGAGCTCTGCCAGGTCGTAGTGAAGCGAGCCTCCCAGGACGCTCTCGAGTTCACGCAGACCCGTCCCGGTCAACCCGGCTCACCTTTGTATCCAGGGTATCCGCGGCATCAGGGACCAATACCAAGACGCGCCCGCCGGCGACCAGGTTCACGGCCTCGATGCAGGACAACGCCGCGAGCGCAAGGGCGGCATCGGGCGGGTTCGGATGAATGGCGCCTGCAACCCGATGCTGTCGATGCCCACCCGACCCGTGTGGCCCGTCGACGAGGCTGTGCCCGACGATCTCACGACGATTGCCCAGGGCGTGTCCGGGTGGTAGAACTGTCCTCATGAGTGGAGACGCGACGAGTGCGCCACCCTGGTACCTGATCGGGGTCGTCTTCTCGGTGATCGCGCTCGTGATCTGGGCGCGCCGGCGAAGAGGTCGGTAGCGAGCCTCAGCTCAAAGACTCATCAATCGAGACGGTCATCCAGTTCTGCGAAGGGCCGATGAAGTAGTGCCCTTCGTAGTACTCCACGTCGAGGTGAGTTGGAACCGAGGCGGGAGTTACTCGCAAGGGAGCTGTCGACAGGTTGATCAACCCGCCACCCAGGAGGGCCGCTTTCGTGGCGCCCCGTGATGGTGAGTGACCGGTCCTCCACTTGGAGAATGACGGGGGATTGCGGGTCGCCCAGTGGCCTGAATGAAACGCTGGTGAGCGCCTCCTGCCCTGGAGGAGCTGGGCGCGCCTCCAGGTCAAAAGTCACTGCCTTTCCCTGCTTGAGAGCCTGACCGAGCCTCAAGAGTGCGGCCCGGTCACCGCGGAGGTCGATCGAATTCGGTTTTTCAAACCAAGCGTACATTCCGGACCGCGCTGGCGATTAGTTCAGATGGCGGGATGTGTCGGAGGATAGATCTGCGACCGCTCGGCGGCACATGGCTCAATGAGGTTCGGTGCATTCTGGCTTACGCGCAACCTGATTGTTGGTTGACGAGTAATGGTACTGCGCGGGCTCGCTACCCAAGACCAGGCACTGTACCCTGGCAGTGTGCAGATCACGTTTAAACAGAGTCCGGATTGGATCATCGAAGCAGACCTCGGGCCGAAGTTCCCAGGTTTCAACCAAGCTCTGTACGACGCTGTCTCAACCATCCCGCCTCGTGGTTCCTCCGACGACTGCCCGTCCAGCTATTGGATCGATCGCGCCCTGGAGAGCTTGACGCGACAGCCACAGGACCCGGCCCGGCCCTTTCTTGAAGGCAACACGACCGCACTGTACACCGACGGGAGAGTTGTTAGAGCTCACTCGCTCTACGAGCTCTTTGAGGATGAGGTGATATCGCTGCCCGATTTCGCAGACGTGCTGCAGCAATGGCGCGAGGCAGTCCGCACTGCGGGGCGGAATGGGCGCTGTGGGAAAGCCCGGGAGCGATACGAGCGTCTGCCACCGCCTGCCCTTCGAAGGTCGGCCTGTTGACTCATCAGGTGGCGTCCAGCTTCCGAAGTTCGCAGGCAAAGCGTGCGATGTTGGCGAGGATTTCATCCGCCGTCTTGACCCAGACCAACGGCTTGGGAGCTTCGTTCTCAACCATCGACGGCCAGGGCCGGACTTTGGGGATGGCTGCCCTGTAATTCAGGCGCTTGTTGAACAGGTCGGTGATCCAGTCGACCTGGAAACCAGCAGCCCGCAGCCCGCGCACGATCGGCCCCTCGGAGGAAATCCGGTCCCCATTTCATCCAGGCTTGGCCTCGGGTTTTCCGCTTTTGCCCCGACTGTCGCCCGCGTCCGGCGGTTCACCAAATGGGCTAACCGCGGCACGATACAGATCGTGAAGAGGCGCACCTTCGTTGATGCGTCGCCGCTGATTATCGGTCTTGAGGTCCAGTATCAGCTCTCCTGTCCCGGTGGCTGGAGGGAGAACCCTGCGGTTACCATCGAGCGCGGTCAGCATTCCGAACACGGCGCTATCTACAGCGAAGGCGATGAGTCGCTGAGCCCTCTCCTGTTGTAGCGGCGATAATCCCCGATACCAGTTGCTGAGATCAATCAAACGGCGATCCGGCTCACCTCCGGGCGGGTTCGTCATTACGCGTATCGTTCCTTCCACCGCTGCGCGGTAGACGGCAGCGATGACCCCCTCGACGAACTGCACAGCTAAAGCTCGCGAATCAGGAGCCAAAGACATCCCATTGAATTGTCACCAGGAGGCTCGCCGGTGTCATGCCGGCTGACAAGGTTGCGGTTCCGCTCGGCCGGGATTAGGCGAGCTCTCAGCATAACGGCCAGCCGGTCAAGCTTTGCCAGGCCTTAGGCGTCGGACTGCCATAACGCCCTAAACTTCAGTCCTGTGAGACCGCGCTTTTCCACAGTCGGCTTGAATTCATCGACGGGATCGTTCAGGCCCTCGTAGCACAGGATGTCCGCCTGGGCAGTCTGGGGAATCTTGAAGATCGAGGACTCGGGCCAGCGGTCTCTATGAAAGACGTACTTGGCGATCCGTATCGGCTTCCCAGTCTTCTTGCCGTAGACCCATTCGCTCCGCTCTTCGTCGAGACAATTGACGCATTCGGTGACGTTCAGCACGCTGAACTCCTCGCCCTTGTAGGCCAGCGGCAGCAGTTCTCCGGCCATCCGAAGAAACACCTCGAGATCTTTGGTTACACGTGGCGGGGTCGCAAAGGCGGCCAGGAGTTGGAAGCTCCAGAAATCACAAGCCTTGAGTTGGGGCTGATAGGAGTAGACGGCAGGCGGTTTCCATGCAGCCCCAATCTTTGTTCCGTCAAATTTCAAGATCTCGCTGCGGAAGAGGCTCTTGTCTTCGACAAGGAAGTACTGGCACTTATTGACGTCAAGCTCAATCTTGTAAACCCTCATTCATGCCTAATAGGGAAATGTCCCAGCCTGTAACTCGTCACCTATGTCTCCCAGAACATCTCTTACAGTTCCTGGTGCCGCCGAGGCAAGTCGCTCCGTGACTGCGGTGTAATACGCGGTCGTGTGTAGTCCAGCGTGGTAACCGCGGCAGCAGGAAGGATGAAATGCTCATTCGCCAGCTCTACTTCTTCATCTTTTCCAGAGCTCTCTTCGCTTCGTTGCGGATCCAGGTCTTTGGATGCTCGGTAAAGGGGCGCATTGCCGACTCTGCCTTCTTTGCGTTCATCTTGCGAAGAGCCATCACAGCATGACCCGCCACCTCTTCATCGTCCAGACTCTCGATCAGCGCATCGACCGCGCGAGGATTTTTCATCCTGGCAAGCGCCAGGGCGAGCATCTCTCGCGTGCGACCATATTCCTTATTACGGAAAAGTGAGACGATGTCGTCGAACACGTCATCGGTTGCGACGACCGACAGCGCATTACCCATAGTCCATCGCAGTCCATTCGGTCGTTGATCAGGCGAATTGACGAATTCGTGGATCAGTGGCCTCGCCGCTTGCGGCCTGGCCCATAGCACGGCAAGTGCTCTCACAATCTCCTGCTTCAGAGCGTGATCTTCAACTGTCGGCAGCCTGTGGAGGAGAATTGGGATAGCCTCCTTATAGTTCAACGGCCTGATGAAGAGGTCACTGACGTGATCGACCTGAAAACCCGCCTTCCGAAGTTCGGACACGATCCGTGCCTCTTCTTTATCAGCGCGCTTTTGAGCGAGATCGGTCAACTCGCCCGCCCCGACATCATGGTTTCGTCAGATGGCTCCTGCGTCGTACGTGATCCACCAGAACATACGATATCGGCGTCGGCGGTCGTAAAGTAGAGCAATGTCTTGGTTGGCCCGCATCATGCGGCAAGATCGGCAATCAGGGGCTCGGTTGGCCGAGCGGGATCGCCAGACCCTTGCTCAGTTGAAGGCGGCCGGCTCCAATCTGAACGCGCCTCACGATGTTGAGAATTTCCTTTATTTCCCCAATGAAACCAAAGCCCGCGAAGCTACGGCAGGGCTCCGCCCGAGAGGCTATCTAGCCAACACCCAGCCCAGCAGTGGCGCCACATCCCGGCTGGTTGGTGCTGGCTGTCAAGCGGCTTGTTCCAACCGAAGCAGCAATCGCTCAAATGCGAAACGACATGCAATCGACAGCCAAAACCTTTTCCGGAGAGTACGATGGTTGGGGCAGCAAAGTCGTTCGGTGAAGTCACGGACTAAAGGCACGGAGCTCCTCTCTGCGCAGAGAGTAGTGTCGTCGGTTCTTGAACGCCACCGCCTTGAGTGGCATGGTCCTCAGAAACTCTAGGTCGCCATCAACAACGTCGGTATCGCCGTAGAAGTAGACAACTTCGAGTGTCGGCAATCCGGCGACCGGGCGCAGGGAGGCTACCTTGCCGCAATCCTCAAGGGTCAGCTTTCGAAGCCTGCTCAACTTCGCCACAGGCTCGAGCGAGGCAAGGTAGCGACACTGTTTGACATTGAGTACCTCAAGGCTTGAGGCCAGCCGCTCAAGAGGACCAAGATCCCGAAGCTTGGGCAGACCGAACAAGCCGAGGTAGCTGAGCGCCTTCATTTCCTCAACCCCCTCCAAGCCTGAGAATGTCCTGCTGTCTCCAATGGAGAGCTTGCCGAGCCTCGCGAGGGGCCGGAGCGCTCCGAGATCCTTCTCCAAATACCTGTTGAGGTAGAGGTCCTCCAGCTTCCGACAGGCCGAGAGGTTGCGGTACTGCTTCCGCCACTCCACGAAGGCTTTACGAAGTTCTGGCAGCCGCGCGAAGTCAAAATCGCTCGTGGCGTATGCGCTCAGTTTAAGACTCTCAAGGCGGGTCAGGTTCTGGACGCTGCTAACGTCGCGTTCCTGCAGATCAATCAGAATCAGATGCCTCAGGCCGGGTACGTCACTGACAAACGCGAGGCCGTCAGGCCAAGTTCCCTTGGAGCTGTTGAGCTCGATGCCATCGACTTGGCCGGAGTTCACAAGCCCTGCAATCTCGTCGGACCAACCCTCCGTGACCACCAGCCATCGCAAGCCGTCCTCCCGCTCCTCCACGGTTGGCGTGGCCATCCTGATCATTGTCCGCTCACATACTGCAGGTAGGCCAGTTGGGCTGGAGAACCCAGATCAGGAGTGAGCTTGTCAAGCAGTGTGTACTCGTAGGCGCCGATGCCCCTGGACGCCGAAGCCGCACAACGCCTCGCCCGCGTCAGCTGAGATCCCGCCGCCCCACGGCGACCAGCCTGGGCCGTTTCTCTATCGCGTCGCCGCTTCGATCTCGTTGAGCAGATGGTCGATCAGGCCGCTGACGCTGTCGATCGGGATCGTCACCTTACGTTTGGCTAGATAGCGAGCTGCCTCTTCTCGTGCGTGCCTGAGCACGTCCCAAAAGTACTTGGAGACTTCGTCGACACGCAACGTAGACGGGACCGCAGCGACGACCAGCAAGTGTTGGTTCTTGCGGTCAAGCCGCGTGGCGTGCACACCCTCATAGTCGGGCTGGAACACCGGCCCCGGTAGGTGGAAAACGATGTTGATCCTTAGACCTTCATTCGGGTAGACGCCCCGCTCGCGGATCACCATCCGAATGAATCCCCCGAGCGCTTCGTGGATCAACTGATTCGCGGGCGACGTGCCCCCCGAGGAGATGCCCACCGAAAGCAGATGAGGGACGGCCCCAGTGGCGTCGGACACTAATTCACGCGGTCGAGGTTGAGACGTCGAAACTCGACTATTCGCAGCCTTGCTTCCGGCTTGCCTGTCTTGAAACCATGGTCCTAGAAGATCACCTCGCACAGCAGCCCAGCGAACCGACAGCGGATGAAGCTGCTGGATTGAAAGTCGACTTTCGCCAGTTGAGCGTCACCAAAGTCGCAGTCAACAAACGTTGCCACTGTACACACGATCGACCGCAGGTTGGCCTCACCTCTTCGAGGCCGCTGGCCAGCTGGATGAGCACGAGCGCGAGGTTCTCCGCACCATCATCGAGGGCGTCCTCCTAAAGCACAGGCCAAGCGCTGGGT